>Ga0207694_10000688_pt1 | contig 30366 bp, 38 predicted proteins | sample KBSC34metaG_FD_184353 | JGI IMG/M metagenome (GOLD analysis project Ga0207694, IMG submission 184353) | Corn rhizosphere microbial communities from Kellogg Biological Station, Michigan, USA - KBS C3-4 metaG (SPAdes) (version 2) | ecosystem: Host-associated > Plants > Roots > Rhizosphere > Soil... | reverse complement strand
GTCCCTGGCGACGTCCCTGGCGGCGGCAAGTTCCTGCCGACTAATTTCCCCATTGGCAAATCTTTCAGCCGCCACAAGAGCGTTAAGACTGCGCTGGTCGGTCAGCAGATCCACAACCTTCCTACCATCGGCCAGAGGTGTCTCACGTACCATTCGAACCGACATCAGGCGCAGAGTCTTGTCGTCGAAGCACTTTGAGATAACCCACCAGAGATATCCGTTAGGACCTTCCTCGGTGCCATGCTCAAGGAGCTTCTCCCATGCTTCGCTCATCTTCCCCGTGGGGCAATGGTCAAGCGCCCATCGGATGCCCGAGCCACACGCGCCGTGTTTCTTGGCCCACGTGGCGATCTTGATGTCCCTCATTTGGACTCCTCCTGTTCCTTGCCTTTCCTCATCCATCTTCGCATGACAACAGCCGGACTCACGTGCTCCGACGCTGCCACCTCTTCGGCCTTTCGCTTGACATCAACATCAAGTCTCACGGTTGTATGTTCTGTTTCCATGGTGTTACACTACATCACAACGTAGCACTAGACAAGAGAAATCTATAGCACTTTGCTACCAGTTAAGATGTGCGCAAAGTCCAGATGATTTAGCTTGCCAGCGTGCTACAGAAGTGCTACACTGTCTTCATAAGGTGCTTGAGGGCACCGAAGGAGATTTGAAGATGAAGACTTACAAGGTTACGGGTTATAAAGTCAGCGGCGAACAGATTTCGGTGAGCATCGAAACTGCCGAAGCCGATTTCGTCGCCGTTGAGCTTGGCGCTGAGGAAATCCTCAAGAACCACGTAATCGGCGACTTTCACAAGTTCGTTGCTGTCGAGCAATAAACAAAGCCCCCTCGGGGGCATGGCCGCAAGGGTACGCCTCCACGTGGCGCGGCTGGTAGCTTGGTACAAAGAACCCGAAGGAGATAACGATGGACGCTATCATGGATCTGGTTCTTGACGACATTTGCAGAAGGGAAACGGCTTTCTGCAGTTTCCAGGAACTGCTTACGGCCAAGGGCAACTACCGCCCTAGTCTGAACGTGAATAAGCCCAATCTTCTGTATCTGGCCAATCACTATGACATGGCTCAGGAAGACAGGGGCGACTCTCGCCGCGCCTACAGGTGGTCTTGACGTGATTCAAACCCCCTCTCCAACCGGAGGGGTATCCGTCGCGGGGTGTATGCCTCGCTGACCGCGTAGATTGAAGGAGGAGAGAAGATGGACAAGGAACTGTTCGAGAAGGTCGCGCGCGTCATTTTTGACGCGGGAGTGAAGTGGGCAACGTCGACAGGAAAGGAAGGGCCAGATCCTACTTTCGACAAGGCTGTGGAAGAGGCGTGGAACCTTTTTCAGAACGAAGCCTAACCCCCCGCTCGGGCTGTCAACCGGCAGCCCCGCCTTCCCGCTGCATTCGACGAGTGCGGCCACACGAAGCCCCGGTGAAAGCCGGGGTTTTCTTATTCAAATCTTGCGAATTCGCCGAAGAGTTCCCTGGCCTTGGCGCAATATGCCACATGCGCTTCTTTAGGGTCGGAGAAATAACCTAGAAAAAATCCCTTTTTTCTAAATTGGATCTGTGCAACCCATTTTTTTCTACGCTTCTCCCACCTAACCCCCTTGTATCCCGAGACGTTTCTAGAATGCATGCCCTTGTTATAGGTATTGGTAGTAGGATCGGCCATCCTTAGATTGGATCTTGTGTTATTAAGCCTATTACCATCGATATGATCGGCGAATTGGCTCCTATGTTCACACCCCAATATTAGTCGGTGCATGTAGATATATGATGAATGGTTCGACCTTCTTACTGCATACCCCCCTGATAGAAAAGACCATTTCCATTGATTAAGCCATTCGAAATCTTCATCGTCTACTAGGGCAACCTTACCTCTACTGAGGATTATTTCCTTCATCCAAGAACCTTCCGATAGTATGATACCGTTTCTTGCGGGAGTGGTCGACCGTATTTCACTAGCTCATTGAAACGTCCTTGCCCGCAATTATATGAGCATACGGCGCCCCAGACGCCAGATTGGTCGATCAGATAGCGGAGGTATGCGCACCCCAGCTTGGCGCTATGCACTGGGTTCCGCCAGTCGAAATGAGATGGATGCCAGCCCAGCATCTTCGATACGAGTTCATCCTGGTACTTCGGGTTGATCTGCATGAGCCCGCGAGCCGTCACGATGCGCACCATCTTCCCGCCCACCTCGCGCCACCTTCGAGCAATCGCCCACGGTTTCAGCGTCGACTCCGCATAGGCCACGTTGAACGCCAGCATGGGGTCAACTCCGTACTGTCGTGCAGCGTCTAGTATGGCGGTGAGAACAAGCATCAGCTCGGGTGGGGGTTCGTAGGCCAGCTTCGCGGGAGGTGTCGGGGCCGCTGCGGGAGCGTGGACTAGGATGAGGGCGAGAGCGAGGGTGGGGCGGGTCAACTATAGTCCTCCCAATTAATATAACGGAGTTATGGTAGTGGACTTCGGGACAGTGTACGGTATATGCGGGGCAGCCTCAGCGCCCCCTTGACGTTCCGCATACCACCGAGTCTTCTGACATCGTTCACAAGTGACCTCTTCTAGCGTGTCTGTGCCAAAGGATTCTGGGTTGCTGTCTCCACAAGCTAAGTTGCCGCCAGGGCCATTCCTACCGTGAAGATGGATCTTCCAAAAAACAGCCATCACTTCCTCCTAGTAAGTCGAACATACACCCACACCATGACCAGCGCCACGGCTATCGAAACGCCTGCGAAGCCGATGAGGAGCATGAGGGCGGTCACGTCTTCACCTCGACGTCCGGAAGCTGCTGGCGGATGGCTTTCTCGACCTCGTACATGCTACAGTCGCCGTCCCATGATGGTGGCAGAGTGCTCAAATCCAGCACCCGCTTCGGGGTCGGTTCGGCGATGAGGGGTTGTGAAATACGCTCTTTCATCTCTTGCATCGTGAGGTGTGGAAGGCATCCATCGCCGATCTGCGCTACGATTAGCACGTCTTGCAAAAATGCGCGCTCTTTGGCGATGAGGGCATCGATCCTCGACGCGATGTCTTGTTCATCCGACTCCTCAAAATGATCGAAGATGGAATATCCATATTGGTCTCGGTATTCCTCCACCAGCTTCTGTCCTGGGGTTTTGTCGGGGTTAGGCATCGCGGGGCTCCCTGGGCGCGATGGCCTCCCGGGCGAAGTTGCGCCAGAATCTCGCATCGTAGGCAGTGTCCTCAGGATGTGCCAGGATCTGCTCGAACAGTCCGCGCAGCCGATCCACCTCTGCTTGGGAGCTCCGCAGAAGGAACCATGCAAATGCAGCGCCCCATTCGGAAGCGCTACTCTGGTGATCGTCGGCAAAATTGATGGCTTCCTGTACTCCTTCTGCCAGAGGATCTTGGACAATCTTGAGCCATTCTGCAAACTCGCGGCGTACTTTCTTCTCATCCATCTCTCACTCCTTGTTGGTCTCGTCGGGGATCTCCGGCGTAACAGATGCTTGAGTCTGTGAATAGTTCATTCTCCCTCCTTCGGAAAGCTGGTCGATGCGCGGAGGGCTTCGAGAGCATCACCCACGGTCGTATAGCCATTGTCGTATGAGAACCCTTCTATTCCGTCTTCCTTGAGAACATCTAGAGCTCGGTACAATCGCCAGTACAAATCCTCACTCACCCACCGTCCCGCTTCTCTGCCAGAGGCTGATGCGTCATAGGGATGAGGTGACTGCTCGGCCTGCCATTCGAGAATCCACCTCGCCTTGTTTCGGTAGATGTCCTGAATCTTCTTGTTGGCGTTGTCGAAGTGGATGTCAGTTTGAGAAATCTGGTTTAGGAATCGGGCCAGACTTTCAATCGCGTCTCCGGAAACCGACGGCTCCTCGGGGGCGCTCAGGGCGGCGATAGCTTGGTCGACGCGAGTAATGAGAGCTATCGCTTTGTCGGTGCCGACTACGTGCCGCGCGCCTCCAAGGTCGAGAACTTCGCGGGCGTCCTTGAGCGCTTCCAGAGCTAGTTTCACGCGGTCTTCCATCTCACACCTCCTTGATTTCCGAGGATCGCACGAACAGGATGCAGTCCTCCTCGTCTGAGTCGATCAGTACATGCGGGACAGCTTCCTGTATGGCGCTCTTGGCCTGATCCTTGATCCAAGCTTCACCCGGATCTCTACCGTCGATCTCGATTTCCAAGGTCAGTGTCAGTTGGATGGTCACGTTCACACCTCCTTGGTCAAGGGCACCGAGTACTCGCGGCAGAGGTCGTCCAGGGATTTGCCTTTGGCGAGGACACGAGAAAGCTCCCGGTAAACATGACGTTCCTGATAGCTATCTTTCGATACCATAGCATCGGTCACGGCTACCAGCTTCTCCTCCACCGTCAGGTTGACCGTATTGATGGCAGGTCGGACGATACCAGGCTGAGACACAAAGTCGTCGGCCTTGTGAAGCTGCTGGATGGGCATTGCCCCGATGATGGCCTCGATTTCTGTATCGCGTGAGACACGAATACGGCAAGAGTCCCCCACCTCGAACCGCTTCCAGGTAGAGATCACGGAGGCCAGAGCGGCGTTCCAGGCTTCTTCGCGGTACTCATTCAAGGGGCTGTCGGGATCGAGTTCCTTTACCCACTCCTCGAACGTCTGCCACGTCTTCACCTCTCCGGGCCGCGAGGTCTGTTGGTACTTGCGCTTGGCGGCGAGAATGGCCATGGCAAACGTAGCCCGCTCTGTTCCAGCCGATCCGAATTGACGCGCAATCCGTCTTTCTTCTTCCGTGGCATCATCTTTCCACAGAGCCTCAATCTCTTCCAAGATTTCCTTGTCGCTCATCCCCTCACCCCCTAGCCGGATCGCCATGGTCGGATTTACCGCCACACCACCGGAATCTCGCTTTGATCCTTCCCACATAACGGCGGACCGAATCGAACAGCCCCCTACTTCTCGCCAGACCTACGCGCAGGCTATTGGCGTCCATCGTCGTGCATCCGCTACACTTCACCGTCAAGAAAAGTCGAGACGCTAGCTTTGAACTACGGACGAGCATGCTGGACGTTCTGGATATCGCCCATGCTCTCCGACGCCTCGAAATGACACGGCACGCATTCGCTAGAGGACTCGAACCTCTCTTCGGGCCTACGCCCTACCCTAGTTCACCAGCTATGGTCAGTGTGCACCCAGGCACATAGCCAGCTCCCTCGTGTCGTGAAGTGGTGGCCTTATCCACCGTTAGGTCCGCGTCATCAGCTTGGACCATGCTGAACCCATCGCAATCACGGGACTCGCGTAAACGCAAACCTCATGCGCTAGGAATGATATGTTCACCCTCCCGGGTTAAGCTTGTACCTGAGAAATCTCCTTGGGCACTCCCGTGCGCATCAGGTCGATGGCACTGACTCGGATTCCCTGTTCGCGCTTGCGCTGAATCTTGGCGACGGCACGGACCTGGGACTTATAGAGCTTCATGCCGAGCTTCGAGCCACCACGCTTGTACTTCGGGGAAATGACCTTCTCCATCCACTTCTCTGCGATGGTCTTGGTCTTGAACAGGGTCAGTCCGAAGAGGCGAGCAATGCTAGCCCAGAATCCCTTACGCTCCGTCTTCACCTTCTTCTCTGCGTTGCGGACGACAGACTTGACCTTGAATCCGACCCGGCGCTTTCCAGATTTCTCGTGGTACGCCTGCTTCATGAGACGAGTATTCAGATGCATCTACCTCTCCTTTGTTTCCCTAGCCGCTTTCTTCCTAGCCTCGCGTTCAAGTGCCGCCTTCTGCTTTCGCTCAGACTTCACTTGACCGCCTTTGCGGCCAAGCTCCACCGCAGCGGGGTTTTTCTCCTTGCTCATGAAGAGATGCTAACACTACCGCTTGTGGTTGTCTAGAGAAAGTTTAGGGAATCGTCTGGACTTTGAAGACGTGTTTGAGGGAGTAACGTGCTAGTCAGTGGAGGATAAGGTCAGTGTATCGAGCTTAAAATGCATGTTTAGGCTAGTGAATCACTTGAACAGCCCGAGCTTGTCGCCGAAAGTTTCGACAACATTCTGGATTTTACTCCCTTGTGCAATCCGTAAAGTGCTATTATTATATAGCTATGCGATTGCCGGATCACGAACAAGAGCTAAGCGAGGCTCGCGCAAACTGGGACCTGGACAGAATGTACCGATGTCTCATTGCCATCGGCATGCATCAGCTTCGTTGCGACATTCTGTATGTGGGATCGGCCAAATATCGAGTCTCTAACCCTGACGACAAGCAGGACGTTATCCACGAGGCGGCTTGTTCTCTTATCATCCAGCTAAAACTCAATCCATCCAAGGTCATCAAGGTATGGCACGTGAACATGAGGTATGCCATCAAGGATGTACTCAGAGCCAGGAAGAGGGCCGAGTCAATCGCTCTTGAGGTCAGAGACGGGTATGGAGGCGTTCAAAGTCTCTATGAAGCACAGGAGGTGCTATGACGCTGCTGGAGATTTACAAGGAGTTTGCCCCGGCGCTAGAGTCCGCCATCCTGGCATTCGAGAGGCGCAGCCGGGACATGCTAGAGAAGTTCAAGGAGACAACCACCGACATTGAGGACATGAAAAAGCTGTCCATGATCGAGGTACAGATCGGCATGAGAACCGACGACGTGCGCAAGATCGGTAAGGGAATCCTGATGAACATCGAGAACGCCTCTCTGGCCCTCCACTCTCCTGACATCACTGATTGGATCTCCGAGGAAGTAAAAAAAAACAGTGCTGGGAAAGCCTCTCAGAAGACGAGCGCATAGTGTTCCCTCTCGTCGTCCTTCGCCTGCTCGCCCATAGGACATACAAGAAGGCTATCCAAGCGCTGGCCCCGTCTATGTCCATGCGCATCATGCAGGACCACGCCATTGACTTGCGCGTGGTATGGGAGACTCTACACAGAAAGCCGAGGTTGCGATGAAAACCAAAGTCATCATGAGCATCACCGTGCGGCCAGACTTGAAGGCCAAGCTGGTCCGCGCCACCAGAGAAGATGGGGACAAGATATCCCCAGTGGTCGAGGGGCTTATCGAAAACTACCTTGAGGTTCGTGCTGAGTCTCGCTCACAGCTTATAAACTCAGAGCCAGACCCAATGGGCCTCAGGGCCTAGTAAGATCCACAAGGAAACCAGTTCATGGCATTCGTGAAGGGACAGCCCAGCGCCAACCCCAAAGGCAGGCCACCAGGAAGCACCAGCTTCAAGACTCAGCTTCAAGAGGCGTTCGTAGCCCACATGAAGAAAGAGGTCAAGGACGCCGAGGGGAACAAGACCGCGTTCTTCAACGTGTTCAACGAGACCTTCATGTCGTCCGCCCTTGACCCTAAGAGCCAAGCGTTCAAGTTCCTTGCCGACCGGCTGTACTCCGAGGACATCCTCAAGGACGTTGATGCACAGGTTAACAAGCAGCGGCGCGAAGACTCGGACTTCATGTCTTATCGAATCCACAAGATGGCATTCGATATTCAGCAGCAGGTATTGCTTAGTTCATCCAGGGATATTGGCCTGATGGCCGGTCGTCGTGCTGGTAAGTCTGGTGTCAATTCTCTCCTGGCCTCCGAGTCCGCTGCGGTCAAGGCGCATAGCAGGACGCTCATTATTGGGCTGACCATAACCAAAACCGAGGATATCTACCAGGACACGATTGAAGACGTGTTTAGAGATTTGGGCATAGAAGCCATTTACAAAGTTACTGACACGTGCTTTGAGCTACCTACAGGGTCTATTGTCCAGTTCGGCGGAAACGCCAACAAGGCAGAGCGAGAGAAATACCGAGGCCAATACTGGGACAACACAATCGTTGACGAGTGCCAGAGTCAGCAGGATCTCCGGTATCTCGTGGAGGAGATCGTCAGGCCAATGCTCATGGACACAAACGGGCGTCTTGTCTTGTCCGGCTCAGGGCCCAGGACGCGCGGCACCTATTGGGAATGGTTCTGGAGCAACCCGACGCCGTCTGGTCTGAGACTAAACTGGGATCTTTCTAGCAATCCCCACATTCACAATCATGAGAAGGCCATTGCCGAACTTTGCGCGGAGCGTGGACTGTCGGAGAATGACCCCATAGTGCTTAGAGAGTACCGAGGCCTGATCGTTTACGATGACGACGCCCTGGTCTACCGCCTGTCGGACAAGAACTTTTTCACATGGGAAGAGCTCGACTACTGGCTCAAGGATCAGTCCCCCGAGGATATCCGCTTCGTCGCCGGTCTCGACTTCGGCAAAGAAGACTCAGACGCTCTGGTGGTGGTCTGCTATAGCGAGAAGCGGGACGAAAAGTTCGTTGTGTATGAGTACAAGCGCAACGGTACCGGATTCGTTGAGCTGACTGAGGCGATCAAAGAGGCGCGGTTCATCATCCTGAATGATCCTCGTTTCGCCTACGCTTACCGCCGCACCTTCGATATCTTCGCCGACACCAACGAAACCAAGTTCATCATGGACGCCAATGTCCACTACGGCCTTAACATCCTGCCCGCTGTGAAGCACGATAAAACTATGGGTATCCAGATGCTCCAGGATGAGGTGAGATCAACACGACTCAAGGTGCTCAAGGACGGCATTGTCCATGGCGAGATGCTGCGGACCATCTTCAAGCGCCTGGAACTGGAGGGTCAACCCAGCATCATCACCCGTGAAATCGATGACGAGGTGTTCCATCCCGATGCCCTCGATGCGCTGCTCTACTCGATGCGCAACTACTTCCTGACTCATGGTCAAAAGAACTGGGCGCCATCTGATCCCGTAGTCAAGACACCATCATCCACCCCGGAACCGACGAAGGATTGGAAGGATCTCCAGAGGCTGAAAGAGCGGAACAAAGCTGCCGACGATCAGCGTTACTGAATAATAGTGGGGCCATCTGGGCACTCTATATGTAGAGAATCCTAAGGAGAATATCCATGGCCCTTGAACCGATTACCATGTATCCTGTCATCTTCGACGCTCCCAACGCGAACAATGCTGGCAAGTTCTTGCAGAACCAGGGTGGTGCGTCGACCGGCAATGCTGAGGCCGCTAACTGGGCTACCGTCAACCTGTCCAGTCTCGGCTATACGTCTGCCCAGGCTACCTCTGCTACCCCTACCGGAACCACCTCGGCCACCGCTGTCATGATGGGCCTCGGCGCTCTCGGTACTCCCGCATCGATCACCCCCGGCGTGACTGGCCGCGTTCGGCTGCAGATCAGCGGCCAGATGGCGAACTCGACCATCAACGACGGCGTTACCGTTGACCTGCGCTATGGCACCGGAACCGCTCCCGCCAACGGCGCGGCTGTCACTGGTACCCTCGGTGGCATCAGCCAGACCGCTACCTCGCTCGTTGCGGCCCAGCGCTCGGGCTTCACCCTCCAGGCTGTCGTTACCGGCCTTACCGTGGGCACCGCTTACTGGTTTGACGCGAGCGTCTTGGCTGTCACGGGTGGCACCGCCAGCATCTTCGGCGTGACCGCTACGGCTGTAGAGTTCTGATGTTCGGAAAGAAGAAACCCCTGACGGAAGAGGAAAAGATCCGTCAGGGTATCTTTGACCGGGCCATGCAGATGGCGGAACAGACGTACAAGAAAGACGTGATGTTCCGTACTCTCCAAGAGTCCGATTTCACCTACGCAATCATGATGGACTTGATGAAGGCCGCGAAGCTCACGGGCCGCGTCACCATCAAGTTTATCAACGGCACCGAGGTGGTCATCGAAAACGCCGACCGTTACCCCGATGATCCGAGGAAGGCCCTTGAAGACCTCTACGCCAGCCAGCTCATCTAAGCCCGAGAAGGTCACGCTCACCGCACGGGAAATCGAACTCATCAAGCAGGACGCCGCCAAGCTGGAGGCTTCTTTGTCTGCCCGCGACATGCGGTACCTACAGAGCCTGAACCGGTTCATGTACAACGGCGGACGGAATGAAAGCATTCGTTCGCTATACGTCTATCCTTCGAACTACCTGTACCAGGGTGTCGACGATGGCCGCACTGGTCCGCTGCCATCAATCAACATCGGGCGGTCCATGGCCCTGACGCTCCAGTCCAAGCTCATCCAGACCAAGGGGCGCCTATTCTTCTCGGCCTCCAACGGACTCTGGGAAACCATCAAGGTGTGCCGGAATGCTCAGGTGTACTTCGATGCGTTCATTGAGCGCGACAACCTGAACGACAAGGTCAAGCAAGCCGTGCTGGATGGTCTGGTTTTCGAGGCTGGATACATCTGGGTGGACGACGAGTCCAAGAGCACCATCAAGCTGCACCCGTGGCAGTTCTTCGCCGATCAGGCTGAGTATGACTATGGCAAGCTGTCGCGCGTCATGATCATACAGGATTGGTTCCCGGTTGGCGAACTCAAGGACAAGCTCCCCGAGGGTGGGTCAGCCGCGAAGGCTCTGGAGCAGAACCCGCACATTTGCGGCAAGGTCATGCGGTACTTCGACCTCAAGCGCAAGGTGAAGGTGCTATTCGTCTCCGGTGAGTTCATCGAAGCGGTCAAGATCGACTACGACGTTTCTCCCGTGGTGCCGTTCTACTACAACGATCCGGTCAAGGGTATCTACTCGAATAGCATAATGACCAATACCCGTAGCAACCAGCGCCTGATTGACGAGATCCTGCGCAGGCTCCGTGACGCCCTGATCCTGTCGCCCGCCAACACCATCCTGATCCCTGGCACCTCCGAGAACACTGATAACGACTCCCTGATCAAGACGATGGATTCCATGGTGGGGAACGTGGTCAAGTACGCTCCCGGCCTTGGCCTTCCTGTCGTCATGACGCCGCCCCCGATTGATCCGGCCTACATCGCGCATCTCCAGATGATCAAGAACGAGAGCTATGACCAGGAGGGGATCTCCCAGCTTACCGCACAGTCCAAGGTACCGGACGGGGTTACCGCTGGTGTGGCGCTCGATACGCTCCAGGACATCCAGAGCACGCGGTTCCAGGCTCAGGTCGACAACCTGATCCAGTTCTATAAGAACATCTACTCAACCATGATCGAAGTTTTCCCGGAGACCGACGAGATTCTTCCCGTGCGGCTGAACCGGGCCAAGATCAAGTGGAGCGAGATCAAGAAACAGCGCGACCTGTACTCCCTTACCTCCAGCCTTGCCTCGGTGCTCTCTAAAGAGCCCAAGATCAAGATGGAACAGATTGAAAAGCTCCAGGCTGGCAAGGTGCTCAACCCCAACCAAGCTGCGCAGCTTCTGGAAATCCCCGACCTTGAACAAGCCTATTCGGTCGCCACGGCCAGCTATGACAACTGCCGCAAGATCATCGAGCGGGCCATCGATGAGGAGAAGTATGACTTCCTGGATATCGTGGACCTCAACATGCTCCTCTCCGAGTCGGTCAATACTGCGCTGCAGCTCGACGCCGTGGACGAAAGCCCCGAGGTTCTGCAGCGCCTTGTGACGCTCATCAACATCGTCACCGAGAAGCTGAACGGTGTGCACGCTACCCAGACTCCGCCCATTCCGCCTCAAGGTCCGCCGCCCCCCGAGAACGTGCAGAATACCGGGCTCAATGGTGCCCAGGTGGTCGCTATCGCCGATGTGGTTTCGAGGGTGGCAACGGGCGAACTTACCCAGGATGCGGGCAGTGCGATTCTTGCCGCATCGTTCCCCAACATGACTGCCGATCTCATCTCACAAATGCTGGGCCGACCGCCCGAGCCCGTGAATCCGGCGCCGGTGAATAATAGCGCACCGCCACAGACACTTTATTAGTAGGGAGAAGTCATGGACAGTTTTGACCTTTCCGGGTTTACCCCCGAGGACATCAAGATGCTCTCCGAACAGCTCGCCAGCCACCAGCAGCCGAAGGCCGAGGGTGGTTACGATCTTGAAAAGATTTGTCAGGCCCTTGAACTGATCACGAAGGAACTTGAAACCATGGGCGAGCGCGTGGACAACCTCCACAAGCTGGTCATGGACGACCTGATCGGTTCCATCATGGAACAGTATCAGGCCAACGCCCGCAGCATGAGCATTTCGGATCTGCAAGGCAAGTATGGCGACATGATGGCGCCCCACATGCCCGCTCTCCAGGCCCTGGCTCCTGATGCCAAGATTTTCGACGAGCTTTTCGACCTGATCGAACAGGCCAAGGGTGAGCCTGGGGATGCCTGGGATGAGGACGGCTTTGTTAAGCAGCAGATTTCCGATCTTGCCGAGCGCCTTGGTAAGGCTGGCCTGGGCACCAAGCCCGAGGAGCCCGATAGTATGGCCGAAGGTGAACCCGATGCCTCGGCTACCGTGACCGTAGAGAAAGAATCCCCCAAGCCCGGTTTCTCCGAGCTTGCCCGCAAGTCTGCGATGAAGATGATCAAGTAAGGAGAAATGAATGGCCTTTCCCGAAGCTAACCTTGTTGGAGACCTCAAGACCTTCTACACCGAGAAGGACATTGAGGACGCCTTTTTTCGGATCTCACCGGTTGCCAAGTCGGTCCCCAAGAACCGCTACTACGGCAAGTCGTACAATCTCGCGGTTGCTGCCGCGAATGGCGGATCGGCGAGCGGTTCGAATACCGTTTCGATCTCGAACGCCAAGGCCAACGGTACCGGCCTGACCGCTCAGTTTGCTGTTACCAACGGGCAGATTTTCAACAACTTCTTTCTGACCCAGCAGGAACAGCTCGCTACTCGGGATGCCAAGGGCGCGTTTGTGCCTGCCGGTGTCCTCAAGTTCGCCCAGGCCCTCAACAGCTTCCGCACTCTGCTTGGGCTGTCGCTGTATGGCACCGGCTTTGGCGAGGTCGTGCAGGCTGGCTCCGGCGCCCCGAACATCACCAGCGCGGGCGGCTCGTTCACCTGGGATACCGCCAGCGCGTTCGCTCCCGTGGTGCTGACCCTCGGTACCCGGTTCCAGTTCACCAACGGCGCCACCCCGGCCTCGAACCTGCGGACCTCGGTCAACGTTATCACCGCTGTCAACGGCAGCGTGATCACCTTCACCAGTTCCTCGGCTGACGGTCAGATCGGCGCTACCGACTGGGCCTGTATCCAGGGCTGCCGCGATACCAACGCCTCGACCACTCCCTTCCTTCCCGTCGGCCTTCGCGGATGGATTCCCGACCTCGCCAACCGCACGGGCGGCACGTGGGATACCTATATCGCTACCTCGTTCTTCGGTGTCGACCGGTCCAAGAACGTGAACGGCCTCGCTGGCCAGTTCGGATTGCAGGACTTCGCCAACGGCGAGAAGATGGTCGATGTCACGGTCCGGGTTCTCCAGTACTGCCGCACGCAGCAGGGCATCCCCGACATGGTCGTGTTCAACCCCACCACGTGGCGCCAGATCGCTTTGGAGCTGAACGCTCAGACCACGCTGATGCAGCAGATCAACCTGCCCACCAGCAAGGGCGCTGAGAACTCCAATACGCGCGGTATCTCCGAAATGGCGTTCGCCTTCTCGACCAGCTTCATCGGTCAGGTCTGGGAAGATCCCCTGGTCCCCGACCTGCTGGGCTACATCCTGGAGAAGGATACCATCGAGTTCGTGGCCGTCACCAATACCGACGCCCCTCTCTCGGACGGCATCGAGAACAACAACCCGGGCGGTCAGAAGATCCCCGAGGCTGGCGCCCCCGGTGCTGCCCCTCAGTACCAGTGGCTGCTTGACGACTGGCTGACCCAGGCTCCCGCCGAGCCCTTCCAGGGCGGCGAGGCCATCCGCATCAACATGAGCTGCTTCGGTTCGTGGGTGGTCCACCGCCCCGCTTCGTGCGGCGTCATCAAATACGTCGGCCCGGTTCTGCCCTCCTAATCGGAAGGCGCATGTTTGAAGGGGGAGGGATAAGCCTCCCCCTTTCTTTTGGAGGGGATGATGATTTTCGACGCCCGTACGCTTGTCAGGAATGCCCGCAGTATCGCCGATCTCCAGGAGACCCAGTTCATCAGCTATGAGGACACGGTCAACGCCCTGAACGAGGGGTACCGGGAAATCTACAACAAGTACACGGAGTCGGATTCTGACTTCTGGATCGAGGAAGTCATAGTCACCCCGACCGAGGAGATGCTTGATCCGAACGCGACGAACGCCTATCTGATCCCTCTTCCTGACAACTTCTACAAGCTGCGTACGGTGAGCTGGTCCAATGGCCAGTGGCTTCCCATGAACAAGTTTTCCATGTCTGAGCGGGACAACTTCACGGGCATCCCCATGTACCAGATCCGCAACGGGAACCTCTGGGTCATCGGCATCAACCTCAACGAGGTCAAGATTGCCTACTACATCCCCATGGAGACTGTGACGGTTCCCTACGAGCCCCGGAGCCTGACGCCCGAGACGGCGCCCAACATGCGCAACATCACGTCCATGTACTGGGACGCCAAGGGCCAGGTGCTTTACTACATCTACAGCGGGACTATCGTGAAGTCTTACGATCCGGCTAGCGGCACCGTATCGACGCTGTATACGAGTGTCAACGCCATAGCTACGGTGTGGTACTCGGGTGGATACGTGTATTTCCGAGATACCGTGGCCCTGACCATCCTGACGGCACCTCTGGCCACTACCCTGGTGCCCGTGTCGCTGGGGCTATCCTCGGTCGCCAATTACTCGCTTTCACCGTCTACCGGCAAACTCTACTACGCTACCGCATCGGCCACGTTCTCGGCTTCCCTGACGGGAACCGGGTCTACCCAGGTGCTGGCGTCCACCTCGACGTTCTACTTGCTCTATCAGGGTACGCCGCTGTGGGTTGCCTCGAACCTCATTGTCATCAACGGCACACCTTCCGCCGTGGCCTCGGTCAAGATCGTCACCGATGGGGTCTGGCTGTACTCCCTGGACTCCAACGGCACTTTGAGCCGGTATACCCTGACCGATGGCGCCCTTGAGCTGGTTGATACCGTGGCGTCTAGCCTGTCCATCATCGGGGCCGGGGTTTCATACTCCAATCAGATCATCCCGCAGGTGTCCGATTTCGATGCCGTGTGGCTGCCCGCTTCGTGGATTCCTACGCTCGACTATTCGGCGCAGGCCGTCGTCCAGAGTCTCACCCAAAACACCGTGTTTGACTACCCGACGAACGAGGTCAACGAACTGATGAGCTACCAAATGGCCGTGTACTTCCTCCGCAAGCAGACCGATCAAGCCAAGATTGCCCTTGTCGCTGCTGCCGTGGCTCGGCTCTGGGATCGGTTCTACAGCGTCAACAAGCGCGACGAGTACCAAAGTACCAGGATCAACAACTCATATCAGACGCTCGGCGGATTCTGGGGCGGGTGGTAGCCCGTGGCGAATACCTCGACCGGGAAAGCCTCGGTCAGTCTCCGCACTTCCGTTTCGGTGGATTCGGTCAACGGCGACCTGTATGAGTTCGGAGACGCTGCAGCTCCTTTGGTTCAGAATACCGGAGTGTTCAAGCAAGGCGGCCTGACGAATCTGAACGAAACTGAGGTTCTGTTCGGCTCGCCTGCGGACCACGGATATACCGATTCCGGCGAACTCATCACGGCCACGGCTGGCGCCAATCACTCGCTCGCGGTCACGGTCGACGGGAAATCCATTGCCACGGTGTCGTCTCTCGGGGTCGCCAAGAACCTCGAAATCACCGGATACGATGACGCGCTTCTGACTGCTGACGGCACCTACATCACCCTGAAACTGACCTCGAACATCGTTACCGTCACCGAGTTCAGTCTTGCCCAGGTTCAGCTCAATACCAAGTCCACCACCTTCACCGGGATTGCCTCGCTCCTGGCGCTGATTTCGAGCATCGGGTTTGTGCGGTACCAGACCGTGCATTACTCGGATGTCCTGGAATTCTCGCTCCGTCTAGGTGACCAAGTTGTCATCTTGAACGAGGGCACGCCGGGGCAGTCCATTGTTACCTCGCTCGCCTCTACTACGGTTCTTGGGACGGGTAACGCTATTCGGTGCTGCCTGATCCTGAACAACATTCTCATTGTAGCCGGTGACAATGGCCGCGTGGGGTCTTTCGACGGTACCTCTTGGCGCAACTACGACGGTACTAGTCCCGGCATCGGCCCCTACAACGATGGAACCGCGATGGGCTCGAATCGAATCAACGCCATTGCAGCGTATGGTACTGGTTTCGCTGTGGGCGGTGTCGGGGGCCGGGTGGCCTCGTGGGATGGAACGGCATGGAAGAACTACGACGGAACGGGTAATGGAGCTGGCCCTTCCGATAACGGAACTGTCATAGGTTCGAACACCATCAATGCTATGGCTGTCTGGCGCGAGGCCCTGGCTATCGGTGGAGTTGGCGGACGGTTGGGTTCCATTGTGTCGACCACCGTATATGCCTATACCACATCGAAAACGGCGGTCCTTCCCGGACATAACTACCCACCTCCGCTGGCTAACGCCGATGTCATAAGCACGAACGACATTGACGCCATGGCAATCTACACCAGCGGAACCGAATCTGTTCTTGTGGTTGCTGGCGCGGGGGGGCTCTTGGCCTCGTTTGATGGCGGATGGGTGAACTCTTCTGGAACACTAGCGCCCACGACTCCGGCCACGACCTGGGCGTTCTCTACCACTACCGCGCCCGGGGGAAACTGGCAACGGGTTGTGTACGGCAATGGACTCTGGATAGCAACGATGAACGTTGCTACAGGGTCCAATGATATTGCCACGAGCCAGGACGGGGTCACATGGACATTCCGGAGTACCGGTATAGCTACCGGATGGAAAGGTGCTGGCTTTGGAAACGGTACCTTTGTCCTTATGGGGGGCACGTCCACAACGATTGGAATAGCCACATCCACCAACGGAACCACATGGACAAGCCGATCCTCGGGCGCGCCCGGAGGGACGGGATGGATTGACGTGGCCTATGGTGGCGGCATTTTTGTAGCCATTGCTGGCACGACGTCCACGACGGCAGGAATAGCTACCTCCCCTGATGGAATCACGTGGACATTCCGAACGACTGCCGCCCCGGGCGGTAGCGGGTGGAATGCCGTGGCCTTTGGCAACAGCCTATGGGTAGCCGTGGCCTTGACCACTTCCACGTCAGCAGCTATAGCCACAAGCTCTACCGGCACTACATGGACCTTCACCACCACCCCAGCGACGGCGGCGAACTGGGCCTATGTCGCCTTCGGCAACAGTGTTTGGGTTGCTACTCTGGCTACAACGTCTACAACGGCTGGAATAGCGACGAGTTCGAATGGAACTACCTGGGCCTTCACCACCACCACCGCCCCGGGTGGTTCCTGGTTGAAAGTCAGCTTTGGTAGCGGGATCTTTGTGGCGGTCGCGGGAACCACCTCGACCACGGCAGGAATAGCCACATCAACGAATGGCACGGCCTGGACATTCAGGACTACCACGGCCCCGGCAAGTAACTGGAACTGGGTATACCCTGGAGGTGATGGTCCGGGACGGTTCTGCGTGATCGCAGCCGGAACGTCAACCACAGCCGCGATCGCCCTTAGCCTCCCCTCAACACCCGTCGCCATTTCCAACAATGCGACCGCTGTCAGCACTGATGCCATCACCTCGATGCTGACCGATACCAGCTTGATTGTGATCGGTAGCGCACTCGGTAAAATCGCCAGCTATAACGGCACGACCTGGAACAACTACAACTCGGGCTCTGGCTTCTCGAACAACGCGGTAGCCGTTGGCGCCAATCAAGTCAATGCCATCACCAAATTTGGCACCACCTACGTCTTCGGCGCTGCCCTGGGAAAACTGGCAAGCTGGGACGGCGCAAACTGGAAAAACGCCGATGGCACAGGGACCGGCACCGGCGTATCGAACAACGGTACGGTTGTCGGCACCACGGACATTACCGCTCTGGCCGTTCTGGGCTCGTTCCTTTGGATCGGGTCGGCTGGTGGCGCGGAAGTACCCATGTCCTCGACGGGCTCGTTTGTGCCCCTCTATACCACCTCCACGGGCGGCGTGGTGGCGAACCTGTTGGCTGGCATGACCGGCGTCGGGTATCTCTACATCTACCGCTACGTGAACGGTCAATACCTCGTCGACCTTGTCGGGAACAACCTCAACATCATCTGGACCTTGAACAACTCCACCCTTCTGATCACGCAGATCAACGGGCAGTACGCTTGGCCTCAGGTTTCGGGGGGATTCACCCGGCATATCATCACAGGCACGCCCACGGTCTCGGCTGCCGATGTCCAGGCCATCTCCTTGACCGGATATACGGCGTTTACCTCTACCTTTGTCCCGGGCCAGACCTATACCGCCTCAGGTATCTCCGTGGCCTCGATTTCTCAGGGTCAGGTGGGGTTCAACTATGCCGATGCCATCCTTGTCCCCACGAGCCAGCCGACGCAGCGGGTGAACTTCTACGCACCGCCCCCTACAACGTCGCCAACGGCCATACAGCGCACTTCTCGGGGGAATACGACCAACCTCATCAACGGGTATGGAAAGCTCACCAATGCGTACGGGCTGGCGACCTCGGCGGGGTTTGAGTTCCGTATCGGGTGGATTGCTGCCGGTGAAAACACGGGCGCCCAGTCCTACCTCAGCGCGGCTATCGTGGACAGCCAGCCGAGCGACGCCATGGGCACTGTTTTGACCGTGGTTGGCGAGTTTGATGGAACCTATACCCCTGTGGTCGGAAACTCTGAAACCACTATCCTGTATGGGGCTGGCCTAGGGGCTGTTTTCCGCATCATCCAGATTTCCGACTCGGTGCCCAATCGGATTCAGCGTCTGAACGGTCGGTTTTCAAAGATTAACACCTTGTCACCTCTGAACCTCTACGATTCCGACACCCAAGCGCTACTGGTTTCGAGCATGGACTACAATGGGCGTGTGTTCTGGAACTACCAGGGCGCCCCGTCGGGCACGCTGACGCCTACCGTGTCGCTGATTCAGTACCCCGGAGACGTCCAATTCCCCTACTCGGCCAGTATCGACACGGGGGAGCGGCTGGTTTCGATTCCCAGCCCCGGCCCGACTTCGATCTTGCCCTTCGGCTACCGCATCCCTTCGACGAGCCAGATTTTCCCAGGATTTCACGTCGATACCTACGTGAGCGGAGACTATTCGTTCTCGACGTTCAACAACGGCACTACGGGCATTCTTCCAGACCCGGATTTCCCGATCTATGCCCCCGTGGCGTTGCTCCCTATCCCGATTGGGTCCAGGTATGGAGAGGGTACGGCTACGACCTTCGGCGAAACCCTCTTCCTGCAGCCCAATTTCGATGGGTACCTCGTCGGCAACTCAGCAGCGAACAACGCCAGCGTCTCGGCGGTCGGCGAGTTCGTGACGTTCCTGCTGTACGGGCAGATTTACCTCTTTGATGGCATTCAAATCTACCTTGCCACTATCACCGATAACATTCTGGTTTCCATCTCGGCCATGACTTACGCCCAGGGTATGCAGTTCCTGGCAACGAGTCCCACCGAGGCATTCTTCCTCTCGAACTGGGACAACTCGGTATACTCCTACGATGGCGGGCGTGCACTGACGAAGGTGAAGGCGTTCACGAATACTCCGGCCATTCTGTCGGCCAAATACAGTACCTATGACAACGCCCTATTGATGGATACCACGTCCAAGTTCATCTGGTTTCGTGACGGCATCATTTCGGTCAACCCTAAGAAAACCGCGCAGCTTGGCGCCATGGATCTCTGGTCCACGGCAAATGGCCTGTATTCGGTCAACGCATCCGGATCATGGCGATACTCGTTCTATGCCAGCTCTAGCTCTACCATCGTGCAGCTCGACGTGCAGACCCCCTATCTGGGGCAGGGAAAGAACGAGGTCTCTATCTATAAGGGGTGGGTGTTCAAAATCTACATCCCCAATCGTCTCGGCATATCTGTCCTGGTCACGGAACACACGAAGGATCAGGCCAAAGAGTACACGAACAAGCAGACGTTCATGGTGCCCACGAACGACATTGACAGCGACGGATATTATTACCTCAGGATTCAACCCAAATACCAGAGGGCGCTACAGCAGAGTTTTGAGCTTGCATTTACTACCAACATAGTAATTCTTGAATGTGACATGATTTACGACGATGCCGTTGGTGCTATCCCTGCCTCGACTAAATAATACCATATCCGACTCGGCACTAAAGTAGTAGAGGGAATGTGAATGGCTGGTTTGTTCGATAATATCGGCGAGTTTTTCACGGGGTCGAATGCTAAGGCTGCCGGGAAACAGGCGGCTAACGCTGGGAAACAGGGCAAGAAGGCTTTCCAGGAGGGCCGTAGGCTTGCTTCGTCCGGTGCTACCACCTTAGGCGAAAATGCGGAGACCTCCCAGCAGCAGGCCGCAGCCCTCAGAGGTCAGCAGAACACGGCAAACGCCGGGGTTGCTGGTAGCCTTGGGGCCAATGCTGCCGAGACTGCCGCCAAAGCCAACGAATCCGCCCGTCAAATCGCTTCTCAGAACGCGGGTCTGTCTTCGATGGAAGCCGCGCGCCGGGCCATTTCTGCGGCCCGAACTGGTGGTCTGAACCAGGGGCAGGCCGCACTTGCCGCTGGTCAGGGTGTCGGACAGAACTATATGGGCGGCTTCCAGACGGGGATTGACCAGGGTCTGAACGAATACAACCAAGCGGTTGGACAGCATCAGACTCAGGCCAACTCCCTCGCCTCCCAGGCTCAGACCGAACAGGGGCTTTCCAATCAAGCCGCTTCTGGTCAGGGTGGACTAGGCACCTCTCTTGCCTCAATTGGATCGGGGGCTCAACTCGGATCTTCTGGACAGCAACTGCAGCAGTCTAACACGGAAGGCGCGGCGGGGGGGGCATTCCTCGGTACGCTGCTCAACAAAGTTCCCGGCCTCAAGGACGGTACCGAGTCCGCCAAGGGCGGCATTACCCTCGTGGGCGAGGAAGGCCCTGAGATTGTCGATATGCCCCCGGAATCTAAAGTCACCTCAAACCCTCAGCTTCGCAAGATCGCGCGGATTACCGGAGCCAAGGATGCCCCGGCACTCAAGAAGATCCTCAAGAAGACCCCCGAGGTTGCCGATGCGGTTCCCGCTCAAGCGCCGGATTTGCCCGCCATCATGGCAAAGCTCACCGATGTTCTAGAATCTCTTTCCTCGAAACTCGGAGGGAACTCGAATGCCTGATGGAAAGCCCCTCACATACAAGGAATGGCTCCCGACCACTGGGCTCCCTGACGGCCAGACCGCTCAGAGCATGTATCAGGCATACCGATCTGGCTTCGCCGCTCCCGCGCCTACCACTTCGCCCGCCCTCCAGAAGGCCGATGCCGAGCGCATGGCTGGTCTGGTCAAGCCGATTCAGGACGCGGCGGGTGTGGCGTTGCACCTTTTCCCGCCTACTGCCGTCCCTGCGCTCTTGTATGATGCTGTGACGAACAGCAAGAAACCGAACAAGTCTACCGACGCGGCTGGCATCCCCAAGAATCCCCTCCAGGTTCAGGCTGAAACCGTTCTCGGTCGTCCGGTCGAATCTCAGACTGAGATGGCGAACCGTCTAGGGTGGCCCAATAGCCCCGATACCGCGAAACGGTACAATGCCGCGCTCCAGGGCATGATTAATGATCAGAATACCGCTACCGCTGCTCAGCACCAGCCCCCGGCCTACATCGGTCAGAACGCTTCCCCGGGCGCTCCTGTCGCTGCCGCGCCTAAGCCTGCGGGGGCTCCGGTTGCGACACCTCCTGCCGCTGTCATTCCCACTGTTGAGATCCCGTCGGTTGCGGACAAACCCGCCGAGGTTCAGACGGTCATTCCTCCGAACAAGGATAGCGAGAACGCCAAAACTACGGGCAAGATCATTTCTGGCTTGGTGGGCGGGCTCGGGGATGCGTTCAACGCCAGTGCTGCCGCACTGCAGGGACGAGGATACACCCCCGAACAGAGTATGCAGCGGGAACAGAACGCCTTCACCGGGGAACAGAACGCGGCCAACCGTGCCCAGGCTGCCGGATTGCAAGCCCAGTCGCTCATGGTGCAACAGGAAATCGCCAAGCTGCAGGCCAAAACCTCCCTCACGCAGGCCGACAAGGACAACCTCGCCGCCTTGGTTCGCACGAAAGCCCAGATTGATGGCAATATCCAGGCCGCGTTGATCGGTCGCGGCATTGTTGACCCCAACACGCTGCCTAAGGGATACAAACAACCTGATATGTTTGGTCTGAGGTAGTCATGGCGAAGGTTTCGGATCTTTCCCAGCAGCCGGTGGAAGTCAATCCCGTTGCCGCTCCCACCGGGGGCGGTGATGTTTGGAGCGGCTTGGGCGCTGGGGGCTATGGGGCTCTCAACTCTGTCCTCATGGGCCTTCCTGACCTTCTGGTGCGAACTGCCGGAGGATCGGAGACATACAAGAAGCTCAAGGACTTCAAGGAACAGAACAAAACCGCTTCCACCATCGGTGATATCGCGGGCTTGGGCGCGTCGTTCCTCATCCCTGGCGGCGCGCTCCTCAAAGGCGCTCAACTCGGTACCAAGGCCCTGGGAGCTGGCAAGGTCGCTGAAACCCTGGGCAAAGGCGCCGAGTTTCTTGGGGCTTCCGGCGGCAAGCTTGGCGAACAGGCGCTGCGGGGCGCTGGACAGGCTGCCGAACAGGCCATCCCTCGTGCCATTACTGAGTCTGTCGCCAATGATCAGCCCGTCGACCCCGCTAGCGTGGCCGCTCAGGTCGGACTTGGAGCTGCTGGCGGTGCCATTCTGGGCAAACTCGCCCCGCTTCTTGGTAAAACTGCCGCCACGGGAGCTGACGAGGTTGGGAAGACCGTGGAGGATGCTATTCTCTCCGGTGCCGACGTCGGTACGCGCGTGGTGAAGACCGCGCTCAACCAGACAGCGCGCCAGTATGATCTCAACCGGTACGGCAACTTCTTCAACAACGCGGACGAGTTCAAGGCTGGTCTGTCGAAGTTCATCACTGACAACAACCTTGGCGACAAGCTCACCCGAGAGGCTTTCATTGAAGACAATGGCCCACTCTGGCAGGCCGTCGCTGATAAGTTCAATACCTCGCCTCTCAAGATCGGCACCCCGGAGTTTACGCAGCAGTTTCTTGCTAACCCTAAGATTGCCGAGTTGATTTCTGACCCTAACATCGGTGTGGAAGGCGTGCAGAAGATCGCCCAGAAGATGGTCGGCGGGATTGCGGACGCGAAAACTGGCGGCATCGTCAACGACTTCAACCAGGCCAAGCGGTATTTGAATGACCAAATCAGCAAGTACTCCAAGATTTCCCCGGCCACGCCCGAGGCTTTGGACCAGACTGAGGCCGGATTGCGCATTGCTTCCGCTCTGAAACAGTCCATCGATGAGCACGCGCTTTCACTTGATCCGGCGTTTGCCACTCTCAAGGCGAACTACCCCTACGTTCAGGCGCTGAAAATCGCCTCCGGGCTGGAAAAGATCAAAGTTGAAAACCCGCTGCGCGAGGGTAGCGATACATTCCAGAAGCTGGCCACCAACGCGGCCCTTGGGGGCACTCTCGGCGTGGGGGCTAGTGGAGAAGACGACAAGTTGGCCGGAGGCGTTACAGGGGCCTTGGCGGGCGCTGTGGGCGTTCCCTTTGCTACCCGGGCGCTTTCCAAGATCGGCACCCAGGCCCTCGGCGGTGGAGCTGATGCGTTGAGCAAGCTGGGCGAGAAGCTAAAACCCCTGGCTGATCGGCTGAACCTTCCCGAAATTGGGCAGGCCGTCGAACAGAACGCGGCCCGCATCGGCGCCGTCGCCCCTCCCATTGTGGCGGCTGGCATGGAACCGCCCGCTCCCGAACAGATTCCCGAGATTCCAGAGGCGCCCGTCGAGGCCCCGGCAGAACCTCAGGGCGTGCCTGTTTCTACGGAGCCTCCCGCGCCTCAAGGCCCGCCCCCTCCGGCGTTCGTGAATAACAAGCAGTTTCAAAGCGTCCTAGCTCCCAAGCTCCGTCAGATCTATCTGAGCAACTACTCCGACATGCCAGAGGATCAGTTCATGGCTGCTGTGGCTCGACGTACGAACAACTTCAACGACATGGATCAGGTAGCAAAGTTCCTATTCCCCGGGGACAACAGCCAGAAGAACGCCTTCCTGACCCAGTGGAAGAACTACCAGCTCGTCAAGGACATTGATATCAACCGTGCTGTTGAAGCTGGCGGCATTCTGGCCGGACTCCCCGGCACTCCATTCAAGGAGCAGGCTGAGCAACTCGATACGCTCAAGTCTATTGCTCTGTCGAATGTCACGGATGGTGATGCGGCTAAGATTACCTCGACGCTGGAGAAGCAATGGAATAACGATATTGAACAGTTGCGGAACTCTCGCGGGGTCGGCGTTGGTCCGCGTGAAGTCAGCCCCGCGCTTCTTGCTACTTTCGCCCAGAAATGGGGACTCGACTTTAAGAATCTCGCCGACCTGGGGGTCAAGTAATGCGCTCTGGTGATACGCCTGTTTCAAAGATGATCTCAGAAACCTTCTCAGCAGCTCCGAAGCCCAAGGCCCCGACGATGCCAGCCAAGCCTCAGGCGTTCATGAAACCGGAGCCCAGTAGGAACATTGTCCCTTTGCCTACCGCCGCCCTTGTGCAGTCTATCGTCTGGGGCAATGGCACCCCCCCGCCCGTTCCTACTCCCGGCGGCCCGGTTCAGGCTCCGGCGCCCGAGATTCCTATGTCTGAGAAGGGGCAACCCGGGTCATTTCCAACCAGCACGAAGGGCGAAGGAACGACGGGAGCGCTTGATCCTGTCGATAAGGGCTGGGGGCAGGTCTGATGAGTATTGATTCCTACACCTCGACAATCCTGGCAGAGAAGCCGGAGAAAGAGGATATCAACCGGGCACTCCTAGACCTATTGAAGAAGATCAACACCACGGGTCAGCAGGCAGGTGCAGAGATCGATAGCATCACTTCCGATGTTACAGACCTTGAGGCCCAGATCACCGCGGAGACAGCGCGGGCGGAAGCGGCAGAGGCCGCGCTAGACGCTTCGAAACAGGACAATCTCAATATTGTCCTGGACTATCGGGCCACATCCGGAGGAACGCGTACCGAGACAGTCATAGCCCTTGAGGTCGGACAGATTGCACTTGTCTTCTGGCAACTCCAAAGGTCGTCAGGTACCGTAACTTTTGGCCTGCCTAGCGCAGCTGGTGGTGGTGATACCTATGAAGTTTCACTCTCCCAGGGCGTCGCCACGGTAGCGTCTGATTCTCTAGTCCTTGCATCTGCGGCTGGCGTCATCATGACAGGAGGATCTGCTGCAGGCGGAAGCACGGTGGCCATCATGTCGACAACGGCATCAAACTCTATACAGGGATTCGTTCGCAGAAAGACTTGATTTAAAAAAGGAGTGAATCATGGACAACATTGGTACTTGGCTTGCTATCGCTGGATTTGCTTTGACCGTGGGCGGGGTTATTTGGAAACTCGCCATCTCAATTGACCGCGTCACTCAGGCGGTGAAAACCATGACGACAGCCCAGGGTGATTTGATCAAGGCTAAGGAATCTCAGCAGTCAGAAATCGTAGACCACGCCGCGCAACTTCGGGACCACGCCGCGCAACTGGACCGGCACGAGGACGAACTGTCCAAGCATGGCGACAAGCTGGAGCTCAACGCCGCCCAACTCGCCGCCCTGTCGGAGCGTACGGCCACCCCCAAACTGGCCTAGTTTCGCTTCCTCGGCAATCCGTCGCCATGCCCCACGTGGTAGAAATGGCATAGATCGCAGAAATAGGCGTGCATCCCAGTCTTGTGCCGCATGTGCCTCAGCGCACCCTTAGCCTGTTTCTTGCTGATGAACTTGGTCTTCGTGCCGCACTGGTCCCGTTCCTTATAGGTCACCGTTCCCCCACCCTCACCAGCGCGAACACCTGGCGCTTGGATTCCAGGAACGCGGGCACCTTGGCCCATGCGGCTTCTTTCTCTTCGTCGGTGTGGTCTGCGCGGAAGTGAATCTGCATTTGCTCGGCGGTGTGGAAGTCACGCTTGCAACCTGGTACGCAGCAGGGCCATTCTCTGTCTCGGCGGAAGTTCTTTGGATCGGTGCCGATGTTCACGATCTCGACCTGATTGACTCCGTCGCTCATCACCAGGACCCCCTTCGGCAATGAAGGATCTACCTGGACGCGGAAGCTCTCGGTGTTGGTCATCTCTTCTTCCACCATTCCCGCGCCAGACCAATCGCCCGGCTACCAAAGTAACCCGTGAACGCTCCAGCGATGAACACTACCACCGAGCGCCAAACGGGCTGCATGTCCTCGTAGAAGTACAGCGTCAGAGCTACCCACCACGCTAGGATGATGGTGGTCAGGATGACGAGGAGGTAGAGGAGGCGGCCAATGTTTCGGGCTGTCTCTTTCATCCCTCCACCTCGTTAGTCTTGATGATGTATTCGGGATACTTCTCTTCTAGCTTTCGGATGTCGGTGCCGTGAAGGGGACGGTAAACAACCCCATCGCTCCACTCGCCTCTTTCTGACGTGTAACAATTGCCGTAGACACGGATAGGCTGACCATCGAATATTCTGTCCGGTAACATATCGCGGCATACCTCCGTAACATAAGAGATCGCTCCTGGCTTGAGTCGTTCCATGTCAATCCATCCGTGAGGAGCTTCGACCCGAACGCATGTCTCACCCACACTCCATTGGTATGGCTTGCTCATCCCATCACCTCCCCGTACTTGTCCCAGCCCTGGCGCTTGGTGAGCGGATATATTTGCATGTGGAACTTCACCATCAGGCGCATCCAGTCCCACTTCTTGGTCTCGTCGTCACCAATCCTTTCCGCCTCCTCTGCCCATTCGGACAACTCAAGTTGGTTGCCGCGCCTAATCTTAGAATCCGTCACGAACCACCCCACCATCGCGTCATGCTTGGGCTGCCGTCCGAACGGGAAGCGGCGGAACTTGCGGGAGCGCTGCGTCATGTGGGTCACGCGCACGGCGCCGGTGTCTTCCGAGTACTGGAAGCCGTCTTTGCGGAAGTACCCCCGCTCGGTCTTCTGCCATCCTTCCATGGCCAGGAATTGGTCTCTGTGTTCTTGGGTCATTTCAAAAGCTCCTTGTTTTCATGAATGTTACCCACCACCATATGCTCTGATGAAGTCGAGTACCCAAGGAAGCCGTGATCTTGGTACGTGTTCCAGCCATGGTCGGTCCATTCGATGCGATACGCCCCGGATCCGTCAGGAAGTTCCGGGTCAAGAATATCTCCCTCATAAATCTCGACGCCGTTCTTGTCCTTGAGGCCGGTGTATTGCATGAGCATGTCGGGATAGTCCTCGAAGAAGTACAGGTCGTTCCGTTGATCCATGATACCAGGCTTGGGCATGTAGGTGTCGCCTCTCCAGTCGATTACTTTGACGTCGACCATTTCCTCGACCCACGCCCGAAACTTGATCTCTCTCACACCACCACCCCCGCGTCTCTCAGTACTTCCAGCTTCTTGTCCAGGTCCAGCTTGTTGAACATGGCGACCAGTTCAGCGTCGGTCGGGTTGTGAGGTGCGGGGATGTAGAACTCATCGGGTCCGCAAGCCACAACCTCATTCACCCATGTTCCAGCAAACCCAGTCATGTACTTAGGCATCCTTTCCCATGCCGGAACAAACCCAGCTCTTTGAAGAGCATCGAATTTGTCCCAGACGGACGCTATATTCCCCTCGTAGCATAGGCGCTCAAACTCCTCTCTTGTCATCTTCTCTGCGTTCATCTAGTCCTCCTCTCTCAGTCTTCGATCTCGTAGAATGTCAGCGTCGGCCTGTCAAACCTAACCTTGATGTCGCGTACCATGCCGTCCCGAACCTTCGCCAGAATAATCCGGCTCTCGGTGAAGTTCCCCGCGTTGTCCTGCTGATGCCAGAGGAGCCAAATCTGGTCGGCGTCCTGCTCGATCTGTGAGGAGTGCTGGAGGTCGCCCATGTTCGGCCTTCGGTCGTCCGAGTCTCGGCCAAGCTGGGCCATGGCAACGACACAGATTTTCAACTCTCTGGCCAGAGCCTTTAGGCCAGTAGACACCTCTCCGACCTCGTCCATGCGCCTCTCCTTTCCTGGTACTCGAACGAGCTGCAAATAATCTAGGTAGACCACCTTTGCGCCATCCCTGGCCATCTTGCGAATTACCGCCTGGAGTTGCGCGAGTCTGATAGATGGCTGATCGTGAATCAGGATGTTGGTAGAAAGCAGACGTTCAGCAGACAGTTTCAAGTCGGCGAGGTGCGTTTGCCCTAGCGTTCCGGTTTGCAAGTCCCGCCCGTCGATCTTGGCATCTGAGCCCAGCATACGCACTACCAGCTCAGTCTCTGAGGATTCGATGGTGACAACTCCAACCATGGAGCCATCTCGCCCCATCTTCCGTGCCATCTGGGCCATGATTGCACTTTTACCCTGAGATGGGCGAGCGCCCACGACAACTAGTTGCCCAGCCTGAGCGCCTAGCGTGCAACTGTCGAGAGCTTCAAAGCCCCACGATACACCAGGAATCTTTCCGCGAGCTTTCATACGCTCGACAACACGCTCCAGTGCCGGATGGATAATCTCCCGCACATGCTTCGTCTTGGCGTTCGTTTGGCGAAGCGCCACGGCGGTCATAGCGCGTTCCACGGTGTCGAGGCATTGCGGGTAACCCTCGGACTGAGCGAGTCTAAAGGCGGCCTTTACGCAGTCTTCCGCCCAAGCTTCGAAAATAGCCTTCTGGTATCCCTCCCAGTTATGCGCTGTGACATATGCGTCTTGCATCTTGGCGATAGTCACGGCGTCGATACCAGCCTGCATAAGGGTCGGGTAATCGTCCGCATCGATTCGAGCTTTGGTCGACAGCTCTACCAGAGCCTTGAAGATCGGTCGGTGTTTCGTGAACATAGCCTCGGTCAGGTAGGACGATACGAGAATGTCGCTGTCCTTGAGGATGCAACCAAGGAACGCCAGCTCGGAGGCTTCACGCGCGGTGGAACTAGGCATTCACGCGCTCCCTTTTGAGGCGTTCGGCTCGGGGGTCTTTGAACCGCCAGGAGTCATCCCCAGAGTCTTGTTTCTTCGGCGCGGCGAAATCGCTATGCTCCCATGTCCTCACAGCCGCTTTCCAGTCCTTCATGGGATTCTTGCCAACGCGCCATCCGTTCGCTTCGTAGTGAGCAAGCCACTTTTCGGCGTTAACGTTGTTCTTTCGTTCTTGGCAGTAGGCCTTGACTTGATCGAGTGTTGGCTTTTGAAAGCGCGGTGGTGAGGCGACAGCCGAAGTACTTGGTTTCTCAGTCCTTGGTAAATCAGTACTTAGTAGTGTCGGGTTTTCCGTTAACGGTTTTCCAGTCTCTGGTTTTCCGTTAACGGTTTTCTGGGGTACGGTTGAGGATTCGTGGATGGTATGTCTGTATCCAGAGAATCGCCCACCCTCCCTGACCTCTTCCGAAACGATGTATCCGGCCTGGATCAATTCCTTGAATGCCGTTTCCATGGCCTCTCTACCCTCCGTGAAGTGGGAGTAGAGTTCAGGCTTTCGAATCGTCCAGTCATCGGGCAGCGTCATTAGGTAGGCGTATAGCCCCTTAGCCCTAGCGGACAGGTTAGGGCGCTGCAAGGCTTCATTGACCATGATCGTGAAGCCCTTCGTGTGGTCAGATACTCGCTTGATGGTCTCGCTCACTCCACGCCCTCCAGAAGACGAGCGAGTTGGCAGTCGGGGGAGTGGCCGGATTCTATTGGATTGCCACAATTCAGACACCACTTCTCATCCCACTCGTTGTCAACCCACTCGAACCCTTTCAGCATAGCTTCCAGCGCTCTGGCGTGGTCGAGGAGAGCTACAACGTCCTTGATGTAAGGTCCGCCGCATTCCATACAGCCAGCGGGTAGCGCCTCGAAATTATTGGTTATGCTCATGGTGTCTCCTTGGGGCGAAACCCCGGACAAAAGGAAAGCCCTCTAGCTGGCCGTCGTTCCCACCACAGGAACCGAGTCTGTCGGAAAGCAGACTCAAACGACCCACTAAAGGGCTCCCAACAATACTCCGAATGTCGCCGAGCTGGTTAGTCTCGACCTGAACAGTCTACCACGACTCCGCTACCTTGGCAAGCTGGTTTCCGCCATCATCTTGGCGATACCATTGCGCTTGTTCTGGCAGACCCGGCAGAGAACACGGTCAGGCTCGGGCTGAGATCCGCAGCATGGGCAGAGTCCCGCGCTCTTGAACCCGTAGTATCGCTCTCGGTTGATGGCGTTCTTAAGCTCGCGGTTGCGCCAGTACCATCGGCGCTGACGCTCGTTGCGGGTGTTGTCAGTACGGCGCGTCTTTGCCACGGGCCACCTCTCTGTTCACGCGCTCGTTCACCAGGGCCTCGGCCATGCGTTCCTCTTGGTAGCGGGCGCGGTTTTCGAGTTCTGATTCCCAGTCATCCCAAGAGCATGCATAGGGGGCGGCGTGGTAGGTCTTAGTGCCCCAATTATTCGTTGGTGGCCGGATGCGCCCATCGCACCACGGACACCGCCCCATCGGCTTGTCAGCCAGCCAGTCG
>Ga0207694_10000686_pt1 | contig 30429 bp, 24 predicted proteins | sample KBSC34metaG_FD_184353 | JGI IMG/M metagenome (GOLD analysis project Ga0207694, IMG submission 184353) | Corn rhizosphere microbial communities from Kellogg Biological Station, Michigan, USA - KBS C3-4 metaG (SPAdes) (version 2) | ecosystem: Host-associated > Plants > Roots > Rhizosphere > Soil... | reverse complement strand
CACCGCCTATACCGAGTGCGTCGGAGCCGCCGACGAAGACGCGCGCAAAATTGCCATGAAGGCGCACCTCGCCAGCATGCGCGGCCACATCGCGGGCCTTTCCAAAGCTGGATACGACAAGCTCCCCGGCATTGAAGCTCCCGACTTCGTCGTAATGTTCGTGCCCGTCGAACCTGCATTCCTGATGGCATTCCAGGCCGACAGCGAACTCTGGGCCGATGCCTACAAGCAGGGAATCCTCCTCGTCGGTCCCACCACGCTCCTCTATGTCATCCGCATCATCAATGTGCTCTGGCAGCAGGAGCGTCAGGCGAAGAACGTCCGCGAGATTATGGACCGCGGCTCCAAGCTCTACGAGAAATTCGCGGGCTTCGTCACGGACATGGATGTCATTGGCGACAACATCCGCAGAGCAGACCAGAGCTACAGCAACGCAATGAAAAAGCTGGCCGAAGGCCCCGGCAATCTCATCGGTCAGGTTGAAAAGCTCAAAGAGCTCGGGATTCGCACCAACAAATCGATCCCCAGGAAGCTGCTCGACCGGGCCGCAGTCGACCAGGCAGAGCTGGCGCTCACCGAAGAATCAGAGCTTCCGGAGAGCACAAAATAGCCCCGGCCGAGACGTCTGATATCGCCGGTAACCCCTTTGTCACAAACCCGCCAAGGCCGCTACTTACCAAGGTTTCGCCTGCGTCCCGCCCCCTCCGCCTCTTGCGCATTGATTGCCCGTACTCTTGTGATAGAGGATTCTGCAAGCGATGGGGAGCCATGCGATTACATACGCCATAGTTGCGCTTGCCATCGCTGCTGCTTGTCTCATCGCGGGCTTCGTCTGGGGCCGCTCCAACGTCAAGGCCCAGATAGAAGAAGCAGTCGAAAAGGAACACGTCGCCCTCGATGCGCGCGAGTTCTCCATGCGTACTCAGCTGGAAGATGCAATCGCGGAACTTGCGAAGCTCCGCCCCGCCGCTGAAGAACTAGGCCGCGTTCAGAAGCGCCTGGAACGCGAGCAGGCCAGATACTCCCAGATGAGGGCTGAGTTCAACTCCTCGATGGGCGTCAGCCCTGACTCCACTGCGGAAGAAAACTTCGATTCTGATTCGGAGCCCGTTGCTCCCACCGTATCCGCCGACGAAGAAATTCAGAAGCTGCTGCAGTCCCTCGAAGTTTTCAACGACCCAAATGCCGAAGTGCCTCCGCCTTCGCCCGCGCCCGACCCTCCGGTGCCGAAACCGCCCGTTCCGGCCGTCACGGTCGCGCAGGCTCCACCGCCTACCCGGCCCGCCCCCGCTCCTCCGAGCCCCGCCGAACTCCCCAAGACCGCCAAGCCTCCTCAGCGCCTCGCCCCAAATCCGGCATCGGCTCAATCTCAACCAGTCCGGCCCAATCCGCCTACGCCACCCAGGGCCGAGCCCGTCAAACCGATTCAGCCCATCCAGAACGTTCCCAGCAAGCCCGCTGCCTCCAGCGCTCCCGTAAAGCCCGCTGCCCCCAGTGTTCCCACCATCCAGGCGGCCACCAGCGTACCCGGCAAACCGGCTCCGCCTGCGAGCGTTCCGCCGAAGCCGCCAGCCTCCGGGCCCACCAAGCCAGGCCAGCAGATAGACGAGTGGCAGAAATTCGCGCGTGAACTTGAGGCTCTCACTGGAAAAAAGAAATAAGCGCACTCGGAACTGCGGCGCCGGCCTGACTCTGCTACCGTGCGCTAGCTCCGCTAACTCCGCTAACCCCGCTAACCCCGCTGCCTCTCCAACTCCCCAAACGTGGCTCGAAGGCGCTTCCACGTGGTCCCCAGGTCCTCAGGCAACACGCGCGTCTCAGCAACCGTGGTCATGAAGTTGGTGTCGCCCACCCAGCGCGGCATGGCGTGCATATGCAGATGTCCCGCAACGCCCGCCCCCGCAGCCTGCCCCAGATTTAATCCGAAATTAAATCCATGCGGCCGATACAGCTTCTCCAGCGCGCGCTCCGTCTGCTGCGCCAGATCCATCATTTCGTGAGCTGTTTCTGTGTCCAGTTTTGCGATGCGATCGAGATGATCGTAGGGCATCACCATCACGTGCCCTGACGTATACGGATAAGCATTCAGGCAGACAAAGCAGTGCTTCCCGCGAACCACCAACCCGCCGGCTTCCTCCGCTTCATCGGCCGGCATACCATGCTCGATCGCGTAATCCACGCTGGCCATCAGGTTGCAGAAAACACAGCTTAAATCGCCCGGCCAGGCATTCAACCGCTGCGGCACGCCGGGACGCGGCGCACCATCCGCCGTCGTCACATACGCAAACCGCCAGGGGCTCCAGAGCTGTTCCATTCCGCTCGATCCTTCCGCGCGATCTTTTTCCGACGCACCAAGTATAGTGTGATCTCCGTAGTCGCTCCGCGGTGGTCTCAGGCCGCCTGGACTAGCCTTGGAGAAACCCGCTCCACTGCCTGTATTCGGCATCACAGGTGCCCTGTAACGTGAGTCGAATCTCCGTCCTGGTGCATCAAAAGTACAGCAGAAATTCCAAGGACGTCTGGAACTCCCAAAGCGTTGGATTGACTGATAATTCTGACCGTTGCTACACTTGAAAGCGTAGCTTCCTGCGCGGATTCCAGCAGTTAGCTGCGGCCGCCCTCCAGCCAGCCGTTGCCTGCATGGTGTTTCCCTAGCGACGAGTCGCTTCATAAGCCAGCTCTCTGGCACGAAGCCCCGTCTCTTCGGGATGCCAAAGCTCACAGGTTCCGGTAGTCGGAGATCGCGGTATCCGCATCCTTCGTTCATCGCGACCTTGGATGCTACCCGTCGAAACGAAACCGATTCGCCGGGCCGGAATCGCGGAGCTTGCTGTCATGCCAAACGTCCTCAATCCAGAACCCGAGAGCATAACCCTGAACACCGAACTTGAAACCCCAACGCTTGATCCTGCGACTGAGCTCGACGCTCAGCCGTCCGAATCCACGTCCAACCCCGAGACCGCCGAAGCACACAACATTGCTGCCCCAGCGCTGGACGCCGATGCCTCAACCGAGCCTGTTGCCCAGGCCGCCCCTGCAGAAACCGAGCAAGTCGCTCAAACCCCTGCAGCCCCGGCCGAACACAGCGCCGAATCAATGGACGATTTCTCAGCTGCTCTCGAAGCTTTCGAGCGCGAGCAGGCTGCTGAAGCTGCTGCCGTCGAAGCCTACGGAGACAAAGTCGTCTCAGGCACCGTCGTCAAGCAGACTGAAAAGTACCTCGTGGTCGACGTGGGCCTCAAGTCCGAGGGCCTCGTGCCGCTCGACCAGGTCACCGATCACACTGGCGCAGTCAAGTTCCAACCCGGCGAAGTCATCGACGTGGTCATCGAGCGCGAAGAACCCGAGGGCGGCTATCTCGTCAGCTACGAGAAAGCCCAGCGCCTCCGCGTGTGGGACACCATCGAGAAGCATGCCAACGACAAGACTCCGATCATTGGCACCGTCGTCAGCCGCGTCAAGGGCGGCCTCACTGTCGACATCGGCATGAAGGCCTTCCTGCCCGGCTCCCAGCTTGAGATCCGTCCCGTCCGCAATCTCGACGGCTATCTCGGCCAGCAGATCGAAGTCCGTGTCATCAAGCTCAACAAGAAGCGCGGCAACGTCGTCGTCTCCCGCAAAGAGATCCTCGAGGAAGAGCAGACAGCCAAGCGCTCCACCACGCTCGAGCACCTCGGCGAAGGCGCGGTTCTCACCGGCACGGTCAAGAACCTCACCGACTACGGCGCGTTTGTCGACCTCGGCGGCATCGACGGCCTCCTTCACATCACCGACATGAGCTGGGGACGCCTCACCCATCCCCGCGACCTGGTCAACGTCGGCGACGAGATCCAGGTCAAGGTGCTTAAGTTCGACAAAGAGAAGCAGCGCGTCTCCCTCGGCTTCAAGCAGCTCACGCCTGATCCGTGGCTCGATGCCTCGGAGCGCTACCCCGTTGGAGCACACGTCCACGGCCGTGTACTCTCCGTTACGGATTACGGCGCGTTCGTCGAGCTCGAGCAGGGAATCGAAGGCCTCGTTCACCTCTCTGAGATGACCTGGTCCAAGCGCCTCAAGCACCCCTCCAAGCTGGTCAAGCCCGGCGACGAGGTCGACACGGTTGTCCTCAGCGTCAACCCCGCCGACCGCCGCATCTCGCTCGGCATGAAGCAGCTCCTTGAGAACCCGTGGGAGAACCTCACTGAGCGTTATCCCGCAGGAACCGTGGTCGAGGGTCGCGTTCGCAACCTCACCGACTTCGGCGCCTTCATCGAAATCGAGGATGGTATCGACGGCCTCGTCCACGTCTCAAACCTGAGCTGGACCAAGCGCGTCAAGCATCCTTCTGAAGTCGTCAAGAAGGGCGAAAAGGTCAAGGCAGTTGTTCTCGGCGTCGAGCCGCAGAACCGCCGCCTGAGCCTCGGCATCAAGCAGCTTCAGCCCGATGTGTGGGAGAGCTTCTTCGCTACCCACCGCGTCGGCGATGTGGTGCACGGCAAGGTCCTCAGGACCGCGCAGTTCGGCGCTTTCGTTGAAATCGCCGAGGGCGTTGAAGGCCTCTGCCACATCTCTGAAGCCAGCGAAGTGCCCGGCGAGCCCTCCAAGCTCGAAGTCGGCCAGGAGCACGAGTTCAAGATCATCAAGATCAACGTCGAAGAGAAGAAGGTGGGTCTCAGCCTTCGCGCGGTCAGCGGCCACGAAGCCAGCCGCGCCCAGGTCGAGTCCTACAAGGAGCACGCGCACAAACAGCCCGTCTCCAGCTCCACCACGACTCTCGGCGACCTAATCAACTGGCGCAAGAACGAGCGTTAAGTTTCGCTTCGGCGAGCTTTCAGCTCGATCTTATCGGCACACCAGAACGGCCACCCGCAAGGGTGGCCGTTCTGCTTCTCAAACTGATCGCGAACCTCAACTTCAAATCAAAATCAAGAGGCTGTCATCCTGAGCGCACGGGGCCCCAAGCGCTTTCATCAGCTTGGGGGTGGTAAGCGAAGGATCTGCTTTTGCTTCTTCACGTCATAGACGGGTCCACTAAATTCCGACTTGAAATCACAGTTTGTGATTTCAAGTTCGCAAATCAGTTGAAGGCATTTGCAATCCCCACAACCACCTTCCCCATAGACCCCGACTCCACCGCCGCATACGCCGCATCAAGGTCCGAAGTCGTAAACCGCGCCGGATTCATCAGCGACTTCAGCTTGCCCTCGTCCGCCAGCGCCGCAGCCTTGCGCAGAATCTCGCCATGCCGCTCCAGCCCAACACCGCTCAGCATGGGATACAGCGTGAACACGCCCGAATACGTCGCCCCTCGAAACGACAGCGGCGCCAGCGAGTGCGTACTCCATCCCAGGCAGCTCACGACGTGCCCCGTATACCGCCGAACCGCATTGAACGATGCATCAATCGTCGATCCGCCCACTGTGTCGTAGACGATGTCGAATCCAACACCACCCGTGAACTCCTGAACATATTCGTCCACGGTCAACGCGTGATAGTCCACAGCCGTTGCCCCAAACTGCTCGACAAGATGTTTCTTCGACGGCGACACCGTAGCGTACACGTCGGCCCCAAACGCCCGAGCGATTTGAACACAGATGTGTCCCACGCCGCCTGCGCCCGCATGTATCAAGACTTTCTGTCCCGCATGCACCTGCGCCCGATCCACCAGCCCTTCCCATGCAGTAATCGTGCTGAGAGGAAGAACCGCAGCCTCGCGCATCGAGAGCGTCTTCGGCTTATGTGCAAGCAGCCGCGCGTCGGCCGAAACATATTCAGCCAGTGTCCCCTGCCTTCCGCCCACGCCGCCCACCATCCCGAACACTTCATCGCCCGGCCGGAACTCCGTGACCGCAGCCCCGACTTCCTCCACCGTCCCCGCCATATCCAGCCCGAGCACAGCCGGCAGAGGCTGCTTCGCGTGTTCCGCTTTGCCCGCGCGAATCTTCGTATCCAGCGGATTCACTCCGCTCGCCGCGATCCGCACCAGAACCTCACCCGGCAGCAACGCCGCGCGCGCCAACTCCGCTTCGACAAACGCCCCGCCCGCGGTTTCAACCCGCCACACACGATGTTGCATTTCAATGCCCTCTGCGTCGGACCGAGCCGCCACACATAGCCGAACTCAATCGTTCCCCTGGCTTGCTCTACTGCTCGATCGGGAATCGATAGATGTTCACGCTGATCGGATCCACTGTGATCGTATTATCCGCGCGGCTAACCTGGCTCTCTTTGATCTCAACCTGTGCCGGTTGGCCGGCCCGATTCACTGCGTCCAGGCTGGTCGCGGTCAGCTTCCACAAAGTCCCAGAGCTTCCCGCCTTCGCACCGGCAACATTCAAATCAAGCTTCTGACTTTTCTCCGTTGCATTCACGATGGCGAGATTCAGAAACTTATGATCCGGACTGAGCGTGGCCAGCACATCCAGCGGATAAGTCGGGCTGCCCGACCGGACCTTCGGCTCGTCACCGTAGTTCGGATTTGTCGCCGGCTGCTGCGAATTGCCCGATACAGCAACCGGAATCGTTCCGGCCAGATGCTCCGCATACAGCTCGTACACAACTCCAAGAGCATTGATCGCGGATGCAGTCGGCGTGATATCCAGCGATGAAGTGCCCATGGTGTGCGAACCGACCGCCATAAAGTCCGTGTGCCGCAGCATTTCGTTTAGCAGCATGCCGTGAGCCAGCGCGGTCTTCAGAGTCGGTGCGTTGAATCCCCCGCCTCCCAGGTTGATGTAGGCATACTCGTCCATCGAAAGGAAGATCTTCTTCTCCACCATCTTCGGAAAACGCTTCTGGTAGCCTTGCCACTCTTCTGCGTGGCGGCGAATCACATCGCCAGCATGCCGCGCGGCCTCCAGAGTAGTCGCGTCGTAGGTCACGTCTGCAGCACTGTCCGGCGCGTCGACTGGCAGCGTCTTGGCCTTCGCAAGATCAAAATGCCTGCCCGGCCCCTCGTACCAATGCTGGGCAATGCCATCGAACGTCCCCCAGCACTTCTCCAGCAGCCCGCCGGTCCAGTCCGTGTCCGATCCAAACATCGGCTCAATGTTGTCGACATACTTCGCGCGGTCAGCGCCCTTCAGCCACATGGGCTCCATCATCTTGGCCGAGCCGATCAGCGTAATCGTCGGATCGGCCTTGCGCATCTCTCTTGCGAAATCGTTGTTCTTGATCTCGAAGTACTTCAGATCGGTATATCCGATCTGAAAAGTTCCCCACGGCTCGTTCCCGATATTCCAGTACCTGATGTGATAGGGCTCTGGGTGCCCGTTCTTCGCCCGCTTCGCACCCCAGTAAGTGCTGGCTGCGCCGTTCAGGTACTCCACCTCTTCCGCGGCAGAGTGCGCGTCGCCCAGTCCTGCATTCACCGTCACGTAAGGCTCCACCTCAATCAGTTTGCACAGCGTCAGGAACTCGTCCATGCCCACATCATTTACCTGCATGGCATTCCACGCATAGTCGAACATCGGCCGGCGCTTATCGACGTCGCCAATCGCATCGTGCCAGTCCCAGTCAGATAGAAAATTTCCTCCAGGCAAGCGCCACATCCCAGAGTGAAGCTGCTTCAGCAGCGCTATGGTGTCAGGCCGAAATCCCTGCACATTGTCCGCCGGCATAAGCGAGACCGCGCCGATGTGAAAATCTCCCAAACCCGTTGCAGAAATTTCAAGAGCCGCGTCGGCTGAATCCGCCTTCGGACTGAACCTGAGCGGAAAGCGCTTGTAGTCGCGCGTCAGCGTAACCGGCGTGGTCTCCTTGTCATTTGCACCGGATCCCCAACTCAGCGAGATGTTCACCTTTGTCCCCGGAGTGCCGCGCAGAAAAATGCGCCCGGTGTATTGCTTTCCGCCCACAACCGAAAAGCCCCTCTGAACGATGCCGTGCGCGGTCGCGCCATCCAGCGAGATCTTCGGGCTGTGCTCGCCCACAAAAGCTTGGTCGGAATCCATCACCACAACATTGTCCGGCCCCACCGGACGCCACTTGTGCAACTGCTGGCGCATTGGGTTGCCGCTTTGCCGGCGCGGTGCCGGCGGATCCGTGGATGTGATCGGGAAATAGAATTTACGATCATCTAGCAGTTCCGCCCAGACGCTTCGATAGATCAATGTGCCGATGTGCTCAATGAAGCTTCCGAACACGTTCTTCGAGACCGGATCGAAGCTCTGTTGCGTATCGACCGTCACGCGCAGCGGATCGGGAATGTCGGGCTGCGGTTGCTGTGCCGCAATCGCTAAACATCCAAGCAGGGCCACAGCGGAAATCACGATTTTCTTCTTCATAGTCGCTCCAGGAACATCCACTTTTCAAATACGTGGTAAGTATGTTGACCGCCTCCAGCAGTCACAACAGGAACCACAATTCTGCGGCGCGCTCGCATCACGCCGCAGCACTCTAGCGAACCGTGCAGGAACCAGTTGGTGCGCCGCAAACCCCGTCGCTCGACCCTTGTTTCCTCATCCCCTGTTCTTACACCGCCAGTGTGAGAACCGAATACGACCGCGCCGGCAGCTTCACGCTCATCTTCGATCCGACGGAAGGCGCGGCCACAGTCTGCGGCACCACCTTCTTCGGGTCTGAAAAGGTATTGAGCGACTTCAGGTCGTTGCCCGTGATCGTCTCAAACCCAATCACTTTCGACGGCGTCAGGTCATGCCAGTTCAACTCGAGTTCCTGTTCGTTTTCGAGATCGCGATTCAAGACAAAGATCGTCGCCGTCTTCTGCTCGGGCTGCAGCGTCGCCATCACATCGAGATAGTTCACATGCCCAAAGCCCGGAGCCGCGAGCCCGATATCCTCAATCGGCTTGCCCAGCGAATCGACTTCGTATCCAGGCCCTTCCGGCTCGATGCTCAGCGCGCGCCCGCGTCCATACTTCAGCGCCCACGCATACGGATAAAAAATCGTGTTGCGCAGGATTCCGTTTTCGTTGGTCATAATCGGCGCAATCACGTTTACAAGCTGTGCCAGGCAAGCCACCTTCACGCGATCCGAGTGCCGCAACAGCGAATTCACCAGCCCGCCGACCAGCAGCGCGTCTTCTAGGTTGTAAGGCTCCTCCAGCAGGTGCGGTGCCGGCTTGCCGTGTCCATTCACTGCATCGCCGTTCCGCGCCCGATACCAGACGTTCCACTCGTCGAACGACAAAAACAACTGCTTGCCCGATCGCTTCTGGGCTCGAACCGAATCGCAAACCGCGACAATCTCCTCGATCTGCCGGTCCATCGCGAGGTTCATCGCCAGGTACTTCGTGCTCTCGTGGTTCGTCTCTTCGGTATTTCCCCAATACCGATGCAGCGAAATCCCGTCGACGTACTCGTAACACTGCTCCAGCACCGTTCGATCCCACGTGATGTACGTGGGCATGAAAGGTCCACTCGATCCGCATGCAACCAGCTTCACACTCGGATCGACCGCACGCATCTGCCGCGCCGCATCCGCCGCCTTGATCCCGTACTCGCGTGCCTCCATGTGCCCGATCTGCCAAGGGCCATCCATCTCGTTGCCCACACACCAGAACTTCACATTGTGCGGCTGTTCGTACCCGTGCGACCTCCGCAGATCGCTCCACTTCGTTCCGCTCGCCACGTTGCAATACTCGACCAGCGCCGCAGCATCCTCCGCCGATCCTGTTCCGAAGTTCAATCCAAACAGCGGCTCTGTTCCTGTCTTCCGCGCCCAGGTGATGAACTCATTGGTCCCAAATTGATTCGTCTCGAGAGTGTTCCATGCCCGGTCCAGCACCGCCGGCCGATCCTTCTTCGGCCCCACGCCATCGAGCCAGTGATAACCCGAAACGAAATTGCCGCCAGGCCAGCGGATGATCGGCACGCCGAGATCGTGGATCTCCTTCATCACATCGGTGCGGAATCCGTCCGCATCCGCGAACTTCGACTTCGGATCGTAGATGCCCTCGTAAATCGCGCGCCCCAGCTGCTCAAGGAATGACCCGAACAGATGCGGGTTGATCTCCGAAACCTGCCGCCCCGAGTCGATCACAACCCGCGTCATGCGCTGCGTCTGTGCGATGCCGAACCTTCCCAATGCAGAGGTTGCCGCGACAGCAAGGCCGGTCTGGCCCGCCTGCTTCAAAAAACGCCTGCGTGAAACTTTCTTCATGGATCACCTCTTGTGTGCGGAACTGCTTGTAGGTTCGCGCGGTTATGGATCGGCTCGCATCGGTTAGCGAGGATGCGTTTCGCTACTGAGAACGGCTGGTAAACGTTTGCTCGCAAAGCATAAAAACCCAAACGAATCTTGTCAAAGGCTTAATGGGTGGAACCTGTAAATCGATTAGCTCGTAAACAGAGGAGACGTTGCCACCGCCATATGGAAGACCTGCTCGGCTTCATTCTTGAGTTCGTTCTCGATGTCTTGATCCAGATCATCTTCGAAGCAGGTGTCGACGCTGCAGCCCGAGCGTACCGCGCCAGAGAAGACAAAGCACATCGTCGATTTCGGTTCATGCCATTCCTCCGATCGACGCTTAGCCGTGCCAATCCACCGTTGACCATTCTGAAGTTCACAGTCATCGGCCTCAGTTTAGGATTTCTCAGTTCCATGATCTTTCCGCACTCGCTCGTTCGTCCGTCGAAGTTCCACGGCATCAGCTTGCTGATCAGCCCGCTGGTAACAGGCCTCGTGATGGGCCTCATTGGCCGGGCAGTGCGGCGGCGCGGCAAATCTCCGGTCCAGATTGAGAGCTTTGTTTACGGATTCACGTGCGCTTTTGCAATGTCCGTAGTTCGAATCCTGATGGTGAGCTGAAGCATCTCTTAAGTACCGGATAAGACACTGCATCCCAGGTCTCCCGGAATCTCTTCTCCTCTATACTGGAAGAACAGCAATCAGCATCCCGATCTGACCTAAACCATGCCAAATACTGCAATTAGCCGAGAAATCGACCCGCCCTCAGTGTCGGATAAAGCGAGCGCGCGGAACATCATCAGTTTCACGGCGCTCAGTTTCGTGGTTTACCTCGCCATCGGGCTTCCTCTCGCTGTCCTACCGGAATATGTCCATCTGCGCATGGGCTACCACGCCTCGCTGGCCGGCGCGGTCATCAGCATTCAATACATCGCCACCTTCCTGAGCCGTCCCTGGGCCGGACGCATTTCCGATCACAAGGGCGCAAAGATCTCAGTGCTTTGGGGAATGGCCGCCTGCACCGCCAGCGGAATCCTGCTCTTCGGCGCGGCGGCTCTTCATCGCAATCCCGCCTGGCTCAGCCTGACAATCCTGATCATCAGCCGCCTCGTCCTCGGCGTTGGCGAGAGCCTCGGTTCCACCGGCGCAACTTTGTGGGGCATCTCCAGTGCCGGTCCCGAACACACCGCGAAAGTCATCTCCTACAACGGCGTCAGCACCTATGGCGCACTGGCTCTCGGCGCACCCCTTGGTGTCGTCATGGAAACCCACTGGGGCCTGACATCGGTTGCAATCCTCACCGTGATCGTCTGCGCTGCGGCCTACGCCTGGGCTGCCATGAAACCACCAGTCCCCGTCACTCCTGGAGAGCATCTGCCCTTCCGAAGCGTGCTCGGCCGCGTCATGCCCCATGGCACTAGCCTCGCACTCGGCGGAGTCGGCTACAGCGCGCTTGCGACATTTGTGACCCTCTTTTACGCCAGCCGCCGCTGGGATGGCGCCGCGCTCTGCCTCACTGCGTTTGGATTTGCGTTTATCGCCACACGCCTCGTCTTCATTCGCACCATCGGCACGTTCGGCGGATTCCCCGTCACCAAGGTGTGTCTCGTTGTGGAATCGCTCGGCGTGCTCATTCTCTGGCTGTCCGTGTCTCCGTGGATGGCGCTCGGCGGAGCAGCGCTGGCCGGGGCAGGGTACTCGCTTGTATTCCCGGCGCTCGGTGTTGAAGCCGTCGCGCGCGTACCGGTAGAGAATCGTGGAACCGCGCTCAGCGTCTACACCGTCTTCGCCGACGTTTCATTCTTCATGGTCGGTCCCGTCGCGGGAGCAGTCATCGGAGCCTTCGGCTACCGCAGCGTGTTTCTGTTCGCACTCGTCTGCGTCATTGCCGCGCTTGGCATCGTGCTCGTCCTGGCCGGCAGCAAAGTCCGCAGCCTCGCGCCAGTCGAGAAATCGCGTCCGCGCGAGATCGAACGCTGCCCCTCCTAGCTAAGTGGGTGCCCCATCCTACCGAGCCGCCTAAGCGGAACGGTAGGGTGGGATACAAGAAACTCCGCACCCCCGCTAACGCGCGAAGCCCGCTAGCTCCGCTACCTGCGCCAACTCCGCTGCTCCAGTAAACTGACCCTGTGGCCTCGTCTTTCCACATTGAGAATTTCGGCTGCCGTGCCGCCCGGGCCGACGGCGAGGCGATAGCCGCGCTCCTTCAAAAATCAGGAGCTACCGAAAGCCTTCCCGCTGAAGCCGAAGTGGTCATCGTGAACACATGTAGCGTGACCGCCGAAGCCGACCGCGAAGCCCGTGCATTTATCCGCCGCGTCCATCGCAACAATCCTGAAGCTCGCATCATTGCAACCGGCTGCTACGCCCAGCGCGCGCCCGAAGAAATCGGTGCGATCCCCGGTGTCGCCGCCGTCATCGGCAATAGCCACAAGGCCCTCGCTCCTGATGTGGCGCTCAGCTTGATGAATGCCCCTCTTCATCCAACCGGAAACAACTTAGTCCAGATTGGGGCTGCCGCACCGCAGGTGCTTGCGGACGAGACCTTCGCCCACTCGTTCCTTGAAGAAGCTCCCATCACTCCCGGAGCCCAGACCCGACCCAATCTCAAGATCCAGGAAGGCTGCTCCAACCGCTGCTCGTTTTGTGTGATTCCACAGACACGCGGGAATTCCCGCAGTCTTCCGGCGGCGACCGTCCTCAATCACGTCCGAAGCTTCGTTGAAGCAGGCGGCAACGAACTCGTTCTCTCCGGAATCAACCTCGGCCGCTGGGGTCGCGACCTCGATCGATCAAGCTCAGAACCCCGCACGCTCGCCGCTCTCGTCCGCGCCATCTTCGATCAGACCAGCCTCCCGCGGTTGCGACTCAGCTCGATCGAGCCGATGGATTGGGACGCCGAGCTCATCTCAGTCGTCCGCGACTTTGCCGGAAACCATCCGGGGTCCCCAGCGACAGGTCCACGTCGCTGGGGTGGTCGTCTCGCGCGCCACGCCCATCTACCCCTTCAGTCCGGCTCCGACTCCGTCCTTCGCCGCATGCACCGCCGTTACCGCCCCTGGCACTACGCCGACAAAATCACCCAGCTCCTCCACGTCGCGGGCACCGCTCTCACCATAGGCGCCGATGTCATGGTCGGCTTTCCCGGCGAAACCGAACGCGAGTTCCAGGAGTCCTATGAATTCATCCGCTCGCTCCCCTTCGGCTACCTGCACCTCTTTCCGTTCTCGCCTCGTCCAGGCACACGCGCGTGGACACTCCATGCGGAGAGCCCCGTTCCCGCCGCAATCGTCGACGAACGAATGTCCGCAATGCGCGCCCTCGCTGTAGAGAAGACCCGCGCTCATCGCAATCGATTCATCAACGCCGAACTCGATGCCATCACCCTGCATACGCCGCCATCTCTCGCGGCGTCCGGCCGCACCTCCGCCCTTACGGACAACTTCCTTCCCGTGGAACTCGCCGGCTCCTTCCCCTCCAACCAACTCCTCCAGATCCGAATCACCGCTATCGCCCCCGACAACACCCTTCTGGCCACACCCGACCTCGCCGCCCATTCCCAAAACGATTCACTTCGCATTGCTCGCTCACCGTCCGAACCTGTCCTGGTAAGCGCCTTCTAAGTCTCACCTCTGCAAGGGCTACCTGCATCAAACCAGTGCTATACTCAGGGTGCGTCCGCGCGCCCCGCAAGAACTCCGGACCTGCTCCGGATCCGGGCGCCCGGCCCATTTGGAGGATGTACCATCGCACTCGATAAACGCTCGGCCAAGTCTTTCATCCGCATCAACGATCGCATTCGCGCCCGCGAAATCCGCGTAATCGACGAAAATGGCGAACAGCTCGGCATCCTGGCGCCTTTTGAAGCGCTCAAGATCGCCCGCGAACGTGGGCTCGACCTGGTCGAAGTCTCACCCAACGCCGTCCCGCCCGTCTGCCGCATCCAGGACTACGGCCGCTTCCTCTACGAGAAGGAAAAGTCCGAACGCGCCGCGCGCAAAAAGCAGAAGGTCATCATTGTGAAGGAAGTCAAGTTCTCGGTCACGGTGGACGACCACGACTACCAGACCAAGAAGAATCAGGCAGTCAAATTCCTGCAGGGCGGCGACAAGGTCAAGGCCAGCCTCCGCTTCCGCGGACGCCAGATGGCTCATCGCGACCTCGGCTACAACATCATCAACCGCCTCATCCAGGACATCGGCGACATCGCGGTTGTCGAGTTCATGCCGCGCATGGAAGGAACAATCCTGCACGCGATTCTGGCGCCCAGCAAAAAAGCCGAAGGCCAGAAGAAGCCGCAGCCGCCCGCACCGCCGCAGCAGGCTCCGCGCCCACCAGCGCCTGCAGCCCAATAGCCAGATTCCATACAACACAAAGGCCGCCAACTCAGGCGGCCTCTGCATTTGCAGTCAAGTCCGTCACGAACCCCCTGACCTGCTAACTCGCTACGTGCGCAGCACGCTGACTCGCCAGGAGAAAACCTCCTCACAGCTTCAATGCACCCTAGCTCCGCGAGCCCCGCTGACTCCGCTAGCTCCGCTGTTGCCCGTTGTATTCTGACCCCATGCTTCCTCTCAGGCAGGCAGTTCTTCCCCTCCTGTGTCTTGCTGTTGCCGCCGCGCCGCACCGCTCAACTGCGCAAACCAGCGCCGCCGCATCGGATTCCCAGCAGACCGCCTCGCATTTTCCGACGAACGAAGATCTCCGCCACCTGAAGTCGCTCACCAACCCGCAACTCTCGCCCGACGGCAAGCAGATTCTTTTCGCGGTCACCAACGCCACCGCCGATGGAGCCGCCACGCATCTCTGGCTTGTCCCCGCACTCGGCAACGGAACCGACAAGCCGCGCCAGCTCACCTTCTCGCCGCCGTCCGACAAGCGCGGAGAACACAATCCTCAATGGGCGCCTGACGGCTCGGCCATCTTCTTTCTTGCCAAGCGGGGCGACCACACCCAGCTCTTCCGTCTCGACCTGCGCGGCGGCGAAGCATCACCTTATGACCTGAAGGTCCTGCCGCCCGTCGACGTTTCGAAGGACAAGGACGCCATCAATCCGCCTCCGCCGCCTGCCGGTGAGAAAAAGGACGAGAAGAAGGACGAGAAAAAGGCTGACGAAAACAAGGTCGAACCTCTGCCCATCGACGTCGCCGGATTCGCCCTCAGCAACGATGGCAAGTACCTCGCACTCTGGGCCCACGATCCCGAAACTCCGGGCGAGAAAAAGCAGAAAGACGCAAAGATCGACGCATCGTGGGTGAACCACGAGCGCCACCTCACGCGTCTCTACATCGCCTCGCTCAAGCCTGACGGCACAATCGACGGCGATCTGAAGGCAACCGCTGTTCCGCCCGACATTCACGGCGTCCTCTGGTCACCTGTTGACGACAAACTGCTCGTTGTCAGCGAACCACCCAACGATGTCACCGACCTCGGCCCTGCTGCATCCGCCTTCCTGCTTGAGGTTCCGAACCTGGACAAGCCGCAGAAACTCAGCGCGATTCCGTCCACCGTGAGCCGGGCAGAGTGGTCGCATGACGCGCAGACAATTCTCTTTCTCGCTCAAACACCGCAGGACGCGCCTCCCGGATACGAAGAGCTGTTCGCGTTGCCAAAGAGCAGCTCCAGCCAGCAGGTGATCCCGCTCTCCTCGCGCTTCGACGGACAGTTTGGACCGTCGCCTCTCATCTCCACTCCCGATGGCTCGCTGATCGCGCAAGCGGGTATCGGAACCCGCGCCTCCGCTGTTCGCTTCAAAATCGACGGAAGCGGATCGCCTCAAGTACTGGACCTCGGCACGTCCATGGTGCTGGGCCTGAGCACCAATCCAAAACAAACCGGCTGGACATGGCTCGCCGACTCTGGTGGACAGCCCACGCGTCTCTGCTACGCAGCGAAGCTCGGCGATTCCTGCACCTCCGTTCCGATTCCTGAACTCGCGCCCGCCAACCTCCGCACCATCGAGCCAAAACTCGTTCAATGGAAGTCAGGCCCATTCACCATCGAGGGCCTCCTGTACCTGCCGCTCGAAAGCGGCTCTGCGAAGATCCCGCTTGTAGTCGACGTACACGGCGGCCCCTTTGGCGCCTTCTTCAACCAGTACACTCCCTTCTACGACTTCCTCGTTGGCCACGGCTGGGCAGTTCTTCTCCCCAACCCGCGCGGCTCTTCCAACTACGGCGTCAAGTTCGCGGCAGCCAATAAAAACGACCTCGGTGGCGGCGACTATCAGGATGTGATGTCTGGCGTCGACTATGTCCTCGCGCACTATCCGCTCGATGCTGCGCGCATGGCTCTCATGGGTTACAGCTACGGCGGCGAGATGGCCGGCTTTGTCGAAGGCAAAACCGATCGATTCAAAGCCATCGTGAGCGGCGCTCCCGTCATCGATCAGTTCAGCGAATACGGCACTGAGAGCGGCTCATGGTACGACCGCTGGTACTTCGGCAAACCCTGGGAGCACATGGATGACGCCTGGCGTCAAAGCCCCCTTTCCGGTGCTTCCCATGCGAAGACTCCGTTTCTCTTGCTCCAGGGTGAATCAGATACCACCGACCCGCTCGGCCAGGCGCAGGAGATGTATCGCGCGCTCCGCCAGCAAGGCGTCCCCGTCGAGCTCGTCACTTACCCTCGCGAGAACCACGGACCGCTTGCCGTCGGCATGTTCGGCCGCCCCTCGCCCGAACCGTGGCACGGCTACGACGCACGCCAGCGCATTGTCTCCTTCATCGAGAAGGCGTTCGGAGAAGCACAGCCGAAGTAAGTCAGATCTCTCGGCCCGTTCCGGCGCGAAACACAGTCCACGCCACAAGTCCGAAACACACCATCGTCCCCGCACCAAAGCTGAACACGAACACGTAGTGATTGAGCGGAGCCAGCGCGGCGGTTGCCGGCAACGCAAGCCCGCATCCCAGGGTCGCAAATCGAGCCGCGCCATGGACCCGCGCCGTCGCCAGCACCATGCCTCCCACAACAAGCATGAAGAGATGACTGAGCGGCCACGCGGCATCGCAGATTCCGAAGAAGCGCGAATGCAGCAGGGCGGGAGTTCCAATCAATTCCATGATTTGCTGGCCCGCAGCAAGCGCCAGCCCCATCACCTGCATCCAGAAAACCCCTTTCGCAAGCGCGCCCTCGCCCGTCAGCCGCAACCTTCGAAAGCCGATCATGCTTGCGGCCCATCCGACGATGTAAATCAATCCAACGATGCTGCTCGACGCAATCACGCCCTCGCCGGTGTCGCCGAGCGCATGGCGAATGCTCGCATCGACCAGCAGACCCGGCGCTCCCAGAATTCCAATCACTCCGAGCAAGCGAAGAGCAGAACCTGAATCCCGCGCCGCAACCGGCAAACTTACGGTGGTTGACATTGGAAAGCCTCCAATCGTCAACGCGGAATCCGGAACAAAACCGGCTCACGCGCCCCAAGGGGTGAGCCCAATCGAACTTCCCCGGAGTTGCATGGTATTCTCGCTCCGCTATGAGAACGCTTACATTTCTCGGCTTGAACTTTCTCTTCGCGGCCTCCATCTTCGCTCAGCAAAATGCCGTTCCGCATCTCGAAAAGCGCGGCTCCGCCACGCAGCTCATCGTCGACGGCAAGCCGTTCCTTATCCTCGGCGGCGAACTGCACAACTCCTCATCGTCGAATCTCGATTACATGAAGCCCATCTGGACCGGCCTCGCCGGCATGGGGCTCAACACCGTGATCACTCCGCTCAGTTGGGAGCTCGTCGAGCCCACCGAAGGCCGTTACGACTTCGCTCTTGTCGACGGTCTCCTCGCGCAGGCGCGCGAATCACACGAGAAGATTGTTTTCCTCTGGCTCGCCTCGTGGAAGAACGGCATGTCGAGCTACGCCCCGGTCTGGGTCAAGCAGGACACAAAGCGCTTCCCGCGTGTGGTGATCAAGGGCAGGGAAATCGAAGTCCTCAGCCCCGCTGCCAGCGAGACACAGAAAGCCGATGCCCGCGCCTTCACCGCGCTCATGCAGCACATCAAGCAGGCCGACACTGACCACACTGTCATCATGATGCAAGTCGAAAACGAAGTCGGAGTCCTCGGCGACTCGCGCGATCGCTCCGCGCCAGCCGATCGCGAATTCAACTCGCCGGTTCCGGCCGAACTCACCCGCTACCTCAAAGCGCATCACGACACACTCTATCCACGCCTCCGCGAGCTCTGGGATCAAAGCGGGCAGAAGACTACCGGCACCTGGCCCGAAATCTTTGGCGACAATCCGCATGCCGACGAAGCCTTCATGGCCTGGCACTACGCGCGCTTCATCCAGGCCGTCACCGCCGCGGGCAAATCTGCCTACGACCTTCCGATGTATGTGAACACATGGCTCGGCGAAGAAGGTGGCGCCCCCGGCAACTACCCAAGCGGCGGCCCGGAACCCTGGGTCGTGGATATCTGGCGTGCCGCAGGTTCGGCCCTCGATTTCTACGCGCCTGATCTCTACGCCTCCAACTTCGTCGAGTGGTGCCGGCGATACCATCGCGACGGCAATCCTCTCTTCATGCCTGAGACACGCGGCGGAACTCCCGGCGCTGCGAATGTCTTCTACGCCGTCGGCGAGGAGGCAGGCTTCGGCTTCTCACCATTCGCGATCGAAGACGACATGAACCCCAAGCAGGATCTCGCTGCCAGCTATCGCGCCATCCAGGCCGTCTCTCCCTTGCTTCTCCAGCACCAGGCCGCGGGTGATGTCCACGGGTTCATCCTCGATCGCGAGCACCCCGACGCAACGTTTACGATCGGCGCCTACTCCGTCCACGTTTCGCTCGATTCCATCTTCGGCTCCCACACCGAATCCGGCTACGGACTCGTGATGGCCACAGGGCCAGATGAATTCCTTGGAGTCGGCAAGGGCTTCCGTGTGCTTATCACGGCACCCGGCCAGAGCAAAAACAAGCTCGGCATTGGCGCCATCGACGAGGGCACGTTCGAAGACGGCAAATGGATCCCCGGCCGCCGCCTCAACGGCGACGAAAACGACCAGGGCGCCTACTGGCGCTTCGATCCGAGGAAGGTAAACATCGAGAAAGTCAAACTTTACCGGTATGAGTAAGGGCAAGTTCACCGTTTCGGACGGAGCGGCTTTTACTTGCCCCGCTAGCTCCGCGCACAGGCACGAAGCGTCGCTAACCCCGCCATTCACAATCAGCTAGAGCCAAACCCGGCTTTCCTGTATACTCAAAGGAGCCTCTCAGGGGCAGGGAAGCCCCTGTTCTACAAAGGCTTGCGATCGGGCCACCAAGCCCCGTCCGAACACACGAGAAAACAATGCCCAAGTTGAAGACACATACGGGCGCGAAAAAGCGCTTCAAAAAGACTGGCACCGGCAAAATCAAGCGGGGCCAGACCAAGACGCGCCATATTCTTTCGTCGAAGTCTCCCAAGTTGAAGCGCAAGCTCGGCAAGATCGTGCTTGTGTCCGACGGCGACTACGCGAAGGTTGCGCGCATGATTCCCTACGCCTGATCGGTGCTTCTTGCACCCGGGCCGGAGAAATGGCCCCCGCCGGTTACGAAATGCGTCCTGACCGGCGAGAGATCAAGCTTGATGAGCGAGTGAAGAGGTTTAAAGCGCAACAGCGCCTCCTGCCTCCAGCCGCGATGACCCAGGAACGCAAAATGGAGAAATACCAATGCCTCGCGTAAAACGCAGTACAAAGCGGAATGATCGCCGCAAAAAAATCCTCAAACGCGCAAGCGGATACTTCCTCACAAAATCCAAGCTCTATCAGGCAGCCCAGGAAGCAGTTGAGCGCGGCCTGAAGTTTGCCTACACCGGCCGCAAGCAGAAAAAGCGCCAGTTCCGCTCGCTCTGGATCGTCCGTATCTCCGCCGCCTGCAAGCTCAACGGCACAAGCTATTCGCAGTTCATCAACGGCCTCAAAAAGGCCGGCGTCGAACTCGACCGCAAGATTCTTTCCGAAATCGCAATTCACGACGCCGCAGGCTTTACCAAGCTGGTGGAGCAGGCCAAAGCCGCTCTCGCCAGCTCAGCCGCCTAAGCCCGGCGCTGCATCGCAGCTGCATCTACGGCCCGGAGCTTTGCTTCGGGCCGTTCTTCTTGTTTTTCATCGAACCTTAGAACCAAATTCAACCTTAGCGAGAAGCGTCAGGGCACGACTTCAGTCGTGCCGAAGAACGCAACAATGAATGCTGGGGCTTTAGCCCGCAACAATGAATGCTGGGGCTTTAGCCCCTGAGGTTCATCCACCAGTCATTTATCCTTGGGATTACGCAATGACTCAAGATGCAATTCCCGCACTGCCGGAGTACAACGACTCCGCGCTCGACAAGGCCTTTGCCGCACTCGCCAAGCAGGCCACCGATGAGGCCGCAGCGATCGGTTCTCCCGACGATCTCGAAGCCTTCCGTCTTCGCTGGGTAGGCCGCAAGCAGGGCCGCCTCAACGACGTCTCCGCACGCTGGCTCAAAGGCGCGCCGCCCGAAGCGAAAAAGTCCGTCGGCGAACGCTTCAAAATTCTCAAGGACCTCGTCGAAAGCCTGCTCGACAAAGCCTCCGGCGCAGGTCCAAGCGATGCCGCACTCGCCGCCGAAGCCATCGACATCACGCTTCCCGGCACGCGCCGCCTCACGGGCGCCGAACACCCCATCACGCGCACGCTGAACGAAATCGTCTCCGTCTTCGCAGCGCTCGGCTACTCCGTCGGTGTAGGCCCCGAAGTCGAAACCGACTTCTACAACTTCGAGTCGATGAATTTTCCTCCCGGCCACCCTGCTCGCGACACGCAGGACACGCTTGTCATCGCAAACCAGGAGCGCCGCCCACTTCGCGATCGCCTACTCCTCCGCACGCATACCTCGCCCGTGCAGATGCGCACCATGGAGCAGCAGCCCCCGCCTGTCCGCATTGTCATTCCCGGCAAGGTGCATCGCAACGACGCGCAGGATGCAACGCACTCACCCATCTTCCATCAAGTGGAAGGCCTCTGCGTCGATACCAACATCACATTCAGCGATCTCAAGGGCACGCTCGACCACGCCATGAAGGCTCTCTTCGGCTCATCGGTCAAGACCCGCTTTTTCCCGTCGTTCTTCCCGTTCACCGAACCCTCCGCCGACGTTCAGATCAGCTGCATCTTCTGTGGCGGCAAAGGCTGCCGCAAATGCAAGCACTCTGGCTGGATCGAACTTCTCGGCTGCGGCATGGTGGATCCCGCTGTTTTCGCTTTCGCGCAGGAGAAGCAGCCCGCTTACGATCCAAAAAAGATCAGCGGCTTCGCCTTCGGCATGGGCGTTGAGCGCATCGCCATGATGAAGTACGGCATCAGCGAAATCGGCCAGTTCTACGCGGGAGATATGCGGTTCCTCAACCAGTTCGTATGAGTAGAACACGACATTACCGCGACCTGATCGCCTGGCAGAAGGCGATGGAACTCGCCCGAAGCATCTACGAAATCACGGAGGAGTTTCCGAATTCCGAGACATTTGGGCTCCGAATGCAATTGCGGCGTTCTTCTGTGAACGTAGCTACTCACATTGCTGAGGGCCATGGCCGTCTTACAGATGCTGAAAATCGCAAATCGCTCAGTATCGCCCGAGGATCTCTAAACGAACTGGAAACTCAACTTGAGCTTGCTTCAAGCTTGAGGTTCCTCAAAGCTGAAGCCGCTCATCGACTGCTCGAATTCACAACTGAAGTAGCAAAGCTGATAAATGGCCTGATCGGCGTCCTTGATCAGGAACCCCGCTGACTCGCTGACTTGCTATCGCGCGAAGCGCGGCTAACTTGCTAGGAGACCAAGACCAGCTATGAAGATTCTGACGAAGTGGTTAAGAGCATACCTGCCAAATCTGGCTGTTGATGATTCGCAACTTGCAGAGGATTTGACTCTCCGTGGAGTGGCGGTAGAAGGGATCTTCCCGCTGGGTGCGGCAAACGGCTCCCTCTACGAAATGGACATCACGACCAACCGCGTCGACGCCATGAATCATTACGGCATCGCGCGTGAAGCCGCCACCATCTACGGCGTGGAACTTAAGCCACTCAGCGTCTCGCTTCCTGATGCACAACCCACTGCTCAGCCCTATCCAGTCAAGATCGAAGCCGAGGACGCCTGCGGCCGCTTCACCGCCCGTGTCCTTCGCAACGTCACCATCGGCAACTCGCGCGACTGGTTCCCCGGCGCCGAAGTCTCCACGTACTTCGGCCTCCTCGAGCAGAAGCAGATCTCCAACGCCGTCGACGCAACCAACTTCGCCTGGCTCGCCATGGGCCAGCCCACCCACGCATTTGATCTCGACAAGATCGAAGGTGGCATTCTCGTTCGCCGTGCCCGCAAAGGCGAAAAGCTCAAGACACTCGATGGCATGGATCGCATTCTCGATCCCGATGATCTCGTTGTCGCCGACCACGTCAAGGCCCTCGGTCTCGCCGGAGTCATGGGCGGCTGGGACACGATGATCACTCCCGAAACGAAGAACGTTCTCGTCGAAGCCGCATGGTTCGAACCCATGGCTGTTCGCCGCACCGCGCGCCGTCACGGCCTCCACACCGACGCCAGTCACCGCTTCGAGCGTGGCGCCGACTTCAACGCCGCCTCGGTTGCATCCGCCATCGTCAGCCGCATTCTGCTTGCAAACGGAGGCCAGATCGAAGGCGATCTCGTCGACGTCCGCGTACCCGCATGGGAAACCCGCACCGCAAAACGCCCCGCCATCTCCCTCGCCCTAAACGAAGTCCACCGCCTCCTCGGTAAAACCGAAGACAAAGAAGGCATCACCGCATCCACCGTCGAATCCATCCTCACCGGCCTGGGCTGCACTCTCAGCAACCAGAACGCCCCATCAGCATGGCAAGTGACGCTCCCCAGCTGGCGCCTCGATCTCCAGCGCGAAATCGACCTCATCGAAGAAGTCGCGCGCGTCTACGGCTACAACCGTTTCGCCAACACTCTCCCGGCATTCGGAGAGGGAGTGAAAGCACTCCTGTGGGCAGAAGCCGAAGCCGCCGTACGGCGCACTATGCTCGCCGCCGGTTTTCACGAGGCCATCTCCAGCACCTTTTGCTCCGCTGCCGAGGCCGCCCTCACCGCGCCCATCCCCGGCCAGATCGTCCCGCTCGGCAATCCCCTCAGCGAAGAGGCCGGCGTCATGCGCCCGTCGCTCGTTCCCGGCCTTCTGAATGCCGTTGCGGGCAATCTCAATCGCGACGTGGCCGACGTCCGCCTCTTCGAACTCGGCACTGTCTTCAGCGGTACCACAGAAAAAGTTGACGAGCGCCCCTCGCTCGCATTCGCCGCTACCGGCAAACTGCCCGATCAAAGTTCGCTCCACTCAACTCGTGTCATCGAGTTCCACGATCTCAAGGGCATCGTCGAACAACTCCTCTCCCGCTTTCAGATCCGCGACACCTACTTCGACCGTTTCCCATCCGATTCCGGCCTCACCCCAACCTGGCTCCACCCCTACCGCTCCGCCCGCCTCACCGCCGACGGTCTCACCATCGGCTGGTTCGGCCAGCTTCATCCTGCCCAAGCCGCCGCGCGCAAAATCAAAGACGCCGTCCTCATCGGCGAAATCTACATCGACCGCCTGTACAAACTTCCACTGCGCAGGCCGGCAGCTCGCGACATCTCCCGCTTCCAGCCAGTTCGCCGCGACTTCTCCCTCGTTCTCGATCAGAGCATCCCCTGGGAGCGCATCGACAAATCTCTCGCCTCCCTGCAAATTCCTGAGCTTGTTGATTGGCGCGCCGCTGAAGTCTTTCGCGATGCGAAACTCGGCGCGAACGATTATTCGCTGCTTGTCAGCACCACATTCCAGGCTCCCGACCGCACCCTGCGCGAAGAGGAACTTCAATCATTCCAGTCCCGCGTGGTCGAAGCCATCAGCAAAGCCGGCGCGAAGCTTCGCACGTAAGTCATCACCGTTGTTTCTCAAACAAGAAGTGGGTGCCCCATTCTAACGGTCACGTCAGTGAACGTTAGGGTGGGAGGCCGGAAACTCGTCCAGTCAAATACCCTGCGGATTTCTGTTTTCTCCTCAGTTTCCCTCAGCCTCCGTCGTCCTTCACCAGAGCTATACTTCCCCAATACAGCGCATTTGCGCGGAGGTATTCATTCATGTCGCCATCATCCCTGGAATCCCAGATCGCGGAACACATCGAGCACTCTGAAATGGATCACAACCATCAAGGCAATCTCGCTCTCAGCAGCGCCGACTTTTCCGCCCTCGAAGACCGCGTCTCCCGCGCCGTCAGTCTCGTCAAGAACGAACGTCAGGCTCGAGCCGCCGCAGAAGAGCGCATCAGCGTTCTCGATGGACAGCTCAACGACCAGCGCGATCTCGTGAAAACCCTGCAGGAAGAAATCCGCGCCCTTAACGCCGAACGCGATCAGGTTCGCCAGCGCGTTGAAAAGCTTCTCGGTCAATTGGATTCTCTCGAACTCTGAGGTTCCGCATGGCAAAAGAAATTCCGCCCAGCGCTCCCGGCTACGTCACCGTCCACATCTACGACCAGGCGTATCACCTGCGCGGCCAGAATCCCGACCACATCCGCCGCCTCGCTGACCTGGTCGATAGCAAGATGCGTGCGGTGGCCGCGCAGGGCCGCACCGTCGATTCCTTGCGCGTAGCTGTGCTTGCGGCGCTGAACCTTGCCGACGAACTCTCGCAAACCTCAGGCGTGGACGCGAAAGAAGGCCGCGCCCGCGCCGCGCACCTCGCTGAAATGCTCGACGAGGTCCTTGAAGAGGAGCGCAGGATAGGCTAAACCGGCGGCATCCCTCAAAATCGCCATCTCCTGAAGCATCGAAAATCGGGTACACTTGCACGCACTTGCCGTTACATCGCGTTCAGGGGTAGCCCATGCTCGGCATCACCTCCCGATTCCTGTCTGGAATCAGTTTGCTTGTCTTCACCTTTCCGGTCTTTGCTTCAGGTTTGATTGCCCCCGATGCGCCCAAGGCGCAGAACTCCAAACCCGGCATGCCGACCGACCCGCAGGCTGCCAAATCCTACCGGGAAGCACTGGAATGGGTAAAACGACGGCAGTTCGAACTGGCTATACAGTCATTCCGCAAGGCGGCAAAGCAGGACACGCACTGCATGGAGTGTTTCCGTCAGGCTTTCACATTTGCCAACGAGATTGGGAAATACAAAGAAGCTGCGGAGATCGCACGCGATTGGCTCCCCATGGCGGCGACAGACGACGATCGCGCCGAAGTTCACTATCGCCTTGGAATCGCCCTTCAAAAGCAGGGAATCACCGACAAGAAGGAGAAGTGTTTCACCGAGAGTTGTGACGAGTTCCAGACGGCCCTCCAACTCGACCCGAAGCTCGATCTCGTCCACTATGCCTACGGAATCTCGCTCGCTTACGCTCATCAGGACGACGCCGCACGAGACCAGTTTTCAACGTTTCTTCAGCACGATGCGAGCTTCCCCGCAGTGCACGAGCGCGCGCAGCGATTCTTTAATCGCGTAGATCTCGCCCGCGCTCGAATGACCCCGCCGTTTTCCATCACAACCCTGGATGGCCAGCATGTCTCTCTCGATAGCCTCGCGGGGAAGGTGGTGCTCATCGATTTCTGGGCAACCTGGTGCGGACCCTGTCGCGAAGCTTTGCCCCGCCTCAAGGGAATCGCGCATCGATTCCAGGAACAGCCGCTGGTCATTATCAGCATCAGTCTCGACAAGGATGAAAATAAATGGAAAGAATTTGTCGCGAAGAACGACATGACATGGCCCCAATACCGCGACGGCTCGTTTGACGGAACGATCGCACATGCTTTTGGGATCACGGCGATTCCAGCGACTTTCACTATCGATTCCGATGGAGTGCTCGAGGATCAGCATGTCGGCGATGCGAATATCGAAGGCAAACTGAAGAAGCTTGTCGCGAGAGCTGCCGAGCAGAATCGTCGCCCTCAAACGCAGCCCGCGCTTCAACCATCCACCTCTGAGGCAACTGCACAGGAGAAATCTCCCGGCGCTTCCAGGTGACCAGTTCGGTTAATTCGCTAAAGATTCCCAACCCTCGCGTGCCGAGCAAGGCTGGGACTGCAAGATGACCTTCGGTCCCTAACACAAATCGCTAAGCACCCGCAAGACTTGCAATTCCTCACCAACATCCATACATTCAGCATTAGAAACCGGCCTGCTAAGCAGGTGAAGTGGTCAATGCTGGATGAACCAACATTCATTGAACAGGAGACTCGACTCGTCTATACGGTTCTGTGTGCCGTGTCCGCCAGTCCGGAATGCCTAAGGAACCGCGGCGGGTCTCCACCGTCTTAGGACGGGTTCACCAGCACATCACTCACGGCCCCGTGGGTCGGATTTCTAATCTCGCTCGGTGAGATGCCCATGCTTGAGTTGCGCCCCAACTGCGAGTGCTGCAACAGGGATCTAACACCCGATTCTCCTGAAGCCATGATCTGCACCTACGAGTGCACCTTCTGCCGCGATTGCGCTCAATCGCGCCTCAATGGCATCTGTCCCAACTGCGGCGGCAACCTCGTCGCTCGGCCCATCCGTCCCGCGCAGAAACTGGAAAAGGACCCCGCATCCACCGTGCGCGTCTTCAAGCCGGCAGGCTGCGGACAAATTGCAAGCGCCTGACTCACAACATCCTGAGCCCTCCTGTTCCAGCGCAATAGCCTATCCTTTCTGTAGGTGCATCCCGTCCTCATCCACTTCGGCTCATTGGTCATTCCCTCATACGGAGCAATGGCCGCTCTCGGTCTTCTGCTCGCGCTGATGCTGGCCCTTCGCATCGCGCGGAGAATCGGCGTCGATCCCAACCGCATCTGGAATCTTTGCATCCTCATGCTCTTCACCGCTCTCATTGGCTCGCGTCTTCTTCTCGTCATCGCCAACTGGAAGGTGCTGCACAGTCATCCGCTTTGGATCCTCAGCATCGCAACCGTACACCATCCGCTGCTTGCCGGCATCGCAACACTCATCGCCTTTGCCGTCGCAGCCGTCTACGCTGGCGTTCATCACATGCCGTATCGCGCGACCGCCGACGTTCTCGCCGCTCCGCTTGCCCTCGGCCTTGCATTCGAACAGGTCGGCGCGCTCCTCGCCGGATCTGGCTACGGAACCGGCGCGCACGTACCCTGGGCCATCATCTACACTGACCCACTCGCCGCACGCTGGAGCGACGCGCCCCTCGGCATCCCCGTTCACCCGGTTCAAACCTACGCGGCGATCTGCTTCTCCACCATCGCAGCGGGCCTTATCCTTTTGCTGCCGCGCCGCCGCCAGAACGGCGACTCCGCAGGAGTGTTTTTGATTGCCGCAGGCTTCGTCATCTACATCACCGAGTTCTGGCGCGATCCTCTGGGCCGTGGCGCAGTCCTCAGCGGCCTTCTCAAAGGTCCCCAGATCGCCGCCATCATCCTCGTGCTCAGCGGAGCCGCACTTCTCCTCGATCGTCCATCGCAGCGCATCATCCCTGCCTCCCGTGCAATCGCCGAGCCCACGCCAACCCCATCTTCCGAGCCCACCCATGGCTGAGCCGCGCGAAATCCCCGTCCCCGTCGAAGCCGCCGGTCAGCGTCTCGATCACTTCATCGCTACGCAGCTTGAAGGCGTAAGCCGTTCCCGCGTCCAGCTTCTCCTCGACCAGGGCGACGTCCTCGTCAACGGCGCGCAGGCCAAAGCCTCGCTCAAGCTGCGCGGAGGCGAGCAGATCCTCATCACCGGCGAACCGCACCCGGCTCCTCTCCGGGCGACTCCGCAGGACATACCGCTCGACGTTATCTATGAAGACAAATACCTCGCCGTCATCAACAAGCCCGCAGGCATGATGGTGCACGCCGGTGCCGGCGAAACCGAAGACGCCCGCAACAGCAACACCCTCGTCAATGCGCTCCTGTTCCGCTTCAACGCGCTTTCCTCTTCCGGCGGTGAACTTCGTCCTGGCATCGTCCATCGTCTCGACAAGGAGACAAGCGGCCTCATCGTCGTCGCCAAAAACGACGCCGCCCATGCAAAGCTCGCTGAGCTTTTCTCGTCCCGCCAGATCCGCAAGACCTACATCGCCCTCGTCCACGGGCACGTCGCACGCGAGAAGGGAAGCATCACTGCGGCCGTCAGCCGCGACCCGGTCCGCCGCACGCGCATGACCACGAAGCCATCAGAAAATTCCCGCACAGCCATCTCCCATTACGAGGTCGTCCAGCGTCTCGACACGCGCTTCGGCAAGTTCACTCTCGTGCGAGTCCGCATCGAAACCGGCCGCACCCACCAGATCCGCGTCCACATGGCCTCCATCAGCCACCCAGTCGTCGGCGACACCCTTTACGGAGCACCGGGCCTGCTCTCAGTTCAAGGAGCATCTCAGACACTCGTCTCCCGCGCCGCCCGCCGAAAGAACGAGCCCGAGCGCCTCAAACTCGGCCGCAATTTCCTCCATGCCGCCCGGCTCGAGTTCACGCACCCGTTCACGGCTAAACTCTTGGAACTGGAGGCTCCTCTCCCCGCTGAGCTCACAGAATTTCTGGCCCGTATTAACGAATCCTGAACAGGCACAGTCAATAGTCATAACGGCTGCCGTCTTCCAAGCCTGACCGATTGTTAGAATGAACACTGATATGAGGAAAAAACTCTCCTGTCTGGCGGCCTTTGCAGCGGCACTGTGTCTCGCCGCCTATGGGCAACAGCAGCCGCAACCCCCCGCTTCCCAACCGGCTCAGACTCCGGCGCCGCAGAAACCTGCGCAGACGCCCGCCACGCCTCCTCAAGCCGGACAGCAGCCCTCGGACAACCAGCAGGAGCCCGAGGACACCGGCCAGGTCTACAAGGTGGGCGTCAACGAGGTCAACCTCATCTTCACCGTAACCGACAAGCACGGCCACTACGTTCCCAATCTCAAGCAGAGCGACTTCGCTCTACTCGACGATCAAAAGGCCCCTGAGAGAGTCACCTCGTTCCGCCAGCAGACGAATCTGCCTCTCCGCGTCGGCATTGTCATCGACGCCAGCACCTCCATCCGCACGCGCTTCCAGTTCGAGCAGCAGTCCGCGGTTGAGTTCCTGCTTCAGATTCTCAAGGCCAGAAGCGACCGTGCCTTCGTCATGGGTTTCGACGTCACTCCCGACGTAAAGGCCGACTGGACCAACAACATCGATGCGCTCGAAACGGGCATCAATCGCCTTCGCCCTGGCGGCGGCACCGCAATGTATGACGCAGTCTACACTGCCTGCCGCGACAAGCTACTCGATGTTTCCCGCGGCCAGGAGCCGGTCCGCAAGGCAATGATCCTCATCTCCGACGGCGATGACAACCAGAGCCGCGCCCACCTTGATGAATCCATCAAGATGTGTCAGCGCGCCGGAGCCATCGTTTACGCCATCAGCACCAATTGGACGCCGAGCCGCGGCAAGGGAGACCAGGTACTTACCCAGCTCGCGCAGGACACTGGCGGGCAGGTCTTTTTCCCGCCCTCCGTCGAACAGATGTCGAACAGCTTCAAAAGCATCGAGGAAGAACTGCGCAGCCAATACCTTCTCACATATGTTCCCGCCGACTTCAAAGCCAATGGCAGTTTCCGGCCCATCTATCTCTATTGCACTGACCGGCGCTATATCGCTCGCGGAAAGAAAGGCTACTTCGCACCGAAAGACTGAAGCGCAATAGTCCTCTCAAACAAAACGCGAGCCATTCGGCTCGCGTTTTTATCTCAACAATTGAAGTGAGCCCGTGGCGCGATCTTGCCAAGTCACCACCTGTGCACCGAGCCCGCTTGCCAACTCCTCAACGCAGAAGAAGCCAATCCCTACGATCCACCGCTGACCTGCTGACTCGCTACGCGCGAAGCGCGCTGCCCTGCTAAAAAACCATCTTCCAATCGAAAATTGAAAGCACTACGCTCGAGTGCCAATCCCTAATCCCTAATCCCTCAGTCCCTAGTCCCTATTCCCTATTCCCTCGTTCCCGTCTCCAACAGCTTCACCAACCCCGCCTCATCCAGCACCGGCACCTTCAGCTCCCGCGCCTTGTCCAGCTTCGATCCCGCCTCTTCCCCCGCAATCACATAATTCGTCTTTTTGCTCACCGAGCCCGATACCTTGCCGCCCGCCGCTTCAATCTTTGCCTTCGCATCTTCGCGCGACAGATTCGGCAGCGTCCCAGTCAGCACCAGCGTCAATCCGGCAAGCTGCGTCGTCTTCTGCTTCTTTTCCGCAGTCATCTTCACGCCGGCTTTCTTCAGATGCTCGATCAACTCCCGATTCGCCGGTCGCGCAAAGAAATCCGTAATCGCATGGCTGATCCGCGCCCCGATCTCCTCCACCCGCTCCAGTTCTTCTTTGCTCGC
>Ga0207694_10000679_pt1 | contig 30570 bp, 27 predicted proteins | sample KBSC34metaG_FD_184353 | JGI IMG/M metagenome (GOLD analysis project Ga0207694, IMG submission 184353) | Corn rhizosphere microbial communities from Kellogg Biological Station, Michigan, USA - KBS C3-4 metaG (SPAdes) (version 2) | ecosystem: Host-associated > Plants > Roots > Rhizosphere > Soil... | reverse complement strand
GTCGTGTGTCGAAACGGCTCGCGGCTCTCGAGAGGCGTCTGGGCGCCCGGCTGATTCAACGCACGACGCGGCGCTCTGTGCCCACCGATGTCGGCCAGGCATTCTATGAACAGGTCGCCGCAATCGTCCCGGCGATCCGGCGGGCCGAGGAGATGGTCGCCGGGCGCGCCGGCCTGCCGTCCGGCCGCCTGCGCATCTCGGCGCCGACTTCGTTCGGCCGCTTGCATATCGCGCCATGGCTGAAGGATTTTCTCGACGCTTATCCCGGCATCGCGCTCGAGATCGACCTGACCGACCATTTCGTCGATCTGGTGGCCGAACGCATCGATCTTGCGGTGCGCATCGGCCTGCCGCCGGACAGTGCGCTGGCCTATCACCGCCTGGCGCCGAACCGGCGCCTGCTCTGTGCCTCGCCCGCCTATATCGCGGCCCATGGCGAGCCGCGGGACACGGACGCGCTACAGGATCATGCGCTGCTTGCCGCGACCGGCCAGCTTCCCTGGCGCCTGACCGGGCCCGGCGGGCCGGTAGTCGTCGACGGGGAAAGCCGCGTCAGGACCAATTCCAGCGAGGTCGTGCGCGAACTCGTGCTTTCCGGCGCCGGCATCGCGCTGCGGTCGACCTGGGATATCGCCGAGCAGTTGCGGGTTGGCAGCCTGGTGCGGATCCTGTCGGATCACGAGGGTACATCCGATGTCGGCATCTATGCCGTGCGGCCGCGCGCCGACCTGGTCCCACCGAACGTTCGGGCCTTTGTCGGGTTTCTTGAGACGCTGTACGCCCCGGTCCCGCCGTGGGATCGGGGCGGATGAGGGCCGATCGCCGGGGTCTGATCTTGCCGATGCCGGGCGGGAAACTAAGATTTCACTAACCCAACGCCGATTAATGTGCCAAATCGGGTTGGATGACCGTCAGGAAGTTGCCTTAAGCGATGAAGCGGTTCGGCGCCTTTAGCCTGCGCGCCAGGATCATCCTGATGGGATTGATCCTCGTGGTGCCGCTCGTCCTGGTTTTCGTCGTCCGCTCGGAGAGCGATGCCGAGCGGGAATTCTCGGTTGCGCGCGATCGGGCCAAGCTGCTCGTCGAGCGTGCGAACGGCGACTATAGCGACCTTGTGATCAGGGCGCAGACGATCGTCGATGTCGTCGCCAAATCGCCCGCGGCGGCGGGAAACGATCCGGCCGATTGCGACCGGTTCGTGAACGCGGTGCGGGCCGCCTACAGCTGGGCCAATACCCTGTTCGTCGTCGATGCCGACGGGAACAGATTCTGCGCGACCTCCACCGCCACCAGTCCGCCGACCGTCGCGCAGCGCGACTGGTTCAGGCGCCTGGTCGAAACCAAGCAGCCCGTCGTCAGCGACTATCTGCTGGGTCTGGCGACCCACCGCCCCCAGATCACCGCGGCCCATCCGATCCTCGATGCCCAGGGCCGCGTCTTCCGGGTCGTCGGCATGGGCATCGACCTTGGCGCCTTCAATGCGCAGCTGGCGGCGGAGGCGGCCGACCCGAACGTCTCCGTCACCATCTTCGACCGCGGCGGCACCATCGTCGGGCGCTATCCGGACAATGATGCCGCGATCGGCAAGCAGTTTCCGAACAACGACCTCGTCGCCCGGGTGCTGCGCGAACGCGGCGGCGAGATCGAGGCCAACGGGTTGGGCGGTGTCCGCCGCTTCTTCGCCTACCAGCCGTTCGGCGACACCTCGCTCACCATCGCGATCGGCATCGCCAAGCAGCCGATCGTCGACAAGATCGGCAGCCGGCTGCGGCACGATCTGGCGATATTGGGCGGAATCGTCTTCGTCTGCTTCGCCGGCGCCCTCATCGGCACCGATAGGCTGGTCCTCGCGCCCCTCAAACGGCTGGCGGAGGCGGTGACCGCGATCGGCGAAGGCCGGTTCGCCATGGCGCGGGGCATGACCGGCGGGGTACCCGAGCTCAACCAGACGCTGCAGGCGATGGGGGACATGGCCGACCTGCTCGACCGGCGCGAGCAGGAGCTGAAGACGAGCGAATCCCGGTACCGGATGCTCGCCGACAACACCAACGACATCATTTTCCTGCACGATCCCGATGGCAGCCGGTCCTACGTTTCACCGGCCTGCCGCCGGATTCTCGGCTACGACCCCGACGAGCTTCTGGCGCTTCCCGCCCCAGACTTCGTCCATCCCGACGACTTTGCGGAGGTCGCCCGGAAATATGCCGAGATATCGGCCGAGAATCCCGATTTCACCAGTGTCCATCGCCTGAAACGCAAGGACGGGACCTATATCTGGGTCGAAACGGTCGTCCGGCGGATCCCGCAGGGCGAGGGCGCCAGCATCATCTCGGCCACCCGCGATATCACCGCCCGCCGCCTGGCGGAGGAAACCCTGCGGGAGAGCGAGGCGCGTTTCCGCGGCCAGTTCGATACCGCGGCGCACGGCATCGCGCTCGTCTCCCCTGAAGGCCGCTGGCTTCGCGCCAACCCGGCGCTGTGCCGGATGCTGGGCTACAGCGAGGGCGAGCTTCTGGGCACGGACTTCCAGGCCGTGACCCATCCCGACGATCTGGATGCCGACCTCGCCCAGGTGCGGGCGGTGCTGGCCGACGAGATCCCCACCTATCAGATGGAAAAACGCTATCTGCACAAGGATGGGCACATCATCTGGGTCCTGCTCAGCGTGTCCCTGGTGCGGTCGGCCGACGGCAGGCCGATCTATTTCGTGTCCCAGATCCAGGACATCACCGACCGCACCCGGGCCGAGGAGGCGCTGCGGGAGAATGAGAGCCGGTACCGGACGCTGGCGGACAACGCGACGGACCTGATCACGCTGCAGGACCTCGATCTGCGCGCCCTCTATGTCTCACCGGCCTCGCGCCGCCTGCTCGGCTATGAGCCGGAAGAGGTCATGGCCGGCACGGAAGACAGCCTGATGCATCCGGACGATGCCGGCCCGTTCGTCGCCAAGGTCAGGTCCCTCAGCGAGGAGGCGCCGCTGGCCCGCAGCATCCACCGACTGCGCCGCCGCGATGGGAGTTTCGTCTGGGTCGAGGCGTCGCTCAAGCGCATTCCGCCGGAAGGGACCGAGCCTGCGCGCATCCTGACCGTCGTGCGCGACATCACCGAGCGCCGGCAGGCCGAACAGGCGACCGAAGATCTGCGCCGGCTGCTCAGCGATGCGATCGAAGCCATGCAGGATGGCATCGCCGTCTATGACGCCGACGATCGCCTTCTGCTCTTCAACAGCTCCCTCGCCCGATACCAGCTTGGCGACAAGGACATTTTTGCCGTTGGCCGAAGCTATGACGAGATCAATCGCAGCTTCCTTGTCGCGATGGAGACCCCGCCGGCCGAGATCGAGATCTATGCCAAGGCCAGCCTGGAGCAGCATCGCCGGGGCGACGGCCACCCGTTCGAGATTCACGATCCCACCGGCGCCTGGCACCTGACCCGCCATTTCCGTACCCGCGACGGCGGCATCCTGACCGTCTCCACCAACATCACTGCGCTGAAGAAGGCCGAGGCGGAGGCCGTGCGTGCACAGGAGCTGGTGATCGATGCGATCGAGGCGATGCAGGACGCGATCTCGCTCTACGATGCCGAGGAACGGCTGGTGCTGGCGAACAAGGCGTTGATCGACCGCAGCGCGCATTTCGCGGAGTTGCTGAAGACAGGGACGAAGTTCGAGGACGTGCTGCGAAGCTTCTGGCAGGACCAGGGCGGTGAGGGTGGCGAGGCGGCCTTCGAGGCGCTGATGCGGCGCCGGATCGATCATTTCCGCCTTGCCGACGGCACACCTTTCGAAACCGAGGTAGCTGGCGGCTGGTACGTGTCCCGCCATTTCCGCACGCGTGAGAACGGCACGATCAGCGTCAGCACGAACATCACCGAGGCCAAGCGCGCCGCCGCCGAGGTCGAGGCCGCGCGCGACGCGGCCGAGGCCGCCAACCTGGCGAAGTCGGCCTTCCTGGCCAGCATGAGCCATGAAATCCGCACGCCGATGAACGGGGTGCTAGGCTTTGCCGACCTGCTGCTGGAAACCGACCTCTCCGCCGTTCAGCGCCGCCATCTGCGCGGCATCCAGGAGGCGGGAAAGTCGCTGCTGGCGCTGATCAACGACATTCTTGACCTGTCGAAGATCGAGGCCGGCAAGCTCGAGGTCGAGCGTGTGGCGATGAGCCCCGACGCGATCGTCGATGGCGCGGTGTCGATCCTGCGTTCGCAATTCGCCGCCAAGGCGATCCATCTCAGATTCGAGCATGCGTCCGACGTGCCCGTCTGGGTCGAGGGCGACCCGACGCGGGTCCGGCAGGTATTGCTCAACCTGATGAGCAATGCGCTCAAATTCACCGATCATGGCCATGTCGCCGTGCGGTCGAGCTTTACGCGGGACGAGACGGGCGATCTGCTCCGTTTCGAGGTGGAGGACACCGGCATCGGCATCCCCGCCGACCGGCAGCACCTGCTGTTCCGGGATTTCTCCCAGATCGACCGCTCGACCACGCGCCGTTTCGGCGGCACCGGCCTGGGCCTTGCCATCTGCAAGCGGCTGGCCGAGGCGATGGGCGGCGAGATCGGCGTGGTCAGCGCGCCGGGCAAGGGCAGCACCTTCTGGTTCACCGTCGCCGGCGTCCGGACGGCCGCCCCGGAAAAAGCGGCGGCGGTCACCGCGGGGGACAGCCATGTCCCGGCCAGGATCCTGGTGGCCGAGGATCTGCCGATGAACCAGCTGGTGATCGAAGGCTATCTGCGCAGCGCCGGCCATGATGTCGCCTTCGCGGCCAACGGCGTGGAGGCAATCGCGGCGCTGAAGGCCGGCAGGTTCGATCTGGTGCTGATGGACGTGGAGATGCCCGAGATGGACGGGATCGCCGCGACCCGCGCGATCCGCGGGTCCGACGGTCCGATGCGCGACGTGCCGATCGTGGCGCTGACCGCGAACGCCCTGCTGGAGGACGCGGCCCTGTGCAAGGCCGCCGGCATGAACGACTTCCTGTCGAAGCCGATCGAACGTTCCTCGCTTTACAGGATGATCGGCCGATGGGCCCGGCCGGAAGACCGTGAGGAAGAGGATGCCGGCCCGGTTCCGGCGCGCTCACAGACCCTCGATCCCGCCGTCGTCGACGAGCTGGAGAACCTGCTGGGCCCGGACAAGGCGGCCGAGTTCGTCGAGATGTCGCGCTCGGCCCTGGTCGCCATGGTGCCGATCTTCGTCGCCTGGAGCGACGAGGCTGAGGTGGCGCGCGAGGCGCACAAGCTGATCTCGATCGCCGGCAATATCGGCTGCATGGAGCTGGTCGCGGTCAGTCGCGAGATGTCCACCCTCAACGGCAGCGCCGCCGGGAACAAGGCGATGCGCGACAGGCTGGTCGCCGCGCTCGAGCGTGCGATGGCTGCGCTCGAGGTGCGGTTTCCGGCTGTTTGAGGCTCCTTACGCGGCCGCCCGGCCCCGGCGGAAAAAGGCGAGGACCACATCCTCGAACTCCTCCCGGCGCTCGATCATCGCCCAGTGGCCGCAATCGAAGAATACATGCAGCTCGCACTTAGGTATCAGCCGCATCGGCAGGATCGCCCGGTCGAGCGGGGCCACGCGGTCGTCGCGGCCCCAGGCCAGCAAGGTCGGCGCCTGGATCAGCGGCAGGTGCGCCCATGGCTGCACGATCGCCTCCGGCGACGCATTCATTGCCCGGACCGCGGCCCGCGAATACAGGCGCCGCGCCCAGGACAGGGCGTCCGGCCGGCTTGCGCGGCACCAGCGCTCATCGATCAGGGCCTCGGTGACCGTCGCCGGATCGTAGACCATCGACCGCATCCAGGCGGCGAGCCGCTCGCGCGTGGGGTTCTCGGTGAACTCCACCAGCAGGTTCAGCCCCTCGCTGGGGAACGGGCTGAACAGGCTTTGCCCGCCGACCCCGCCGATCGAGCAGAGGCGGCGGACACGCTGCGGATGCAGGCTGGCGAAACGGGCCGCGACGATGCCGCCCAGCGAATTGCCCAGCAGGTCGGCGCTGGGGATGGACAGGCTGTCCATGAAGGCGCCGAGCGCCGTGACGGCGACGTCGGCCGGGTATCCCGGGGCCGGATCGCTGCCGCCGAATCCGGGCAGGTCCAGGATCAGCACGCGGAACGACCGGGCGAAAGCCGGCAGGTTGCCGGCGAAGTTGGTCCAGCCGTCGACGCCCGGCCCGGAACCGTGCAGCAGGATCAGCGGCGCGCCCTCTCCCGCCTCGTGAAAATGCAGCCGGCCTGCCGGGGTCGTCACATGGCGGCTGGTCGTCTCGTAATCATGCATCGCGTCCTCCCTCGATATGCGGGGCAACGGTAGGAAGCGGGCGCCCATCGGCCAACACGCGCGAAGCCGCCGAATTCCACATGATGGAAAGCTGCCGGCGGACCGCTTGTCGGCCTCCCGGCCGGATGGGATAAGGCGGGGCGGACAGTCTGGGGATCGGGAGGACAATGGCCGTTCAACGCTCGCCAACGCCCGGTGGCGGGGTTACCCGGCAGGCCGACGACGGGCTTGGCGCGGTGCGGCGCGCCCTGGCCGTCCTCAAATATCTGGCGCAGACGAGCCCGCTCGGCAGCCGGCTCAGCGACATCGCGGCGGCGACCGGCCTCCCGCCGTCGACCGTCCATCGCCTCCTGCGCGGCCTGGCGGCTGAGGGCATGGTCCTGCGCGAGGCCGGCGGGGGCCGCCTTTACAAGCTCGGCCCCTTCGCTCTTGGGCTGGGGCCTGAGGCGTCAGGCCATCATTTCTCGTGGTTCGCAGCGATCTGCCGCCCGTCGCTCGAACGGCTGGCGGCTGCGACCGGCCACGCCGCCCAGCTGACGGTCAGGGTCGGGCGAAGCGGCCTGTCGCTCGACATCGTCACGGGCGGCGCGCCGGCGCATCCCGCCTTCGCCAAATCGGGGGCCGTGGGCTTCATGGGCTTCGGTTCGGCCAGCGTGGCGCTGCTGGCGGCGTTGCCCGAGGCGCTGGCCGAGGAGATTCTGTGGGAAAACGACTGGCTGCTGGGCCAGGCGGCAATCGCGCCGGACCGGCTGAAGCCGATGATCGAAGCGGCGCGCCGTGACGGCTACTGCTATTCGGAGCGCGTCTTCGTGCCCGATCTGTGCGCGCTTTCGCTGTGCATCCCGGCCGGCAGCGGCCTCGCCTATGCCGCGCTGACGATCCTGGCCCAGACCGGCCGGATCGCGCCCGACCGGATCGATTTCATCCTCGCCCATATGAAGCGGGAGGCGGCAGCCATCGCCCGGCAGACCGACAGGATGGTTGCCTCGGGGGCTGCGCAAACATCATCTGACATGCCGCGTCATATATGACATTGTCGCGCTGAAATTGCGCCGCAACGATCGGCGCCAAAGGGGAAAGACAGTCAATGGCGGCGCCTCCATCGGGCACGGCAATCGCAGAGGCGGATGACGGCGCGGCCGTCGAGGACGCGCCGCGCGAACGCAAGGCGCCGGCCAGCCTGGAGGTCGGTCCGGCGCTGGTGACCAAGCACCCGCGCATCGTCATGGGCGCGGTGATGATGGCGACCATGATGCAGATGGTCGACACCACGATCGCCAATGTCGCATTGCCCCATATGCGGGCCAGCTTCTCGGCGGCGCTGGATCAGATCAGCTGGGTGCTGACCTCTTACATCCTGGCGACGGCGATCGCGACGCCGCTGATCGGGTGGCTGTCCTCGCGGTTCGGTCGCAAGCATGTCTATCTCGCCAGCATCGTCGGCTTCACAGCCGCCTCGATGATGTGCGGCTGGGCGCAGAGCCTTGAGCAGATGGTGCTGTTCCGCGTGCTGCAGGGTGCGTTGGGGGCGATGTTGGGGCCGCTGTCGCAATCGATCATGTTCGATCTGGCGCCGCCCGGGCAGCAGATGAAATCGATGGCGGTGTGGAGCATCGGCACCATTCTGGGGCCGCTGGTGGCGCCCGCGCTGGGCGGCTATCTGACCGACGAATATAGCTGGCGCTGGTGTTTCTTCGTCAACGCGCCGGTCGGGATACTGGCCTTCGCCGGCCTTGCCACCTTCCTTCCGGAGGATCGCCACCAGCGCGGGATCGCGTTCGATTTCTTCGGTTTCGGCATGCTCGCCGTCGCGATCGGGTCGCTGCAATTGCTGCTGGACCGCGGGCAGCAGCTCGACTGGCTGAACTCGAACGAAATCCTGATCGAGGTCGGGCTGACATTCCTGGGCCTGTGGATGTTCGCCGTGCATTCGGCGACGACGAAAAAGCCGTTCTTCAGCGCGCAGCTGCTCGGCGACCGCGCATTTCTCAGCAGCGTCTTCATCGCCTTCATCACCTTCGCGCTGATGTTCTCCTCGACCGCCCTCATGCCCCAGCTGCTGCAGGACCTGCTCGGCTATCCGGTCTTCACCGCCGGAATGCTCTCCATGCCGCGCGGCTTCGGCTCGATCCTGGGGTCGCTCCTGGTGCCGCGGCTCTCTCAATATATCGACCGCCGGATCATCATGCTGACCGGCATGGGCTTCGTCAGCCTGTCGATGTGGCAGATGCTCGGTTTTTCGCTCTACATGGGCAACGATCTCATCATCTGGAGCGGCTTCATCCAGGGCTTCGGCGTGATGCTGACCTTCATCCCCCTGAACGTGCATCTGTTCTCGTCGCTGCCCGTGTCGCTCAGGACCGAGGCGATGGGCCTGTTCTCGCTGATCCGCAGCCTTGCCGGCAGCATCGGGATTTCCATCGGCGCGACGATGCTTCAGCGCAATATCCAGGTGGTGCATGGCGAGCTCGCGGCCCACGCGACGATGTTCAACCGCGTGCTGTCCGGTTTCTGGAACCTGCACACCCAGCTCGGCCGCGCGGCGCTGGATGCCGAGATCAACCGGCAGGCGGCGATGGTCGCCTATATCGACGACTTCAAGCTGTTCCTGATCGCCATGATCGCCGCCGCCCCGCTGTTGCTGCTGCTGAAGACGGGCAGCCTGCCCCAGCGCGCGGCGGAACCCATCGCTCCGCCGGTGGAGTGAGGGGCAGGTGACGCGCGCGAACTATCTCGGCACCCTCACGGTCTGTGTGGCGGCGGCGATGTGCGAGGGGTTCGATATCCAGGCGGCTGGGCTGGCGGCCGGCGGGATCAAGCAGGCATTTGCGCCGGCGGCCGGACAGATGGGGCTGTTCTTCGCCGCGGCGAATCTCGGGCTGATGCTGGGGGCGCTGGCGGGCGGCCGCCTCGCCGATCGGGTCGGGCGCAGGCCGGTGCTGATGGTCTCTATCCTGGCGTTTTCCGTCTGCTCGCTGCTGACCGCCGGGGCCTGGGATATCGCGACGCTCACTCTTGCGCGGCTCGCCACGGGCCTCGGCCTCGGCGGCGCCATGCCCAACCTGATCGCGCTCGCCGCCGACGTCAGCGGGCGCCGTTCGCGCAACGCCTCGATCGGCCTGGCCTATGTCGGCATGCCGCTGGGCGGCGGAATCGCGAGCCTGATCGCGCTCGGCCTTCCCCTCTCCGCGTGGCGGATGTTCTTCGTGATCGGCGGCGTCGCGCCCCTGGTCCTGGCTGCCCTGATCGCGGTGTTCCTGAAGCAATCTGAAGGGCAATCGACGGGCGGGCGGCAAGCCGGACCGATCTCGGACCTCTTCGCGCACGGGCTTCTGGCGCGCACGCTGGTCCTGTGGGCCGGTTCGCTCGCCGTGGCGCTGATCCTTCATCTGGTCCTGAACTGGATGCCGCTGCTGCTGCAGGGCAAGGGGGTTGCCAAGACCGTCGCGACTGCGGCCCAGCTCGGCTTCAACCTCATCGGTGCCGGCGGCGCCCTGCTCGCCAGCATCGGCCTCGATACACGCTGGCGTGGGTTCAGCCTCGCCGGCGCCCTCGTCGCGGTGCCGCTGGCCGTGCTTGCCCTGGCGCAGGGGCCTTCCGCGCCGGTGCCGGTCGCCGCTGCCGCCGCGCTCCTGGGCGCCGGGATTCTCGCGCAGGCCGTTATCCTGTACGGCGTTGCCGGGGACGCTTATCCGGAAACGATCCGGGGAACGGGGATGGGCGCGGTTGTGGGGTCCAGCCGCGTGGGCTCGCTCGCCGGCCCCTCGGTCGCCGGCGCCCTCCTCGCCGCCGGCCGCACGCCGACCGAGGTGCTGACAAGCCTGCTGCCGGTGGTCGTGGCCGCCGCGGCATGCCTCGTGTGGTTGAGTTGGCGCTCGAAAACCGCGCCCGTGCCCGCCTGACGTCCGGACAAAAACAAAGGGCCCAGCCGTTTCCGGCTGAGCCCTTTCCTGATTTGGTGGAGCCAGGCGGGATCGAACCGCCGACCTCTACAATGCCATTGTAGCGCTCTCCCAGCTGAGCTATGACCCCAAACCGTTAATTTCGTTGCCCCGCGGCACCTGCCCGTCGGAGTAGGCCGGGAACCTAATCAGACAGCGCGCCCGGTTCAAGAGGGGCGAAGACGATTTTTCTTATTCCTCGTCGTCGCGGGTTTCAACCTCGACCTCTTCGATCGCATCGTCCTCGCCGAGTTCGCCCGGATCCTCGATCAGGCCGGCGCCGTCATCATCGTCATCGGCATCCGGCACCAGATCGACATCCTCTTCCGTGTCGGCCGGCGCGACGTCGTCGAAGCCGCGCGACGGCGCCTTGGCGCCCTTGCGGGTTTCCTCGACCATGCCGGGCCGTGCGCGGCGAGACTTCAGCAACGCCTCGGGGTCGTAGACCGTTCCGCAAGCCGGGCAGGTCGGCGGATCCTTGCGAAAATCATAATAGCGCGTACCGCAATTCGGGCAGATCCGCTTCAGCCCCCATTCCGCTTTTACCACGCAAACACCTCCGGCAATCCGAACGGGCGTTTTCGGCCCCAGTGGCGAGAACGCCCCGGCGAAAACACCCTCAAAAACACTGTATCCCAGGACAATCCGCCCCGGATGAGCCGCGTGCTTTGCCACGCACCGTCCGGATTGTCAAAACTAAGTGACGGGGCTTCGCGTTCCCGGCGCTTGCCGCCTCGCTTCGATGTGGTAACACACGCCCCTCAACATCCTCTGCCGATGGCCCGCACGTGACCTTACGCCCGCTTTCCGCCGCCAAATCCCCCGCGCTCAAAGGCGCGGCCGATATTCCGGGCGACAAGTCGATCTCGCATCGCGCGCTGATGCTGGGCGGGCTTGCCGTGGGCGAGACGCGGATCACCGGCCTGCTCGAAGGCGAGGACGTGCACGCCACCGCCGGTGCCTTGCGGGCGCTCGGCGTCACGGTGGTGCGCGAGGCGCCGGGCAGCTGGACGGTGCAGGGCGTCGGCGTCGGCGGCCTGGCGGAACCGTCCCAGGTGCTGGACATGGGCAACAGCGGCACGGCGGCGCGGCTGTTGCTGGGTGTGCTCGCCACCCACAACCTCACCGCCTTCATGACCGGCGACCATTCGCTGGTGAAGCGGCCGATGGCGCGGGTCACCGGCCCGCTGTCGCGCATGGGGGCCGATTTTGTCACACGCGGCGGGCGGCTGCCGCTGGTCGTGCGCGGCGCCGTGAACCCGATCCCAATCGTCCACCGCATGGAGGTGGCCTCGGCCCAGGTAAAATCGGCGGTGCTACTGGCCGGCCTGTCGGCCCCGGGCGAGACCACGGTGATCGAGCCGGCCGCCACCCGGGACCACACCGAGCGGATGCTGCGCCATTTCGGCGGCACGATTTCAACCGGACTGCTGGAGGACGGCGCCACGGCTATCACGGTGCGTGGCCAGCCGGAGCTGATCGCGGCCCCGATCGTGGTGCCAGGCGATCCCAGCTCCGCCGCCTTTCCGGCCGTCGCCGCCTTGCTGGTGCCGGGCTCGGAAGTTCGCTTAAGCAATGTCGGCATGAACCCGCTGCGCGCCGGGCTCTACGAGACGCTGGTCGAGATGGGCGCCGATATCAGCTTCACCAATGCCGGCGAGGCGGGGGGCGAGCCGGTGTCCGATCTGATCGTGCGCCACAGCGCGCTGAAGGGCATCACCGTGCCGGCCGAACGCGCGCCGCGGATGATCGACGAATACCCCATCCTGGCCATAGCCGCGGCCTGCGCCGAGGGCACCACGCACCTGGAAGGCCTGGCCGAGCTCAAGGTCAAGGAAAGCGACCGGCTTGCCATGATCGCCGCCGGCTTGCAGGCTTGCGGTGTGAAGATCGAGGTTGGGGAGGACAGCTTGACCATCCACGGCACCGGGCATCCGCCCAAGGGCGGCGCTACGGTCGCGACCGCCTTCGACCATCGCATCGCCATGAGCTTCCTGATCTTAGGGTTGGTCAGCGACGAGCCGGTCGCCATCGACGACGCCACCGCCATCGCCACCAGCTTTCCCACTTTCGAGGGTCTGATGGCCGGGCTGGGCGCCCATATCACGGCGAGCCGCGGCTGATGCCGGTCATCGCGATCGATGGCCCCGCCGCCAGCGGCAAGGGCACCCTGGCCCGCCGCATCGCGGCTGAGCTCAACTATGCGTGGCTCGATACCGGCCTCATCTACCGCGCCGCCGGCATGATCGCCGCCGATACCGGTTCGGACCCGGGCGAGCCGGTGGCCGCGGCTGAGGCTGCCCGCATGCTGGCCCATCGCATCGCGGAACATGGGCCGTCCGCCATGGATGATCCGCGCCTGCGCGGCGACGATGCCGCCGATGCGGCATCCAAGCTGTCTGTGGTGCCGGCGGCGCGGGCCGCCTTGCTGGAGCTTCAGCGCGCCTTCGCCCGCAATCCGTCCAGCCACGGCCGGCCGGCCGCGGGCGCGGTTCTGGACGGGCGCGACATCGGCACGGTGATCTGCCCGGACGCCGACGTGAAGCTCTATGTCATTGCAGCGGTTGAGGAACGGGCCCGCCGCCGAGTCAAAGAGTTGCAGGGACGGGGCCAAGCCGCTATATACGACGCCGTCCTTGAGGACCTGAAGCAGAGAGATGCGCGCGACAGTCAGCGAGCGGTTGCCCCGCTCAAGCCGGCTGACGACGCTTTTTTGCTTGATACCTCTGCGCTCGATGCCGACCAGGCTCTCGCCGCCGCACTGTCGATCATAAACGGCAAGCTCGCGACCTGAAGTCTATCCCGACGGATTTGTCCCGAGGGAGCGTTTGGCCGATCGCAGAAGTCTCGTTCCGATCAAGGACCGGTTCGCGCCATGCCGGCGTGTGCCGATTTGAACCGCCGGTTCCCGTTGGAGCCGGCCCTAGGGTCGTCATTCCTCCGTTAGGAAAACGGGGCGGCGGCGTGGGTTTATCAGAGGTATTTGTATGGCCAAGGCATCCGCGATCGCTCGGAGCAACACCGCTCCGGCTGGGGGAATGGAAAGTTTCGCAGCGCTCCTCGAAGAGTCGCTGCAGTCTCGGGACAGTTTCGAAGGCACCGTCGTCCAGGGCACCGTCGTCGGCATCGATAACGATTTTGCCATGATCGACGTGGGCCTGAAGTCGGAAGGCCGTGTCTCGCTTAAAGAATTCGCCGGTCCCACCGGCCAGTCCACCCTCAAGGTCGGCGACCGCGTCGAGGTCTTCATCGAGCGCCTCGAGGACAAGAATGGCGAGGCCATGCTGTCCCGCGAGAAGGCCAAGCGCGAGGAGTCCTGGGTGGCTCTCGACCAGGCCTTCCAGAAGCAGGAACGCGTCACCGGCATCATCTTCGGCCGCGTCAAGGGCGGCTTCACCGTCGACCTCAACGGCGCCGTGGCCTTCCTGCCGGGCAGCCAGGTCGATATCCGCCCGGTTCGCGACGTCACCCCGCTCTTGGGCACCCCGCAGCCGTTCCAGATCCTCAAGATGGACCGCTCGCGCGGCAACATCGTGGTCTCGCGCCGCGCCGTGCTCGAAGAGAGCCGCGCCGAGGCCCGCACCGAGCTGGTGTCCAGCCTGAAGGAAGGCCAGATCCTGAACGGCGTGGTGAAGAACATCACCGATTACGGCGCCTTCGTCGATCTGGGCGGCGTGGACGGCCTGCTGCATGTCACCGACATCGCCTGGCGCCGCGTCAACCACCCGTCCGAGGCGCTGCAGATCGGCCAGACCGTCAAGGTCCAGGTCATCCGCTTCAACTCCGACACCCAGCGCATCAGCCTGGGCATGAAGCAGCTCGAGGCCGATCCGTGGGAGGGCGTTGCCGCCAAGTTCCCGGCCGGCGCCAAGTTCAAGGGCCGCGTCACCAACATCACCGACTACGGTGCGTTCGTCGAGCTGGAGCCGGGCATCGAAGGCCTGGTCCACGTGTCCGAAATGTCCTGGACCAAGAAGAACGTCCATCCCGGCAAGATCGTCTCGACCAGCCAGGAAGTGGAAGTCATGGTCCTGGATGTGGACGCCAACAAGCGCCGCATCAGCCTGGGCCTGAAGCAGACCCTGGACAATCCGTGGGACAGCTTCGCCGCCCAGCATCCGGTCGGCACCGAGCTCACCGGCGAGGTCAAGAACTCCACCGAGTTCGGCCTGTTCGTCGGCCTGCCGGGCGAAATCGACGGCATGGTCCACCTGACCGACCTGTCGTGGGACGAGCCGGGCGAAGAGGCGATCAAGCACTTCAAGAAGGGCGACGAGGTCAAGGTCCGCGTGCTCGAGATCGATGTCGAGAAAGAGCGCATCGGCCTGGGCATCAAGCAGCTGACCAGCGATCCGCACGAGGACGCGATGAGCGGCCTGAAGCGCGGCGCGGTCGTGACCTGCACCGTCTCCCAGGTCACCGATGGCGGCCTGGAGGTTCTGGTCAACGGCGTCGTTCCGGGCTTCATCCGCCGTGGCGAGCTGTCGCGTGACCGCTCCGAGCAGCGCCCCGACCGCTTCGCCGTCGGCGAGAAGGTCGACGCCAAGGTCAGCACGATCGACAAGGCGGCCCGCCGCCTGACGCTGTCGATCAAGGCCAAGGAAGAAGAGGAAGAGAAGCAGGCGATGGCCGATTACGGCTCGTCCGATTCGGGCGCCTCGCTGGGCGAGATCCTGGGCGCCGCCCTGGCCAAGAAGGCCAAGAAGGGCGCCGCGGCGGCCGACGAAGGCGACGCTTCGTAAGTCAGGTGCGGTTTCAGCCGGCGGCGTGGTCCCATCCCGCGCCGCCGGCAAAACCGAGAATTCGTGGAAAATCGCTCCAATTTCGCGTGACCGCGGCCCTTTCCTGAAATATCCTTTAGTTCTTGTGACTTATCCTTGACGTGCGCCCTGGGACTTGGCACCGTTATTCCCAGAGCAGCGCGGGATAAAGCCGCGGCGGGAGAGGGACCTGAAAAAGCTATTTGCGTTCCCGACGGCACCGATGGGGAGGCTTACAAATAAATGACAAAATCGGAATTGATTTTGCGCCTTGCGGAAGCCAATCCGCATCTGTTTCACCGTGATGTCGAGCGGATCGTCACCACGATCTTCGATGAGGTCGCCGAGGCGCTGGCCCGGGGAGACCGGGTTGAGCTGCGCGGTTTCGGCGCGTTTTCGGTCAAGCAGCGCGATGCCCGCACGGGCCGCAATCCGCGCACCGGCGAATCCGTGGCTGTGGTCGACAAGATCATCCCGTTCTTCAAGACCGGGAAACAGTTGCGCGAAAGGCTGAATGCCGACTAGGCTTCTGCCTCAGCGGGGTCTCCGCTTGCGGGGTCTGATGAGGCAGTCTGTACGCATTCTTTCGTGGATCGTCGCGGCGCCGATCGTGATCCTGGTGGTCCTGTTCGCCGTCTCGAATCGGGATTCGATCACGCTCCGGCTCTGGCCCTTCCCGGACCAGCTGACGCTCCTGATCCCGCTCTTTACCCTGATACAGCTCTTCGTCGGCTTCCTGCTCGGCGCCATCGTCACCTGGATCGGCGACCGCCGCCGGCGGCGCGAAACCAGGCTGCTCAACAAACGGGTTGCGGAGCTGGAGCAATCCCTCGCCGAAACCGAACGGAAGCTGGCCGAGGCCCGGGCCCGCCAGGTTTCGACCGCCGCCTGAGCCCGCAGCTATTGCCGCCTGGGGCAGAAGCCTCGGCATTTCCGCCCTCCGCCACGCATTCGCCTTACCGCGCCCATTTGTTTTAAGCTGGGGAGCCTATTCTATCGGGCAGCCGTAGCCGGAGCCATATCCTGTCCATCGATGTCAAAATCTGCGGCATCCGCACGCCCGAGGCGCTGCACGCCGCCACCGGGGCGGGCGCCAGGGCGGTCGGGTTCGTGTTCTATCCGCCATCGCCCCGGGCGCTGACGCCGGATATCGCCGCCGATCTGTCGCGCATGCTGCCGACCGGGGTGCGGTCGGTCGGGCTGTTCGTCGATGCCGGCGACGCCGAGATCGCGGCGGTGACCCAGCGGGTGCCGCTCGATCTGCTGCAGCTGCATGGGGACGAGACGCCGCATCGGGTCGCCAAGATCCGCAGCCGTTTCGGGTTGCCGGTGATGAAGGCGATCCGGGTGGCGGCCGCCGACGATCTGGCGCCGCTGCCGGATTATGAGGCGGTGGCCGACTGGGTTCTGTTCGATGCCAAGCCGCCCAGGAACGTCACCGCGCTGCCCGGGGGTACCGGCATCGCCTTCGACTGGCAGCTGCTGACCCGGACCACCGTCCGCAAACCGTGGATGCTCTCGGGGGGGCTCAACGCCGATAACCTGGCCGAGGCGGTATCGCTGACCGGGGCGAAGATGGTCGATGTCTCCTCGGGGGTCGAGGACCGGCCTGGCGTGAAGAGCGTGGAGCGGATCCGGGAATTCTTGGGCGTCGCCGCGCGTCTTTGATGCCGAGCCGTACCCAAACGGGCCGGCGGCGCGTATATGCTATTAACGGACCTGTAGCGGGTATCCGGCCGGGCTTCCCCGAAGCTAAGATGCCGGAATTCGTGCTTGCCGAGTCGGCAGGAAGGGCCTGCGGGATACTTCGCAGTCATGTCTACAACGCCGCTGTTTCTTCGGACCTTGATCGATGAGGACCTGCCGGAATTCGAGACCGAGGTCCGCGTGCGGCAGATCGTCGATCTGGCGCGGCAGACGCCGTTCCATGCGGTCGCCAATGTCGGCAACGGGATCCTGCTGGCCAGCATGTTCTGGGAGCGCCTGCCGCACCTGGTGATCGCGGCCTGGCTGGGGCTTTTCGCGGTTTTCTCGGGCCTCGGCCTTTATCGCTGGTGGCGCAAGCGGCGCTGGCCGGCGCCGTCCAGGGTCAGCCGCGCGGCGATCCGGCGGACGACCCTTTTCGCCTTCGCCGCAGGGCTGCTTTGGGCCGTGGCGATGGTCTACGCCTTTCCGCGCGAAGATATCAGCTTGCAGATGGTCATCCTGTTCCTGGCCGGCGGATTGGGCTCGGGCGCCGTCGGCACCATGCCGTCCCAGCCGGTCGCCTGCGCAGCTTTCATGGTGCCTCCGCTATTCTCGGCGCTGGCGCTGCTCGCGACGCAGGGGGGCGAGATCGCCCATGTGTTCTTCCTGATGGGCAGCATCTTCATCGCCGTGCTGTTTGCGTCCCTCGCCAGCGGCTTCACCAGTTTCGCGACTATCGTCCGCGCGCGGTTCGACAGCCGCACGCTGGAAACGCGGCTGCTGGAGATGGAACTCGCCGCCTCGACCGAGGCCAATGCCGCCAAGTCGCAGTTCCTGGCCAATATGAGCCATGAGCTGCGCACCCCGCTCAATGCCGTCATCGGCTTCTCGGAGATCATCCGCGACCAGTCGCTGGGGCCGCAGGCGGTGGCGAACTACCGCGAATATGCCAACGACATCCACGCCGCGGGCGAGCATCTGCTACGTATCATCAACGATGTGCTCGACATCTCGAAGATCGAGGCCGGCCGGCTGGAGCTGCAGGAGAGCGAGACCGACATCGGCGCCATCGTCAAATCCGGCGTCAAGCTGATGAGCCAGACGGCGTTCGAGAGCGGGGTCGCGCTGGAAACGGCCGTGCCGGGCGACCTGCCGATGGTCATGGTCGACGAGCTTCGGCTCAGGCAGGCGCTGATGAACCTGCTGTCGAACGCGGTGAAGTTCTCCGACCGCGGCGGCACTGTGACGGTCGGCGCGCGCTTAAGGCCGGATGGCGCCATGGCGATCTCGGTCGCCGATACCGGCATCGGCATGAGCGAGAGTGAGATCACCACGGCTTTTCAGCCGTTCCGGCAAGTCGCCAATTCGTTGTCCCGCGCCCAGAACGGGATCGGCGTCGGCCTGTCGCTGGTCGACGGCATCGTCGGCCTGCATGGCGGCCGGCTGGAGCTCACCAGCGCGCCGGCCCAGGGCACGACCGTCACCGTCGTGCTGCCGCCCGAGCGCGTGATCCGAAGCTAGTCGGGCAGAAAACGGCCCGCAGCCAGCACGTCGGTGACGGCCTCGACCGGAAGGTCGGCCAGATCCGGCCGGTGCAGGATCGTGACATCGCCGCGCGGGGCCGAGCGGGCGGGATTCGACTCCGCCGAGAACAGGGAGATGACGCGGCAGCCGACCATCGCAATCAGGTGCATCGGGCCGGTGTCGCTGCCGATGGCGAAGGCCGCTCGTCGCGCCAGCCCGGCAATCTCGAACAGCGATGTCTGGCCGGTCAGGTCGCGCGCCTTGGGGCAGATGGCGCGGATCGCTTCGGCCAGCGGCTTTTCCTCAGCCGTGCCCAGGATCACCGGCGTGATCCGGTGCTCGACCAGCATCTGGCCCAGCGCCCCATAGGCCGCGGTGGGCCACCGCTTGGCCGGCCGATGGGGCGCCGAGCCGGGCACCATCAGGACGATGCGCGACGGCAGGCCGAAGCGGCGCGTGCTGTCATGCAGCCAGGACAGGTCCGGCTTCGGGATGCTCCGGATGCCCGCAACGGCCAGCTGGGCGGCATGAATATCGAACGCATGCATGTGCCTGCGCTCGGGATCTGTATGGGGGTGCGATGCTCCCGGCGCGATGCCCGACCATTCCGGACGCCGTCCCGGCCAGAACAGGCGAAAATATATTGCCGTCCGGTCCTGGGCCTGCAGGTCGTAAACCCGGTCGAATCGACCGGCTCGCAGCCACCGCCTCAGCCGCCACCAGGCGCCGATATCGTTCCAGCGGGGCCGTGTGTCGACCTCGACCCGGGTGAACCAGCCCGACCGTTTTCCCAATTCCGCCAAGGATTTGGAGGTCAGCAGCGTGATGTCGGCGGCGGGGTGCGCGGCGCGGATGGCGGCCATCGCCGGCAGCGCCATGATGAAGTCGCCCAAAGCGCTGAGCCTGATCACGAGAATGCGCCGAAATTGTGGCGGCGTTGCTGGGGCGGTCTGTGTGGCTTGACAGGCTATTGCGGCCTCGCCATCTTTCAAAGGTCTCGGTCGATCGTTCGCTACCGGCTCCATTCAGGCCAAACCAAACGAATCGTCGGAAAAAATTCGGACATGAATCTCACTGTCAAAGGTAAACATATCGACATCGGCGATGCGCTACGCGGCCATGTCGAGGAACAGCTGTCGGCTGTCACCGAAAAATACTTCAGCAACCCGATAGACGCTACCGTCGTGTTCGCGCACGAGGCGCATCTCTATCGCTCCGATATCTCGGTGCGCATAGGACGCGGCATCATGCTGCAATCCAGCGCCGAGGCGACGGATATCTATCCGGCGTTCGAAGCGGCGGCGGAAAAAGTCGGCAAGCGGCTGCGACGTTACAAGCGTCGCCTGCGCGATCATCACCTGAACGGCGCCATCGCCGCCGCGGCCGACGCCGAGGAGCTGCCGGCGCGCCAGTATGTGATCGAGGCCGACCACGAGGACGACCCCTCGACCGAACCCATGATCGTCGCCGAAATGGAGACCACGATCGAGACCATGTCGGTGGCCGAGGCGGTCATGCGCATGGACCTGGCCGAGCTGCCGGCGCTGATGTTCCGCAGCGGGGCCCATGGCGGCCTCAACATGATCTATCGCCGGCCCGACGGCAATGTCGGCTGGGTCGACCCTAAAGCCTTGAGTCGTACGTGACACTAAATGGAAAAATGGGTGCCGCAGGTGAGAGCTTCTCCTGCGGTAACCTGATGACGTCCGATTGCGTGCTCGCCAATCTGCGCGCGTCGAACAAGCGCCAGGTCCTGCAGGAGCTGGCGCGCAAGGCGTCCAAGCTCACCGGCCAGGCCGAGAATGCGATCTATGAGGTGTTGAACGAGCGCGAACTGCTCGGCACCACCGGCATCGGCCACGGCATCGCCATTCCGCATGGGAAGCTGCAAGGCCTCGACCGGGTCTACGGCGTGTTCGCCAAGCTGGAGCGGCCGGTCGATTTCGATGCGATCGACAACCAGCCGGTGGATCTGATTTTCCTGCTGCTGGCGCCGGCGAATTGCGGCACCGATCATCTGAAGGCGCTGGCCAAGGTCTCGCGGATGCTGCGGGACCGGATTCTGTGTGAAAAGATGCGCGGCTCGACCAGCTGCGACGCCATCTACGCGCTGATGAACGAGACCGAGAACCGCACCGCGGCCTGAGGTCCAGCCAGCCGCCGCGAAAGCTCGCGGCGGCGTCAAGCCGAAAAACCTCAGTTAGTGGAGCGAGACGGGCTCGAGCTCGTGCTGCTGCATGGCCGCGAAGCCGACTTCACGGCTGGCGACGAAGGCAAGCTGGGAGCCGTCGGCCGCGTGGATCGCGTACACGTCCTGGCCGTTCACATTGGCCGGCTTCAGGTAGGCGAGATCGTTGAGACCAAAGGTCAGCAACTCATTGGCCGAGAGGTTCTTCAGCGAATCCGTTGTCTGCGTAATCATCGTCCTTACTCCTATGGGCGCCATCTCCATGGCCCCGGAAAACTCGACTGAACTAGTCCTGTGTCAGGTCGAGGGCCTTGGCACCGGACGACGTCTTGGCGGCGGTCTTGATCTCCACCGTCTTGACCCGGGTTTCCGGCAGCGGCCGCTTCAGATCGATGTGAAGCAGACCATTGTCGGTCGAGGCGCCCGTCACCTCGATCCCGTCCGCCAGCACGAAGCTCCTCTGGAACTGCCGCGCGGCGATGCCCCGGTGCAAATAGACGCGATCCTTGTCGTCCTCAGTCTGCCGCCCCCGTATTACCAACTGGTTATTCTCGGTCTGGACCGAGAGATCCTGGCTAGTAAACCCGGCAACGGCCACGGTGATCCGTAGCTGGTCCGGTCCGATCTGTTCGATGTTGTAGGGCGGGTATCCGTCCGCGCTTGCTTTCGACACACGGTCGAGCGTGCGCTCGAAATGATCGAATCCGAGCAGCAGGGGACTGTTGAACAAAGAGAGCCGCGTCGTCATTGGCACACATCTCCTCAATCGAGCGAGCTGCGAAGGCGTTCCATTGCGGGAACGCACGGCCCCAATCGGGCACCGTTCCCTGAAGATGGGGAGATTCCCGCCGGCCATCAAGAGGGCCTGTCGAGGGTCGGCCCACCATCCGCTCTTGACCCAGGCCGGATGGAGGCACCAGATGTCGGGCACTTCGAACCGATATTGGCAGAGTTCAAATGACCTCCGATCCCATCGTCATCGCCGCGGCCGTGCGCACCCCGATCGGCCGTTTCCAGGGTGAATTCTCGGGCGTTCCCACGCCGCGCCTGGGCGCCGCCGCGATCGTGGGCGCGCTTGCCAGGGCGGGGCTTAAGCCCGACGCGGTGGACGAGGTGGTGATGGGCTGCGTCCTGCCGGCCGGGCTTGGCCAGGCGCCGGCGCGCCAGGCGGGGCGCTATGCCGGCCTGCCGGATGCGGCCGGCGCCACGACCGTCAACAAGATGTGCGGCTCGGGCATGAAGGCGGTGATGCTGGCGCACGATCTGATCGCGGCCGACAGTGCCCGCATCGTCGTCGCGGGCGGGATGGAGAGCATGACCAATGCGCCCTACCTGCTTCCCAAGGCGCGCGGCGGTTACAAGTACGGTCACTCGATGATGTACGACCATGTCGCGCTGGACGGGCTGGAGGATGCCTATGAGCCCGGCCGATCCATGGGGACGTTCGGCGAAGATACGGCCCAGCAATATCAGTTCACCCGCCAGCAGCAGGACGAATATGCCATTGGTTCGGTGAACAAGGCCCGTGCCGCCATCGAGGCCGGCGCCTTCGCCAGCGAAATCGTTCCGTTCACGGTCGCCGGCAAGGGCGGCGACGTGTCGATCGCGCAGGACGAAGGGCCGATGAAGCTGGATACCGCCAAGGTCCCGAAGCTGAAGCCCGCCTTCCGCCCCGACGGCACGATCACCGCCGCCAGCTCCAGCTACAATGCCGACGGCGCGGCGGCGCTGATCCTGACCCGCCGCTCCGTCGCCGAGGCCGAGGGTCTGCCGGTGCTGGCGGTGCTGAGGGGCCACACCACCCAGGCGCAGGAGCCGCATCTGTTCTCCACCGCCCCGGTCGGCGCAATCCGCAAGCTGTTCGCCAAGACCGGCTGGGGCGCCGGGGATGTCGATCTCTATGAGATCAACGAGGCCTTCGCGGTGGTGCCGATGGTGGCGATCCGCGACCTGGGGCTCGACCCGGACCGGGTCAATGTCCATGGCGGCGCCTGCGCGCTGGGCCACCCGATCGGCGCAACCGGTGCGCGGATCATCGTCACCCTGCTGAATGCGATGGCGTTGCGCGGCGCCCGGCGGGGCGTTGCCAGCCTGTGCATCGGCGGCGGCGAGGCGACGGCGGTGGCGCTCGAGCGCGCGGCGTGAAGCGGGCGCTCGCGGTCCGTCACGTCCATTTCGAAGACCTCGGCATCTTTGCGCCAGTTCTGGAGGCGCAGGGCTACACCATCGCCTATGCCGATGCCGGCATCGACGATCTGGCCGGCGTCGACCTGGCGGCGCCGGACCTGCTGGTCATCCTGGGCGCGCCGATCGGGGCCTATGAGGAGGATCTCTACCCGTTCCTGAAGGCCGAGCTCGCCCTTATCCGCCGGCGCCTTGAGGCAGGCAGGCCGATCCTGGGCCTCTGCCTCGGCGCCCAGCTGATGGCGCGGGCGCTGGGGGCGGAGGTGAAGCCCGGACCGGCGAAGGAGATCGGCTGGGCGCCGGTGACCTTGACGGAGGCCGGTCTGGCCGGGCCGCTGCGCCATCTGGGCGGCGCGCCGGCGCTGCACTGGCACGGCGATGCCTTCGGCCTGCCCGATGGGGCGGAACGGCTGGCCTTTACCGAAATCTGCCCGAACCAGGCTTTCTCCAGGGGGCCCGCGGTGCTCGGTTTCCAGTTCCATCCTGAAGCCGCGGTCCCGGGCTTCGAACGCTGGCTGATCGGCCATGCGGCGGAGATCGCCGGGGCAGGCCTGTCCCCGAACGACCTGCGGCGGGACACGCTGCGCTATGGCCCCGCCGCAGCCGAGCACGGCCGGGTGGTGCTGCAGGAATGGCTGGCCGGGCTATCAGGCTGATAGCAAAACGGCCCCGCCTTTCGACGGGGCCGCTTCGCTTGGACGAAACCGGAGCTTACCGCAGCGCGGCCCGCAGGGGACCGGCGCCGGGATTGCGGCCTTCGTTCATGTTCAGGATTTCGCGCACGGCGATCGGACGGCCGTAATAGGCCTCGTTATAGCTGTCGCGCGGCTTCACCAGCGAGCCTTCCAGGGTCACGCCGGCATAGGCGCCCGAGGCTGAGGACCAGACGATGATGTCTGCCGAATGCAGCGCCGTGCTGGAGGCGGCCTGGGCGCCGGCGCCCAAGGTCACCACGGCGATGCCGGCCTGGGCGCCGAACTTGAACTGATCCTGCTCCAGCGCGTTCAGGGCCTTGTCGGTGTTGATGATCATGATCACCTCCGCCTGCTGGATGCCGATCTGCAGGCCGAACGAGGCCGAGGCCAGGGTGTAAAAGGCCGGATCGGTCCAGGTGCCGCGGCCCGAACGGGCCAGCATCACGCCGTCGCCGCCTTCGCCGCCCAGGAAGAAGCCGGCCTTGGTCAAGGTCGGCACGATCAGGACCGCGCGCGCCCGGCGCAGCAGCTCCTTGGCATTGCCGAACGACTGGTCGGTCTGCAGATGGTCCAGCGTGATCCGCGCCTCGTCGACCAGATTCTGCTGGTCGCTCGCAAGGGCCGCTTTAGGCATCAGGAATGTCAGACCCAGGGCCGCGAATGCGGCCATCGCAATCATTTTCATGGCAAAAACTTTCTCTGTGACACCAAAGGTGGGGAAATCGAATCGGCCTCGTAACACGAGGAGTCTTGTTACTGTTCCACAGAGAAAATTACGACAAAAGAAATCGGTTTAATTAAGGCAGATTAACGCCGCCGGCCCACGGCCTGGGCCGGTTCGCCGAGATTTTCGACAGCTTCTTCAATGGTTTTACGGCGGTAGCCGCTTACCTCCTCGCCGGCGCGGGGCGACAATTGGGCGAAGAAATAAATCGCGAAAACCGGGATCAGGCCGACGAACATCAGCGTCGGCATGAACGCCGCCTGGCTCGGCACCCCGCCGCCGCTGAGCTCGGTCGCGATATGCAGCGCGGTGGCGCCGGTCGCCACGCCCAGGCTCATCGAGATCTGCTGGGCGACGCTGGCGATCGAGGTGCCGTTCGACATCCGGCCCGGCTCGAGGTCGGCATAGGTCAGGGCGCTCATGCAGGTGAATTGCAAGGTGCGGAAGAAGCCGGTCATGGTCAGGACGGAGATGATGATCAGCCACGGCGTGCTGGCGGTGAACAGCCCGAAGCTGATGCCCAGCGCGCCGACAACGACCGCGTTGCCGATCAGCAGCCGGCGGAAGCCGAATCGGCGCACCACCCGGCTGGCCCCGGTCTTCATGATCATCGCACCGATCGCGCCGGTGAAAGTCAGCGCGCCGGATTCCAGCGGCGTGCGGCCGAACGCGATCTGGAACAGCAGCGGCAGCAGGAATGGCGTCGCACCGAAGCCGATCCGGCTCACCGCACCGCCCAGGATCGAAGCGCGGAAGGTCGGGATGCGCAGCAGCCGCAGATCCAGCGCCGGCGCGGCCGATCGCTTGAAGTGGCGCCAATAGAGGAACAGCGATGTGGCCGACAGCGCGAACAGCGCGCCTTCCATGCCCTCGGGCAGCACACCGCGGCCGACATTCTCGATGCCCAGGACCAGCCCGGCGAGGCCCAGCCCGACAAGGATGAAACCGACGACGTCGGGCGGCCTGACATCGGGCTCACGGAAATTCTCGACATAGCGCCACGCGAACCATATGCCGACCAGGCCCATCGGCAGGTTGACGTAGAAGATCCAGCGCCATGAGGCATAGGTAGTGATCGCCCCGCCGATCAGCGGCCCCAGCATCGGCCCGATCAGGCCGGGAATGGTGACATAGCTCATCGCCGCCACCAGCTCGCTCTTGGCGAAGCTGCGCCCGATGATTAGCCGCCCGACCGGCATCATCATCGCCCCGCCCATCCCCTGCAGCGCCCGGGCCCCGATCAGCATCGCCAGCGACTGCGACTGGCCGCACAGGGCCGAGGCGACGGTGAACAGGGCGATGGCGCCGGCGAAGATGTTGCGGGTGCCGTATTTGTCGGCCATCCACCCGCTCATCGGGATGAAGATCGCCAGGCTCAGCAGATAGACCGAGACCGCCATCGACAGGTTCAGCGGCGTGGTCTGCAGGTGCTGGGCGATCACCGGGATCGCGGTGTTGATGATGGTGGAGTCCAGATTCTCCATGAACAGGGCGATCGCGATGGCGAACGGGATCATCCGCCGCGCCGCGATGGATTGGCCTGCGGTACTCAAAATCCGAACATATGATCCAAGGCGAAGCCGCCGCCGGACCCCAGGAAGATGTGATAGCCGAACAGGCGGCACGTCGTGTCGCGAATCAGCACATAACCGCCGCCGGCCGCTTCCTTAAGCTCAGCCGCGTCGAACGTCTCGGCGGCATCGACCAGCCGGGAGCCCGAGCAGGGGATATGGATGCGCCGGCGCCCGATCTCGGCCCCGGCGGCGCTCATCAGGATCAGATCGGTTTCCGACCGGTCGTGCCAGCGGCCCGACGTGGGATAGGACAGGTGGCACATCGCCCGCCCGGGCCGGTCCGGCAGCCGCAGATAGAGCCGGGTCGACAGGCCGGGCGGCTTGCCCAGATAGGCGTTGGGCTCGTTCCGCCACACCGCGGGCACGTTGAACATATGCGAGCCGAAGCTGGTCTCGGCCGAACGTCCGGTGTCGCGCCGGTTGAAGCGGAAGATGGCGTGGATCCAGCCGTCCCCTTCGGTCCCGGCCTCGAAATCATAGCCCAGCTCCAGATGGCCGTAGCCGCCGGGCAGCGTCTTGCCGGCCAGCACGTCGTCCAGCACGACCGGGTGCTGGGCGTCGCGTGCCTGCCGGCCCAGCCGATGCTCGGCGACGAGTGCACCGCCGGCGTCGTAGGCGCGCAAGGTCAGCGCGATCTCCTGTTGCCATGTCGCCATCGGCGTCGGCAGCACGATGCCGGACCAGTCGGCAACGGGCAGCAGCGGGCCGCACAGGATGAAGCCCTTGCCGACGGTCCGGCTCGCCGCCAGCAGATCGGCGGCGGCCTTGAGGTCGCTGCGCTCGACATTCACATGGGCGACGGAACGGTGGCCGTCCGGCATGTCGATCTCGTAACGCGGGCGGCAGAAATATTTGTCGGCCTGGATTTCGAACTGGCCCGGCCAGGCGATGTTCGGGAAATCGGTGGAAACGTCGATCGCGACGGTGCCATAGGGCGGGATTTCCGGCCCCACGCCGGTGAACTGCCCGCCGCCCATCGGCCGGACCAGGGTTGCCCCGGCGGGTATCGGGGTCGGATAGCAGTTCTGCAGCCACAATTTCACCCGCTGCCCCGGCGCGGGGGCGGGCAGCCCGGCATAAAAGTCGGCGGCCCAGGGATTGCTGTCATGCGTCGCGGTGGTGGTCGCGCCGGCATCGTCATAAATGTCGACGGCATATTTCAGCGTGTCGTGCGCCGCCGGGCCGATGACATGGACGAACAGCGACCCGGTGAATTCGCCCAGGCCGAAACGCTGCCTCACCTCGGCGCTGTCCAGCCTGATGCCGCAGGGGCCGGGCGGCAGCTTCTGCTCCCAGTCGGCCAGCACCGCGCCGTCCGCGCCGAACAGCCGGCACCACAGCCGCGTGTCGCGGGCGCCGCGCTCATGCCAGTAATTGATCGTCGAGATCGATGTGTGCAGCCCCTCCGCATCGCGGAAGAACAGGAAGTCGGAGACGAAATTCAGCGGCTCGAGATAGCGGTTCGGGTCGGTCAGCCATTCCGGTCCCAGCCGGATCGCATCCAGGCTGACGCTCTGCTCCGCTTTCGGGCGGTAGGGGCCGAGGCGCGAGAGCAGCCGCTCGCCGTCGAAATCGGCGACGAACACGAGCGAGGCCGTGCTGTCGGCGATCTCCGTCAGCGGCCGGGCGGGCAAGCCGGCGCGGTCCTGGCCCACCTCCTCGATCCGCTGGACATAGACGCCTTCGACTTTCCAGCCGCTGAGATCGTGCAGGGCGGCGAGGTCGGTGAAATAGCCGGCGGGGTCATACACCGCGACGCTGCTGGCCTTGGCGACCGCCTCGATCATCCGGGCGGTCAGCGGGGCAGTCATCGGGTGAATGGCCGCACGGTAGAACACGTTGCGGCCGGTCTGGTTGTCGAACGTCCGTAGCAGTCGACGCGGTGCCGTCACGATAAAGTATCTCTGGTCGTGCAAATGTGCTGGCGAGGGAAACCCCTGACACAGCCATGCGCCCTTGCCAAGGGGCGCGGGGGCATGGCTGCCGGGTTATGATTTTTACCCCCCGTAAAAGACCGTGTCGCCCAGGTCCTTCATCTCCAGGATCGCGGCATCCGGGCGGCCGGTGATCGGCTTGGGCAGATGGGCCGCGATCACCTCGCCGACGACGATATGGTGATCGCCTTCCTCGACGATCGACTTGACCGAGCATTCCACCGCGCCCACGGCGGCCTCCAGGATCGGGGCGCCGGTCTGGCCTTTGGTGAAGGCCTGCCCGGAAATCTTGCCGTCGGCCAGCTGCGCCGGCTTGAAGAAGGTGAAGGCCAGGCCCTTGCCGTCCTTGCCCAGCATGTTGAGTGCGAATTTCTTCGACGACTTGATGACCGCATAGGCGCCGGAATCGGTCTTGACGCCCACCACCAGCAGCGGCGGGGCAAAGGCGGTCTGCGTCACCCAGTTGACGGTCGCGGCGGCCACGTTGCCGGCACCGTCATCGGCGGTCAGCACATAGAGCCCGTACGGGATCATGCGCAGCACGGCCTTCTTGGCGTCGTTATCCATCGTCTTTCTCCTCCAGTGGTTAACGGTCGAAACGGACATGGCGCCGGGCATCGCCGGTCCTGCGGCTACTCGTTCAGCCGCGGCGTCAGCAGCCCGCCTTCGACGGGGACGGCGGCGCCGGAAATGTAGGACGCATCGTCGGACAGCAGGAAGGCAATGGCCTTGCCGAACTCCTCCAGCCGGCCGACCCGGTCCATATGCGACAGGCGGTTGAGATAATCCTGCCGCCCGGGCGTGCGGCTGGGATGAGGCGGATTGCCCAGGATCGCGGCATTGATGTTGACGCCGCGCCGCGCGACCTCCTTGGCGACGGAGCTGACCAGCCCGTGCAGCGCCATCTTGCCCGCGGCATAGGCGCTGCCCGCCTCCTGGCCCAGCGTCGCCGAGATCGAGCTGATGCAGACGATCTTGCCGTATCCCCGTTCCAGCATGCCGGGCAGCAGCGCATGCAGCACCATCGCCTGGCTGAAGAAATTGAGCTCGAAGATGGCGCGGAAATGGGCCATGTCGCTGTCCGCGAACTCAGCCCAGGGCGTGCCCGGCGGGCCGCCGCCGGCATTGTTGGCCAGAAGGTCGATCTTGCCGTGTTGCCGGTTCGCCTCCGCGACCATCTGGTCGATGAAGGCGGAATCGGTGACGCTGCCGACATGGATGGTGACCTGGCCGCCGTGCCGGCGCAGCCGCTCGGCGGTCGCCTCAAGCGCTTCGGCGTTGATGTCGTTCAGCGCCAGGCCGGCGCCGCCCTCGGCCAGCACCTCGGCGGTCGCCATGCCGACGCCGCGCGCCGCGCCGGTGACGAGCGCGGCTTTGCCGGCAAAGCGCATCATGCGGGCTTCTTGCGCACGCCGAACATCGGGTTGGCGGCGTTGTTGGTCCAGATCAGATGCTGGGTGAAGCGCCAGGTCCCATCCGTCTTGGCGAAGCTGAACAGGTACGTGCCCTCATGCAGCCCGTGCTCCCAGGCGTCGTTCTCCTGGCCGACCAGCGCCATCTGGTAGTGGCACAGAGCCCAGGCCTTTTGATTGTCGTTGGCGATCCTGACCATCTGGGTCGCGACCAGGTGGCGGATCTCCAAGCCCTTGATCTTGGTCAGGTCGCGCTTGTCTATCTCAACGCCCTCGGCCCGGGGCAGGGCCGGGTTGGCGTGCAGGTCGATCAGCTTGGCGCGGCCGCGCACGGTTTCGTTCAGGGTGCCGCTCATCACCCGTTCGATGTCCTCGTCATACAGCTCCTCCAGCACGTCCCACTGGCGGCTGTCGCAGGCGAAGGCATATTCGTTGATCATCTCGACGATGCGCTGCTTGTCGATGACCAGCTGCAGCTTGTCTTCCAGGGTCTGGCGGTGGCGTTCGTGCCGCGGCGCCAGTTCACGCCATTTCCGGTAGGCATCGGCAAGCATGTCGTTCTCCCTCTAGATTCCGGCTTTTGGGCCGCCGCTGACATTGATCAGCTCGCCATTGACGAAGGCGCCGTCGTCGCCCGACAGGAAGGCGACCATGGCAGCGATATCGTGCGGCAGGCCGATGCGGCCGACCAGGTTGGCGTTCGCCATCCAGTCGATCTCCTCCTGGCGGCGGTTGCGCTTCATCAGCGGCGTCAGGATCGCGCCCGGCGCAATGCAGTTGGCGCGAATCTTCTGTTCGGCATGGTCGATGGCGAGCGATTTGGTCAACGACACCACCCCGCCCTTGGCCGCGACATAGGCCGGGTTCTTCTTCATCCCGTTCACCCCGGCGCCCGACGCGATATTGACGATCGAGCCGCCGCCCGACGCGGCCATGACAGGGATCGCCGCCTTGCACATCAGGAAGGTGGAGGTGAGGTTCAGCCTGACCCAGCCGTCCCATTCCTCCAGTGTCAGGTCGACCACCGTTTTGCCCGGCTTGCTGCCGCCGACGACATTGACCAGGATCGACAGGCCGCCGAAGCTTTCGGCCGCGGCGCGGACGGCGGCTTCGGCCCCGGCCAGGGTCGTGGCGTCGGCGATGACGGTGCGCAGCCGGTCGGGCGCGGTGCAATTCTTGAGGGTTTCGTCCAGGCCGGCGGGGTCGATGTCGGCGGCGATGACATGGGCGCCGCGTTCGGCCAGCAGCATCGCCGTAGCCTGGCCGATACCGCCGCCGCCGGCCGTCACCAGCGCGATCTTGCCGTCGAGCTGCCCCATGCTCCCCGCTTCCGCCGCTTGTTTGGATTGTTCGTATCGATTCAATCTTTTATAGGATTCTACGAACCGGCCGGGAACGCGTCAATGACGGATCGGCGGATAAAGAGCGGGAGGCGACGTGGGGGAACAGCCTGACAGCAGCGGCTTCGCGAAGCTTCCGGTGTGGAAACAGCGCGCCGCCACCGCCGTGGTGCTCGCCAGCGCGCCCGGCATGGCGCTGATGTTCGCCGCGCTGGGACCTGATTTGCCGCTGATCGCCGGCCATTACAGCGGGGACATGACCGCGCAGGCGGTGATGACGATGCCGGGCATCGGCGTGGTCGCGGGCGGCGCCGTCGGCGGCTACGCCGAT
>Ga0207694_10000676_pt1 | contig 30606 bp, 25 predicted proteins | sample KBSC34metaG_FD_184353 | JGI IMG/M metagenome (GOLD analysis project Ga0207694, IMG submission 184353) | Corn rhizosphere microbial communities from Kellogg Biological Station, Michigan, USA - KBS C3-4 metaG (SPAdes) (version 2) | ecosystem: Host-associated > Plants > Roots > Rhizosphere > Soil... | reverse complement strand
GACGACCAGGCCTTTGACGTTCTTGTTGTGCTTCCACATGTCGATCAGGCTGCCGATCTCCATGTCGTCGTGGTTGGGGCCATCCTTGTTGCCGTTCACCGCCGCGCCGGCGATGACGTTCAGCCCATATTTGGCGGCGATGCGGGGGATATTCTCGAAGCCGTTCAGCGCGTCATAGGTGCGCACGCCGTCGGTGACGCGCGAAACCAGCGCCATGTCATGGTCGATCTGGTCGACCGAGGGATATTTCTTGTCATGCGGCCCCTGGTCGGCCTGATAGGGCGTGAAGGACACGCTCGCGATCATGCCGTCCCACGAGCGCTGCGCCACGGGACGGTTCAGCACATACCAGGCGCCGAAATTCACGGCGACAACGACCGCCAGCGCGATGATCGCTTTGATCCGCATCAAGCTTCAAACCCTAACACAGGGAACCCGTTCCAAAGGGCAATGCCGGGGATATAGGAGGCCAATATGGCGATACATTGACCGTTCCACGCCGGGAATATGGTATCGCGACTATCACTTCAACCGGCTGGAAAATCAAGGATTCCGCTGGGGAATCGGCATTTGCCCGATGGCCGCCCACCAAGGTCTTCTACCAACCCAACCGTCATGGCCGGGCTTGACCCGGCCATCCACGCGGTTCCGCCTGCGCCGGCCGCTGGTTTCCGCGCCAACGGTTGCCCGTGGATGCCCGGGTCAAGCCCGGGCATGACGATTTTGAGACCGTCCGATACCCTCAGGCCTCGACGATCCGGAACGGGAAGCCGGCGGCGGCGATCTTTGCCGCGATGTCGTCGCGGTGCAGCCCGTCGCGGGTCTCGATCATGATGTCGACGACGGCGTTCTTGGCCGAAATGGCCGTGGACAGGCGGTTGTGCATCACCTCGATGATGTTGCCGCCGGCCTCGCCGATGATGCTCGACACCTTGGCCAGCGAGCCGGGCCGGTCGGTCAGCTCGACATGGAACACCGAGATGCGGCCGCCGCGCGACAGCTCGCGCAGGATGACGGACGCGAGCAGGCGGGAATCGATATTGCCCGCGGTCAGCACCAGCCCGACCTTCCGGCCGGCGAAACGTTCGCGATTGCCCAGCAGCGCCGCAAGGCCGGCCGCCGCCGCGCCCTCGACCACCGTTTTCTCGACTTCCAGCAACAGGGCGACGGCATGCTCCAGCTCGGCTTCCTGGACGAGCACGATGTCCTTCACCAACTCGGCGACGATCGCCCGTGTGCGCTCCGCCGCGGTCGCCACCGCGATGCCCTCGGCCACCGTGGCGCCGCCGCAGTTGCCGGTTTCGCCCCTGATGGCGCGGTACATCGACGGGTAGAGCGCGGTCTGCACGCCGTGGATTTCGATGTCGGGCTTGATCGCCTTGGCGGCCACCGCCATGCCCGAGATCAGCCCCCCGCCGCCGATCGGGATGATCATCGTGTCGAGGTCAGGCGCCTTCTCAAGCATCTCCACCGCAACCGTGCCCTGGCCGGCGATGATCATGTTGTCGTCATAGGGCGGGACGAAGGTGAGGCCTTCCTCCCGGCATATCGCCTCGGCATAGGCTGCTGCCTCGGCCAGGACCTCACCCTCGATCAGCACGCGGGCGCCATGGTCCTGCGTGTGCTGGATCTTGTTGAAGGGCGTGCCCTTGGGCATCACGATGGTGGCCGGGATGCCCAGCCGCGCTGCATGATAGGCGACGCCCTGGGCGTGGTTGCCGGCCGACATGGCGATGACGCCGGCGGCGCGCTCGGCCGGCGTCAGGCTCAAGAGCTTGTTCAGCGCCCCGCGCTCCTTGAACGAGGCGGTGAACTGCAGGTTCTCGAACTTCAGCCACACCTCGCAGCCGGCGATGGCGGACAGGGTGCGCGACTGCCGCATCGGCGTCCGCACCACCTGGCCCGCGATCGCGTCCGCGGCGTTCCGGATATCGTTCAGGGTGACCGGGACTTGCGCCCCGGGGGCAGCCTCAGGCTTCGGCTGCAATTTTAGCCGCGCGTTTGCGGGCATTTGGATCCAATTCCCTTTTGCGGAGGCGGATCGACTTCGGCGTCACTTCCACCAGCTCGTCATCGCCAATATAGGCGATGCCTTTCTCCAGTGTCATGCGGATAGGAGGGGTAAGCCGAACGGCCTCATCCTTGCCGGCGGCGCGGATATTGGTCAGCTGCTTGCCCTTGATCACGTTCACTTCCAGGTCGTTCTCCCGGGTGTGCTCGCCGATGATCATGCCTTCATACACGTCGACCTGGGGCTCGATCATCATCGGGCCGCGATCCTCCAGGTTCCACATGGCATAGGCCACGGCCACGCCGGGGGAGTTGGAGATCAGCACGCCGGTGCGCCGGCCGGGAATGGTGCCGCGATAGGGCGAGTAGGAATGGAACAGCCGGTTCATGACGCCGGTGCCGCGCGTGTCGGTCAGGAATTCGCCGTAATAGCCGATGAGGCCGCGCGACGGGGCGTGGAAGACCAGGCGCTGCTTGCCGCCACCCGAGGGCTTCATCTCGACCAGGTCGGCCTTACGCTCGGCCAGCTTCTGCACGACCGTGCCTGAGAATTCCTCGTCGACGTCGATCACGACTTCCTCGATCGGCTCCAGCCGCTGCCCGGTCACGGGATCGTTCTGATAGACGACGCGCGGCCGGCTGATCGACATCTCGAAGCCTTCGCGGCGCATCTGCTCGATCAGGATGGCGAGCTGCAATTCGCCGCGGCCGGAAACCTCGAAGGCGTCCTTGCCGCCGGTCTCGCTGATGCGCAGCGCGACATTGCCTTCCGCTTCGCGGAACAGGCGGTCGCGGATCATGCGGCTGGTCACCTTGTCGCCTTCGCGGCCGGCCAGCGGGCTGTCATTGACCGAGAAGGTCATGGTGATGGTCGGCGGGTCGATCGGCTGGGCCGGGATCGCCTCGGTGACGCTGGGATCGACGATGGTGTCGGCGACCGTGGCCTTCGACAGGCCGGCCAGCGCCACGATATCGCCCGCCTGGGCCTCGTCCACCGGCACGCGCTCAAGGCCGCGGAAGGCCAGGATCTTGGACACGCGGGCATTCTCGATCAGCGTGCCGTCGCGCGACAGCGCCTTGACCTGCATATTGGTCTTGACCGTCCCCGACTGGATGCGCCCGGTCAGCAGCTGGCCCAGATAGGGGTTGGCCTCCAGGATCACCGACAGCATGGAGAACGGCTTGTCCGGGTCGACGGTCGGCGGCGGCACATGGCGGACGATGAGGTCGAACAGCGGCGACAGGTCCTTGCGCTCGCCGTCGAGCGACTCCGTCGCCCAGCCCTGGCGGCCGGAGGCGTAGAGCATCGGGAAATCGAGCTGGTCGTCGGTCGCGTCCAGGGCGGCGAACAGGTCGAACACCTGCTCATGCACCACGTCGGCCTGGGCGTCCGGGCGGTCGATCTTGTTGACGACGACGATCGGCTTCAGGCCGCGCTTCAGTGCCTTGCCGACGACGAACTTGGTCTGCGGCAGCGCGCCCTCGGCGGCGTCGACCAGCACGACGCAGCCGTCGACCATCGACAGGATACGCTCAACCTCGCCGCCGAAATCGGCGTGGCCGGGCGTGTCGACGATATTGATGCGGGTGCCGTGCCATAGCACCGAGGTGCACTTGGCCAGGATGGTGATGCCGCGCTCGCGCTCCAGCTCGTTGGAGTCCATGGCGCGTTCCATCACCTGCTGGTTCTCGCGGAACACGCCGGACTGCTTCAACAGCATATCGACAAGGGTGGTCTTACCATGATCGACGTGAGCGATGATGGCGACGTTACGCAATTCCATCGGGCGAGCGGCTTTCAGCAAATATTGGGAGCAACGCTCAAATAGGCGCGGCGCGGCGGATTGCTACCCGAATCGTACTCAAAAGTCACGTTTGCGCCGCAGCAACCCAGCTATGTGAGGAATTTAGAGGGCTGGAAGACCTCTAGCCGACCTGGACCTCGCGCGCTTCCATGTCGTGGATATGGGCGCCGCGCTTGAAATGCTCGTTATAGAAGGAGCCGACCAGCAGCATCTCGATCCGGCCGCTCCGGTCCGCCAGCGGCAGCATGATCATCAGGTTCTGGGCGATGTCGCTGTTGCCGACGCGCGAGACCAGCAGGCGCGGCTTCAGTTCCCGCGATACATACTCGACCGCGGCCAGCCATTCGGCGATGGCCTTGGGGTTCTGGCCGCTGGTGCCCGACAGCCGTCCGGTCATGTCCATGCCGTGGCGCTCCACGACCTCGCTGCCGACCAGCCGGTAGGTAACCTTCTCCCCGGCGTCGAGCAGGATCAGGTTCTTGACCAGCTGCGGAATCTCGACGATCGGATCGATGTCGGACCGCGAGGGGACCCGCCCGTCGACATGTTTCGACAGCCAATATTGATGAAGCTGTTTCCAGAGCCGTTCCGGCATCGGACCTGCCCCTCCCGATGGTTTCAGCACGACGAAGGGATTTTCGGTTGCGGCCTTTAGTATCTGCATGTCCGGATGGAACGCCATAGGGCGTTAAAATCACCTTATCTTTATGCGAAAACTGGGCATTGCCCGGGCGCGAAATTCACTTAGACTCGTGTAAGGGACCAAGCGCGTCCGTCCGGGCGCCGCGAATGCTGGAGCCGCCATGACCGACACGCTCAGCACGGAAGCCACGCCAGAGGCGTGGCTCAGGGATGTCAGAACCTATTTCAACAATGGCGAATTCTTCCGCGCCTATGACCTGGCGGCGGAGGGGCTGGAGCGGTTTCCCGGCAACGTCCCGCTTGCCCATCGCGCGGTGCTGAGCCTCGCCAATGCCGGAGCCGTGCCGCTGGCGCTGGAGAAATACTACGCTTTCGGCCTCGATAAGCGGCTGGAGACAGACGCCCGCAGCCTGCTCGGGCGGCTGAAGAAAGACCAGGCTTTCGCCGCGAAAGGCGAGCCGCGGGCCGTCCTGTTCCGCGAGGCGCGCGCTCTGTACGAGGGCGCCTTCCGCACCGCCAATGTCGCCCGGGATCCCGAGGCCTACTACCCGGCGATCAACGCCGCGACCATGGCGCTGTTCGGCGGCGAAGTCGCGGCGGGGGACCGGCTGGCGGGCAAGGTGCTCGATCTGCTGGCGCCGCGCCTCTCCGCGCCCGGTTTCGCGGATGCGCCCGATCGCTATTGGGTGCTGGCGACCGCGCTCGAGGCCCATCTGGTGCGCGGCGACCTGAAAGCGGCGGGCGAGCTGATTGCGCCGGTGGTCGAGGCCAGCCGGCACGATAATGCCGGCCTTGCCACCACCGGACGGCAACTGGCGCGCATCATCGAGGTCAAAGGGCTGGACCCCAAGGTGCTGGGCGCTTTCGAGCCGCCGACGATCGTCCATTTCCTGGGCCACATGATCGCGGCTCCGGGCCAGACGGGGCGGTTTCAGGCCGTGCAGGCGGCGAAGGTCGCGACCGAGATCGCTGCGCGGCTCGACGACATGCGGATCGGCGCCGCTTATGGTTCGCTCGCCTCGGGCGCCGACATATTGTTCGCCGAGGCGCTGCTCGGGCGCGGGGTCGCATTGAATGTCGTCCTGCCTTTCGCGGTCGCCGATTTCATCGAGCAATCGGTCCGCCCGGCCGGCCCGGAATGGGTCGACCGGTTCCATGCCGCCCTCAATGCCGCCAAGACGGTGCGCTTCGCGACCGAAGATGCCTATCTCGGCGACGACCAGCTTTTCACCTATTGCAGCAGCCTGGCGATGGGACTGGCCTGCCTTTGCGCCCGCCATATGAACGCGCCGCTGCGGCAGCTCGCGGTTTGGGACGGCGTGGTCAAGGAGGGTGCCATCGCCGGCACCGCGGCCGATATGAGCGCCTGGCACGAAACCGGCCATCCGACCACGGTCATCTCGCTCGGACAGGATGCCGATGTCGAGACGCTGCCGGCCTGGCATCGTCCGAAAGTCGCCCCGGGCCGACGCGATACGCGGGCGATGCTGTTCGGCGACATCCATGGCTTCAGCAAGCTCACCGACTCCCAGCTGCCCTCGTTCACCGAGAAGATCATGGGTGCGCTGGGACGCGTCGCCCGTCGCTATTCCGACGACATCGCCTTCATCAACACCTGGGGCGACGGCATCTTCGTCGTCTTCCCTAACGCCGGCCGCGCCGCGGCATGCGCCTTGGACATGCAGGACGAGATGAACCGCATCGACCTTGTCGCGGCGGGCCTGCCCGAAACGCTGAAGCTGCGCCTGGGCGGGCATCTGGGCCCTGTCTATGAGCTGGACGATCCGATCACCGTCCGCCCCAACTATTACGGCGCCCATGTCAGCCGCGCCGCCCGGATCGAGCCCATCACCCCGGAAGGCTGCGTCTACGTGACCGAAACCTTCGCCGCCGTGCTGGCCCTCTACAATGCCGGCGACTTCTCATGCGACTATGTCGGCGTCACCGAAATGGCGAAGCATTACGGCAATCTGCGCATGTTCCTGCTCCGCCGATCCGGCGACGGAAAGGGCCCGGCGGTGCTGGGCGACATCGAGCGGGCGGCGGGATGATTTGGCGACTGGGTAGAGCGTAGCGAAACCTACTTCACCTCTGCCATCTGCTTGTCGAACCAGTCCTTGTCCGCCTTCCAGTCCGCTGAGCTCGGGTTCTTGGCGGCGTATTCGGTGACGATCTCCTGGCCCGCGTTCAGCGCGGCGCGGGCGTCCGCCAGCTTGTTCATCTTGCGATAGACCTCGCCCAGCGCGGCGTAGGCGGCCGACAGGTCGTGCTGCCATTCGGCGTTGGCGGTGTCGGCCTTGGCCAGCGCCTGCCGGATGGCGAGGCTTGCCTGATAGGCTTTCACCGCGTCGGCCAGCTTGTTCTGCTTCATCAGCACGTCGCCGACATTCTCGTAGGCCGCCGACAGGCTGTCCTTCCAGCCGGCATTGCTGGGATCGGCTTTGGTGAGCGCGTCGCGGATATCCAGGCTGATCCGATATTCGGCCATTGCGTCGGGCAGGTGGTTCTGCGCCGCCAGCACCTCGGCGATGAATTCGTGCGCGACCGACAGGTTGTATTGCAGCCTGGCATTGCCCGGATCGGCCTTGGCCAGCTGATCGTCGATCGCCAGGCTGGCCTGGAACGACTTCATCGCCTCGCCCAGGTCGCCTTTGGCGAACAGTACCTGGCCGACCCGGTTGTGGGATGAGGACAGGTGGCTTTGCCAGTCGGCATTGCTGGCGTTGGTGCTGACCAGCCGGTTGCCGAGGCCGGCGCCGGAATGGTTCGAGACGCCGCTGTCCGACACGTCGTCTTTCCGCTCCGGCGGCTCGCCGACGCGGATGTAGGAATCGGCCAGCTCGTTCTGCCAGCCGGCAGAGCCGATCCCGGTCTTGGCCAGCTGGTCCGCGATCGCGAGCCCGGCCATGCTGGCCTTCAGCGCCTCGTCCAGGTTGCCCTGCCGGACCAGCACATTGCCGACGCGATCGTAGGAGACCGACAGCGCGTGCTGCCAGACCTCGTTGCCGGGGTCTAGCTTGGTCAGCCGGTCGTTGATCGCCAGCCCCGCCTGATAGGATTGCAGCGCGTCCACCATCGCCGATTCGCCCAGCAGAATATCGCCGATGCGGATCTCGATGTTCGACAGGTCGCGCAGCCAGGGGGCGTTGCCGGGATTCTCGCTGCTCAGCCGGTCGATGATGTCCTTGGCCGTGCCATAGGCCTGCATCGCTTCGGTCAGCTGCTCCCGTTTGATCAGCACGTCGCCGATGCTGGCATGCGACACGGCGAGATCGTGCTGCCAGGTCGCGTTGGCGGGGTCGTCCTTGGCCAGCGCCGAGCGCACATCCATGCTGGTCTGGTAGGCGGCGATCGCGCCGGCGAGGTCTCCCTGGGCCACCAGCACATCGCCGATCCGCTCGTGCGACACCGCGATATTGCGCTTCCACACGGCGTTGCCCGGATCGGATTTCACCAGCCGGTCGCGGATGGCGAGGCTGGCCTGGTAGTATTTCATCGCCTCGGGCAGGTTTTCCTGCGCGGCGAGCACCTCGCCGATCCTCACGTCGGAATTGCCAAGGTCGTTCTGCCAGCTGGCATGGGCAGGATCGGATTTGGCCAGCCGGTCCACGATGTCGTGCTCGGACTGATAGGCCTTCATCGCTTCCGGCAGGTTTCCCTGTTTCACCAGCGTGTCGCCGATGCTGGAATAGGCTTGCGCCAGGTCGTTCTGCCAGGACGGGTTGTTGGGGTCCATCTGGGCCAGGACGGTGCGGATCTGCAGGCTCGACTGGAAGGATTGCATCGCCTCGGCCAGCTTGCCCTGGGCCGTGAGAACCCGGCCGATCTGCTGCTCGGAATCCGACAGGTCGTTTTGCCAGACGAAATTGGTCGGCCCGGCCGCGGTCAACTTCTGCCGTATCTCCGCGGCGTCCCGATAGGCCTGCATCGCGTCATCGAGCTTGCCCTGGCGGAACAGCATGTCGCCGATGGCGCTTTGCGACTGCGACAGCTCGCGCTGGATCGCGAGCTCGCCGGGGGAGGCCTTCACCAGCGCCTGGCGGATGGCGAGGCCTTCCTGGAAGGCCTTCATCGCGTCGGGCGTATTGCCCTGGCGGACCAGCACGGTGCCCACCGCCTGATCCGCTTCGGCCAGCGCGCGCTGATAGTCGGCATTGTCGGGGCGCTTGTTCTTCAGGTCCCGGACGATGGTCTGCGCCTGGGTGGCGGCGCCGAGCGCCGATTTGGTCTCTCCCAGCTCCAGCAGCGTTTCCGCCTTCTTGATCAGGGCCTGGGATTGGCTGAGCCTCAGCTTCTGGTCGGCACCGGCGACGCCGATCAGCTGCCGCTGCAGATCGCTGGCCCTGTTCAGAATGTCCTTCACCGTCGCTGCGGGAATGCCGAAGACGTTGCGGAACTTGTCGGCCATGTCGAAGACCAGCCCGTTGGCGGCCTCGGTCGCGATCGCCACCGTCTTCTGCGCCACGTCGTGCTCGTTCTGGGCCACGCGCCATTGCCGGACGGCGACGGCGACCAGCAGCAGGGACAGGACGAGCCCCACCGTGGTGCGCCGCGCGATGGCGCGATTGGCGCGCGCGAGCTGCTCGGCGTCGCGCAGCTTGCGCTCCTGTTCCTCCCGTTCCCGGCTCTGTCTCGCCTCGGCGACCCCGGAAGCCGCGGCGATGAAGGCGCGCATCCCGGCCGGCACGTCGTTGCCGAAACGCGCGGCCAGCGTCTGGCCGCCGGAGAGAAGCGCCGGGGAGATGTCGAGATGCGCCGCCTTCTCCGCTTCCGGCGCGGCTTCCCAGTCGCGCACGATCGGCTCCAGGGTGCGGCGGACGCGGAACAGGTTGCCGGCCTCGGCAATGATCGCCACCGCCTCCGGCCAGATGCGCAGCAGCGCTTCGTGGACGGGCCTCAGCCATTCATGGGCGCCGTCGCTGTCGCTGGTCAGCAGGCGGCGGCCGACGAAGGTCTCGACCAGGGCGCGCCGCGCCGGATCGCCGGCCTCGAACGTGGCGCGGTCCAGCGCGGCGATCACCGGCATCTGCTCGCCGGTCAGCGGATCGGCGCTGACGTCCGAGACCAGGCCGGCGATCAGCGCCGGCAGGACGGCTCGTGCCCCGGGGGCCAGCCCGGCCAGCGCCTCGTTCGCGGTCTCGGTCACCGCGGCGCCCATGCCGCGATAATCGTCGAAGCGCAGCACCCCGTCGCCGCGCGCTTCCTCGGCGGCATAGAGGCGGGAGAGGGTCATTTGCAGCAGCGGCAGCGCGTCGCCGCCCTTGGTGTCGGCGACCAGCTTCTTGGCGAGTGACAGGCCGCCCATCTGCTCGAAGGCGAGCGGCGGGGCGCAGGCCTCGACGGGCCGGGTCACGATCTCCTCCAGCTCGGCCGCGCTGGGCGGCACCAGATCCAAGGTGCCGCCGGCCTCGCGCAGCGCCACCAGCGCTTCGAACGCCTGGAAACGGGCATAGGCGTCGCTGCGCATGGCGAACACCACATAGGCCAGCCCGCTTCCCGCCAGCACCGAGACCAGCCGCGCGAAAGCCGCCGCCGTCTGCGGATCGGCCTCGCTGAACAGGCGTTCCGCCTGATCGACGCCCAGCGCCAGCCGGGCGGGGCGCACCGTCTCGAAATGCGCCTCGGCCCGCCGCCGCTCGGCCGCCTGGTTCAGCGCGACGCGCAGCGGCGCGGCGGCGAGCTCGGGATCGCCGGAAAGCAGCCTGGCGAGCAGGGACTTCTCGGCAAAGGCGCTTTCCCTGAGCTCAGGCCCCAGCGCGCTGTCGGCCAGCAAGGCGTCGGCCAACGCCAGGAACAGGTCGGGGCCGGGCATGACGATGGCGGTGCGCCACAGGTCGATCTCCGGGATCGTGCCGGGCAGGGTCAGCCTGGGCAGCAGCCCGGCGCGCAGCAGCGAGGACTTGCCCGAGCCGCTGGCGCCGATGATCAGCAGGAAGGGCGAGCGCTCGGCCTCGTCCCTGCCGGCCTGGCGCAGCCGCTCGATCCCCTGGGCGATGGCGAGGTCGCGGCCGAAGAACACCATGCCGCGATCGGCGTCGAAGGCCGACAGGCCGGGAAAGGGGGAGCCGCTCAGCGCGCGGTCCCAGACCGGGCCATGCGCCACATAGCCCCGCCGCGCCAGCCATTGCCGCAGGCAATCCTCGACCTTGGCCGCGAAATCGTCGGTCGAGCTGTAATCCTGGAAGGCAGCCAGGAACTCGCCGCTCGTGTTCAGGAACCAGGTCTCGAAGAACTTTTTCAGCTGTGTCCACTGGCCGGCGATTTCCTCGCGGTCGGGCGCGTCGAGTTCGACGGCGGGGGCGCGGGGATAGCGGAAGACATAGACATCGGGCAGCTCGCCGCTGGTCTTGCGCCATTCCAGCGCCGACAGGATCTCGTAGGCGGTGCCGGAAGGGTAGGGCTCGCCTGACGGCTGGGTCGGGAAATCCGCGGGCAGCCTGGATCCCAGCCGGGTGCGGAAGATCGCGATCACCACGTCGCAATTGGCCGCTTCCGGGATCTGTTTCTGGAAGGTTTCGTGCGCCGAGTAATAGGCGGTTTCCCAGCGGACCGTCTCGATCCGCACCAGCCCTTCGAATTCGCTGTTCAGCCGCTCGACCACCAGGTCGACGCGCTGGCGCTCCGGCATCACATCGCCGGGGGAGGATACGAAAAGCCTGAGAAGCTGTTCGGTCACGTCGTTCTGTTCCCTCGCCCCGCAGGCCGAGATTTAGCAGATATTTTATTGTGGCTCCTAGGGTTTTCGCCGTTGATGCATGTTAGAGAATGTCGTCGTCATCCGGGGCCCTACGCGGTATCGTAAAATTCGGGAAGCGTTGACAGGACCGCTCTGTCATATTAATCTTATATAAGATAGAAGCGCTCATAGACAGGCAGAGGCTCGGGGAATGGATTCTCTCAATCGCAATTCGCGGCAATACCGGCTGATCAATTCCGACGGTCACGTGACCGAGCCGGGCGATCTGTGGCAAACGCGAGTCTCGTCGAAGTTCAAGGATCGGGCGCCGCGGATGCAGCGCTTCGAGGAGGGCGATGCCTGGATCATCGAGGGCGTGAAGGATCCGGTCAATTTCGGCTGGAACAACTGCGCCGGCCTGCCGCCCGAGGAAATGAAGGGCTGGATGAAGTGGGAAGATATCCGCCCCGGCGGCTATGACCCCAAGGCGCGTATCGCGGAGATGGACCGCGACAATGTCGATGCCGAGGTCCTCTATCCCACGCCGCGCCTTTCCCAGGCGATCTTCGCCAACCAGGACGAGGAGTTCCACCTGGAGATGGTGCGCGCCTATAACGACTGGCTGTCCGAATTCGCCGCCACCGCGCCCGATCGCTTCTGCGGCGCGGCGATGATGCCGACCCGCGGCGGCGTGAAAGCCGTGCTGGCCGAGATGGACCGCGTGCTTGGCCGGCCCGGCATGCGCACCATCGTCATCGGCTGCTGGCCGAACGGCACGCTGGCGATCTCCGACGAGGACGACGCGGTGTGGCAGGCGCTGGCCGATCGCGGCATGCCGCTCACCATCCATGTCGCCATGTCGCTCAATATGCCGGGCGCGCACAAGGCGAAGCTGCCGGGCTATGGCCGCTTCTTCGATGCGCCCAACCGCATGATCGAGATGATCTTCGCCGGCGTCTTCGACCGCTTCCCGACACTGGACGTATTCTTCGCCGAGGTCGATTTCGGCTGGGTGCCCTATGTGAAGGAGCAGATCGAGAACAACTACAACCGGCTGGAGCCGGTGCAGAAGTTCGGCTTGGCTCAGGCCCCGCGCGACTATATCGACCGCCATTTCCACTTCGGCTACATGACCGACACGTTCGGCCTGCAGAACCGGCAGTATGTCGGCGCCGAGCGGATCCTGTGGTCCAGCGACTATCCGCATATCAGCGCCGACTGGCCCTATAGCTGGCGCACCATCCAATCCTCGATGTCCGGCGTCAGCCCCGAGGACCGCAACCTGATCCTGCACGCCAACGCCGAGCGCCTGTTCAAGTTCGGGTGAGTTAAAGCCCCTCGCCCGCGAAGCGGGAGAGGGAGGGGCCCAGCCGCAGGCTGGGAGGGTGAGGGGGCTTTGGGTTTTTGATCCATAAAGCCCCCTCACCCTCCCGCTTCGCGGGCCCCTCCCTCTCCCGTTTCACGGGCGAGGGAGTGTAGGAGCGTCCTGCCGTCTCATGACCCCCTGGTCCTCTCTCTACGCCTCCCGCGTCGCGCGCATCCAGTCGTCGGATGTGCGCGAGCAGGCGCGGCTGATGGGGCAGGCGGATATCATCTCCTTCGGCGGCGGCATTCCCGATCCGGCGGTGTTCCCGCATGCGGACATCGCGGAGGCCGCGCATCGCATCCTGATCGACCCGGCCAAGGCGCGGGTCGCGCTGCAATATTCGGAAAGCGGCGGCTGGCGGCCACTCAGGGAATGGCTCGTCGGCTACATGGCGTCGCTGGGCGTCGCCTGCGGTCCCGATAATATCCTGATCACCTCGGGCTCCCAGCAGGGGCTGGACCTGATCGGCCGGCTGTTGCTCAGCCCCGGCGACCGGGTGCTGGCCGAGGCGCCGACCTATATCGGCGCCTTGCGGGCCTTCGACGCCTGCGAGGCGGCCTACGGCACCATCGCCGAACTGGCCGATCCGGCCGCGCCGAAGGCGAAGTTCGGCTATGTCATGCCCGACTTCCAGAACCCGATGGGCACCTGCCTGACCCGGACGGAACGGCTGGATCTGCTCGACCGGGGGGCGGCGCGCGGCATCCCGCTGGTCGAGGATTCGGCCTATGAGAAGCTGCGCTACGAGGGCGAGCCGGTGCCGTCCCTGTTGGCGCTGGACGCCGAGCGGTCCGGCGGGATCGACAGGGCGCGGGTGATCTATACCAGCACCTTTTCCAAGGTGATCGTGCCCTCGCTGCGCGTCGGCTGGGTCGTCGGGCCCGCCGAGGTGGTCCACAAGCTGATGCTGATGAAGCAGGCGGCCGACCTCCATACCAGCACTTTCAACCAGATGCTGATGCTGGACCTTGCCAGCCGCATTCTCGACGAGCGCATCGCCGCGGTGAACGCCCTCTACCGCCGCCGGCGCGATGCCACGCTCGCGGCCCTGGAAAGCCACATGCCGCCCGGCGTCGCCTGGACCCGGCCGCAAGGCGGGATGTATCTCTGGGTCACCCTCCCACCAGCGATCGATGGCGTTGAATTTGCGCGCCGGGCGCTGGCCGAGGAGCGGGTGGCGGTCGTTGCCGGCCGGAATTTCTATCCGGGAACCCCTGAGCCCAACACGATCCGGCTGGCATTTCCGCAGACGCATGAGGACCGGGCAGGGGAGGGGATCGCCCGCCTGGCCGGACTGCTGAGGCGGATGGTGGGGAATTAGCGCGCCCGGCCGCCGTGCCGTTGTTGCCAAAACGTCATTTGACTCCCACCATCGCCCGCTCGAACCTGGGAAAAACAAGGGGAGGGAAGCATGCTCGGGACCATTGTCGCCATCATCGTCGTTCTGCTCCTGATCGTCGTCGGCTTCGCCGCGACCAGGCCCAACACATTCCGCGTTGCCCGTTCGGCGAGCATCGCCGCGGCGCCGGATAAGATTTATCCGCTGATCGACGACTTCCACCGCTGGACCGCCTGGTCGCCCTATGAGGGGCTGGATCCCAACCTGAAGCGCAGCTACGGCGGCGCGGCCAGCGGCGTCGGCGCAACTTACGCCTGGGAAGGCAACAACAAGGCCGGGGCCGGGAGCATGGAGATCACGGCGGCCCAGGCGCCGTCCAAGGTCACGATCCGGCTTGAATTCACCAAGCCGTTCGCGGCCCGCAACACCGCCGAATTCACTCTGGTGCCCGAGGGCGCCGGCACCACGGTCACCTGGGCCGTCGTCGGCCCCCGCCCGCTGATGATGAAGGTGATGGGCCTGTTCGTCAGCATGGACAACATGCTGGGCAAGGACTTCGAAAAAGGCCTCGCCTCGCTCAGAACCGCTGCCGAGGCCTGACCGTTTCCGTCTCGTCAACCCACCGGAGGAGAGACCGATGAACGCCAACGCCTATCTGAATTTCCCGGGCACCTGCGAGGAGGCTTTCAACTTTTATGCGAAGTGCCTGAACAGCCAGATCGTCGCGCTGATCCGGGCCTCGGACACGCCGATGAAGGACCACACGCCCGCCGATCGGCAGGCCAAGATCGTACATGCCCGCATGCATATCGGCGACACCGTGCTGATGGGCTCCGACGCGCCGCCGAGCTTCTTCAAGCCGGCCCAGGGTTTTTCGGTGTGCCTGAACGTTCCCGAGCCGGCCGAAGCCGAGCGGGTTTATGCGGCGTTGTCCGAAGGCGGCAAGGTCGAGATGGCGATCCAGGAAACCTTCTGGGCGCAGCGTTTCGGCACCTTCACCGACAAATACGGCACGCCCTGGATGGTGAACTGCGAAAAGCCGATGGGCTAATGCCCGTAGCCTTTCGCCTCGGCGGTCAGCGGCACGTTGCTGGTGCGCGCGCCATAGAATAGCGCGAACAGCATTCCGACGCCGCAGGCCAGTCCGACGGCGATGATCGAGTTGCCGAGGCCGCCGACGGCCATGGCCAGCGGCGGGTAGACGTAGGGGTTGATCGTGTCGGCCAGGAACTGGTTCGACACCATCAGCCCCACCGCCCGTCCCCTGATCTCGGGCGTGGCGCGCGACAGGATCAGGTTCGACTGGTGCGGGAACAGCGTGCCGCTGCCGATACCGGTGAAGGCCAGCGCGATCGCGACCTGCGCCTGGCTGTGCGCCGAGCCCAGCAGCACCAGCCCGACCCCGGCCATGGTCAGGAAGAAGGCCGGAATCCAGCGGCTGCCCAGGAAACGGCGGGTCAGCGGATAGGCGAAGGCCGACAGCACGATCAAGGTCTGGTTGATGCTTTGAAGATGGGCGCGAACCGCCGAATCGGTGACGCCGAGATCCTTCATGATGAATGGGGTCTGCGAGTTGGACGTATAGACGGTCGCATTCATCACCAGCAGGAACAGATAGACCGGCCACATATCGAACAGCAGCTTCCAGCCGGCGCGTGAGGTCTTCTCGCTCCGGGCGCGCATCCGCGACGCCGGCAGCAGCAGCACGCCGGGCACCAGCAGGATGATCGCAATGATCGGAAACAGGGTGAAGGAGGCGTGCCAGCCGAAATTCTGGGTCAGCGCGCCCGAGATGTTCATCGCCACGATGCCGATCAGCGACGACCCGGCCATCTGCATGCCCAGTACGCGCGGGCGGATTTTCAGCGGAATATGCTCGCCGATCTGCGTCGTCGAGGCTGCCGAAACGCAGGTCGCGACCACGCCGGTCAGGAACCGGGAAATCAGCAGCGCATCGCCTTCCAGCGCCATTCCGGCGGCGCCGATCACGCCGAACAGCGCGATCATCGTCAGCATCAGCGCCCGCGCGGAGAAGCGCGACAGCAGGAAGCCGGCCAGGATGCCGCCCACGACGATGCCGGCGGTCGGCATCGAGATCAGGGCGGCTTTGTCGCCATGCACCGCGGCCACCATGTTGGGCAGGATCGGCAGGCAGATCGTCAGCATCATGCCGACCATCGACGGGCCGCACACCATCACCACGATGGTCAGTATGCCCAGCCACCCCTTGGGCAGTGTGCTTTCGGATTCGCCCGTCGTCGAGCCCAATGGCGCTTGTTCCAATTTCCCCACCTCGAAACCCCCGTGGGGTCGTCGCATTCGTTTGACGGAAGCTTAGGCGCGGCTCCCCGCGCTTGTCGAGCGCGAAGCTTTCGCGCGTCCGGAATCTTTATTATCTTATATAGGAAAGGCAAATCATAAACCGGTGGGGATTGCATGGACTACGTGACGCGGGACGGGGTGCGGCTGGCCTATGTCGAGGCGGGGCGGGGGCCAAAAGCCATGCTGCTGGTCCACGGCATGCAGTGCAACCACACCCATATGCTGGAGCAGCTGCGCTATTTCTCCCGGACCCACCGGGTCGTCGCGGTCGATCTGCGCGGCCACGGCGAGAGCGACAAGCCGCATTCCAGCTACAGCAACACGGAATTCAACGACGACCTGATCGTGCTGTGCGAGACGCTGGGCCTCGTCAAGCCGGTCGCCATGGGCCACAGCTTCGGCGGCAGCAACCTTCTGCACCTGACCGAGCATCACCCCGATTTCCTGGGCGGGCTGGTAATCCTCGATTCCGGCATCCGCACGCTGGCCAGCAAGGTGGGCGAGCTGGGCATCACGGTCGAGCTGACGCAGGAGCAGCGCCGGAAATTCCTCGGCGACCGACTGTTCGGCCATGACGATCCGCAGGCGCTGAAGGACAGGATCCTGGATGAGATGCTGGCCGTGTCCGACCATGTCGCCGCGAAAATGCGTGAGACCGTGCTGGGCTTCGACGGCGGCGGCGCGGCGGCGAAATGCCGGATCCCGTCACTGTTCCTGCTCGCGGACCGCCCCTTCACCGATGCCGGGACGCTGGCGACCCTCGGGCCCAACTGGCGTGTGGGCCAGGTTGTGGGCGCCGGCCACTTCATCCAGCTGATCGCGGCCGAGCAGGTCAATGCGATGGTCGATCGCTTCCTGAAGCTCAGCGGCCTCTAAGGTCTCTATAACTTCATTCTTTTCAATCTTAGATAAGATACTATAGATTGCGCTCGGAATCGCGGCGCCACCCTTTTGTCGGCAGCGCGCCGTGAACAAGGACAATCAAGGGGAAGACCGCGATGACCCATCATCGTCTCGCATTGCTCAGCGCCACCGTCAGCCTGCTCGCCGTCGCTCCGGCGGCGCCCGTATTCGCGCAGAACGCGGATCAGCCCGCCGCCGCGCAGGGTGGGGCCATGGAAGAGATCACGGTCACCGCCCGCCGGCGCGAGGAGAAGCTGCAGAGCGTTCCGATCGCCATCACCGCCTTCACGCAGAACCAGCTTTCGGACCAGCGCATCCAGTCCCTCGGGGGGCTGCAGTATGACGTGCCGTCGCTGGCCTTCCGCTCGGTCGGCCGCGATTCGAACGACATCGTTACGCTGCGCGGCCTGTCGGGCGTCATCACCTATCTGAACGAGGTGCCGCTGGGCGGCGTCTCCACCGCCGGCACGGGCGGCGGCTCAGGTCCGGGCGGCGGCGCCGGGCCGGGCGTGCTCTACGATCTGGAGAATGTCGAGGTGCTGAAGGGCCCGCAGGGCACGCTGTTCGGCCGCAACACCACCGGCGGCGCGATCCTGCTGCAGGCAAAGCGGCCGACCAACGATTTCGAGGGCTATGCCCAGATCCAGCTCGGCAATTACAACGACCGCGAATTCGAGGGCGCGATCAACATCCCGGTGATCCAGGACAAGCTTCTGGTCCGGGTCTCGGCCAATGTCGCTCAGCGTGACGGCTTCACCCACGTGCTGAACACGCCGCAGGGTCCCAGGGATCTGGACAGCCGCGATTTCTGGGCCGGGCGTGTGCAGATCACGCTGCGTCCGACCGACGATTTCGAGAACGATATCCTCGCCTATTCCAACTACAAGCATGAGACGGGTACCGGGGCCTTCCTGGTCGCCGCCAATCCCACGATCCTGACCAAGGCGGGCGGGGCGGCTTATGCCGCCGAAGCGGCGTCGATCGTGGCTCAGCAGAATGCGCTCGGGCCAAGAACCCTCCTGGGCGCCAGCGTCAACAATTCGCTCGACAAGGATTGGACCTTCGGCGTTCTGGACACGGCGCGCTGGGATATCGGCGATAACCTGACCCTGAAGAACATCGCCGCCTATATCCAAAGGAAGCAGACCAATAACCACGATCTGGACGGTTCGTCGCTCCCCATTCTCGATCAGTACAGCGTCTATGGCTGGCAGCTGGACAACGCGCAGATCACCGAGGAAATCCAGCTTCAGGGACATGCGCTGAACGACAAGCTGACGATCACCGGCGGCGGTTTCCTGCTCTTCACCCATCCCGAGGGCCCGCAGGACAATCCCGCCGAGCTTCAGGCCACCAACACGACGGCGTCGGGGGGCATCGGAATCCATGTAAAGCCGACCCTGATCAACGTGCAGGAGCGCAGCCAGGCGGTGTTCGCCCAGGGCGACTACGACCTGTCGGGGATCAGCGACGCGCTGGACGGCTTCAAGTTCACCGCCGGCGGCCGCTACACCTGGGACTGGCGGTCGGTGGCGAACGGCCAATATACCCTGGCCACGATCAGCCCGGCCATTCCGCCGATCCAGCTGTGCTCGCAGCTTGGCGCGGACAAGAACTGCGTGGTTGCCGGCGACGGCAATTTCCACGCCGGCAACTACCATTTCGAGCTCAGCTATCAGCCCCGGCCCGACATGCTGGCCTATGTGCGCACGTCGAAGGGCTATCAGTCGGGCGGCTTCAACCTGCTGTCGCCCAATGCCGGGGACAAGGAGTTCAAGCCGGAATACCTGACCGACGTCGAGGTCGGCTTCAAGTCCGACTGGGACTTCTACGGCATGAAGGCCCGGACCAATGTCGACTGGTATTACGGCTGGTACGACGACATCCAGGAGTCGGTGCCGACGATCAATCCGCTGAACGGCACCACGGTGACGGTGGTCCAGAACGCGGCCTCGGCCGATATCGACGGCTTCGAGTTCGAGGGCACGCTGATCCCGGTCACCGGGCTGGAGCTGACCGGCCGCTATTCCTACAACCACACCTTCTACAACAGCTTCAAGACGCTGACGGCGGATTACAGCGGCGAGCCGTTCCTCTATCAGCCGAAGAACAAATACACGATCGCCGGCCGCTATCACCTGCCGATCGACGAGAGCTGGGGCGATATCAGCGTCTTCGCCAATTATAACTGGCAGGGCCATGTCTATCTGGCCCTCGACACCCAGTCGCCGAACACGACCGAGGGCGATGTTAAGATCCTCGATGTCGGCGTCGATTGGCACGACGTCGCCGGCCAGCCGGTCGATCTCAGCTTCTTCATGACCAACGCGCTGGACGCGACCTATGTCCAGGGCGCCTATGCGCTCTACACCACCTCGGGCTATGTCGCGGATATCTATGGCGAGCCCAGGATGTGGGGCTTCAAGGTCAAGTACCGCTTCGGCGGGCCGAGCGAGGAGCCGGCCGCGGCCGCGCCTTACACGCCGCCGCCTGTCGTCGCGCCCGCCCCGGCCGCGCCGAAGAGCTATCTGGTGTTCTTCGACTTCAACAAGTCGGACCTCACCAGCCAGGCCCAGCAGATCGTCGACCAGGCCGCCGCCAACGCCGGGCCGGCGCACGTGACCCAGCTGACCGTGACCGGCCACACCGATACGGTGGGCTCCGACGCCTACAATATGCGTCTCAGCCGCCGCCGTGCGGAATCGGTCGCGGCCCGGCTTGAGAAGGACGGCATCCCGTCGTCCGAGATCGAGATCGTTGCCAAGGGCAAGCGGGACCTGCTGGTCCCGACCGCCGACGGCGTGCGCGAGCCGCAGAACCGGCGCGTGCAGATCGTCTATTCGGGCGGGGCGACGTCTTAGGCGCCTATCCACATTTCTCGTCATGGCCGGGCTTGACCCGGCCATCCACGGGGAACGTCCGGGCGCAAAACCTAGATGTCAGCACAAGTGGATGGGCGTGGATGGCCGGGTCAAGCCCGGCCATGACGTTGATTGTGTTAGTTTGGGAAAGCCTAAGCGTCCCTCAGCGAGGAGGCGTCGATGACGGTGCTGAGGTCGAACGCGTGATGCCAGCCCTCGGTTTCGCGGGCGGCTTCGGAGTAGTGGTCGCGGGCGGCGCGCTCGGCGCCGGCGCTGTCGCCCTTGGCGATCAGGCGATAGATCTTCTCATGATCCTTGAGCGTCGCCAGACGGATGGCGCGGTCGGCGAAGGCGCCGTGCTGGGCCGGCTTGCGTGCCATCTTGTCGACCTGGGCCGACCACAGCTGTTCCAGCGCGCCGATGATCAGGCTCATCGTCTCGTTGCCGCAGCCGACGACGATCTCGACATGGAACTGCCGGGCCAGCCCGATATAGATGTCGGCATTGTCGATATTGGCGCGGCTGGCGTCGATATTGGCCTTGAGCTGCGGCAGGATGGTGGTCTCGCGGTCCGGCCGCATGGCGCAGGCGGCGACGCAGACCGGCTCCAGATGGCGCATCGCCGTCTGCACGTCCAGCAGGTCGACCGCGCGGGACTGCAGCACCATCGCCAGCATATAGGCGGTCTTGTTGGGCTGCGGCCTGTGCACCACCGCGCCGCCGACATTGCCGCGCTGGACGGTGATCAGCCCCTCGGTCTCCAGGATGCGCAGCGCCTCGCGGATCGAGGGCGGGCTGACCCGGAACTCGGCCAGCAGGTCGTCCTGCTTCGGCAGCATCGACCCGTCGGCCAGCTCACCCGACAGGATACGTTCGCGCAGTCCCTCGGCCACCATTTCGGCCAGGCGGGGCTGGCGCAGTCGCTGTTTCAATACGGCCTGACCGAGGTTCGACACCACGCAACTATCCTTCACAACAATGCCGCCGATTCTCATGGCGGTCTTACGAATGCAGCATGCACGATGCGCGGCAATGTGAAAACAGCCCCGTTGCGCGCTGGAACCGCCGCGCCGGAAACCTTACGATCCACCCAACAAGCCTGAAAGACGGGGAATATCATGCATAGAGACCGCGCCGAGCGCGCCAGCTGCTTCGTCATCTCGATCACGCCCTTCCATGAGGACGGGCGGCTGGACGAGGATAGGTTCCGCGCCCATATGCGCCGTCTCGCCGCCGGCGGGATCGGCGTCTATGTCGGCGGCGGCGGCAGCGGCGAGGGCTACACGCTCAGCCGCGAGGACAATCAGCGCATCTTTGCCATCGCGGTGGAGGAGCTGAAGGGCAAGGTGCCGTGCCGCGCCATGGGGGTGGAGCCGCGCACCGCCGCCCAGATGATCGATTTCCTGAAGCTGGCGGCCGAGGCCGGCATGGAGGCCGCGCAGGTCTATTCGCTCGATGTCGGCCACGGCCATGGGCCCACGGACGGCGAGCTCGACGCCTATTTCAGCGAGGTCATCGCCTCGGCGCCGCTGCCGCTGGTGCTGTCGACCCACCAGTCGGTCGGCTACCGCATCCCCGCCGAGCTGATCGTGAAGCTGGCCGAGAAGCCGCAGGTGCTGGCGGTCAACTGCACCCATCCGGACCTGGGTTATCTCGCCACCGTGATCGACGGCGTGTCGCCCAGCAAGGACGTCCATGTCGGCGGGCCGATGCAGGGGCTGACCGCGCTCGCGTTCGGGGGGCAGGGCTTCCTGTGCTCCGAAGGCAATCTCGCGCCCCATCTCTGCGTCTCGGTGATCGAGCATTACAAGGCGGGCAATACCGGCGCGATGATGGATGCGTTCTCAAAGGTCGTGCGGCTGTCGACCGGGCTTTACGGCAATGGCGGCATTCGCGTCACCAAGGCGGTCTTGAACCATTACGGCCTGCCCGGCGGCTATCCCCGCAAGCCCCGCCTGCCGGTCACCGATGACCGGCTGACCCGATCGCTTGCCCTGGTCGAGAGCATGAAGCTGGGGCCGGTGGAGGGCTGGTAGTCGTCCCGGAAAACGATTGTCGCATCCGCGAAATTGGATAATACTCTGCGCAAATTAACTAAATTCGATTGGTGGAGGACCAGATGAAAATCGCCGCCGGGCTGTGCGCCCTGGCTGCCGCCGTTCCGGGACTGGCTCATGCCGCCCCCACGATCACCGGCACCTACGCGCTCAGCTATACGACGCTCTGCCAATCGATCGAGAATGAGGTGTTCACCAAAACTGCCTCCGGCCAGCAGACCACCATCAATACGATCGATGAAGGCAAGCTCCAGCAATCGATCGGCCTCATCACCTTCACCCCGTCCAGCGCCGGCGCGAGCGCGGGGACGGTGAGCGCACATCTGACCGAGGCGAAGGGCAGCCTGGCGATCCTGGGCATGCCTGGGCCGCCCGCCTCGCCGGCCGTGCCCGACATGCAGATTCAGAGCGGAGTCCAGACCGGGACCTATTCGGTCACCTTTGCGACGCCGCCCAACCCGTCGACGCTCAAGATCACCTTCAAGGGCGACAGCCTGGAAACCTTCACCGCCTATCCGTCCAAGCTGGCCGGCGGGGTCTACGGCCATCTCGATTTCGTCAGTCTCGACAAACCGATCAGCGGGAAAAATCACTGCGTCAATTCGGGCACCGCCGATTTGCAGTAGCCCGGCTACTTCACCGTCGTAACCGATGCGCCGATCTGGGTGCGGCCCATGTCGGCCATGTAGTGGGCGCCGGTGACGGCGAAGGCCAGGTCGGACAGCAGGAACAGCACGACATTGGCGATCTCCGCCGGCGTGGCATAGCGGCCGGTGGGGATGGCGGCGTGGTAGGCGGCGCGGACGGCGTCGGGGTCGCCCGGGTTGATCATGGTCTCGATCGACCGCAGCATCGCCGTGTCGGTCGGGCCGGGGCAGACGGCGTTGACCCGGATACCCTGCCGCGCCACCTCGCCCGAGACGGTTTTGGTCAGGCCGATCACCCCGTGCTTGGACGCGGTATAGGCCGGCATGCGCGGCGTGCCGATGACGCCGGCGGTCGACGACATGTTGACCACGCTGCCCGACCCCTGGGCGATCATCACCGGCAAGACATGGCGCAGGCCCAGGAAGGTGCCCTTCAGGTTCACCGCCAGCACCTTGTCCCACATCTCCTCGTCATACTCGGCGGTGGGCGCGACCTTGCCCTCGGTCCCGGCATTGTTGACCAGGCAGTCGATGCGGCCGAACGCATCGAGCGTGGCTTTCACATAGGCCTGCACATCGGCGCTCTTAGACACGTCGGCGACCATGCCTCGGGCACTGCCGCCCAGCCGCTTGGCGGCGTCGGCGACCGAGGGATCGCGATCGACGATCAGGACCTTGCCGCCGCCCTTCAGAAAGCCCTCGGCCACCGCATAACCGATGCCCCCCGCGCCGCCGGTGACGATCGCGACCTTGCCGTTGAAGTCCATGATTTCCCCTTGGTTTTCGATTGCCGCGCCTGGCGCAGGCTAAGCCGCAAATTGGCACAGCGCGGCGATATCTTCCATGCCCTCGGTCACCAGGCGCCACCCCCTGTCACACCGGCCTTGAACTCCGCGATCCGGCGCGCAGTCGCCGGCGACAGGTCGTCCGGCAGGCCGTCGAGCGCGAACCACTCGACCCTCTGGATCTCGAACGGATCGGCCGTCCTGAGCGGCGGCGCGGAGGCGTCCGTCCGCACGACATAGGCGACGACATGATCGTCCTTCAGCGTCACCGTGTCGTGATAGACGCCCAGCACCCGCTCGATGCGGAAAGCGTCGAGCCCGATCTCCTCGCCGAGCTCCCGCGCCAGCGCCCGATCATAGCTTTCGCCGCGCTGCACGCCGCCGCCGGGCAGGTACCAGCCGTCCAGATAGGTGTGAAGGATCAGGGCGACGCGGTCGTCACGGTCCAGCACTAGGCCGCGCACGCCCAAGGTCGTCACGCCGCGCATCCGGCGAAAGTTTCGCACTGCCGTTCCGGCGACCCGGTGATACCACGCCACGGTGAGCCGTCTCCCTCGGGTGGGCGGATTGCTTTGCCTGCCGAATGGCTTGGACCTAGAATGCACCGAGTAGGCTGTCAATCGCTGCTGGAGCATCGAATTGGATTGGCGCTTTCTGACCGTCCGGGAGGTCCTGGGAATGGCCCTCATCCTGCTGCTAATCGTTGGCGTGGTCTTGATCGCTCCCGGGAGATCGGGTTGGTTCACGGGCGCCAATACCGGTTTCGGTCCCGAATGGTCATGTGTTCGTGGTCCAGAGGCCGAGCCTATCTGCGTCAAGAACCTGCCGGCCCCCCAGCCGGCGCACTAGCATTCCTGCGGCGGGGAAGCCGCGTTACTCAACAAGCAACGAAGGATTTCCAGGTCCCATGTCCGACACCGTCAAAGTCGCCATCCTCGACGACTATCAGAACTGCGCGCTCCGGATGGCCGACTGGTCGGTGCTGCCGACCAATGTCGAGACCACGGTCTTCACCGACAACGAGCCCGATTTCGACCGGCTGATCGAACGCCTGAAGCCGTTCCAGGTCGTCTGCGCGATGCGGGAGCGGACCCGCTTCGACCGCGAGGTGATGGAGAAGCTGCCGAACCTGAAGCTCATCGCCACCACCGGCGCCTGGAACGCGGCCATCGACATGGAGGCTGCGGAAGAGTTGGGTATCGTGGTCGCCGGCACCGGCGCGGCCCCGAACTCGACGCCCGAGCTGACCTGGGGCGTGATCCTGGCGCTGATCCGGCAGATCCCGGCCGAGGTGAATTCGGTCCGTTCGGGCGGCTGGCAGGTCGCCGTCGGCGGGGATCTTCAGGGCCGCACCCTGGCGTTGATGGGGCTCGGCAATATCGGCCAGGCGATGGCGCGGATCGGCAAGGCCTTCGGCATGAACATCATCGCCTGGAGCCAGAACCTGACCGCGGAGAAGGCGGAGGCCAACGGCGCCCGGCTGGTCGACATGGACACGCTGTTCCGCGAGGGCGACGTCGTCTGCATCCATACCGTACTGTCGACCCGCACCCGCGGGCTGGTCGGCGCGCGCGAGCTCGGCCTGATGAAGAAAACGGCGTACCTCATCAACACCTCGCGCGGGCCGATCATCGACGAGGCGGCGCTCATCGATGTGCTGGAGCGCAAGGCGATCGCCGGCGCCGCGCTCGATGCCTATGTGCCCGAGCCGCTGCCGGCGGATCATCCCTTCCGCCGCCTTACCAACCTGATCGCGACGCCCCATATCGGCTACGTCACCGAGGACACCTATCGCATCTTCTATGGCGAGACGGTGGACAACATCGCCAATTTCCTGGCCGGCAACCCGTCCCGGGTGATCGGCAAGGTCTTCACCCAATACGCCTATACCGGAATCCGATGAGCGAACCCGACAAGGCCCCCGAAGTCGTCTTCCACCACACCGCGAACCCGGTCGAGCGGGGTTTCGAACGACTGATCTTCATGAGCCGCTGGCTGCTGGCCCCGTTCTATCTGGGTCTGGCCCTCGCGCTGGTCGTGCTGCTCTATGACTTCGTCATGCGGGCCTACCACATGGTCACGCACTTGCAAGGCGCCGGGCATGACACGGTCATCATCGCCATTCTGGGCCTGATCGACCTGTCGCTGATGGGCAATCTGGTGCTGATGGTGATGTTTGCCGGCTATGAAAGCTTCATCTCGAAGCTGCATGTCGACGATCACAACGATCGGCTGGACTGGATGGGCGAGATCGGCTTCGGCGACCTGAAGCTCAAGCTGATGACCTCGATCGTCGCCATCTCGGCGATCCGCCTGCTGGAGACCTTCATGGATGTCGAGAACCTGAACGACCGCGAGCTCGCCTGGACCGCCGGGATCCATGTCACCTTCGTGGTCTCGGGCCTGCTGCTCGCGCTCATGGAACGGCTGATGCACAAATGAGCGCGAACCGCCTGAAGCTGGTCCTGGCCGGGATATTCATCCTGGTCATGGTCGTCCTGATGCTGTGGTTTCCGGGCCATGCGCAGAATGCGGCCCTGCTGGACCAGGCCGACCGCGACGTCGCCGCCGCCAAGGCCGCGGCCGATGCGGCTGCCGTCAGCGCCGCGAAGGCCCAGGATGCGGCGCGGGACTTGCAGAACCGGCTGCCGGGGAATTCGTAAATTACCGTTCCGCGCGACCCGGAAGGCCTCCGCGAATGGCGGATCGGCCAGCTCATCGCTCATCTGCCGCCTCGGATACAGCGGACTATCGGTTGGCTTCGCCGCCCATCCTCGCGATGGGCTCGGATACCGGCGGGTATCCTCTTCGTCATCGGCGGCCTGCTTTGGATTCTGCCTGTCCTGGGTCTGTGGATGCTGCCGGTCGGGCTGGTGCTGCTGGCCGAGGATATCCCCGCGCTGCGCCGCATGACCGACCGCGCGCTGGCCTGGATCGAGCGCCGCCGTCCGCACTGGTTTCACCATGAACTTTGACACAGCCCTGGCGGAATCCTGGGATCGTAATGCCGCCAACTGGACCCGGGTCGTGCGCGACGGCCTGATCCCGAGCCGCAGGGCAGGGACCGACGCCGCCATCCTCAGAGCGATTGCCGAACGTTCCCCGCGATGGCTGCTCGATATCGGCTGCGGCGAGGGGTGGCTGATCCGTGCGGCGGAAGCGATCGCCGGTTGTGCCGGGGTCGGAATCGACGGCTCGGCCGAGCTGGTTGCCGCCGCTCAGGCGGCCGATTCCGTCAACCGCTATGCCGTGCTGGATTACGCCGCGTTCGTCGCGGGTGACGACGATGTGGGCAGGGATTTCGACGTCGCCGTTTTCAACTACGCGCTGTTCGCCGAAGACGTCGCACCCCTGCTGCGCGCTGCCGCGAGCCGGCTAAGTCCCGGCGGCGTCATCCTGATCCAGACCCTCCATCCCGGCCCGGACGACCGGGAAGGCTGGCGTACGGAGGATTTCGCCGCTTTCGGCGCCGGCGATTGGGCTCCGATGCCGTGGTATTCGCGCACGCTCGAAGGCTGGCGCGCCGTGGTGGCGGAGGCGGAGCTTAAGCTGCTGGAGATACGCGAGCCATCGGCCGGCGGCCGGGCATTGTCGCTGCTGATGATCTGCGGACGCCGCGCCCCGTCCCCTTGAAGCCAGGCATATCCAGGGTCATATCCTGAAGATAAGGATCCGGGCCCCTCTGGCGAGGACACCGACACAGTCGGTCAACCTTGCGATGTCGGATCGCCGTCCCGCGCCGTTTGCGCCGGACCGGTCGATCTGCGGGCCCCGGCACTCCCTAAGCCCCTCAAAGACCGGTCAATCGCTCCAGCGCGGTATCGTCATACCGAAAGGAGCATCGCATGACCGATCAGAGCTTTACCCCCATCGGCAGTCAGCTTGCCATCGTATCGACCACCGCGCCTGACCGCGATTGGCGGCTCGATCGGCTGGTCGAGCATCTGCCTAAATTCATCCAGCCGGTCGTCCGCTGGCTAAGGCTGCCCTCGTCGCGCTGGGTCCGCCTTCCGGCGGCGGCGTTGCTGATCGTCGGCGGTATTTTCAGCATCCTGCCATTCCTGGGCATCTGGATGCTGCCGCTGGGCGTCGTGCTGATGGCGGAGGATGTCCCATTCTTTCACCGTCTCACCGACACGGGCCTCGACTGGATCGAGCGGCGCCGGCCGCACTGGTTCGATCGACCCTCGCGCTGAACCATCACGCTTTCTCAGGAGCTGAAAATGCCTATCGAGTCTCAGGGTTTCCCCCAATACGGCAAGCGTCAGGTTATCGATGCGGCGACGAGCGCCGAAATCGATGTGGGCCTTCGGCGCTATATGTTGAAAGTCTATAATTTCATGGCCGCCGGCCTCGGCGTCACAGGGCTGGTCGCGCTGTTGGCGATCGAGACAGGGTTCTACCAGAGGATCGCCGGAACGCCGGTCATGTGGCTGGTGATGCTCGCGCCGTTCGCGGCGGTGCTGTTCCTCAGCTTTCGCATCCAGAAGATGAGCCTGGGCGCGGCGCAAGCCACCTTCTGGAGCTACGCCGCGCTGATGGGCCTGTCGCTGGCCGGGATATTCCTGGTCTTCACCGGCATCAGCGTCGCGCGGGTCTTTTTCATCAGCGCTGCGACCTTCGCCGCCATGAGCCTCTACGGCTACACGACCCGCCGCGACCTGTCGCGCCTGGGCGCGTTCCTGATGATGGGTGTGATCGGCATCGTGCTGGCCAGCCTGGTGAACATCTTCATCGGCTCATCGGCGCTCCAGTTCGCCATATCGGCCATCGGCGTCGTGCTGTTCACCGGACTGACCGCCTATGACACGCAGCGGATCAAGGAAATCTATCTCGGCCACGACGAGGTCGAAATCCAGGACAAGAAGGCGCTGCTGGGTGCGCTGACGCTTTATCTGGACTTCATCAACCTGTTCGTCATGCTGCTCAACCTGACAGGAGATCGCCGGCAATAAAGGTGAGGGCTGATGTCGATGGAATGGCTGAGCGACCCGCAGATCTGGCTAAGCCTGCTGACCCTGACCACGCTCGAGATCGTGCTGGGGATCGATAATCTGGTTTTCGTCGCCATTACCGCGGGTCGCCTTCCTCCTCATCAGCAAGCCAGCGGGCGCAGGATCGGCCTTGTGCTCGCGCTTCTCATGCGGCTTCTTCTGCTGGCCTCGATCAGCTGGATAATCGGGCTGACGGCGCCGCTCTTCACCGTGATGGGGCATGACGTGTCCTGGCGCGACGCGATCCTGGTCGGCGGTGGAATATTCCTGCTCTACAAGGGCACAGCCGAAATCCACGAACGGCTCGAGGGCGAGGATGAGGACGGCGCGGCCCACGGGCCGCGCCTCACCCTGTTGCGCGTGGTTCTGCAGATCATGGCCCTGGACCTTGTCTTCTCGCTCGACAGCGTCATCACCGCCGTCGGCATGGCGAGCCATCTGTGGGTGATGATGGCGGCGGTGATCGTCGCCAGCATCATCATGGTCGTGGGGTCCGGCCCGGTTTCCCGCTTCATCGAGCGGCATCCGACCGTGAGAATGCTGGCGCTCAGCTTCCTGATGCTGATCGGCATGACGTTGGTCGCGGATGGGCTGGGCTTCCACGTGCCGAAGGGTTTCGTCTATTCCGCGATCGGCTTCTCGATGGCGGTAGAGGCGCTGAACCTGATCGCGGCGCGCCGCCGTCAGGCGCGCAGGGCGTAGGTCGGATTAGCGCAAGCGTAATCCGACACTCCGGCGGGCGTCTGTGCAATGCCGCGCCAAGCGCGGCTGGCGGATTACGCTTGCACTAATCCGCCCTACGCGACCAGCAATCCCCGCGTGGGCGCGATCGTGTGCTGTTTCAGCACATGGTCGCTCTGCGCTTCGATCTCGCTCAGCATCACCTCATAACCCCACAGGTCGGCCAGGTGCTGCAGCACGTGCAGCGTGTCCTTCTCCGACGTCATGATGCCGTTATAGACGCGGTGCTGCAGCATCAGCTTGCGGTCGCCGTCCAGGTCCACATCGACGACCTCGATCTCCGGCTCGTTCTGGATGACGTCGTACTGGTCGGCCAGCTTGGTGCGGACGGTCTGATAGCCGCGCTCGTTATGGATCGCCTTGACCAGCAGGTCGGACTTGCCGTCGTCATGCAGGTCGAAGAACTTCATGTCGCGGATCAGCCGCGGGCTCATATATTGCCGGATGAAGCTCTCGTCGCGATGGTCGGCCCAGCCTTCCTTCAGCACGTTCACCCAGTCCTTCGATCCGGCGATATTGGGCAGCCATTCGCGGTCTTCCTCGGTCGGGTTCTCGCAGATGCGCTTGATGTCCTGCATCATGCCGAAGCCCAGCGCATAGGGGTTGATGCCGCTATAGCCGCGATGGTCGAAATCGGGCTGGAACACCGCGCCGGTATGCGACTGGAAGAATTCCATCATCGCCCCGTCGTCCAGGAAGCCGGTCTGATGCAGCCGGTTCATGATGTGGTAGTGGACGAAGGTGGCGCAGCCCTCGTTCATCATCTTGGTCTGCTTCTGCGGATAGAAATACTGCGCCACATGGCGGACGATGCGCAGGATCTCGCGCTGCCAGGTTTTCAGCAGCGGCGCCTTCTTCTCCAGGAAATAGAGGACGTTCTCCTCCGGCAGGCCAAGCAGCTGCTTGCGCTCGGATTCGCTGATCGAGCGCTTCGTGCGGGCAACCGACGGAACCGTGCGCCACAGCTCGTTATAGGACCGTTCCTGTTCCTCCCGCCGGTCGCGGGCGCGCTCCTCTTCCTCGCGCAGCGACCCGACCTTGCGCCGCGGATAGCGATGCACGCCCTGGGCCATCAGCGCATGGGCGGCGTCCAGCATCTGCTCGACGGCGTCCTCGCCATAGCGGTCCTCGCAGCGGGCGATATAGCTCTTGGCGAACTCCAGATAGTCCAGGATGCCCTCGGCGTCGGTCCACTGCTTGAACAGGTTGTTGTTCTTGAAGAAGTGGTTATGGCCGAAGGCGGCGTGGGCCGTGACCAGCGTCTGCATCATCATGGAGTTCTCCTCCATGAGATAGGCGATGCAGGGGTTGGAGTTGATGACGATCTCATAGGCCAGGTTGCGCAAGCCGGCACGGTACAAGGTCTCGTCGCGGGCGAAATGCTTGCCGAACGACCAGTGCTTGTACATCAGCGGCATGCCGATCGAGCTGTAGGCGTCGAGCATCTGCTCGAAGGTG
>Ga0207694_10000675_pt1 | contig 30607 bp, 31 predicted proteins | sample KBSC34metaG_FD_184353 | JGI IMG/M metagenome (GOLD analysis project Ga0207694, IMG submission 184353) | Corn rhizosphere microbial communities from Kellogg Biological Station, Michigan, USA - KBS C3-4 metaG (SPAdes) (version 2) | ecosystem: Host-associated > Plants > Roots > Rhizosphere > Soil... | reverse complement strand
AAGCCCGTGGGTGGCCCGTGCGGTCACATTGGGGCCGGGCGGGATCGCCAGGATGGATCAGGAACTGCTGCTCGACGCCAACATCCACGACGGCACGCCTGAGCAACGGGAGTTCGTTCGCGCCCGGCATCGGCCCTACCCCCAGCACGCGCTCCTGGAGCCGGGACGGCTGTCGGCCTTTCTCGCGCTCGGCCTGCCGACCGGCTATGTCCTGACGACTGAGGATCGAACGGTCGAGCCGCATGTCGCGGGGGGCTTCATGGATTTGCTGCCCGGCTGCCGCCGTGCCGAGATCGATGCCGGGCACCAGTGCATGAACACGCGCCCGGCCGAGCTCAGCGAAATCCTCGAACGGATGGCGGCCTGACGTCGCTGCGGGATTTAGAAGTCCTGCGGCGCGAAATGCCACGTCCCATGGTCGAGCGAAGCATAGGCGCACACGTAGGGGTTCGCCGGATTGCCGAGCACCTGGGGTGCCTGCGTCGGCCATTTTCCGGCGCAGCTATTCTCAAGACATACACATAGATAGGCGGAGGTGGCGTCCTCCGGATTGTTCAGGGCCTGATACTGATTGGTCTCGCTGAGGTTGGCCGACCGGTTTTCCTTGAAAGCAGCGATGATCGTTTCGGCCAGAGGGGGCGGCAATGGGCTGAGCTTTTTCCCCGGCCATATCGAGAATGCGGTCGACGGCCATCGCTTATGAACGGCGACCACCCTGACGTCGGCGAAATTCGTGGCAGCGTCGGTGCAAATGACGACATCCTGCAATCCGCCCGGTCCCACCGGGTGAGGGTCATTTGCGGAATCGCAGGTGTAATCGTATTGACCGACGATGGTTATCTCTGAAAACCGATAGAGATATCCGAGGAAGCTTCTGGCTTCGAAATCTTCGGGTAGCATCAGATTCGGCGCATCCCGCGAGAATGCGATTCGGAACTCGGGCGCCTTCCAATCCGGTGTCCCGTTCTTCGCGACCGGATGAAGCACGCATGAAAACCCGATGCACTGATTCAGCAGCCCGCGAACCCGCACATACTTCCCGTCATATTGCGGGCCGTTGGCGCGCACCGCCGCGATCGTGGTGTCCAGCGGGCTGTCCGGGCTCTTTCCCGGGTTGATTGCACAGCTCGGTAAGGTCGCGACCAAGAACAGCACCGCCGCGATCCAGCGCATCGATCCCTCCCCGGCGCCGCATGGTCCGACGGGCGCCGCGAGGACTATACGGGTTCCGGTATTTGGCGGGTAGGCGGGATCGCTCCGCCGATCTACTTCAGCGCGACCGTGTAGTCCGCATCGGTCTTCGCCTTGACCTCGTCTGCAGTCACGCCGTCGGCCAGCTCGATCAGGGTCAGCCCGGTGGGGTCGCCACGGCGGAGCGTGAAGACGGCAAGTTCGGTGATCACCATGTCGACTACGCCCGAGCCGGTCAGCGGCAGGGTGCATTTCTTCAGCAGCTTGGACGAGCCGTCCTTGGCCGCATGCTCCATGGTCACGACCACGCGCTTCACGCCCGCGACCAGGTCCATGGCACCGCCCATGCCCTTGATCATCTTGCCGGGCACCATCCAGTTGGCCAGATCGCCGTTCTGCGCCACTTCCATCGCGCCCAGAACCGACAGGTCGATATGGCCGCCGCGGATCATGGCGAAGCTGTCGGCCGAGGAGAAGAAACTGGTCTCCGGCAGCTTGGTCACGGTCTGCTTGCCGGCATTGATCAGGTCGGCGTCGACCTCGTCCTCATACGGGAACGGGCCCATGCCCAGCATGCCGTTCTCGCTCTGCAGCGTCACTTTCATGCCCGGCGGGATGTTGTTGGCCACCAGGGTCGGGATGCCGATGCCCAAATTGACGTAGAAACCGTCCTTCAGCTCACGGGCGGCGCGGGCCGCCATCTGGTCGCGGGTCCAGGGCATCAGGCGGCGCTCCTCTGGCGAACGGTGCGCTGCTCGATGCGCTTCTCGTAGTTTTTGCCGACGATGATCCGCTGCACATAGATACCCGGCGTGTGGATGCTGTCCGGGTCCAGCTGGCCGGGTTCGACCAGCTCCTCCACTTCGGCCACCGTCACCTTGCCGGCGGTCGCCATCATCGGGTTGAAGTTCCGCGCGGTCATGCGGAAGACCAGATTGCCCTCGGTATCGGCCTTCCAGGCCTTGACCACCGACAGATCGGCGGTCAGCCCCCGCTCCATGACGTATTTCTGCCCGTCGAACTCGCGCACTTCCTTGCCTTCGGCGACGACGGTACCGACGCCGGTCTTGGTGAAGAAGGCCGGAATGCCGGCGCCGCCGGCGCGGATGCGCTCGGCCAGGGTGCCCTGCGGGTTGAACTCGATCTCGAGTTCGTTTGCCAGGTACAGCTGCGCGAACAGCTTGTTCTCGCCGACATAGGACGAGATCATCTTCCTGATCTGCCGCGCATCCAGCATCTTGCCAAGGCCGACGCCGTCGATGCCGCAATTGTTGGAGATGACGGTCACATCCTTGACCTTGGTCGCGACCAGCGCGTCGATTAGGTTCTCGGGGATGCCGCACAGGCCGAAACCGCCGGCCATCAGCGTCATGCCGTCATGCGTCAGACCGGCCAACGCGGATGCGGCGTCAGGAAATACCTTTTTCAAGCGAAATCACCGTCTTTGGGCAGCCTTCGAGGGGAATGTCGGATGTACCGGCCACCCCGATGACTGTCAACGCGACAGATCGCCTGCTGAGGTGGACTCAGCGCGCGGGCGGCAGGTCGATCAGCGGCTGAGCGCGATACATCAGGGCGATCAGCTGGGCACGCCAGCCGTCGGCATCGGGCTGGCGCACGCTCTGGGCCAGCGCGATCACATCGTTGCAGCTGAGGTCGCGCATCGCCGGATCGCCCCGCAGCAGGCCGCCGAACCCGGCGGCGGCGGCGGCGAAGCGGACGATCTCGGGCGCGTTGTCGATCGTGCCGACAGTGCTGGTCGTGGTGATCGGCTCATCCAGCTTGGGCTGGCTGGCCGCGGTGCCGGCGACATGCAGCACGCCGTATTTGACGATCAGCTTGGCGGTGTTGCCTTTGGGCGACGAGTCGGTCCGCTGCGGCAGCAGCTCATACAGCATGGCCGCGCGGCCGGAAGCGATGCCACCGGCGGCTCCGTCCGGGGCCTCGTTGGGGTCGGGCATCGCCGCGGGATCGCCCAGCGCGCGGAAGGCCGCGACGGCGCTGGGGTCGAACTCGATGCCGACCGTGGCGGCGTCCGGCACGCCCAGCCCCGGCACCTCGACCCACAGCAGCAGGCTTTCCTCGTTCCAGGGCGTGGTCGCCAGCACCACCATGGGCTTGTCGGGCGCGGTTTCGGCCGCGGTCGGGCTGATCGATGACAAGGCGCGATTGACCAGCGCCTCGATATGCACGCTGCCGTGGGCCGGCAGCATGTTGGCCATCAGCGCGGCGCGGATGCCCGAAAGCGCATCAGGGCTGGGATCGCCGGGCAGCGGATCGGGCTCGGTCGACTGGCTGGCCAGCAGACGGCCGGGCGGAGGCGCCGTATGGAAGCTCCAGTTCGACTGGCGCGTTTCGGCCACCGCGTGCCAGCCGACGCCGAAGCGAGCCGGCGACATGGCCGCCGCGGTCTTCTGCTTGTCTTGATCGGCGCCCTGCTTGTCGCTGTCGCGATCGTCGCATCCGCCGCCGAGCGCAATCGCCAGCGCGATGCCGGTCACCAGTCCGAGCTTACCCTGCATCGATCCAGTCTAGACCGGCCAGATGGCGGAAATACGGCACAGGCCCAGCCTCAGGGTGCACGCTTCAGGCCCTTGTCGGCCAGTTCCTGGAGGTATTTCTTCCAGCGCTTGTTATGGTCCCGGCCCAGCTCGTGCAGATATGACCAGCTGAAGAGGCCGGTATCGTGCCCGTCGTCGAACAGCAGCCGCACGGCATAATTGCCGACCGGCTCGGCCCCTGTGATGGCGACCCCTTGCTTGCCGCCGATGGTCTTGCGCTCGGCCTCGCTATGGCCCTGAACCTCAGCGGAGGGCGACTGGGTGCGCAGATATTCGGCCGCCAGGACGAAGCGCGCGCCGTCGTCGAAGGCGATGTGCAGTTCGCGTTCGGCGCGTTTCACGACCAGCTCGGTCGGCCAGACAGATTCAGCCATCTCTGGGCCTCAGCGCGCGTCGTCTTCGAGCGGCCGCGCCTCGTCGACCAGCATGATCGGGATGCCGTCACGGATCGGATAGGCGAGGCCGGCGCGGTCGCTGATCAGCTCCTGCGCCGCGGCGTCATAGCGCAGCGGGCCCTTGGTCAGCGGGCAGACCAGAATCTCGAGCAGCTTGGGGTCCGCCTTGCGGTCGGGATTTGACATTATGGGCCGGCGATCAGTGACGGGGTTGGGCGCCGCCGCCATGGCCGGCGATGGCGATTTCGAGCAGGCTCATCATGAGCTTCGCGCGGTCGGAAAGGCAACCGGCTTCCAGCAGCATCTGCTTCTCCGGCGGCGCGAACGGGCAGATCATCGCCAGCGAGGTCACCAGCCGCTCGTCCGGCGTCTGGCCGATCGCATCCCAGTTGGCCGACAATTCGTGCTGGCGGAAATAGGCCTGCAGCAGATCGATCAGCCGGTGCCGATCGACGCCGCCGCCGTCCTCGTCGAGATCCGCGGCATAGGGCGACCAGTCGGCAACCACCCGGCGATAGCCGCGCCGCAGCTCCAGCTCCTGCGTGATCCGGAAGCGGGCGACACCGTCGAGCGCGACCAGATAGCGTCCGTCGCCGCTCTCGTTGAAGGACGTGATCCGCCCGGCGCAGCCGACCGCGTAGAGCGGCGGTCCCAGATCGCCGGCGGCCGGATCGGATGGCTGGATCATGCCGATCAGCCGATCGCCGCCGATGGCGTCGTCGAACATCGCCAGATAGCGTTTTTCGAAAATATTGAGCGGCAGGCGCCCGCGCGGCAGCAGCAGAACGCCGGTCAGCGGAAAGACCGGCAATTCGCGGGGCAGGTCCCCGACCGATGCGTAGCCGCTGCTCACAGGCTGGGTTTAAGAGAACAGGATGGAGGACAGCTTGCGCCGGCCGCTGACCGTCACCGGGTCCTTGGGCCCCCTCGCCTCGAAATACTTCACCAGCTGCTTGCGCGCCTCTTCCTCGTTCCAGGCGCGGTCGCGCTTGATGCTCTCCAGCAGATGATCGATCGCGTCCTGATGCTGGCCACCGGCATAGAGCGCGGTGGCCAGATCGATCCGGGCGCGGTGGTCGGCCGGATCGCGGCTGACGGCATCCTTCAGCGGGCCGATCGGGCCGGCGTTCGAGGCCTGGTCGGCCAGGTCGATCGCGGCCTTGGCGGCGGCGATATCGGCATGGTTGGCGATTTCCTTAGGCGCCTGGGCGAGAACGCTCTTCGCCTCCTCCAGCCGATCCTCGGCCAGCAAGGCGCGCACAAGGCCCAGGAACGCCGCCGGGGTTTCCGGCGCCTCGCCCAGCACGGCCTGATACAGCGCAATGGCATCGGCGGTCTGTCCGGCATCCAGCATCTGGGCGGCCTGTTCCAGCACCGCGGCCAGATCGTCGTTGCCGCCGGTCTGGGCGGCCAGGCGGTCGACGAACTGCTTCACCTGGCTGTCGGGCAGCGCGCCCTGGAAGGCATCGACCGGGCGACCCTGGAAGAAGGCATAGACGGTCGGGATCGACTGGATGCGCAGCGCCTGGGCCAGGTCTGGGTTCTTGTCGATGTCGACCTTGGCCAGCCGTACCTTGCCGCGCGTGGCCGCCACCGCCTTTTCCAGCGCCGGGGCCAGCTGCTTGCACGGGCCGCACCAGGTTGCCCAGAAATCGACGATGACCGGTGCTTCCATCGAGGCGGCGATGACATCGGCCTCGAAAGTCGCGGTGGTGACATCCTTGATTGGCGCGGCGCCGTTCCCGGCCGCCGACTGCCCGAGTGCGAGATCCATCACAATATCCTCCTGATGGCCCCTAACATGTGACGTCGCCCTCGCTTGGGCAAGCGGAACCTAGTCAAAACACGATCTTCGTCCCCCCGCTTGCGCCGGCCAAAGTTTTGCGTATATTCGCCGCTTCGCGACCGGGAGCGTATCGGGTCGTGACGCGGACGAAACCGCCGCGGGCGTAGCTCAGGGGTAGAGCACAACCTTGCCAAGGTTGGGGTCGAGGGTTCGAATCCCTTCGCCCGCTCCAGTTTCCGATGGTTCGAGCCGAACAGGCCGCCTTACCGTCGGCGTTCCATCAGGCCGGACACGACGACCACGGAAATCCCGATCACAGCGACGGCTGCGCCGAACTGCATCAGGCGTGGATGATCGGCCGCTTCGGGCGAGCCGAATGCAGCCAGCACGAGCATTCCAAGACAAAGGGCGGCCAGTTCGAGTGCCGTGGTGGAGATGTTCATCGGGTGCCATTCCAGGTGGACTAACCGAGCGAATACGGTTTCGCGCCTGGAAAGGGTCCCTGGTCTCGCCGACTTTTCGTTACGGCTCGATCTTGAAAACGACCCCGTAGCCGTAGCGGCCGCCATGCGACGTGACACCGTAGATGTTGCCGTGCGGATCGATCGTCAGGCCGGCCAGAGGCGCCTCGCCGTCACGTCCCCCGAACTGGTGGACCGCAAATGGTTCCTCTTCGTGGCCAAGCCTGAATTTATAGACCGTTCCCCGATCCGACCTGCCCCCCTGCGTCGTCGTCCCGTAATAATAGCCGCCGTGGGCGACGACGCCCGAGCCCGGAAAATAGACAGAGGGGATGACGTCCTGATTGAAATCGAACTCCTCGGCCGTACGGGCGCCGATCGTATAGCGGAACAGCAGGCCGAGACGGTGTTCGCCGCCTTCCCGCAGGGCGCCGACCACGCCGTTGGCGGTCTTGTCGAAGATCAGATCGCCGTCTTCGCGGGATGGATCCGAGATCCGGTCTTGGAAGACGGAAAGAGCCGTCATCCTGCCGCCCGTCGACGGAACGCGAAACAGGGTCGTGGTGCCCAGCCTGTGCTGGTTGCGTACGGGCGCGGTCAGCCCATAGAGATATCCCCCATAATACAGGATTCCCGCGACCGGAGTGGCGGTTGTTTCGAAGGTTTGTCCTTCGAACGACAACAGTGTCTCCGCCGTCCCGGGGGCGTTCAGATTCACGCGGTAAATCGTGCCCCAGCCGTTGGCGCCACCCGCGGCGGTTGCGCCATAAAGGTTGCCGAACCGGTCGATATCGATTGCGCCAAGGGGGCGATAGGGGGTCCTGGAATTCTGAGGGGTGGTAAGCGAAGCGGTAGAGCGGTTGAAGACCGCCCTCCATGCCGAGCCGGTAGACCACCCCAAATCCGGAGGTGGTGCAGGCGGTGCCGAACAGATGGCCGTTGCGCAGGATCATGGGCGATCTCGGGCGGCCTTCGCTTGGCGTGAACGCGTGGATCGTCCGGAAGAAATCGCCGTAGACCGAAATCTCGAACGCGGTCCCGAAACCGTTGGCGCCGCCCTCGGATGTCGTGCCGAAGAGAAAGCCGTCGGCGTAATCGAGGGCTAATGCCGTGTTGGGATGGCTCCCATCACCTCTGTTTTCAAAATCATGCAGAACCTTGAACGTCGCAGCGTCCACGGGCTTCGCGCCGATCGCCAGAAAAACGGCGATTATACCCGCCCGTACCGCGCCCCTGAGCGCAGTAGCCATGCCAAGCCCCTCCTCCGCACGTATTTACGACCTTATAAACTTGCACGAAGAGGCATGAAAATAATGTTTTCAGGGCTTTAACATCCGTCGCCGGCAAGGGCCGGCGTGCAGCGCCCCGAGACTTGGACCGCTTGCGGAACATGGACATCGCTTGTCCCGGCCTAAATCGATCCCAACATCAGGTTTCCGCGCAACACATCCCGGAAAATGCGGCTCACATGATCTGGCCGAAATCGAAAATCGCCTATCGCAGGGTCGCTATTGCGGCGGTGCTCGCCGCAAGCGTGGCGGCTGGATGCGCACATGCTGAAGTCACGGCCGCCGATTGCCGGATCGGCGCCTATCGGCTGCGGGACGGCGACGTGGTCGAGATCGGCCCCGCGGCCGGGGGCGCGTTGCGCTGGCGCAAATGGGATGGCGAGACCGGCGCGCTGAAGCAAACGCCCGATGGCACGTGGACCAGCACGCGCGGCTGGACGGACCAGGCGGACGGTCATCGGATTTCGTTCGCGCCCTGCACCTCAGGCGACCTCGCATTCGACAAGACCGCCGGCCATCGCATCGATTTCGACGTCGATAACACGCGCTTCGACAGCCACGGCGCGACGCTCGCCGGCCGTCTCGTCCTGCCGAAAGGGGACGCCGCGGTTCCGATCGTCGTGCTCATCCACGGCTCGGAGAACTATTCGGCCGTGGACTCCTATGCCCTGCAGTGGCTGCTGCCCGCGCAGGGTGTCGGCGTCTTCGTCTACGACAAGCGCGGCACAGGCCGCTCCACCGGCGAATACACGCAGAATTTCGATCTGCTCGCCGACGACGCCGTCGCGGCAATGGCTGAAGGGCGGCGGCTGGCGGGCCGGCGCGCCGGCCGCATGGGTTTCGAGGGCGGCAGCCAGGGCGGCTGGATCGCGCCGCTCGCCGCGAGCCGGACCGGGGCCGATTTCTCGATCTCCAGCTTCGGCCTGCTGGTGACCCCGCTCGAGGAGGACCGCGAGGAGATCGTGCTGCAGATGCAGCTGAAGCACCACACGCCGGAGGAAACCGCCAAGGCGCTGGAAATCGCCGACGCAGCCGGCGTTCTTGTCGCGAGCAATTTCGCTGAGGGGTATGCCCGGTTCGACGCGTTGCGCGCCAAGGCCAAGGATGCGCCCTGGTACAAGGACCTGGAGGGCAATTTCACCGGAACGCTGCTGCCGCTGAGCGAAGCGGAGATGAAGGCCAAGGCGAAAGAACTCAATCCCGACGTTCCCTGGCGCTATGACGGCATGGCGGTGCAGGGGACCCTCAAGACGCCGCAGCTTTGGGTCCAGGCCACCGACGATCTCGACGCGCCGTTTGCCGAAACGAATCGCCGGCTGAAAGAGCTGCAAAGCCAGGGGAAGCCGATCACGATCGTCTCATTTCCCCATGCCCAGCACGGCATCTACGAATACGAGACGAAGCCTGACGGCGAGCGCGTCGATACTCGCAATCCGGACGGATATTTCGCGCTGCTGCGCGATTTCGCCCTGGGAAAGTTGGGCGTGGCTTATGGCGCCAGCACGGTCAACCCGGCCGACACGGACAGGGAGCGATAATATCGCTTGCAAACTTCGTCATCTGGGCGATATTATCGCTCGTGAAAACAATCGTCCTCACGCTCAGCGCCGCCAAGGATCTCGACGCGCTTCCGCGAGACGCCCGCGAGCAAGTGGAGGCAGGACTTCATCGCTATGCCGTGATGGGTCACGGCGATGTCAAAGCCCTTCAAGGCTGCGACGGCTACCGACTGCGCATAGGCGCCTACCGTGTGATTTTCGATGAGGATGCCACCACAATTCTGGCGATCTATATCGGACGGCGCGCTACAACGACTTACCAGAGGAGCTAGGCCATGAGCGCGCCGCAGATCATCCGTTCGCCCAGTGGCGAAGAACTTGTGGTGTTACCTCGGGCCGAATACGAGGCTCTCCTCGAGCGTGCCGATCAGGAAGCCGAGGACGCTGAGGACATCGCCATTTATGATTCTCGAAAAGCCGAATTGGCGGCTGGTGGCTCCGTGCTGCCGCCAGAAGTCAGCGCGGCAATCCTTCGGGGCGACAGCCGGCTCAAGGCTATCCGAAATTGGCGGCGCGAAACGCAGCTGCATTTGAATTTCAAGACAGGGATCGCTCAGGGCTATCTGTCTGATCTCGAAACCGGACGCCGCACGGGAACTCCAGAGACGCTCGCGAAGCTGGCACAAGCTTTGGAGGTTCCGGTGGATTGGCTTTCGTAGGCGGTTCTCAGCCACGTCATGACCGAGTTCTCAACCCAGTCCCTGCTCGACACGGAAACGGTCCGGATCCGCGACGTCGTCTGCCATGGCGAATGCCGGCACAAGAGCGCGACCGAATGCGCGGCCGCCACGCACCTGGTCTTCCCCTATCGCGGCGTCTATGTGCGCCATGTCGGGCGGAACGACGCCGTGGCCGAGGCCAATCAGGTCGTGTTCTTCAACCAGGGTGAGGAATACGCGGTCAGCCATCCGGTCGACGGCGGCGATTCAAGCCTTTCGATCGAGATCGCCGAGCCGCTGTTGCGGGAGCTGGCGCCGAAAGACCAGATGGAGTCCGGCGCCGTTCTCGCCTTCCGACGGCACCGGCTGCGCATCGATCCGCGCACGCAGGTGCTGGTCGCGCTGCTGCGCCATGGCCTGCGCGAGGGCGTGGTCGAGACGCTGGAGGCCGAGGCGCTGACCCTCACCCTGGCGCGCCGGGCACTGGGCGAGCGGACGGCGCACGCCGCCGGGGGCAGCCAGGGGCGGCAAAAGCTGGTGGACCGGGCCAAGGTGGTCCTGTCGTCCGACCTGGCGCGGCGCTGGACCCTGGCCGAGATCGCGGGTGAGGTCGGCGTCTCCCCGGTCTATCTGACCCAGGTGTTCCAGCAGGTTGAGGCGGTGCCGCTCTATCGCTATCAGCTGCGGCTTCGGCTGGCGCGCGCGCTCGACCTGCTCGGCCAGTATGATGACCTCACCATGCTGGGGCTCGATCTGGGCTTTTCCAGCCACAGCCACTTCACAGCGTCGTTCCGCCAGGCCTATGGCCGCACGCCGGCGGAATTCCAGCGTTCGGTCCGCCTGCGCTGACCGTTTCGCCCCCGTCAGATCGCTAAAGAATCTGACAGCGGCGGCGCTTCCCGAAATGCGAGTTTCTCCGTGCCCACTGACGGGCAAACAACGGAGAGAAATCATGACACAGAAGACTTGCGCGGCCTGCGACTACCCGCTCGACGCGAACGCCATCAGCGTGACAATCGGCGGCCAGACGGTGGATGTGTGCTGCGAGGAATGCGCCGTGGCGCTCAGGGAGGCGCATGCCGCCACCTCGGCCGGGCGCGGCCGGGCCCTGACCCGCATCGCACCGATGGTGCTGGCCGGGCTGATCCTGCTGGCCCCCGCGCTCGCGGCCGCCGGTCCGGCCCGCATCGCCGATGCCGGCGGCGTTCAGCCGACGTTGACCAGCGCCAAGCAGGCGGTCACGCGCTGGCTGGCCGAGAACGGCGAGCGTCAGCTTCATGCCGGCCGGGCCGAGTTCGATGCCAATGGCAACATCACGGTCGAGGTGCTCACGGTCCAGGGCCTCGCGGTGCGCCATGTGACGGTCGACGGCGCGAACCGCGCGGTCGTCGTTGCCCAGGCGGGACGGCATCTGGCCGAATGATGCGCCGGCATCCGGCGATCCTGCCGGCGGAGCGGCACCCCGCTCCGCCGGTGGAGGCCATTGCCGCCAGGTCCCACTAAGCCCATATCCAGCATGGTTTTCCTCAGCTAGAAGCAGGACGCCCCCCGCTCGCGGACGTCTCATCCCATGATGGACAAGAAATACAGGACCTTGATCGTCGGCCTCGCCCTCGCCGGACTGGCTGTCCTCTATGTGATCGTCGGCCAGGTGACCGGCGCCCCGCATTACGATGCGCGGTTCGACAAAGTCGTCCTGCCGACCGGCTCCAAGGGCCAGGCCAGCAAGGTTGCCGCCGTCACGGCCGCGATGCTGCGCGACGGCGTCGATCGCGGGTGGTGCCCCAGCGAATCGTTCCTGACCCCGGCAAGCTGGCGCACCGACACCTGCGCCTTCCAGCTGGGCCAGGAGAAGATCCTGTCGCGCACCACCTTCACCCTGCGTGAGGATGTGGCGACCTTGGGTTCGCTCAACGATATCGACAAGGACCTCGATGTCGCGGTGGAGCGTATCCAGGCCGGCCCGCGCATGTGGGGCTTCATCTACAACACGGTGGGCAATTACGGCGTCGCGGCCGATGCGCTCGACCGGTTCAACCGGCGCGTGGTCGAGGGCCAGGCCGGGTATTATCCGCGCATCGACAATCTGGGCGATCTGCTGAAAACCATCATCCGGGCGACCGGCGGCCAGATCGAGGCGCTGAAGGCGGTCGACAGCCACTCCTGGTTCATGACCGGCGACACGCGGGCCGAGTTCGTCCGTACGCGCGGCGAGTTCATGGCGGCCTGCGAGATACTGAAGGGCATTCAGGTCGATTTCGACGGCGTCATCGACAAGCAGTCGGTGAAGCCGTCGATGGATGCCGCGGTCGACGCGGTCTGCGCGGTGAACGAAACCCGGACCCCGCTGATGACCTGGTACCTCGACAGCCACATCGCGTCACTGAGCGGCAACGGTGCGACCGCGGTCGCCAAGCTGCAGAACGTCTACAATCACCTGGCGTCGGCGCCCGGCAGCGGGCGGTAGCGGAGCCCCTAGTTCCGCCGCCGCGCCCAGCCGGGAGCCGGGGCGCGCTCCAGCCGGCTTTCCGGGATCAGGCGGCGCATCCGCCTGCCGAAGCTGCGCAGGCAGACCTCGGTCTCGGCCAGCGGGCCCATCGTATAGCTGCTGGACGACATGCCGGCCTGCACCCGCTCGATCAGCGCCTTGTCCTCGACGCTCACCATTCGGTTGATCCGCCAGTTGAGATAGCGGGCGGCCCGCATCTCCCGCCGCGCGTCGGGCAGCACATAGGCGATCTCGCGGATCAGCGTCTCGGTCGGCGATACGGGCAAGAACTGCATGAAATCGACCTGGTCGGGATAGATGTCGAACGCCATGTTGGGCCAAAGCTTGTAATAGGCCCATTTGCGCTGCCGCTCCGCCGTCAGGTGCGGCACCGCGGGCAGGTATTTCTGATACAGCCGCTCGGAGATATTGGCTGACGGCTCAACCCGCATGTCGCCCCACATCTTATCCACCCATTCCTGCGCCTCGACGCCGTAGGAGCGGCCGAACAGCCGGGTCAGCCCCGGATGGGCGACGGTGATGTGCAGCGCGTCGGAATAATTGTCGCCGACATTCTTCCAGTTGACCGCCCGGGTGCGGAGCGTCACCCGGCCCAACGCCTTGAGCTCGGGGAGCCGGTACGGCTCCAGCTCGGCGTGGTACGGCGCCATCATCTCGGCGACCGATGGGCCGCCCGGCCGCTGGCGGACGAAGACGAAGCCCAGGAAGCTCTCGACCTCCAGCGGCTTCAGGCCGGTGGAGCCCAGGTCCAGGCCGGGGAATTTTTCGCGGAACGGCACGGTGTTGAGCCGCCCGTCATAGCCGTAGCTCCAGGCGTGATAGGGGCAGACGATTGCACCCCTGCACTTGCCCGACGGGCCGTCCAGCAGCCGCGCCGCGCGATGGCGGCAGACATTGTGAAAGCCCTTGAGCGCGCCCGCCTTGTCGCGCACGACGACGAAGCTTTCCCCCATGAAGTCCAGCGTGTGATAGTCGCCGGCCTCGGGCATGTCGCTCTCATGGCAGACGATCTGCCATGAACCGGCGAACACCGCGTCGCGCTCCGCCTCGAGGAAATCCGCGTCGCGATAAATCCAGCCGGGCAGGCTCAGCCCGTCCTGGTCGGGCTGATGGCTGGGCTCACGAAAGCGAGGCGGCTCGGCCATGGGAAACTCGGTTGAGTGGCATCATGCAAACATCCATACTGTACGACCGTTCAAGAAGGAAGTACAAGCATCCCGGATTCGGATTTTTGAGGTGTGAAAATGCGGGACGTCGTGATCGTCGGCGGCGGCCATAACGGGCTGGTCTGCGCAACCTATCTCGCCAAGGCGGGCTTGAAGGTGACGGTGCTGGAACGCCGTGGCGTTGCCGGCGGCGCCGCGGTGACCGAGGAGTTCCATCCCGGCTTCCGCAACTCGGTCGCAAGCTACACCGTCTCGCTGCTGAACCCTAAGGTCATCCGTGACCTGGACCTGCACGGTCATGGGCTGAAGATCGTCGAGCGCACCCTGTCGAATTTCCTCCCGCTCGACGACGGGCAGTATCTCAAGGTCGGCGGCGGCAAGACCTATGACGAGGTCGCCAAGTTCTCGAAGAAGGATGCCGACCGCTTAGGCGCCTATGCCGACCAGCTCGACGCCGTCGGCGACGTGCTGCGCGACATCGTGCTTGAGACGCCGCCCAATATCGTGCGCGGCAGCATCATGGGCGCGATCCCGGAACTGCTGAAGGGCGGCAAGCTCGGCATGCGGATGAACAGGCTCAGCCTGGAGCAGCAGCGCGTGTTCCTCGACCTGTTCGCCATGTCGGCCGGCGACTATCTCGACGGCTGGTTCGAATCCGCGCCGATCAAGGCGGTCTACGGTTTCGACGGCATCGTCGGCAATTTCGCCAGCCCCTATGCCGCCGGCTCGGCTTATGTGCTGCTGCACCACACGTTCGGCGAGGTGAACGGGAAAAAGGGCGTGTGGGGTCATGCCGTCGGCGGCATGGGCGCGATCACCCAGGCGATGGCCAAGGCGGCGATGGCGGCCGGGGTCGAGATCAAGCTGAACAGCCCGGTCAAGGAGATCCTGGTCGAAAAGGGCCGGGCGGTCGGGGCGGTGACGGCGGCGGGGGAGACGGTGCGCGGCTCCGCCATCGTATCCAACCTCAATCCCAAGCTGCTCTATCGCGACCTGATCGATCCGGCGGCGCTGCCCAAGGAATTCCTCGACCGAATCCTCAACTGGCGCTGCGGCTCCGGCACCTTCCGCATGAACGTGGCGCTCAGCGAACTGCCCAGCTTCACGGCATTGCCGGGCACGGCGATGGCCGAGCATCACGGCTCGGGCATCATCATGGCGCCAAGCCTGGCCTATATGGAGGACGCCTATATCGACGCCCGCCGCCAGGGCTGGTCTAAGCGGCCGGTGATCGAGATGCTGATCCCCTCGACCCTGGACACAACGCTCGCCCCGCCCGGCCAGCATGTCGCCAGCCTGTTCTGCCAGCATTTCGCACCCGAGCTGCCGGACGGCTCGTCGTGGGACGATCATCGCGACATGGTCGCCGACCTGATCATCGACACGGTCAACGGCTTCGCCCCCAACTTCAAGGCGTCGGTGCTGGGCCGCCAGATCAACAGCCCGCTGGACCTGGAGCGCACTTTCGGCCTCATCGGCGGTGACATCTTCCACGGCGCGCTGGACCTCAACCAGATCTTCTCCGCCCGCCCGATGCTGGGCCACGCCGACCATCGCGGGCCGATCCCCGGCCTCTATATGTGCGGCTCCGGCACGCATCCGGGCGGCGGCGTCACCGGCGCCCCGGGCCACAACGCGGCGGGCGAAATCCTGGCGGACTTCAGGCGGCGGAGGCTCAGGCGGGCGTGACGCCTCTCAGCGCAGCATCGTCCAGAAGGCGAAGGCCAGAATCCCGAAATTGAGATACATGGTCGCCGCTAAGCCGAAGGCGCGGTACAGCGGGTGGATACGGTAGCCGATCCAGAAGGCGATGCGCGCGACGACGAACACGATCGCCGCAGCCGGTATGGCGCGCATCTCGTCGGCCGTCAGCCCGGCGCTGAGCGCCAGGGTGCCGACGAGATAGATCAGGAACTGCTGCAGCGTGTTGTCCGCCACGCGGCCGTTGACCTCCATCGCCTGGCTCTCTTTGTGGAGCGTCGGATCGATGGCTTCGCTGAGGAAGCGGCCATTGCCCACCGCGATGATGCCGGCCAGCAGCGGCAGCACGGCGAAGGCCGCCGCCCGTAGGGCATAGGCCAGCCGGCCGGCCAGGTCGCCCAGCGCCGGGTTCGCCGGCCATAGGGTATAGGTCAGCGCCGTGCCCGCGATCATGGCGGCAATGCCGCTCGCGGCTCCCGCTGCGACGATCCTCTGGTCCTTCGTCATGGCCTCCCCCGCGCCGGTTTTGCCCCGATGCTCTCGCGTTACTTTCTAACGGGCAAGGTCTGTGTTTCTGTGGCCCATAAATCGCAGCGGGAGGAAACGCGATGAACGCAGAAACGCCGCGGGCGGACGTCCTCGGAAACTTGGCCGCACACCATACCGGCCCGATCGTCATCATGAACCTTTTGAAATTCAAAGCCGACGCCGGCGATGGCCGCACGGGACGGCAGGCCTATTCCGATTACGGGGTTCTGGCGGCTGAAATCCTTCCGGTCTATGGCGCGGAGGTGGTGTGGACCGGGCGGCAGATGGAGATCATAGCCGGCGGCGAGCAGGACGAGTGGGACGTCGTCCTCCTGGTCCGTTACCCCAGCATCGATGCCTTGGCGCGGATGAGCGCCAGCCCGGAATACCGGGCAATCTACCACCACCGCACGGCGGCGCTCGCGCGGGAAACGGTGACCGCGCTGTCGGAGGATTTCGGACTGGGGGATTAAGAGGGCTTCGCCCACCCCGCGTGCTTGGCCAGGAAATGGCCGAACTCCGCCCGCATCTCGCGGTCCTCCGGCGCGCCGCCGAAGCCGCCATGGGGCATGGCCTCCCAGACATGCAGTTCGGTCTCGATCCCGGCCTTGCGCAGCGCCCGGTGGATGCGGGCCGAGTTGGACAGGAACACGTCACGGGTCCCGGTCTGGATGAAGGTCGGCGGGAACCCCTTGGTGAAATCGGCGAAGATCGGCGAGAGATAGGGATGGGCCAGATCAGCGCCGTTGGCGTAGAGCGCGTTCATCGCCGGCAATCCACCGCGCAGAATCACGTCGATGTCGCGGTTGGTATGGAACGTATCGCCCGATTCGGTGAGGTCGACCTCCGGCGTGAACAGGCCGACGGCCGAAGGCAGCGGCAGGCCCAGGTCGCGAATCTTGAGCGGCACCGCCGCCGCCAGGTTGCCGCCGCCCGATGCGCCGGAAATTGCGATCTGCGCCGGGCTGTAGGTCTTGAGCATCTCGCGGTAGACGGCGACGCAATCGTCGATCGCGGCGGGATAGGGATGATCCGGCGGGTTGCGGTAATCGACGCCGTAAACCTTGCAGCGATTCTCGAACGCCTCCATCCGGGCAAAGAGGTGGGTCGGCTCGCCGCCCAGGATCACAAGCCCGCCGCCATGGAAATAGAGCAGGACCTTGTCCTTGTTCCCGGCCGGGACGGTCTCCGGCTCGGCGACGTAGACGGTCACGCCGGCGACCGTCACGGTCTCGGACTTCACCGGCAGCGCCATCAGCGGCCCGCGCATCATCGCCGCCATCTCGCTGTTCATCCGCTCGATGCGGGCATGCCAGCCGGCCTTGTCATGGGTCGGGGGAAACGGTTCCTGGGGCGGGCGCTCCAGGGCCAGCGCGGCCTGCGCCTCGGGGCTGATCGAATTGGGCACCGGGATGGTGCGCTCGCTCAGGAATACCCCCCTCAACCCGCCGTCACTGCTCATGAATTCCTCCCGTCGATCCTTATCGGGCACCCTATCGGCGGATCGGCGCGCCTGTCCACGGGGAAACGCCGCCGCCGGCCTCGATGAGCCAGATGCATAGCGTGCTTGCCATTTTTGCAGATGTCGCGGAAGTTCCTCCATCGACTCACGCAAGAGACACGGGACCCAATGCCCCAACGATCCATGTTCGCCGTCAAGACCCCCGAAGAGATCATCGCCGGCGGGGAGGCCGGGGAACATCAGCTGAAGCGGGCGCTGGGATCGTGGAACCTGATCGCGCTCGGCATCGGCGCGATCATCGGCGCCGGACTGTTTTCGCTGACCGGCGTGGCCGCGGCGGACAATGCCGGCCCGGCCATCGTGCTCTCCTTCATCCTGGCCGCCGTCGGCTGCGCGCTGGCCGGCATGTGCTACAGCGAGATGGCGTCGATGATCCCGGTTTCGGGCAGCGCCTATACCTACGCCCAGGCGACGATGGGCGAATTCGCGGCCTGGACCATCGGCTGGGTGCTGGTGCTGGAATATGCGGTGGGCGCCGCGACCGTGTCGGTCAGCTGGTCGGCCTATGTGATGGACCTGTTCAACAGCCTCGGCGTGCCGATATCGACCAAGATCGCGCTCGGAACCGTCGGCAGCACGCCGCTGACCCTGGATTTCGGCGCCGTCTTCATCATCGTCGTGGTGTCGATGATCCTGATGCGCGGCATCTCCGAATCCGCCCTGGTCAACAACATCATCGTCATCGTCAAAGTGTCGATCGTGCTGGCGGTGATCGCCGTCGGCGTCTTCTATATCCATCCGGCCAATTACGTGCCGTTCATCCCCGAGAACACCGGGAAATTCGGCGAGTTCGGGATCAGCGGCATCATCCGCGGCGCCGCGACTATCTTCTTCGCCTATATCGGTTTTGACGCCGTCTCCACGGCTTCGCAGGAAGCCAAGAACCCCCAGCGCGACATCCCGGTCGGGATCATGGGGTCGCTGGTCGTCTGCACCATCCTCTACATCGCCTTCGCCTTGGTGCTGACCGGCATGGTCAACTACAAGGTCATGCATGGTGACGCGCATCCGGTGGCGACCGCGATCAACCTGACGCCGTTCCCTGTACTGCAGATCCTGGTCAAGGTCGGCATCATCGGCGGCTTCACCTCGGTGATCCTGGTCATGCTGCTGGGCCAGTCGCGCGTGTTCCGGGCAATGGCGCAGGACAGGCTGATCCCCAAGCTGTTCAGCGACATTCATCCCAAATGGCATACGCCGTGGCGGTCCAACCTGACGTTGATGATCTTCGTCAGCCTCTTCTCGGGCTTCCTGCCCCTCGGCTGGCTCGGCCACATGACATCGTTCGGCACGCTGTTCGCCTTCATCCTCGTCTGCATCGGCGTGATCGTGCTGCGGCGCATGCGGCCTGAGCTGCCGCGGCCCTACCGCACGCCGTGGGTTCCGGTCGTGCCGGTGCTGGGCGTCCTGGTGTGCTTCCTGATGATGTCGTACCTGCCGGCCAACACCTGGCTGATCGCAATGGGCTGGCTCATCATCGGCTACGTGGTCTATTTCGGCTACGCCCGGCGGGTAAGCGCGCTGCCGCAAGCGGCGGAGTAACGCGCCAGGGTCCACGGGGGCCCTAGCCGTCGTCCTCCATCACCGGCTCGCCGCCCAGGGACCGGATCATCGCCGCGATTTCGCCGACCACCATATCCAGCGCGGCGGTGTCGGTGCCGCGTGCGACCAGGCTGACGCCGAACGCGTTGTTGCGGAACCACGGATAGGATCCGATATCGACCTGCGGATGGGCGGCCTGGATCGCGCCCAGCGGCTCGGCCAGGATGCTCTCGCCGATCTGGCAGGCGACAGAGCGCGACAGCACAACCGGCCCGCCGGGCAGGGTGGGCACGATATGGTCGATCATCGCCCGCATGATCGCCGGCACCCCGGCCATGATGTAGACATTGTCGAGCCGGATGCCCGGCGCGCCCGATACCGCATTTTCGATCAGCTCGGCGCCCTCGGGCGTGCGCGCCATGCGCAATCGGCCGGGCGTGACATTGCCCTGGCCGTAGTGGGCGATCAGCCGCCGCTCCGCCTCGGGATGGACGATCACGCGCCGGCCGAACGCCTTCGCGATGGCGTCGACGGTGATGTCGTCATGCGTCGGGCCGATGCCGCCGGTGGTAAAGAGATAGGTATAGCGGCCGGACAGCGCCCGCACGGCGTCGACGATCTCGTCCTCGATATCCGGCACGACCCGCGCCTCGGCCAGCCGGATGCCGCGCGCCGTCAGCCGGTTGGCGATCCAGTTCAGGTTCACGTCCTGGGTGCGGCCCGAGAGGATCTCGTTGCCGATGATCAGGACCGCGGCGGTGGGGGCTGGAGAATCGGTGGTCATCGACACAATCTATAATCTTGTTTCCACCTGTACGACGATCCAAATCTTGATCCCGTGCGCCGGTTGGCCGATGGTGCAGCCGTATTCAGTTTCCGAGAATTCGATGAACCGCCAGACCGCCTATCGCGAACCCGCTTACGATCCCGCCGTCGTCATCCATGGGGCCGACGCCTTCGCGGCGATGCGTGTTGCCGGGCAACTGGCGGCGGAGACCCTGGATTTCATCACGCCTTATGTGAAGCCGGGCGTGACGACCTCCGAGATCGACCGGCTATGCGAGCAGTTCCAGCGCGACCATGGCGGCATTCCCGCCCCGCTCGGCTACAAGGGCTATCCCAAGTCGGTCTGCATCTCGATCAACCATGTCGTCTGCCACGGCATCCCGGGCGACCGGAAGCTGCTGGACGGCGATATCCTGAATATCGACGTCACCCCTACGGTCGATGGCTGGCACGGGGATTCCAGCCGCATGTACCTGGCCGGCGACAAGATTCCCTTGCGCGCCCGCAAGCTGGTCGACGTCACCTATGACGCGATGATGCTGGGCATCGCCCAGATAAAGCCGGGCGCGACCCTGGGCGATGTCGGCCATGCGATCCAGAAATTCGTCGAATCCCACCGCTTCTCGGTGGTCAGGGATTTCTGCGGCCACGGCACCGGCAAGATCTTCCATGAGGCGCCGTCGGTGCTGCATTACGGCCGCCCCGGCGAGGGGCTGGTGCTGAAGCCCGGCATGATCTTCACCGTCGAGCCGATGGTGAATATCGGCCGCCACGAGGTGAAGATACTGGATGACGGCTGGACCGCCGTCACCCGCGACCGCTCGCTGTCGGCCCAGTTCGAGCATACGGTCGGCGTCACCGAGACCGGGGTCGAGATCTTCACCCAGTCGCCCGCGGGCCTTGCCAAGCCGCCCTACATCTTCCCGGCCGCGTGAGCGGGAAGCAGGCCGCCCTTCTTCCCGACGACGCCGAGCCTGGCCATGCCGGGCACCGGGAGCGCCTGCGCAAGCGCTTCCTCGACAGTGGTCCAGACTCGCTACCCGATTATGAATTGCTGGAGCTGGCGCTGTACGGACCGATCCTGCGCAAGGACACCAAGCCGCTCGCCAAGAAGCTCATCGCCAGGTTCGGCGATTTCGCCGGGGTGATCAGCGCCTCACCGATCCAGCTGGCGGCCGAAGGCCTCAACGACAACGTCATCGCGACCCTCAAGGTGATCCAGGCGGGCGCGGTGCGGCTCGGCCGCCAGCGGGTGATGGCCCAGCCCATCCTCTCCTCCTGGGCGGCGCTCACCGAATATCTGCATTCGGCGATGGCGCGCGAGGCCAACGAGCAGTTCCGCCTGCTGTTTCTCGACCGCAAGAACCGCCTGATCGGCGACGAGGTGCAGCAGCGCGGCACGGTCGACCACACGCCGGTCTATGTCCGCGAGGTGGTGAAGCGGGCTCTGGAGCTGAGCGCGACGGCCCTGATCCTCGTTCACAACCATCCAAGCGGCGACACAACGCCTTCGCGCGCCGACATCGAAATGACCCGCGACATCGCGAAGGCTCTGTCGCCGGTGGGCGTCACCGTCCACGACCACATCATCATCGGCCGTGGCGAACCGGCCAGCCTGAAGGCGATGGGTTTGCTGTAACGCTTAAACCGGCGTATTCCGCTCCAGGAACGCCCGCACCCGGCGGATCGATTCGTCCAGATGGTCCGGCGCGCGCCAGTCGTGCTGGACCTCGATATTCGGCGCCAGCGCGGCGATTTCGGCGCTGGTCGCGGCGGGGTGCGGTTTGTCGGTGCCGGGCTGGAGGAGGAGCGGCGTGGCGCAGTTCTTCACGAAGTCGCGGCTGACCGAAAAGACGAACTCCCCGCCGAACATGTTGTGGCCGAACGACTGGATAGTCTCGTCGGCGACCCTCGGGTCGCGGGCGTGGACAGTCTCGGCATAGGCCTTGATCGCGTCGTCCCACACGTCGCGATTGTCGCCCAGGCCGATCGGATTCTGCAGCACGGCGGCGGCTACGCGGCTCGGATCGTGCTCGATCGCCTCGAAGCAATAGCTGCCGCCGATGCAGCCGCCCATGACGTGGAATTTGCCGAAGCCCAGATGGTCCATCAGGGCGAAATGATCGGCGGCGAATGTGTGCCAGCCATGGTCGGGCCCGACGTCGGCGACGGATTTGCCGGCATTGCGCTGGTCCATGGCGACGACGGCGAAACGGTCGGCCAGCGCCGTGCACGGGTTCATCCAGGGCAGGCCCGGCCGGGTCCAGAAGTCGATCGAGGATTTGAGCCCGCCCGGCGCGAACAGCAGGATCGGAAAGCCCGATCCATGGACCTCGTAATAGAGTTCGGCGTCGGGGCGCTTGAATATCGGCATTTGGGCCTCTTCTCCTCAGTCGCGGCGCACAGCTATAAGTCCGGGGTGCAGCCGCAACAATCCACTATCGACGAAAGCCTCCCGGCCGCGCCGACGCGCCCCGCCGTGCTGCAATGGGCGATTCTGGCCGCGCTGTCCGTCGCCATCGCCGTCCCGCTGGAATGGCTCAAGGTGCCGGCGGCCCTGTTCCTGGCGCCGATGCTGGCCGCCATCCTGCTGTCGGTTGGCGGCGGTTCGCTCGATATGCCCGGCTGGATCGCGGTGGCGGCGCAGGGGCTGATCGGCTGCATGATCGCCCGCATGCTGCCGGCGTCGGCGGTCGGCGAGGTGGCGATCCATTGGCCGCTCTTCCTCGTCATCATGCTGTCCGTTATCGCTGCCAGCGGCCTGCTCGGCTGGCTGGCGGCGCGGTTCCGGCTGCTGCCCGGCACAACGGTGATCTGGGGCCTCAGCCCCGGCGCCGCGCCGACCATGATCATCATGGCCGAAGCCTATGGCGCTGATGCGCAATTCGTGGCGCTAATGCAGTATCTGCGCCTGTTCATCGTCGCGGCGGTCGCCTCGGCCGTCGCCCGGATGTGGGGCATCAGCACCGCGCATGTGGCTCAGGCGGCGAACTGGCTGGCCCCGGTCCAGCCGGTTGCGCTCATCGAAACGCTGGCGCTGGCCGCGACCGGCCCGATTGTCGCCGCCGTGACGCGCAGGCCGGTTGTGGCGCTGCTGCTGCCGATGTTCGCCGGCGTATTCCTGTCGGCCAAGGGCTGGATCGCGATCGAGATGCCGCCCTGGCTGCTGGCCGTAGCCTACGCCGTGGTCGGCTGGCGGGTGGGGCTGCGCTTCACGCGGGCGCTGCTGATCCATGCCGCCAAGGTGCTGCCCCGGATGATCGCCTGCACCTTCGCGCTGATCGTGCTTTGCGCCGGGCTGGCTGTGATCCTGGCGGCGGGGACCGGCGTCGACCCGCTGACCGCCTACCTGGCGACCAGCCCCGGCGGCGCCGATTCGGTCGCCATCATCGCCGCACAGAGCAATGTGGACGCGCCCTTCGTCATGGCGATGCAGACCATGCGCTTTATCGGTGTGATGCTGATCGGCCCCAGCATGGCGGCCTGGGTCGCCAGACGCACGGCTTAGTCCATAGGTCAGTCGTCCAGCGCCTGATAGGTCAGCGCCCAGATATCGGTATAGATCGCCTCGGGCACGGGGCTGCGCATCGCCCGCTGGGTCAGCAGGATACAGGTCAGCCCCTCCTGCGGATCGTTGCGGAAGGTCGTGCCCAGCCCGCCGTCCCAGCCATAGGCGCCGACCGACAGGTAGCCGTGCCGCGCCGTGATCACGCTCAGCCCAAGGCCCCAGCCATGCTCGTCCCAGAAGCCGGGATAGAAGGGCGAGGCCGCTTTCTGCGTCGGCAGCAGATGGTCGGCGGTCATCAGCCCGATCGTCGCGCGCGACAGGATACGGCCGCCGCCGTGGCGGCCTCCGTTCAGCATCATCTGGCCGAAGGCGAGATAATCGTCGGCGGTCGAGACCAGGCCGGAGCTGCCCGAGGCGAAGACCGGCGGCTGGGACCAGGGCCCGCCCGCGCCCGCGTCGAAGACCCCCGGCTTCCCGCTTTCGCGGTCGATCATGTAGGAGGTCGCCAGCCGGCCGATCTTCTCCGGCGGCACGAAAAATGCGGTGTCCTTCATGCCCAGCGGCGCGAAGACCCGTTCCGCCAGGAACGCATCGAACGGCTGGCCGGCGGCGCGGGCAATGAGGACACCCAGAATGTCCGACCCGGTATGGTAGTGCCAGCGTTGGCCCGGCTGCGTCATCAGCGGCAGCCTGGAGAAGCGGGCGATCCAATCGTCGGGCGCGAACTGCGCCGCGGTCGGCCCGGGGGCGAAGCCGGCCTCGCTGACCGCTTTCTGGATCGGATAGGTTCCAGGCTTCGCCATCAGCATGCCGAAGCCGCAGCGGAAGGTCAGCAGGTCGCGCAGCGTGATCGGCCGGTGCGCCGGGACGGTATCGTCGATCTCGCTTTCCAGCGTGCGCAGCACTCTACGGTCGGCGAGCTCCGGCAGCAGGCGGTCGACCGGCTCGTCGAGCCTCAGCTTGCCTTCCTCGACCAGGATCATTGCGGCGGCCGCTGCGATCGGCTTGGTCATCGACGCGATGCGGAAGATCGTATCGCGCGCCACCGGCACGGCCGTCGCCAGATCCTGGACGCCGGCCGCCACGACATGGACTGCGTCGCCCCGGGCCACCACCGCCACAAGGCCGGGAACCTCGCCGCTTTCGGCATAGGCGTTCAGCGCATCGTCCAGGCGCCGGAGGCGGGAGGCGGAAAAGCCGGTCATCGGTCCATCTTCTCCTGCGCCAGGGGAATGGCGTCGTCGCTCCCCAGCGGCGGCTCGCCCTTGGGATAGAAGGCGGCGGGCTGGTTGTCGTCCATGAACCGCCGGGCCGCGTCGCTGCCGGCGGATGGCGGCGCGGCCATCCGGAAGGCACTCCAGGCGGCGGTCGGCGCGGCGCCGAAACTGCGGGCCGGATTCTCCGCCTGCCGCTGGTCCATCAACCTCGCAGCGGCGCCGAGATCGGCCGCCAGCAGGCCGAAGGCCGTCTCGAGCAGCTGATGTGCGCGGGCCACGGGCACAAGACCGTCTTCGGCGGCAGGCTGGACCGGCGGCGGCGGCACGGCCGCGCGCTGGCCCAGCGCACCGTTCAGCATCCCCACGGCGCCCGCGAACGCCTCGATCTCGGCCGCCAGCGCGGCGGGGTCGCGGTTGAGGGCGGGGATGACGAAGTCGCGCTTCCCGTCATTGGCGCGGCCGCCCCGGACGTAATATTTCAGCATTCGCGGGCTGCCGAGCTCTCGGGATTCGCGCTGCGACAGGCCGGGCCGGATGACCAGCGCCTGGTCGGACGAATTCAGCGCGACCAGCAGAACGTCGCGCAGATTGCCCCAGGTACGCCAGGCGGCCCCCTGGCGGGTGATGGAAAGATCCAGGCTCGGCGGATAGGGGCGCGCAGCCGGATTGTCCTCGCTCAGCAGATAGCCGCCCTTGACCATGTCCAGCACCCGCCTGGCATCCCAATAGGTCCATTTCAGCGGCCGATTTTCCTGCGCCGGAACGGAAAGCGGCGCGATGCCGGCATTCATGCCGTTCAGATCCATCGCGAAGATGAGGTCGGACCATTCCAGCATGCGCCGCCCGTCAGCGACCAGCAGGGCGGTCCGGCCGGTTATGTAGGCTTCGGTCTGCGTCAGTGCGTCGTAGTCGTCGTCGACCGGCGTCAGCGGCATCAGTCCGGCCTGGGAGAGCGCCTGCGCCGCCGGCATGCGAATGCCGTGGTAATAGGCGTCGCCCCTGCCCACCATCGCCGCGGCGATCCCGCCCAGCGGATCGCCGGCGGACACGGCGGGCGTGATCCGGTCGTTGAGAAAGCGCAGCAGCATTTCGGTGACGGGGGTGCTGGCCGGCGTATAGGTCAGGGTATTGGCGCGCACGACCATCATTGCGCGCACGGTTTCTTCGTCAGCGATCTCAGGCCCGGATGCGGCATTGCCCTCGAACGCGGCGAGCGCCTTGCGCCGCAGCATCGCGGCGGTCTCCGCTACGGTCGGATCGCCGTCGAACAGGACTGCGCCGCTCTCGTCGGCCGCCCGGTTGAAGCCGGGGACCGGCACGCCCTCGGCCGCCGCCTCCAGCAGCAGGCCGTGCGTTTCATCCTGGTGGTCCGCCGCCTCCGGCGTGACGACGACTTTCTGGCCATGGCGGGCGATGGCGACCAGCTGCTCCACCGTCAGGTCGTGGCCGGTCAGCGCGATCGGATCGGCATTCTCGCCGGCTGCCGGCACGATCGCACGGTAGGGCCCGGCACCGGCGGTTCCGGCGACGACCAGGGCCAGCACTGCCGCCTTGGCGGCTGTCCGAATATGTCCATAAGACCGCTTCAGATGCCGCAAGACCGTGCCCTCATCCATGCGCCCGCGAAATTTCCCTGCCGACTGCCGGTTTTCCTTGTATCGAACGTATTAAGGTCAAGCTATGGTCTCATGCGCGGGGTGGTGAACCGATTGTCGGAAACGCGCCAAATCCGGCGGACCTTCGGCGAGAGGGATTGCGATTCCGCAACGCATCCCAGTTATATATACTATAAGGCACAAGGATCGGCGGTTCGGTGTTGAGCGCTTGTACGAGCGGGAGACTGTCATGCGGTTCGAGATTTTCAGCAACCCCTTGAAGGCGGCAACCATCGCCTCGCTTGCATTGTCGCTCGGCGCCGGCACGGCCCTCGCGCAGTCCTCGTCCGACACTCCCGAGCGCGAAGAAATCGAAGAAATCATCGTCACCCATCATCCGCTGGGGCCGCTCAGCGAGTGGGCGCAGATGCAGCAGCATTCGGCGGACTATAAGCGGCTGAAGGAAAAGTTCGACCCGACCCAGGGCTCGTCGCATACCGACAACTGGACCTCGGACCGTAACCTCGCCGCGCACAGCAACAACAGCGACAGCTTCATGCAGGAAAGCGCCGATGCGCCGACCCCGCCGGCGATCCAGGCAGTCAAGGACGCCATCGTTCCCCCGTAATCGGGACCGAAGCTATCGACTGTTGACAGTCGGCCAGCCAGGGCCGACGATTACCTCTCCCTGGGGAGCCCGGCTGACGGGCTGAGATACCGCTGGGCCGAAGGGCGGCGCGGAAACCCATCGAACCTGATCCGGTCAGCACCGGCGTAGGGATGGGATCTGGCGCTTTCCCGCGTTCCTTCCCCTATCGTCCGCTGGCCATACCCAAGGGGTTACGAACCATGCCCGACGATCTTTCCGCGGCGAAGAATTTCAGCGTCTCGACCGGCCCGCTGCCGGCCTCGACCAAGATCCATGTGGCGGGAACGGTCCATCCGGAAATCCGCGTGGCGATGCGCGAGATCGCTCTGTCGGGCGGCGAGCCTTCGGTCCGGGTCTACGATGCCTCCGGCCCATACAGCGACCCCAACGCCCATATCGACATCATGGCCGGCCTGCCCCGGCTGCGGCAGGGTTGGATCGAAGGGCGCGGCGACGTGGAGCGCTATGAAGGCCGCCCGGTCACCGCGCTGGACGACGGGCTGAAGAAGGGCGAGCGCCCGGCCCATGCCGCCTTCCCCAACGCGCCTGCGCGGCCGCTGCGCGCTAAGGCGGGCCGCAATGTCAGCCAGCTGCACTACGCCCGTGCCGGCATCGTCACGCCCGAGATGGAATATGTCGCCATCCGTGAGAATATCGGCCGTGCCCAACGCGCCGGTGTTGTGCGCGACGGCGAGAGCTTCGGCGCCGAGATTCCGGATTATGTGACGCCCGAATTCGTCCGCGACGAGGTTGCCCGCGGCCGGGCCATCATCCCGGCCAATATCAACCATCCGGAAATCGAGCCGATGGCGATCGGCCGCAATTTCCTGGTCAAGATCAACGCCAATATCGGCAACTCCGCCGTCGCCTCCTCGATCGAAGAGGAAGTCGAGAAGATGGTGTGGTCGACCCGCTGGGGCGCCGACACGGTCATGGACCTGTCGACCGGCCGCAACATCCACACCACCCGTGAATGGATCGTCCGCAACTCGCCGGTGCCGATCGGCACGGTTCCGATCTATCAGGCGCTGGAAAAGGTCGGCGGCAAAGCCGAGGACCTGACCTGGGAACTGTACCGCGACACGCTGGTCGAGCAGGCCGAGCAGGGGGTGGATTACTTCACCATCCATGCCGGCGTGCGGCTGGCCTATATCCCGATGACCGCGCGGCGCGTCACCGGCATCGTCAGCCGCGGCGGCTCGATCATGGCCAAGTGGTGCCTGGCGCATCACCAGGAGAATTTCCTCTATACGCATTTCGAGGAAATCTGCGAGATCATGAAGGCCTATGACGTCAGCTTCTCGCTGGGCGACGGCCTGCGCCCCGGCTCGATCGCCGACGCCAATGACGAGGCCCAGTTCTCCGAGCTGCGCACCCTGGGCGAACTCACCCAGATCGCCTGGAAGCACGACGTGCAGACCATGATCGAGGGCCCCGGCCATGTGCCGATGCATAAGATCAAGGTGAACATGGAGGAGCAGCTGAAGCATTGCGGCGAGGCGCCGTTCTATACGCTCGGGCCGCTCACCACCGACATCGCGCCGGGCTATGACCACATCACCAGCGGCATCGGCGCCGCGATGATCGGCTGGTTCGGCTGCGCCATGCTCTGCTACGTCACGCCGAAGGAGCATCTGGGCTTGCCGGACCGCGACGACGTGAAGGTCGGCGTCATTACCTACAAGATCGCCGCCCATGCCGCCGACCTGGCCAAGGGCCATCCGGCGGCGCAGGTGCGCGACAACGCCGTCAGCAAGGCGCGGTTCGAATTCCGCTGGCAGGACCAGTTCAACCTGGCGCTGGATCCGGAAACGGCAGCCCATTTCCATGACGAGACCCTGCCGGCGGACGGCGCCAAGACGGCGCATTTCTGCTCCATGTGTGGCCCGAAATTCTGCTCGATGAAGATCACGCAGGAGGTTCGGGAGTATGCACAGAAGGGCATGGACCAGATGTCCGAGGCCTTCGTCGCCGGCGGCTCGGAGGTCTATATTCCGGCGGTGGAGAACACGGTCAGCGCCGAGGCCGCCGAATAAACCAGCCCTGGAAGGCGCGGCATCGAAACGCTGGCAATCCCCATTGCCGGATGGTAAGGAGCCGCGCCTGCTTCAATCGTGAAGCATTTTTGAGATTTCCGGAGCAAGTTTGATGGCTGAAGCCCAGTTCATGTCGGTAACCCCCGAGCAACTCGGCGGGATCATGCAGGATGCCGGTTACCGGACCGAGCACCGCACCGACAATAACGACACCCCGCTGATCGCCAGCGCCACCGCCGGCATCAGCTTCAATGTCCGCCTGGGCAACCGCGCCACGCCGCCGGTCGAAGGCTATCTCGACTTCACCTTCCTGACGGTGATCAAGATCGAGGGCGACTTCCCGCTCGAGCGGACCAACGACTGGAACCGCAACAAGCGCTTCGCCCGCCTGCACAAGGTCGACGATTTCATCGTCTTCGATATGGATGTGGTCGTCGCCGGCGGCGTGACCACCAACCATATCCGCGCGACGATGGAACTGTGGGACCGTCTGCTGCAGGAACTGATGGCCTGGCTGCGGGGCGACGCTCCGGTCGCGGCGGCCAACAACGCCTAAGCTTCAAGGGCGGCGGATTCACGCCGTTTCCTACGAAAATCTCGAATCTTTGCAAACCGGGCGGAGGCAAACCGCCCGGTTGCTGTGTTATTGAGGTAAAGAGGCCTAAGCAGGTGCCTGCTTGACGCCAGTCCGGCGGGCCGATCGGGGGTATCTCAATGGCGCGGCGCCTGTTCAGCGCACGTCCGACCAACCCGGCATCCGCGAGCGGCATGCCGCTCGAATCGCTGATCATCGTCGGCGTGGTGACGGCTGCGCTCTATCTCGGTCGCGGCATCGCCATACCGATCGCCATCGCCATCCTGATCAGCTTTTCCCTGGGGCCGGCGGTCAGCTGGCTCGGCCGCCGGCGTTTCGGGCGCATTCCGGCCATCCTGGCGGTCGTCGTGCCGGTCCTGTTCGCGGTCAGCGCGATGGCCTATGTCGTCATCACCGAGGTCGGGCGGCTGGCCAACAACATCCCGGCCTATCAAACCAATATCGAGACCAAGGTCGACAATGTCGCCAACGCGCTGCCGTCACGCGCGGCGCTCGACCGCGGCACCGCGTTCCTGCGCACTCTGCGCAACAGCACGCAGAAGGCGCCGCCGCAGCGCAGCTTCCACGGTCATGAAACCCTTCTCCAGAATGGCGCCGACGGCAAGCCGATCGCGGTCGAGATCCAGAATCCCGAGATGACCCCGATCGATATCGTCCGCTTCTTCGTCGGGCCGCTGGTCGAGCCGGTATCCGACACCGCCCTGGTGCTGCTTTTCGTCGTCTTCTTCCTGGCCGAGAAAGAGACGCTGCGCGACCGCATCATCCGCCTGGCGGGGGTCAGGGATCTCCACCGCACCACTATGGCGATGGACGAGGCCGGCAGCCGTGTCAGCCGCTATCTGCTGCTGCAGACCGTCGTCAACGTCGCCTATGGGGCGGTGCTTGCCGTCACGCTTTATTTTTTGGGTCTGCCCAATGCCGCTCTGTGGGGCGGGCTGGCGACGCTGCTGCGCTTCATCCCCTATCTCGGAGTCATTGCGGCGAGTGTGCTGCCGCTGATGCTCGCCTTCGCGGTCGACCCCGGCTGGGAGATGCTGGCGTGGACGGCAGGTACCTTCCTGGCGCTGGAGCTTTTGACCGGCAATGTGCTGGAGCCGTGGCTCTATGGCAGCTCGACCGGCCTGTCGGCGGTGGCGTTGGTGCTGTCGGCGATCTTCTGGACCTGGCTGTGGGGCGCGATCGGGCTTCTGCTCGCGACCCCGCTCACCGTCTGCATCGCGGTGGTTGGGCGCTATGTCCCCCAACTCGCCTTCCTCGACATACTGCTCGGCAACCAGGCGCCGCTCAGGCCGCACGAGGCCTTCTACCAGCGCCTGCTGGCCGGCCGGCCCGATGAGGCTGTCGACCAGGCG
>Ga0207694_10000674_pt1 | contig 30665 bp, 25 predicted proteins | sample KBSC34metaG_FD_184353 | JGI IMG/M metagenome (GOLD analysis project Ga0207694, IMG submission 184353) | Corn rhizosphere microbial communities from Kellogg Biological Station, Michigan, USA - KBS C3-4 metaG (SPAdes) (version 2) | ecosystem: Host-associated > Plants > Roots > Rhizosphere > Soil... | reverse complement strand
TCAAGGAAGTCTCCCGTGCGCGCACGTTCGGCTTCATGCGCGATATCGAAATGCTGCGCGAGAAAAACCTCGCCCTCGGCGGTTCGATGGACAACGCAATCGTGCTCGACGATTACCGCGTGCTCAACGAAGACGGTCTGCGTTACGAGGACGAATTCGTCAAGCACAAGATCCTCGACGCGATCGGCGATCTTTATCTGCTCGGTCACAGCCTGATCGGCGCGTTTTATGGCCACAAGTCGGGCCATGAATTGAACAACAAGTTGCTGCGCGCGCTGATGGCTGACGCCAAGGCCTGGGAAGAAGTCAGCTTCCCGGATCAGTCCAAGGCGCCGATTTCGTACGCGCACCCGGCACAGGCAGTATAAGGTTTCGCCAGAGCAGTCGCTGTCCCGCAGCGACTGCTTTTTGTTTTGCGGGACGAATTATTCGGCAAGGGATGCCAGTTTGAGGTAAGCCGCCCGGAGTTCCGGGTCGGCCAGGGACCGAGCCACCAGCCGCAGATGTTCGGCGCTGGCTTTGGAAAGAGGTTTGGGTTTTGCCGATTCCCGGGGAACGGGGGGCAGGGCCGCCACTTTCACCGCGAATTTCTCGATGGGAAGGCCCGAGGTGGTACGGGCATGGGCAAGTATCGCGTTCTGATGAAGACGCAGCTTGGCCGCCCAGGTCGAGGAGCTCGCTAGAAAGACGATCCGCCCGGATTGCACGGTCGCCAAACGGCATTGGCGACGCAGCGCATCCGGCAGCGGTTGGCGCAGTTGACGATCGAGCGCATCCAGGGCGCGCGCCCGCGCAAGCAGGGCGGCGACGGGAGCGGATTCGCCAATGGATTGGGCGAAGAGGGTGGCCTTGTTGCGGGCCGGCGATCGATCGGATGGCTGCATGGCGTAAACGAAGCGCGGCGGGCGTGCCCGACGTTGCTCCCAAAGAATTCATTGCGAAACGATGAACATCATAATCGTCGCAAGCTCCAACGCAATGCCGACCACACTTGATCTGAAGTGTTGGCGGATGCGCAGCAAGATCATCGGCGCGATTGCGGCCTGTGCTCTGTTCTGCGTCGGCATCGGCGTCGTTGCAGCCAGCGCCTTCTCCAACAGCCGCGATCGCGCGCTGCATGACGTCGCCGCGATGCGTGACGCGATCAGTCGTCAGCAGGGCGATCTCAGCCAGCTTGAAACGGCCTCGCGCCGCGACATGGACGCGCTAGCGCTGCAGCTCGGCTCGCTGCAGGCCCAGGCCACACGACTCAATGCGCTCGGCGAACGGCTCACGGAAATAGGCAAGCTCGGCGACGGCGAATTCGACTTCGCCAAGCCGCCGGCTCTCGGCGGCGCCGAGGACCCGGTCGCGGCGTCGCACACGCTCGACTTCGACCTCGCCGGCAATATCGATGCCCTGCGCGACCAGTTCACCTTCCAGGAAACCGAGTTGACCGTGCTCGAGAACCTGTTGCTCGACCGCAAGGCGCGCAACGCACTCGTGCCGAGCGGCTACCCGGTGTCGACCAGCTACATCGGTTCGCCGTTCGGCTCGCGCGTTGATCCGATCAATGGCCAGATGGAAACGCACCTCGGCCTGGATTTCGATGCCGAGATCGGCAGCGACATCAAGGCGGTCGCGGCCGGTGTCGTCGCGTTCGCCGGTGACAAGTCGGGTTATGGCCACGTCGTCGAAATCGATCACGGCAACGGCTACATGACGCGCTACGCGCACAATTCGGTCAATCTCGTTAAGGTCGGCGAACGCGTGAAATTCGGCCAGGCCATCGCCAAGGTCGGTTCGACCGGGCGTTCGACCGGCCCCCACTGCCATTTCGAAGTCTGGCTTGACGGCAAGGTGGTCAATCCGTACGCGTACGTGAAGGGCAAGATCAAACCCGTGTAAATCCGCTCTTCCCGGTGTGGCGCGTCGGGCTTGAAACAAGCGTCCGACGCCCAAATCCCCTATAATGAGCGCAAGCCGCCGTAGTCTAGGCGGTTTTGTTTTTGCGCTTGTCCAAAGGCGCAAAAGCCGGGACGGTCGTCTGCGGCCGCACTTCTCAAAAAAAGCTCCCATAGCCAAACATCGAATCCATGTTCAACCGCATCCTCACCGGCATTTTCGGCAGCCGCAACGAACGTCTGATCAAACAGATGCAGAAGTCGGTCGCCAGGATCAACGCGCTCGAGCCGTCCATGCAGGCGCTGTCCGACGAGGAATTGCGCGCGCGCACCGACGCGCTCAAGGCGCGCCTCGCCGCCGGCGAGACCGTGGACGACATCCTGCCCGACGCGTTCGCCACCGTGCGTGAAGCCTCCAAGCGCGTGCTCGGCATGCGCCATTACGACGTGCAGCTGATCGGCGGCATGGTGCTCAACTCCGGACGCATCGCCGAGATGCGCACAGGCGAGGGCAAGACTCTGGTTGCAACGCTGCCCGTGTACCTCAACGCGCTCGAGGGCAAGGGCGTGCATGTCGTCACCGTCAACGACTACCTTGCGCGTCGCGACGCGGCATGGATGGGCAAGGTCTACAACTTCCTCGGCCTGAGCGTCGGCGTCGTCTATCCGGGCATGGATCATGCCGACAAGCACGCCGCCTATGCCGCGGACATTACCTACGGCACGAACAACGAATACGGCTTCGATTACCTGCGCGACAACATGGCATTGTCGAAGGAACAACGCTACCAGCGCGGCCTGCATTACGCGATCGTCGACGAAGTCGACTCGATCCTGATCGACGAGGCGCGCACGCCGCTGATCATCTCCGGCCCCTCGGACGATTCGCCGCAGCTCTACGCACGCATCAATCGCATCGTGCCGAAGCTGACCCGGCAGGAAACCGAGGACGGCACCGGCGACTACTTCGTCGACGAGAAGCAGAAGCAGGTGCACTTGTCCGAAGAAGGAATGGAGCACGCCGACGAAGTGCTGCGTGCCGAAGGCATCATCGGCGCGGATGAGTCGGTGTACGACTCCAAGCATCTCGCCGTCGTCCACCATCTGAACGCCGCCCTGCGCGCGAACACGCTGTATCGCCGCGATCAGGAATACATCGTGCGCGACGGCGAGGTCATCATCGTCGACGAGTTCACTGGACGCACGCTCGCCGGCCGGCGCTGGTCGGACGGACTGCATCAAGCGGTCGAAGCGAAGGAAGGCGTGCCGATCCAGCGCGAGAACCAGACGCTCGCTTCGATCACGTTCCAGAACTACTTCCGCATGTACAAGAAGCTGTCCGGCATGACCGGCACGGCCGACACGGAAGCTTACGAATTCCAGCAGATCTACGGCCTCGAAGTCGTCGTCATCCCGACGCACAAGCCGATGGTGCGCAAGGACAACCAGGACATCGTGTTCCTCAAGCAGCCGTTCAAATTCGAAGCGGTGATCGAGGACATCAAGGAATGCCACGAGAAGGGCCAGCCCGTGCTCGTCGGCACCACCTCGATCGAGACCTCCGAGCTGCTCTCGAACGAGCTGCGCAAACAGAAGCCGCCGATCCCGCACGAGGTGCTCAACGCCAAGCAGCACGAGCGCGAGGCGCAGATCGTCGCCCAGGCCGGCCGCCCCGGCGCGGTGACGATCGCGACGAACATGGCCGGCCGCGGTACCGACATCGTGCTCGGCGGCTCGCTTGAATCCGAGCTGCAGGCGTTGCCTGAAGATGCGACCGATGCCGATCGCGAAAAACTCAAGGCCGACTGGAAACAGCGCCACGAGCAGGTGCTCGCCGCTGGCGGCCTGCACATTATCGGCACCGAGCGCCACGAGTCGCGCCGCATCGACAACCAGCTGAGAGGCCGTTCCGGTCGCCAGGGCGATCCGGGCTCGAGCCGTTTTTACCTCTCGCTCGAGGACTCGCTCATGCGCATCTTCGCGCCCGACTGGGTCACGCGCTGGATGCAGCTGTTCGGCATGAAGGAGCACGAGGCGCTCGAGGACAAGATGATCACGCGCGTGATCGAGAAGTCGCAGCGCAAGGTCGAAGCGCACAACTTCGACATCCGCAAGAACCTGCTCGAGTTCGACGACACCTCCAACGACCAGCGCAAGGTCGTCTACCAGCAGCGCAACGAGCTGCTCGACGCGAACGACGTCAGCGAGAACATCATCAACATCCGCTACGACGTGATCAGCGACCTCGTGCGCCGCTACATCCCGGCGGACAGCGTCGACGAGCAGTGGGATCTGGCGGGGCTCGATCGCGCGCTGCAGTCGGAATTCGGCATGCAGATCGACGTCAAGCACTGGGCCGAAAGCCAGCACGATCTCAGCGCGGACGGCATTCGCGACCACGTGATCGACGAAGTCGACCGCTACTTCCGTGAGAAGGACGCGCAGTACGGCTCGGAAATCATGCGCGCGGCGGAGAAGTTCTTCCTGCTGCAGGTGCTCGACCAGCACTGGAAGGAGCACCTCGCGAGCATGGACTACCTGCGCCAGGGCATCTACCTGCGCGGCTATGCACAGAAGCAGCCGAAGCAGGAGTTCAAGAGCGAAGGCTTTACCCTGTTCCAGGCGATGCTTGAGCGCGTCAAGGTCGAAGTGATCCAGCGCCTGGCCATGCTGCGCATTCGCAGCGAGGAAGAGGTCGCTGCGCTCGAGGAGCAGCAGCGCCGCGAGCAGGAGCGTCGCGCGCTCGAATTCCAGCATGCCGATGCGGCGCCGCTGGCTGGCGAAGCCGCGGCACAGGCGGACAACGTACCGCCGCCGCCGCTGCAGCAGGGTCAGATTGTGCGCGATGCACCGAAAGTTGGCCGCAACGATCCGTGTCCCTGCGGTTCGGGCAAGAAATACAAGCAGTGCCACGGGCGCTTGGCCTGAGCGGCGCCGCGCGTTAGCGGAAACGCCAATGCGCGATCGCATCCATGTCGTCGCCGGCATCCTGAGCGACAACGAAGGCCGCGTGCTGCTCGCGCGTCGGCCTTCCGGCAAGCATTCTGCCGGACTGTGGGAATTCCCCGGCGGCAAGCTCGAACCCGGTGAGACCGCACATGCGGCTCTGCGCCGCGAACTGCACGAGGAAATCGGCGTCGACATCGGCGCCATCGAGCCGTTGATCGGCGTGCCCTGGGACTTCGGCGACAAATCCATTTTCCTCGATGTCTACCGCGTGCTCGATTTCTCGGGCGCTCCGCACGGGCACGAGGGGCAGGCGCTGGCCTGGCGTCGCGTCGATGAGCTCGCCGGCATCGCCATGCCGCAGCCCGATCGTCCGGTCGCGACCGCACTGCGCCTGCCTTCCCACTACGCGATTACCCCAGAACCGGACGACGAGGATGCGGTTTTCCTTGGCCGTATCGACCATGCGCTTGCCGGCGGTGTGCGCCTGCTGCAATTGCGCGCGAAAACGATATCGGCAGAGCGCATCGCTTCGCTGGCCCGCGTCGTCCAGGTCCGCGTGCGGGCAGCAGGTGCGATGCTGCTGCTCAACGGGCATGCCGGCCTCGCCGCAGAGCTCGACCTCGACGGCGTGCATCTGCCGACTGCCGAACTGATGCAGCAGGCGTCTCGGCCGTTGCCGCGCGATCGGTGGGTGGCCGCTTCCTGCCACGATGAGCGCGAGCTGGAGCACGCTGCCGCGATCGGCGTGGACTTTGTCGTGCTCGGTCCGGTGCTGCCTACGCGCAGCCATCTCGATGCGGTACCGCTCGGTTGGCGGCGCTTCGGCGAGCTTTGCGCGGCGACGCCGCTGCCGGTGTACGCTCTTGGCGGCCTGACCGCGGCCGACACCTCGATGGCGCATGCGCATGGTGCGCAAGGCGTCGCCGGCATCTCAGGTTTTTTCGCGGACCGCTAGCGCCGTGTACAGTCGGTGCAGCCGCGCCACGATCTGCGGTAAGCCATCCAGGTTGCCGCTGTTGTCGATCACGTCATCGGCAAGCGCGAGACGTTGCGCCCGCGTCGCCTGAGCGGCCAGAGCGCGCTGCGCGAACTCCGCCGTCATGCCGTCACGCTGCATGAGTCGGGCAAGTTGCACGGCGCGCGGTACATCGACCACGAGAACGCGATCCACCCAAGCATAGGCCTGCGCCGATTCGGCATACAGCGGAATCGCCAGCAGGCAGTACGGCGCGCTGCACGCGGCGGCGCGCGCGCGCAATTCGCTGCGCACGCGCGGATGCAGGATCGCCTCAAGCCGACGTCGCGCTGCCTCGTCGGCGAAGATGCGCTCGCGCAGGCGGCGACGGTCGAGTTCGCCATCGGGCGCAAGCATGTCTGCACCGAACGTCGCCGCGATTTCCGCGAGTGCCGGCTGGCCCGGCGCGACGAGTTCGCGCGAGATCGCATCGGCATCGAATATCGGTACACCGAATCTGGCAAAGGCGTTCGTCACTGTCGTCTTGCCAGAAGCGATGCCGCCGGTGACGACCACGGCGAGCGAGACGGGCGGAGGCGACTCGGGTATCTTCACATCACGGGAAAGCGAACAGGTGCCGATAAAGCACCGCTATCTCGTTGCCGAACGCGAACTGCACCCAGCCGGCCGCAGCGAGGAAGGGGCCGAACGGAATCGGCGTGGCGCGGTCGCGGCCCTGCACCGCGAGCAGCGTGCCGCCTACCACGGCGCCGATCAGCGAGGACAGCAGCACGATCGGCAGCAGCGCCCACGGTCCCATCCAGGCGCCGAGCGCACCGAGCAGCTTGAAGTCGCCATAGCCCATGCCTTCCTTGCCGGTCAGCAATTTGAATCCCCAGTACACCGACCAGAGCGAAAGGTAGCCGATCGCAGCGCCCAGGATCGCGGACGACGCGTCGACGAAAAACGGGGCGAGCGCAATCAGCAGGCCGAACCAGAGCAATGGCAGGGTGATCTGGTCGGGCAGCAACTGCGTGCGCACATCGATGCCGGCAAGCGCGATCAAGGCCCAGGTGAACAACAGTCCCGCGGCCGCCTGCCAGCCCACGCCGAGCTTCCACACAATCAGAGCTGAGCAAACGGCGGTCAACAACTCGACCAGCGGATATTGCACAGAAATCTTCGTGCCGCAGTGCTTGCAGCGTCCGCGCAGCACCAGCCAGCTCACGACCGGAATGTTCTCCAGCGCGCCGAGCGCATGCTTGCATTGCGGGCAGTGCGAGGCCTGCCAGACGAGCCCGGGCGGCGCGGGTTCGACGCCGCCGCCGAGCTCGAGCATCTCGCGGCTCTGTTCACGCCACTGGTGCATCAGCCGCGCCGGCAAGCGCAGGATCACGACATTGAGAAAGCTGCCGACGAGCAGGCCGAGCAAACCGGCCAGCGCCACGGCCACGCCGGGTATCGCCAGGAATTCCTGCATGCGCGAACCAGATCAGCCGACCACGTTACCGAGCTGGAAGATCGGCAGATACATCGCGATCACCATGCCGCCAACGACAATGCCGATGATGATCATGATGAACGGTTCGAGCAGGCTCGACAGCGCATCGACCGCATTGTTGACTTCCTGCTCGTAGAATTCGGCGATTTTGAACAGCATCGTGTCGAGTGCCCCAGCCTCTTCACCGATGGCTACCATCTGCACGACCATGTTTGGAAACAGTTCAGTTTGCTTCATTGCAAATTGCAGTTGATGGCCGACAGCAACGTCAGCACGGATCTTCTTCACCGCTTCGTTGTAGATCGGGCTGCCAGTCGCGGTCGACACCGAGTCGAGTGCCTCGACCAGCGGCACACCAGCCTTGAAGGTAACGCCCAGCGTGCGCGCAAAGCGCGCAATTGCCGATTGGGTCAAAATCTGTCCGACTACGGGAATCTTGAGCGAGGCGCGGGCGATGAAACGCGCGAATCTGGGTGAACGCTTGTACACCATCATCACGCCAACAACTGTAGCGACAATGATCGCAATCATAATCAGCCAATGCTGGGTTACGAAGCGCGACAAGTTCACGTACATCAGGGTAAACGCCGGTAACTTGGCGCCGAAGTTCTTGAATACCGACTCGAATGTCGGTATGACAAAAACCAGCAGGATTATCGTGACGATGAACGCAACCGCGAGCACTGCAGCAGGATAGAATAGAGCCTTCTTGACTTTGCCCTTGATCGCCTCGATGTTTTCCTTGTAACTGGCAACGGTATCGAGCACCGTATCGAGCACGCCTGCGGTTTCGCCGGCCTTCACCAAGTTCGTGTACAGCTCGTCGAACTGCACCGGGTATTTGCGCATAGCCTCGGCCAGGGAGGCGCCGCCCTCGATATCGGTCTTGATGTCGAGCAGCATGTTCTTCATGCGCGGGTTGGATTGCCCATTGGCCATGATGTCCAGGCCTTGCACCATCGGCACGCCGGCCGCCATCATCACCGCGATCTGGCGGCTGAATACGGCGATCTCGCGTGGTTTGATCGTGCGCCCGGTCGAGCCGAACAGCGGCTTTGGCTTGGGCCTAACCGTCGTCGCATTGATACCCTGGCGCCGCAATTCGGCCTTGAGCAACGCGGCGGATTTTGCCACCTGCTCGCCCTTGAGTTTTTTGCCGCGCCCATCAGTGCCCCGCCAGACAAACGTCAGGCTCTGGTTGACCTTCGCGCGCGCCCGGCCGATATCGGCAGCGCTGGGTTTGTTACGGGTGGTCGTCGCGACTGTGGCCATGGGCGGTGCTCAACCTGCGGAATGGGTTAAGAGTACATTAACATTAGCGCAAAAAATGCGCGCAAGTGCAGAAAATGTCGACGGAATATTACGGCAAGGCTTTGTGAGCCGGGTGTGGTGGATGGAATTCTGAGCCTGGGTTAATCGGATGCGCGGTTTCCTCGCCCGACAGCGAAAGACGGCTCAATCCTTCGTGACCCGGTTGATTTCGGCCAAACTGGTAATGCGCTGCTTGACCTTGAGCAAGGCCGAAGCGCGCAGGTCGCGCACGCCCGAGGCCTTTGCCGTCGCGGCGATATCGAGCATATTGCCGCCCTTGAGGACGATCTTAGTGATCGCCTCATTGATCGGCATCACTTGATAGATGCCGGTGCGCCCCTTGTAACCTTCATTGCACACGGGGCAGCCGACGCCGTCGAACAGTTGCAGGCCGTTGAGATCCTCCTGAGTGAAGCCTTCGGCGAGCAGCGTTTCCGGCGGCAGGACCAGCGGTTTCTTACACTCATGCAGGCGCCTTGCGAGGCGCTGGGCGACGACAAGCGATAGCGCCGAAGTGATGTTGTACGGGGCAATGCCCATATTCATCAATCGCGCGACCGATTGCGGTGCATCGTTCGTGTGCAGGGTGGACAACACCATGTGGCCGGTTTGCGCCGCCTTGATTGCGATCTCCGCCGTTTCGACATCGCGGATTTCGCCGACCATGATCACGTCCGGATCCTGGCGCAGGAAGGCACGCAGCGCGACGGCGAACGTCATGCCGCGCTTCACGTTCTGCTGCACCTGGTTGACGCCCTGCAAGCGGATTTCGACCGGGTCCTCCACAGTCGAGATATTGCGCCCTTCGATATTGAGGATATTGAGTGCGGTGTACAGCGATACGGTCTTGCCCGAGCCGGTCGGCCCGGTCACGATGACCATGCCATAGGGTTTCTGGATCGCCTCGACGAACAGCTCCTTCTGATCGTCTTCGTAGCCGAGCTTGTCGATGCCGAGTCGTGCGATGGTGGCATCGAGGATACGCAGCACGACTTTCTCGCCGAACAGGGTCGGGCAGGTGCTAACGCGGAAGTCCACCGCCTTGGTCTTGGACAGGTTGAGCTTGATGCGGCCGTCCTGCGGCACGCGTCGTTCGGAAATATCCAGGCCCGACATCACCTTGAGGCGGGCGGCCATGCGCGTGGCCATGCGCGGTGGCGGTGACGTCACCGCACGCAGAATGCCGTCCATGCGGAAGCGCACGCGGTACGTGTTTTCGAACGGTTCGAAATGGATATCCGAGGCGCCACGGCGGATCGCATCGACCAGCACCTTGTTGACAAATTTCACCACGGGCGCGTCGCTGTTGTCGCGCGCGTCGAAGCCGATTTCCGTGTCTTCCTCGCCGTCGCCGACGACCAGCTTCTCCAGGCCGCCAGCCGCGTCGTCGAGTGCAGCGAAGCCCGCGGTGCCCATGCTGTAGACCTGGTCGATCAGTCGCGAGAGCTGCTCCGAGTCGATCAGCACCGCCTCGACGGCCGACTTGGTGTGAAACTTCACGTCGTCGAGCGCGCGCGTATTGGTCGGGTCGGCCACGGCAACAAATATACGCGGGCCGCGCCGGTAGATCGGCAGCACCTGATGCTTGTTGGCCAGATCCTCGTTGATCAGGTTTTGCGGTACCTGGTTCAGGTCGATCGCTTCAGAGTCGAGCAACGGCACGCCGAATTCCTCGGACATGGCCACGGCCAATTGCGCGCTGCTGACCAGGCTGCGCTCGAGCAACAGGCTGGCGACCGGAATCTTCTGCTTCATCGACGCATCGCTGGCGCGACGCGCGTCGGTCTCCGAAAGCAGGCCCTGCATGACCAGGCGCTTGGCCACGCCGCTGAGCCCGGCCAGCGAGGGGCCGGTAGCGGGTGCGGGTGCGCTCATCGTAGTGGTCATGCCTGTTCCCGTGGAATGCCGTGCCGAGTATAGCGCTTCCGTTGTCAAACCGGAGCTTGGACAAGGCCATGCGACCGTGTATTTCGTGCGGAACTGTGCAGAAATGAAGAGTCTGTAGCGCTCCTCTCAGGCTTGATCACCGGCTTTTCCGTTACTATCGGAGGCGTTCCGCTCCATGGCCAAGCAAGCGGACAGTCTCTCGCAAATCAGTGACGAATTGCCATTCTCGTCATTTGGGGATTGCTGGAATTCAGTTACTAGGGATAGCGTACATAAAGCGGCGGATACCATTAGCCGCTGCTATTTGGGAGAATGCTTACCTTGCTCAGCATCATCTTGCCCGCAAAAAACGAATCGGTCGCTTTGGCCGGCTTGATCCCGCGACTGCGTGCCGCGCAACCGCAGGCGGAGATCATCGTGGTCAACGACGGCTCCACGGACGACACCGTGCAAGTTTGTGTTGAAAACAGAGTACGGCTTCTTACACAACCTTACTCAATGGGCAATGGTGCCGCGATCAAGCGAGGCACTCGCGAAGCCTCGGGTGATGTCCTAGTGTTCATGGATGCCGATGGACAGCACAACCCTGTTGATATCGCACATCTTGTTGCCAAGCTCGATGAAGGCTACGACATGGTAGTTGGCGCACGCGATTGGTCCGGGCAGGCAGGTGTGAGTCGCGGCGTTGCCAATACCATCTACAACTTGCTGGCGAGCCGGATGACCGGCTGCGAAGTCGCGGATCTCACCTCGGGGTTCCGCGCTGCGCGGGCCGACAAGTTTCGCGAGTTCCTGCATTTGTTGCCGAATGGGTTCTCGTACCCGACCACTTGTACGATGGCGTTTTTCCGTAGTGCCTATGCCGTAGCATATGTTCCCATACATGTTGCACAACGCATCGGTAGCAGTCACATCCGGCCCTTGCGCGACGGCGTTCGCTTTCTCTTGATCATTTTCAAGGTTGCGACACTATATTCGCCGCTCAAGTTGTTTGTTCCAACCAGCGCCGCGTTTTTCCTGCTCGGGCTCGGCCATTACTTGTATACGTTCGTGACTATCCATCGCTTCACTAACATGAGCGTCCTGCTTTTCTCCGCTGCAGTGATAGTGTTCTTGATCGGCTTGATCTCCGAGCAGATTACCGCCTTGACCTACCGACGCATCGATTAGGACGGCGCGCCTCGTGCATTGGTACCTGCTCTGCCAGCTGATCAAGCGCGACGTGCTGCTTCGCTACCGCGGCGCGATGTTCGGTGTGCTCTGGGTATTGCTGACGCCGTTGATCATGCTCTCGATCATGGCGATCGTATTTGGCGAGGTATTCCAGACGCGTTGGACACAACAACAGGATGGCGTGCCGTTCTGGCTGGTCCTCTATAGCGGATTGATTGCGTTCAATGTATTCGGAGACGCGGTGTCGCGAGCGCCGACGGCCGTACGAAGTTATCCGAACTTCGTCAAGAAGATGATTTTCCCAGTGGCGATCCTGCCGCTCGTGCCTCTAGGATCCGCGCTAATCCACGCCGCATTCAATCTGGCGATCTTGCTGTTGGCACTCGCGTGGACGGGACACCTCCACTTCCAAGCTGCGCTTTACCCGATCATGCTCATCCCCCTACTTCTCGGCACGGTAGGCTTGTCCTGGTTCATCGCGGCTTGGGGTGTATTCATCAAGGACATGACACAGATCGTGCCGCCCTTCGTGCAGATTCTAATGTTTGTTTCGCCGGTGCTGTATCCGGCGACTGCGGCACCAGCTTCTCTTTTGCCGCTGTACCGGTATAACCCGCTGGGCGCGGTCGTTGAGGCGTGTCGCTCTGCAATTTTTGGGCAGCCCATCGATTGGCGGGCATGGATTGCCGCCTTGCTTTGCGGCGTCGTAACTGCCGCTCTGGGTTGGCTGTTCTTCAGACGCAGCCGCGAGGAGTTCGCCGATGCGCTCTGACGATGCGGTCATCTCAGTTCACGACCTGGGCAAGAGCTACCGGTTGTTCAAACATCCGGGCGATCGCGTCAAAGAATTTTTGTGCCTTGGTTTGAAGCAGTACCATCGCGAATCCGTAGCGCTCGAAGGCGTTTCGTTCGAAATCAAGCGAGGCGAAACCGTCGGCATAGTAGGGCACAACGGCGCTGGCAAGAGTACGCTTCTTCAGCTTGTTTGCGGCGTCCTCAAGCCTACCCGAGGCAGCGTTTGGGTCCATGGCAGGATTTCAGCATTGCTGGAATTGGGGACGGGGTTCAATGCGGATTTTACGGGGCGCGAAAACGTATTCTTTCAGGGCGCCGTCATTGGGTTCTCCCAGAACGAAATGCAAAAGCGTTTCGACGAAATCGCCACATTTGCCGATATAGGTGACTACATCGATCAACCTGTGCGGACCTATTCGAGTGGAATGTTCCTACGACTAGCATTCGCAGTGGCAGTGCACGTTGATCCGGAGATACTGGTCGTGGATGAGGCTTTGTCGACGGGTGATGCCGCTTTTCAGGACAAATGCTTCCGGCGCATGGAAGTCATCCGCAACGGCGGCTGCACAATACTCTTCGTCAGTCATGCGGTCGGTCAGATCGCCCGCTTCTGCAAGCGCGCCCTTTTACTCGATCATGGCCGACTGGTCTTTGATGGTCCGGTTTCTCGCACTCTGTCGCTATATGTGAACAATGCCTATGGGGTGAAGCAAAATGAGCCCGACAGCTCGAATTTCTCTCAATCCGACAGCGCAGACGGTCTTGTTCGACGTCCGTACTACAATGACGCGGAGATTAGACTGGGAGATCGCGCGGCAACTATCTGGGACGCTCGGTTGATTCAGGGGGGGGTTGAAAACCCGAGTTTCTTTGTTCCGGGTAAGAGAACAAGATTGCTTCTGAATGTTCGATTTCATGTTGCGGTCGATCGTCCCGTATATGAATTCTCCCTGAAGACGGCACGGGGCGCGATGCTATTCGGCACCAACACGTCAGAGTTGGGCACCTCGGAAAAGGCGCAGGAGAAAGGTAGTGATGTTACGGTTTGTTTCGATTTCGACCCTTACCTGGATGCGGGTGAATATGCGATTTCAGTTGGAATATCCGGATTGGCACCCACAGGATCGGTTACCCACGACCGTCGCTACGATTCGATCCATTTTCACGTTGCACAGCCGTTGGCATCGGGAGGGCGCCTCGCGATCAATGCGGAATTCCACAAAGTTGTCGATGTCGCGCAGCTGCCCACGACGGAATTGGTGAAATTGTGAAGCCAGAGGATTCCCGCGCAATACTGGTGCTCGGCATGCATCGCAGCGGCACTTCCGCCATGGCGGGTGCATTGAACGCTTTGGGAGTTCCGATGGGGGCCGCGTTGACTCCTGCGGATCCCGAGATCAACGCCAAAGGCTACTGGGAGCACAGCGCCGTAAACGATATCAACGAGCGCATCCTCCGTGCCTTAGGGTACTCGTGGCTGGACGAGCGTGAACTTCCAACGGGGTGGCCGAGAAGCGAAACCATTGCGTCGTTAAAGACTGAGCTGGTTGAAGCACTCAAGCGCGAGTTTGGCTCTCATCGGCTCTGGGCTGTCAAGGATCCTCGGCTGTGCCGACTTCTGCCACTTTGGTTGGAAGTACTTGAAGAGATCGGGTGCACTCCTGTGTTCGTTGTCATGACGCGAGATCCGATTGAAGTAGCGGAGTCCTTGTGGAAGCGAAATGGCATACAGGAATGGAAGGCCGCTTTGCTCTGGTTGCGCTACGCGATTGATGCGGAAGTTGGCTCGCGTGGATGGCCGCGAGTGTGCGTCGAATACGACGACCTGCTGAGCGAGTGGCGCACGTTGCTGCCACTGATTGCGCGAGAGTTGTTGCTCGATTGGCCCACGCCGTTTGCGAATACCGAACCAACTCTCTCGGAGTTCCTGGATTCTTCATTGCGCCACGCTGTCGGAACATTCGGCGTTGTCACGTCAAGCGTTGAGATGAGTCTGGCAGAGCGGGCGTACAAGGCTCTACGTGTCAGCATTGATCTCTTTTCAGAGATGCAATCAGATCTAATCATACAACTCGATCAGGCTGTATCGAGACATCAGCCTGCGTTGGCGCATGTCAATCAATGCCTCCTTACAATCGAGAAGCTCAGTGTGCTGAAAATCGTTGTTGCTGCGCACGAGCGGGAGATCGCGCGAATCAAGTCGACGGTTTCCTGGAGGCTTACGAAGCCAATACGTTTTCTCGCAAATCTATCGAAAAAAAGCCTCGAAGGAAGGTGACCAAAATTGAACTGCAATCTGCTGCTCCAGTTGGCCTTTCGACAATCTACTGCAGGACTGGTTGGCCGAATGCCTTTCAGTAGCCGCGCATGCATCTCTTGGGGTGAAAAGCGTGGCTGAACGAGTAGCTTATTCCTTCGTTGTAGATGAGCATCCGAAATTTGCCTACCAAGCATGGCATCTCGCAAAATCATTGAAGCGCCAGTGTGAAGCGGATGCCGCAGACATTCATGTACAGATGACGCCTGAAGTGCCCGCCGTCGTGCGCAAGATGTTCGCGGCGGAAGGTTTTCAAATTCATGGCCTGAGCCGGTTTGGAGATGGTCGGTGGTGCAACAAGCTAGGGCAGTTGCCAAATCTTCTCGATTGCGCATTTGATCGGGTGGTGTTGCTCGACACTGACATGATTGCGGTTTCCGATTTGCGGCCATTCCTACAAGGCAACGGAGTACAGGCAAAGATCGTTGACGCAGCCAGGCCCTCGCTCGAAGCGCTCAACGAGATCTGCCGAATCGCCGGCAAGAAACCTGCAAGCTCGATCCGCGTGGACGCCACGAACGAATACACGATGAAGGGCAATGCCAACGGTGGGTTTTATGCTATCCCACGTGCGCTGGCGGGGCATTTCTCCACGGAATGGCGGCGATGGGCGCTATGGCTGCTGGAAAATGACGAGCCTCTGCGCAGGGAGGGGCACTCTGCGCACGTCGATCAAGTGAGCGCAGCGTTAGCCTTTCATATCTCGGGAATTCCTTGGCTGGCCGCTCCGTCCAACGTGAACTATTTCCTGCATTTCCAGGGCAAGCATCGATACCTGGACCGCTCTCGTCCAATCGCACTCGTTCACTATCACGATGTCTCGATGAATGTGGTGGGCCTCGTCCAGCCCGACTTTTCGCTTAGTGCGGCGGAGAGTGCCGCGATCCTTCAGGCGAATACGCAGATCACACAAGAGTTCAACAATGTATTGTTTTGGAATTTCCGCTACGCGGCATTTCCAGAGCGAGGTTCTGGGATTGGCTCACGCGGCGAGAATTTGCAATATAAACACACGCTGTTGCGCAATGAAGGTATAGAGGAAGCTGAATCTATTCTCGATGTCGGTTGTGGCGATGGTGAGGTCTTGCGGGGCTTGTCGCTGAGAAATTATCTCGGAATAGATGTCGCCGCGGGTGCGTTGGAAAAGGCGAGGATCGCTATGCCGAACGGCACATTTATGCACTACGAAGGACAGCCGGTCGAGCCTCGCGAGGTCGTGTTGTGTTTCGAGGTATTGATCCACCAGCCGTCGTTGGCTCAATTTCACGCTCTCGTTGATTTTCTTGTCGCCCATACTGGCAAGACGCTCCTCGTGTCGGGGTATGAGCACAAGAATCCACATCATATGGTGTATTTCTACGGTCCTTTGTCGCAGGTACTTGCTGCCTCAGGGCGCTTCAGTCGCATCGAAGTAATTGGCAGTCATAGTGACGTGACAGTTTTTCGATGTAATGTTTGACGAGATTCAGCACGCGCTTCCGACTGGCATGCCGTGCTCAGGCTTGCGCGGAGCACTAGCAACGGCTGAGAGAATCTTCAATTTTGGGTTGCGCTGGCCGGAAATAGGGCTTGCGAAAGCGCAGGAATGGCGACTCGATAAAACGGTAGCTGAGATAGCCGATTGGCGCCATTGCCAGGAAACAGAGCAGTGACCAGCTGCAGGCGATGTAGAAGTTCGACAGGTGCATGACATGCGCGTCGATGAAAGTGGCAATCTTGAAGATCACGAGCACATGTACCAGATAGATTGAGTACGAATACTCGCCCATGCGTCCGATGAAGCGCGAGAGTAACGATGTGCGCTGTACGAATGCTGTGTCGTACCACGCGATGCCTACCGCGAACGCGAAACCTTCAATGGTCGGCAATACTATCCACAGGGCGGGCGCTGCGCCGAAGGCGCCGCCGAGTGAATCGACGAACCAGTAGAACGCGCAAAACGCAAGCAGGATCGAAATCACCGCGCTTCGATGCGGGACGATTGCGCTGCGGAACCCGAACGCCGACATACCGAGAACGAATTGGTCGATGCGCCCGATGATGGTCCAATACGCGAGCGATTCAACCTCACTGTATGCGAGATATACGGAGGTGCGTAGCGCGATCGAGCCGCCAATGACCACAAGGGGCAGCGATCTCGACCGCGAGGACAGCCAGAGCAAAAGTGGCAGGATCACGTAGAAGTGGAATTCCACTGTGATGGACCAGCCGCCTTTCGGTAGCGTGGGCAACAGCCAGCCCGATGCGACCGATCGCAAGTATGCGGCGATGTCATTGCCGGCGATCCATTCGCGCAGGCCCACCACAGTGATCATGGCGAGCAGCAACGGCAGCAGACGCAGCGCGCGGTTCCATAGGAACGCGCCATAGGCGACCCGCCGAGCGTCGAGCAGCTTGGCAAAAAGATACCCACTCAATGTCATGAATAGCGCTACGCCGACATGACCCTCGTCGAGCAGCGCAGTGGGGAAAAGCGCCGGTGCGTAGCCGAACGGAACCGGATGGCCATGTGCGCCGTGAAGAAAATGCCAGCTTAAGACCATGAACGCGGCTAATGCCCGTACGTGGTCCAGGGCGATGAAATGCTGGCCAGAAGAGGATTGCATAGTATTGCTGGATCATAGCAACTAGCCGTGCGCGTCGGCTGGCACAAGTTGGGTTAGGCGCTACAATCGTGCGTCGTTTGTAAAACCCCGACGAATCGAGCTCATGACCACGCCAAGGCACAAATACGACTACCAGGTGCAACCCGATTCGGCGCCAGCTCGGGTTGTGCGCCTTGCCGGCCGCAACAAACGCGTACTCGAACTTGGCTCCGGGCCCGGCGCTGTCACGCGATTGCTCAAGAGCAATGGCTGCCGCGTCACGGCGCTTGAGGTCGACGAGCAGGCGATCATGATCGTCCGCGAATTCTGCGAGCAAGTGCATCAATGCAATTTGAACGATGCTGGTTGGCCAGGCGTACTGGACGGCGCCGAGCCCTTTGACGTGATCGTCGCCGCCGACGTGTTCGAGCACCTCTACGACCCTTGGGCAGCCCTCGCGCGACTCCCGGCACTGCTTGCACCGGGCGGGTGCGCGGTAGTGTCGTTGCCGCATGCCGGGCACAATGCCGTGATCGGATGCTTGGCCTCGGGCGACCTCGAGTACCAGCCTTGGGGCCTGCTCGACAAGACGCATATTCGTTTTTTCGGTGTAAAGAACATCCAGCGCCTGTTCGAAGATGCGGGATTCAAAATCATCGAAGTGGAAATGGTCGTCAAGACGCCCGAGCAGACCGAGTTCGCGCGACGTTGGCGCATGTTGCCGGTGGAGTTGCGCACCGCGCTTGCTGCAACGCCATTCGGCACGATCTACCAGGTTGTCGTGAGGGCCGTGCCGAAAACAGCACCGGGGGGGGCGCTCGATCTCGCCCGATTGCCGGTTCCCGCACTGGGCTCGGGAACGTTTGCCGGCCGCGCCGGACGCAGCCGGCTACTCGGCTTCGCGGTATCGTTCCTGAGCTTGGATTTGAGGAACAGGATCGCGAATGGATTGCGCCGGATCGGCCTAAGGGTCTGACCCAGATCGATATGAGCATGCCATTGCCGCAAGAGCGCGAGACCAATCCTCGCCTGATCGCCTTCTATCTGACCCAATTCCATCCGATTCCCGAAAACGACGAGTGGTGGGGGAAAGGCTTCACAGAGTGGACGAACGTCACTAAAGCCAAACCTCTGTTCGACGGGCATGAGCAACCGCAGTTGCCCTCTGATCTCGGCTTCTATGACCTGCGTGTGCGTATGACGCGCCACCAGCAGATAAAGTTGGCGCGCGAGTACGGCATTGACGGGTTCTGTTACCACTACTACTGGTTTTCTGGCACTCGCTTGCTCAACCAGCCGCTCGACGACATGCTCGCCGATCCGCAGAGCGACATGCCATTCTGTCTATGTTGGGCAAACGAGAACTGGACGCGTCGTTGGGACGCGGCTGAGCATCAGGTGCTTATCGCACAGAAGTATCTGCCAAATGATGATCTTGATTTCATCAAGAGCCTGCAGCCATATTTTGCCGATCCGCGCTATATCCGCGTCGAGGGTAAGCCATTTCTTATTGTTTATCGGCCGCAACACCTGCCTGACGCACGCAGGACAGCGGCGATCTGGCGCGAATATTGCCGCTCGGTGGGCATAGGTGAGATTCACGTCTGCTCAGCATTGACGCACGGCAATGAGGACTATCAACAGTTTGGGTTCGACAGTGGCGTCGAATTCCCTCCTCACAACATGAAGTCACCGAACATCGCCAAGGAGCTGTCATTCTATGAACCGTTTCGCGGTATCGTGGCCGAATACCCGGCTATCGCACGGTCCTATCTCAACAGGGTGTATGCTGCCGACAATATATATAAAGGAGTCTTCCCCGCATGGGACAATTCGCCGCGGACCGGCAGTAGAGCAGTAATTGTACTTAACAGCTCTCCAGACAATTTCGAATACTGGCTAGGCGAGACGATCGAACTGGCCAAGCGCCATTCTTCTGGCGAGGCGCGTATGGTCTTCATCAATGCATGGAACGAATGGGCCGAGGGCTGTCGCCTTGAGCCTGACCGAACCAATCAGCGGCGCTACCTCGAAGCGACGTTGCGCGCGAAGCGCGGCGTGTCGAAAGTGACTGGATTCACTACCAGCCCGCTGCCTTCGATGAGCGGCTTGTCGCATCGATCATTATGGGGCGATCTACGGGGCATAGTTAGTTATCACAGCTATCTCTGGCTTGCTGTACTAGCAACTTGGATCAAAAGGTACCCGCGTCTGCGGAGATTCCTCAAGCGATTGTTCCGCATTTGAAGCGCCGTAGGTTCAGGACATAATTCTCGGGATGCCGAAGCGGGCCAATAGTGCGGCCTTGCGAGGCAAGCAGGTGAATTGCGCGAAGTATGCTTTGACTTTGGTGTGGCGCGCGTATTGTATTTCCTTACGCGCGGCACGGAGAGCGGAAAAATTCTCAATGACGCTGGTTGCAGCGGCAACGTAAATTCCAGAAAAAATGCGCGAATCGCGTCGCCAAAGACTGATCGTAATGCCTTCAAATAATAGGGCGAACAGGTGTAACGCGAGCAATGGCCACATCAGCGACGACGGTGTGCAAACAAATAGCGTAGCGGTTTTGTTACGCTCGCTGAGGCACCGGCGGCGATACGTGGTTACGAGCTTGCTTGCGTCATTGCGTTTACCGCTGAATGTCGCGCCGCGACGATGCCGGTAGCCGCTGTCTCTCAACGCGATCACGCTATAACCTCGCAGGCGTGCAATGCAGCACAGATAAAGATCTTCGGCAATCGACTCCATCCATACCGGAAAGCCGCCAAGTTCATCCCATAGAGAGCGTTGCAGAAACAGGCAGGCGCCAATCACCATGGCTACCTCCGTACGCGTAGGGTTGAGGTTCGGTACAGGGTTGTAGAACGGATCGAGCAGGCAACCGCGGTCAACAAGTTCACCGCTACGCCAATCGTATTGCGGCAGAGTCAATATGCTTGACGCTCCGCGTGAGTGGGCTGCGTCAATCAGCGTCCTTAGTCCGTCGGGGAAAAGCGCGGCATCATTGTTCAATAGTAGTATGAATTCGCCACGTGCCTGCGCAACCATGCGATTGTTCGCGACACAAAACCCCACATTTGTTTCGCTTTGCAATAATCGCACGTGCGGATAAGTTGTTTGAAGAAGTGCGACCGAATTATCACTTGAGGCGTCGTCGTGCACGATGATTTCGAAGGCATTGGCGCAATCCTGCGCTAGCACGGAGTTTATGCAATCGCGCAGCATTGCCCCGCCGTTGTAGTTGGCGATACAGACCGAGCAAATCGGCGTTGGATTCAGCGCTGTCCTGAGATCATCCATGCCCAAGTTCGCTTAAGGCCGTCGTGCAGGCCGACCGAAGGCGACCAAGCGTAACGTAGCGTGGCCGCGCTATTGTCGATCGCAACGTGATTGGCATCGACCCTGCGTGGTCTTGTGTACTCGAAATGAAGCTGCTTTCCGCTGACGGACTCGATCATTGATAACAGTTCATCGAGCCGGGTCGCTTGCCCGCTGGAAGCATTGAAGATATTGCATTCAGCAGCATTGCGGTCATCGAGTACTGCAGTACACAGCGAGATGAAATCGTCGATATAGAGGTAGTCGCGTATGGAGGACCCATCTCCCCAAATGGTTAGCGGTTCGTCCCGCAATATGCAATTCATCGCCGTCGGAATGATCGCAAAGGTCGCACGCTGCATCTGGCCAGGGCCATAGATGTTCGATGGGCGCAAAATCGTGGCGTGGACGTCATGTTGCGCACACCAAGCCTGTATGAAATGCTCAGCCGCCGCTTTGCCTGCACCATGATATGACCGCGGCTTAATCGGTGCCGATTCACTCGCTGCAGTGTCAATCGGTGGATAAAGGCTTCCGCCTGAAGAAACATAGACGAGGTGGATGTTCGGGTGCGCCTGTAGAGCCTGTATCAGAGCGAGCGTGGGACTCAAATTGGCTTGCAGTTCCGTAAGTGGGTCGCCGGCGGTGCTACCTGGCGTGGACGTTGATGCGACATGTATCACTGCTCGGCAGTCTGTGAGAACCTTAGCGAAGTGTTCCGCTTCGCACCATTTCCCGAAATGCGTTTCCACGGAACGATTTCCGATGTCGAACGGCTTGTGACTCGTCGCAACGATATGCGCGCCACGATGTGCAAGCGCATGCACCAAATGCGCGCCGACGAAGCCCGAAGCGCCATGAACCAAAACCCGGTCAGCCATGTGAGGAACTTCCGCACAAGCGGCTGTAGATTTGAGAATATCGGTTCACACAATCGTCCCAGGTGCCAAATTCATTCTTCGCAATCGAACGTGCAGCCATGCCGAACCTCGAATTCGTCGCAATATCTTCGGTTTGTTCTATTGCACGAACATACCCATCGATCGAGTCACAGAGAATGCCGGTAAGACCGTCTCGAACCACAGTAGCGTGCGCGGGCATGCGTGATGCCACGATGGGCAGCCCTGCTGCCATAGCTTCGAGCATGATCTGGGGGCGGCCTTCGGCATGGCGGCTGAGGGTTATAAGGCCCGTGGCGCTAGGAAACCACTCGTAGACGAGGGCGTTGGAATCGATGGCGCCGTGATAGTAGATCCAGTCCGGTAGCCTTGTCTTTTCCTGCATTGGTCCGAACAAGTGCAATTCGCGTACGCCATTGCTGAACAACGGTTTCGACCATTCCAGGAGCGGGCCGAGTTTATCTGCAGTCAGCCGGGTTATTGCGACCCAGCGCGAAGGTGTGCGCGTGGTACGTTCGATTGCGAACCAGCGTGCATCGACGCCGAACGATACTGGCTCAATTTCGGCAACGTCACTGAATGCCGCGTCGAGGGGGCCGAGCATCCATTCTGCATTCGGGCAGAGAATGACGCGACGTCGACGCATGGCGCGGCGCAAGAGGCGCCGCATCAGCGGCAGTCGCAGCAGTTTCAGATCGTTGCCGAGCACGCTGATGAGTGCCGGTATGCCGTTGTCCGGTAATGGCAGTGCGCACTGCAGCCAATTGATGTGGTAGAGATCGACATCCGTATTCCTCAGGTAAACCGCACGCAGTCGACGCAAAAGGTGCAGCGGTGCATGCAGATTGAACGGCGAAGGATGGCGGATCAGGTGGGAAATACCGCCTCTCTCCATCAGCCAGGACAGCCAATGACTTTCGTCGTTGGTTGCCGCGCGGTATACACCGACAGGAACTTTGCCCGGAGGTGCCCATAAGCTAAGCTGGATGTCCGTCCTGCGAGCTGTTGCCTCGACCAAGGCACGGATGAATACTCCGCGCCAATCGGAAGAGTCGCGCGGATACGAGGTACTAACCATCAACACGCGCATCGATTGTGTATCTCCTGCTTGCGCTTGCGACTATCACATATGTAGCGCCTGCCGCAGCAACAAAGGCGATTTTTGCATTCGTGGGAAAGGAATGATGCTGCTTATTCTATGTCAACTGGAGTCCCAGCCCGAACGCAGGAGCCTAAGGTGGTAGTTGTTGTCCCAGCTCGCTGATGGTTTTGTCGTACATACCAACCTTGTTGAGTGCTTTCGCGTTTTCTAGATGCGCGCGAGCCATATCGGGCTGTCCCAATGCCAACGCCAACTGGGTGAGATTAATCTGGAACAGCGGGTTCTGCGGATCCTCAGTCGCCGCTGCCAGTGTGAGGCTTACCGCTGCTTGATTGTCATGCACGATCTGAAACTGATAGTGCCCATAATCGCTCAGGATCATCGCACGCATCGTGGGAGGAAAAGCACGATTGCCGAGTGCCGATTCGACGAGCAGTGACATCTGCTCGGGAGTAAGCGAAATCGAGCCCTCCATTGCCCCTGTAAGTACGACAAGGAATGGATTGATCCGAGGTTGCAAGATCGTTTTTACGCGGTGGGCGAGGTCCGCGATGTCTTCTTGCGCGATGGTCTTACCGCCTCGGCCTTGAATCATGATCAAGGCCGAAGTGCCATAAAGATCTGTCGCATCGAGAGCCTTGGCCCGCATGAAATATGGTATGGCTCGCTCTTCCGCCTCCTCGCGGTAATGACCGGCGATACCCGCGAAGACGATCTGACGTCCTGCCTCATATTGCGCCCGTGATGAATTGGGATGATGGAGCGCTTCGCTCTTTGCGAGGCGCAGAGCGCTGCTCCAGTCGACGGTGCGGGTCATGGTAAGCGTACCGAAAAACACGATGACTATCGCTGATACCAAAGCCATCCCAATTCGCCCAAATATATGGATTTCATAGGCGACCGTACAAACGACACCAAGCAACAGGCCGGCCATCGGCAGGTAATTACGATGCTCGAAGACTAGCTCTAGAGGCAGGATCGTCGACTCCATCGAGTGACCTATCACGAACCATGCAACGCCGAATGCGACGCCGGGATAGCGGTTACGCAGTTTCCATGCGCAAGCAGCTAGAGCGATCAGGAACGCAGTCGATGCGAAGGTCTGGATAGGGGTGAAAAGTCCAGTCGAAATCGCGAAGTCGTCGTGAAAGATGCCCATCCACTGTGGTAATGGTACGAAAATCCAAAGCAGGTAATCGCACAGGGTTCGAGACTCTGAAAGTAGCCGCTGATACAGCGTGAAATCGCGTCCTGCATAGCTGTTTGTCAGCCATTGTGGGTGCGTAACAAGATGCACGCAGAAGAGCGCGATCGGCAGTGCCAAGGTTAGCCAGAAGAATGCCTTTATCGTTCGCTGCTGTTGCGGTTCATGTGCGGCGAACCGATAGCACAGCACTTCGATAATCCACGCGTAGCCAACAATCAGAGCGCCGTTCTCCTTGCTGAGAGTAGCCAATACACTGAGCAAACAAAAAGTCGCAAATGCGATTGCGGGCCCGCGTTCGCCGCGCAACATGCGCTCTCGGCCCTCTGTATAGCAAACGAGGCCAATTAGCGTGAAGAGGCCCGCGAGCAAGTTCATTCGCTGCACGACGTACAGAACACTGCTAACGTTGAGCGGGTGCAATAACCACAAAGCCGTAGCCAACAACGCGACAAGCGAAGCAGAGATGGCAGTTTGCCGATCTTCACGCATTGAGATCAGCCGTGGCACTAAATGTTGTGCCAAACGATAGAACAGCAAGCCATTCGCGAGATGGATCACGAGATTGGTGATCTTGAAGGCCAGAGGGTCAAGCCCAAACAAGCGATAGTCGATGCCGAACGACAACATGCTGATAGGTCGGCGCAAGGTACCTGATCCCGACGATAGCGCGAGCGCTAACCAGTTCTGCGCCGAAGTGCCAATCGCGCGGAGAGCTGGGTTATCGACGAGATTGTGAAAATCGTCGAGCAGGAAATCACCACCCAAGCCGGGAAGATATGCGAGCACGCACATCACGAGCAGTATTGTCAGGGCCAGCAACACGGGATAACCGCGAGTGTTCCCAGGCGGGATTTTCATTGACGTGAGCAAATACGGATTGCGAGGATTGGATATGAATGTAACAGCAATATAAAAAAACGCCGCCCGAGGGCGGCGTTTTTTTTTCGAACCGATGTCGCTTAGCGGCAGACAGCCGGAAGGAACTGTGCCGGAATCGTTGAGCCGGTGCACTTCCATTGCAGGGGCGTCGTCAGAACGGCAGGAGCAGGGGTCGGATCAAGCACATAGGTTTTGTTTGCTGCGCCAGAAAGCGACGGGTCGGCTGAGGTTGTTACCGTGATGATGCCACCGGCAACCTTGACGGTCGAAACGTACTGCGAACCGGAGTTGTTGCAACCAGAAGCAGTGTCGCTCGCGGGCAGAACGCCTTGAGACTGGAAGTACTCAGCAACCGAGGTCTTGCACGCATCGCCGGCAAGAATTGCTTCCGATACTTTGGCGCGGACGATGTAAGTCTGATACGCCGGCAGCGCAATGGCGGCGAGGATGGCGATGATCGCGATCACGATCATCAATTCGATCAGGGTGAAGCCTTGTTGGATCTTTTTCATGGGAGTTCCTAGATGATTGCTCAGGTGCACATTCGATCGGGCTCGGTAAGGCCGCCCTATCCTTGGCCCCCGGCCAAGTGCGATCGAATGTGCAAGTGTTTGGTGAGCAAGTGCTGTGCCAAGTGAACAGCGTCACGCTTGAACTTTTTGGAATTACAAATAGTTAGCGGTTTTTACAACTCGCGGAGCGAAACCGCAAAGCAGGTCTCTGAATTCAAAAATGCGCGATATTCGATGATGTGACGCCAAACGTCACAAACTGCCGCATTTGGGCAGATCGTTAACGTCACTTTGATTAAAAACTCCCGCCCGCAATCGCCTTGACTGGCTTACCATGGGTCGATTGGGAGTACCTCAAGCGGCTGTTTAGTCACACGCGACAACACCATTGTGAAGGCCTTCGCGCGGCTTAATACCGGAAGGTAGGCCAATTGATCGAGGGTTTGGCCGTTATTGTTCGCACAGTACTCGACTGCGAGCCTGTTGCTTGGCGATTTCGCGGCCAGGTCAGTCAGCGATTTGGCTTTGGCGAGCATAGCATCGGCGACATCCGCGTAGGGGACATAGTATTTTGGGAATTTTTCCAGATCTTTGCCTACTAAGCTGGAAAACGTCAGATCGTTTCTTTCTTTGGTATTGATAGGCAGTTTCGCGCCGACTAGGCGTGGGCCGGTCCACGAGCGTGTTGCGAACTCGGGTTGTTTGGCTTGGGCGAGGTCGGCATCGTCGAGACCATTGGCATAAATCGGCACAAATCGGTCGAGGGAAGCAACAATGAACACCGGCCGCGCTTGTGCGATCACCGATAGTCCGTAGAAAAACGCCACGGTTTGCAGCACGGCAATGCAAGCGAGATCGAAGCGCAACCCTTTTTTTCCGGCTTTGTAGACCACCAGTGTCAACAACGGGCCGACGACGATATCGACACCCATGATCAGCAGCATGAGGTTGCTGCCGCCGGCGACCTGAAAGTACGGGTGCGGATACCAGACGAAATAGATCAAACAACCAACTACGGTAGCGATGACCAGACTGATGCCGAGATGGATGCCGGAGGCTTGGAAACGGTTCATTGGCGGAATGCTGGCGTGACTGAATTCCGCGCAGGATAGCGGTATCACGGAAGCCCGAAAATAGGGCCATGGGTGTGCACAGCGGCGCAGCGGTGCGCCCGCCGATAGGCCGCGAATCCGGATGCATGCGAACCAATGGTTGCGTAGCTGTCGCTGTTTGCGCCGCTTGCGCAACACCCGCAAGCGCACCCGCGACATCCTGTCGCGCTGGGCTTGGCCGGCAATGACGAGGTAAACTTTACTTCGGAAATCGGGGCGGGCGCCGCTTGCCCCGCGCGGTTTCTCTTTCCCTCCCGAGGAGTTTCGCCCATGTCTGTGAAAGTCGCCATCAATGGCTATGGCCGCATCGGCCGCAATGTGCTGCGCGCGCTGTACGAGGCGGGCCGCACCAACGAGATCGAAGTCGTCGCGGTGAACGACCTGGGCGATGCCGAAACCAACGCGCACCTGACCCAGTACGACACGGCGCATGGGCGTTTCTCGCATGAGGTCAAGGTCGAGGGCGGCGATATCGTCATCGGCAAGGACAAGATCAAGGTCTGCGCCGAGCGCGACCCGTCCAAGCTGCCGTGGAAGGATCTCGGCGTCGACGTGGTGCTCGAGTGCACGGGCCTGTTCACCTCGAAGGCCAAGGCATCGGCGCATATCGCCGCGGGCGCGAAGAAGGTGATCATCTCGGCGCCGGGCGAGAAGGACGTGGACGGCACCTTCGTCTATGGCGTCAATCACGACAAGATCACGGCCAAGGACCAGGTCATCTCGAACGCCTCGTGCACGACGAACTGCCTCGCGCCGCTGGCCTGGGCGATCAACCAGAAGATCGGCATCGTCCACGGCCTGATGACGACGATCCACTCGTACACGAACGACCAGGTGCTGACCGACGTGTTCCACAAGGACCTGCGCCGCGCGCGCTCGGCGACGATGAGCCAGATTCCGACCAAGACCGGCGCCGCCGCCGCGGTCGGCCTCGTGCTGCCGGAATTGAACGGCAAGCTCGACGGCTTCGCGATGCGCGTGCCGACGATCAACGTTTCCGTCGTCGACCTCGTCTTCGTCGCCAAGCGCGCGACGAGCAAGGAGGAAATCGACGCGGTCGTCAAGGAAGCGAGCGAAGGTCGCTTGAAAGGCATCCTTGGCATCAACAGGAAGCCGCTCGTTTCGGTCGACTTCAACCACAATCCGCTGTCGTCGATCTACGACGAGACGCAGACGCGCGTGATCGACGGCACGCTGGTTAAGGTGCTGTCGTGGTACGACAACGAGTGGGGTTTCTCGAACCGCATGCTCGACATGACGCTGGCGCTGGCGAGCGCGAAATAAGTCGAGTATCCACGGCGATTTTTGCTCGTCATTCCCGCCAGAAGCGCTTGGGAATGACGAGTTGGTGGAGAACGGCGATTCACGAATCTGAATCGCCGTCGCTGCATGCCTTCTTCGTGTCCCGGCCTGCTGCTAGGCTCGGACCACCCCCGAAGGAGGAGTTTCCCATGCGCATCATCAAAATGGCTCTGCTCGCGGGAGCGGCGTTGCTCTGGTCCGGTGCGGCGAGCGCGCGCGAGATCACCTGCGAGATGAATTTCGACCTGTCCGGTTGGTCGGCGTTCTACAAGACCGCCTCCGGCCACGGCATGATCAGCTGCAACAACGGCGCGAAGATGAAGGTCGACATCCGTACCAAGGGCGGCGGCATCACCTTCGGCAAATCGGAAATCAAGAACGGCTACGGCAAGTTCACCCACTTGTACGACATCGAGGACGTGCTCGGCAGCTACGCTACCGCCGGCGCACATGCCGGTGCGGTCGATTCGGCCGAGGCGCAGGCGATGACCAAAGGACCCGTCTCGCTCGCCATTTCCGGCAAGGGCAAGGGCTGGGATTTGGGTTTCGCCTTCGGCAAATTCACGATCTTGCGGCCGGGTGCAAATCCGGATGCGGACGAGGACGAAAAAGAGGATGCTCCCCAGCCGCAAGAAGCCGTGACGCATCCGTTGGGGAACAACCCCTAGCGCACGGGTTCAGCGCGCATCTTTTTCCGACTGAATCGTCTCCAGTAGCGCGATCTGCAGGCGCGAGTGCAGCTTGACCAGCGTGCGCCAGAGAAGGGCGAGGACGAGTGCGCTGCCGACGAGGACGGCGACGAGCAGTTCGGCCGGCGGCAGAATCGATGACGACAGCGCGCTGACGAGCAGCAGCATCGCTGCCGTCGTCACCAGCGGCAATACTTCAGCGACGATGCGTCGCGCGGCCTGGCTGCGTCGCCCGCTGCCACGCACGCTGACCTCGGCGAGCATCATCGCCAGCGCCTTGAGCTTGCGGTAGGCGGCGATCAGGAACGGCAGAGAGACGAGCAACGCCGCACCCCAGATCAGCGCGTGCTCGATCGCGCGGTTCGCGATCCACGCGGACAGGTCGAGTGCGCGCGACGAGGCGAGATAGGCGCCGCCGCCGAAGATCGCGGCGACGAGACAGAAGTTGACGAAGGCCTGCAACAGGATACGCCGCACCATCGCCGCGATCACGGCGCGGTCGCCGTCGAAGCGCAGTCCCTGCAGCCATTCGGTATACATGTGCAGAATGCGGCGAAAGCCGCCCGGCGTCGCCTGCACGAGCCGGTGCGCGAGCGGATCGGCCCAGCGGATCAGGTACGGCGTCAACAGCGTGGTCAGCGCCGACACGGCGACCGCGACCGGATAGAGAAAGCCGCTGGTCACCTTCAAGGTCGCGCCGAGCGTGGCGATGATGAACGAGAACTCGCCGATCTGCGCGAGGCTCATGCCGATGCGCATCGAGTCGCGCCCGCTTTGGCCCGCGGCGAATGCGCCGAACGTGCGCGCGAGGGTCTTGCCGAGCACGATCGCGAGCGTGATCACCGCGATCGGCCAGGCGTAGTCGACGAGCACATGCGGATCGAGCAGCAGGCCGATCGTGACGAAGAACACTGCCGAGAACATGTCGCGGATCGGCTCGATCAGATGCTCGATGCGGCGCAGCGACTTGGCTTCGGCGATGATCACGCCGATCGTGAACGCGCCGAGCGCGACCGAATAGCCGAGCTTGATCACGACGAGGCAGAAGCCGAACAGCAGGCCGAGCACGCTGACCAGCAGCATCTCGTTGCGGTTGATGCGCGCGATGAAATCGAGCAGGCGCGGCACGGTGAGGATGCCGACGACGAGCGAGGCGACCAGGAACACGGTCAGCTTGCCGAACGTCGACAGCACTTCGCCGGCCTCGACGCTGCCGGTCTTGGCCACGCTCGACAGCAGCGCGACCATGCAGATTGCGAGCACGTCCTCGATGATGAGGATGCCGAACACGGTCTGCGCAAACTTCTCGCGGCGCAGGCCGAGTTCGTCGAGCGCCTTGATCGTGATCGTGGTCGAGGAGATCGACAGCATCGTGCCGAGGAACAGCGCGTCCATGTTGCGCCAGCCGAAGGCAAGGCCGATCTCGTAGCCAAGCCAGATCATCGTGACGATGCCGACGAGCGCAGCGATCAGTGCGGTCGCGCCGACCTGGCGCAGACGCTTGAGCGAGAATTCGAGACCGAGCGAGAACAGCAGGAAGACGACGCCAAGCTCGCCGAGCGTACGCGTGGATTCCTCGTCGGTGATCAGCGCATACGGCGGCGTGTGCGGACCGATCAGCACGCCGGCGGCGATATAGCCGAGCACGACCGGCTGGCGCAGCAAATGGAAGACGACCGTCACCACGCCGGCAGTCAGCATGATGATGGCGAGATCGTGGATGAAGGCGACGGTATGCATGCGCTCTCGCGATCGGCTTGCCTCATCTTCGCGGATCGCGCGGCATTGGGCAATGCGCGGCAGGCTCACATCCTCAAACACGAGGACAAAGAAATGATGCGGTCGTTCCAAGTGCTGGCTGCGACGGCCTGACGGCTCCCAGGATTCGGCTCACGCCCTCGGTGATTTCATCCCGACGAGCATGATCGGCTTGAGCTTGGCCCAGGCGAGCACGCAGAAATAGAACGTGCCGAAGGCGAGCACCGTCCACGGCTTCTCTACCCACAGGCCGCTGCCGGGCAGGTGCATGTCCGCGATCACCTGCGGCGTGATGCCGAACTTGGGAAACGGCAGGAACACTGTGGCGAATGCACCGGCGAGGTAGGCCATGCCCGAAATGATCCAGTTGCCGAGCATGCGCTGCATCTTCGCCTCCATTTGCGCGCGCGAGGTGAACAATTGCAGGAAACGGCTGACGAACAGCCAGAGGAAGGCCCAGATCGGCCAGGTGCTGCCGAATGCCAACGAGAATCCGAGCACGAACATCAGGTAGAAGGCCGTCAGCCCGGC
>Ga0207694_10000667_pt1 | contig 30806 bp, 38 predicted proteins | sample KBSC34metaG_FD_184353 | JGI IMG/M metagenome (GOLD analysis project Ga0207694, IMG submission 184353) | Corn rhizosphere microbial communities from Kellogg Biological Station, Michigan, USA - KBS C3-4 metaG (SPAdes) (version 2) | ecosystem: Host-associated > Plants > Roots > Rhizosphere > Soil... | reverse complement strand
ACCGGCGAAAGCTCGAGCCCGCCAGTGCGCCATCCGTCGAGGATCGCGCCACCCATATTGCCGCAACCGACGAACCACGTCGGCTCGGGCAGCTTCAATGTCCCGCTCATGCTTCTCCGTGCGTATCGATGAGCGCCGCGGCGATCGCTTCGCCCGGCGACTTGCCGCCCCAAAGGACGAACTGGAAGACAGGGTAGAAGCGCTCGCACTCCTCCACCGCGGCTTCCGCGATGGCTTCGGCCTGCTCGAGGCTCAGCCCCTCGTCCTCGCGCGTGTCGAGGATGGTCGAATGGCGGAAGACCACGAGGCCCGATCCCGACCACATTTCGAAATGGCCGAGCCACAGCTGCTCGTTGATCAGGCTGAGCGCCTCGAAGATCGCTGATCTCTTTTCGGCGGTGACCTTGATGTCCGGGAAGGCGAGGAACTGGAGCACCTGGTCCTCGGGCCGCCACACGCCGCGAAGCTCGTACTGAGCCCAGCTTCCTGTGGCCGAAGCGACGATCTCGCCCTCGGCGGTGCGCTCGCACACCCAGCCGCGCGCCTCGAAATATTGTTCGAGAACCTCGATCGGAGCGCCGTCGTCGCGCTCCTCCTGGATTTCTTCCTCGCTCAGGTTCACGCCCTCGGGCCGGCCTTCTTGGTGCCGCCGCCGGCGCGCTTGGTTGCGGCGGGGCCGGACAGCTTCGCTTCGAGAGCGGCGATGCGGCCTTTCAGGGTTTCGTTCTCGTCGCGGGCCGCGGCCGCCATCGCCTTGACCGCCTCGAACTCGTCCCGCCCGACGAAGTCCGCGCCGCCCATCCATTCCTTGAACTTCTCGCGAGCGCCGGATTCGGCCTCGCGGCCCATTCCGGCCATGGTCCCGGCAAAGCCATTCACCATCTTCACGAAGTCGTCGAACATCTTGTTCTCGGACTGCATCACTCCGTCTCCTTCAGGGAGCAAATCCCTTTCGGCGGGGAAATAGGGGGTTGCGGTCCAATCTGCCAGCCCGGGCGCGGGACCTATCCCCAAGTCGCTCATCTATCCCCAGAATTCTATGTGCCGGGCAATGAGGCTCCCGCGCCCGGGTTCAGCGCGCCGATCGTCGAGTTCAGCGTCGCGGCGAAGACGAGCCACGCGAGATAGGGGATCATCAGCAGCCCGGCGGCCCTGCGGATTCGGAGGAACTGTCCCGCCGCGGCGGCCGCGAGCGCGGCGATGGCGAAGATGACGATGTTCGCCAGCGAGATATCATGGGCTCCAAAGAAGATCGGCGACCAGGCGAAGTTGAGCGCCAGCTGGACGAAGAACAGGATCAGGGCGAGCTTCCGCCGCGGCGACGGCGGCTCGGCCAGCACCATCGCCAGGGCAATGCCGATGAGCGCGTAGAGGATCGGCCAGACGATTCCGAACGCCCATCCCGGCGGCATGAAGCTGGGCTTCTGGAGCGCATCGAACCAGCCGTTGCCGTAGCCGCTGTTCGACAGCCAGCCGCTCAGCCCACCGAGCAACTCGATCGCGACGATGCACAGCAGCGCCGTCTTCCACCAACTCCTGCCGTCGTTCGCTTCAGCCATCTTTCACCGCTCCCAGCAGGAACTCGACATTGCCTTCCGGTCCGGTGATCGGACTGGGCGTGACTCCCATTACGCTCCAGCCCTGCGATTGGACCCAGGCCTGCGCCTCGCCACAGACGCGCTCATGGACGGCGGGATCGCGCACTACGCCGCCCTTCCCCACGTCCTCGCGCCCGGCCTCGAACTGCGGCTTGACGAGCGCGATGAGCCTGGCGCCGGGCTTCGCAAGCTTGAGCGGCGCCTCCAGCACCTTGGCGAGCGAGATGAAGCTCGCATCGCAAACGACGATATCGACCGCTTCCGGAACGATGCTCCCGTCGAGGTGACGCGCATTGGTCTGCTCGTGAACCACAACGCGAGGATCTTGCCGGAGCTTCCACGCAAGCTGGTTCGTGCCGACGTCCACCGCATAGACCTTCGCCGCCCCGCGCGAGAGCAGCACATCGGTGAACCCGCCGGTGGAACTCCCCACATCCAGCGCCACAGCGCCCGTCACATCGAACCCGAAATGCTCCAGCCCATGCTCGAGCTTGATTCCCCCGCGCGAAACCCAGGGATGGTCCTTCCCCCGAACTTCCAGCGGCGCATCCTCGGCGAGCATGTCACCCGCCTTCGCAAGCTTCCGCTCCCCCGAAAACACCGCCCCCGCCATGATCAGCGCCTGCGCCCGGCTCCGGCTCTCCACGAGCCCCCGGCTCACCAGCATCTGGTCTGCCCGGAGCTTGGCTACGCCCGCACCTCTTCCACCCCCGCGCTGTTGACGCGCAGCGCCTTCAATACCGTCTCTACGATGTGCGGCGCGTTGAGGTGGGCTTCGTCGTACTGCTTCTCGGGCTTGTCCTGGTCCTGGAAGCGATCGGGGAGACGCATGGTGCGGATTTTCAGACCCGCATCGACCAGGCCCTCGTCGCTGGCGAGCGTCAGCACATGCGCGCCAACCCCGCCGATCGCGGCTTCCTCGATCGTCACCGCGACCTCGTGCGTGGTCAGAAGCCGCCGGATCAGCTCGCTGTCGAGCGGCTTGGCGAAGCGCAGGTCCGCCACCGTTGTCGACAAGCCCATCGCGTCGAGCTGATCCGCGGCCTTCTCCGCCTCCGCCAGCCGCGTCCCGAGCGACAGGATCGCGACCTTCTTGCCCTCGCGAACGACGCGCCCTTTGCCGATCTCCAGCGCCCGCGGAACGGCCGGAAGCGGCACGCCCCTGCCCTCGCCCCGCGGATAACGCACCGCGATCGGGCCGCCGTCGTGGACCGCCATGGTGTGGACCATGTTGCAAAGCTCGGCCTCGTCCGCCGCCGCCATGACCACGAAGTTGGGAAGCGTGCACAGGTAAGCGAGGTCGAAGCTCCCCGCGTGCGTCGCTCCGTCCGCGCCGACCAGCCCTGCGCGGTCCATCGCGAAGCGCACGGGCAGATTCTGGATCGCGACGTCGTGCACGACCTGGTCGTAGGCGCGCTGGAGGAAGGTCGAGTAGATGGTCGCGAACGGCCGATAGCCCTGCGCCGCGAGCCCCGCGGCGAAGGTCACGGCATGCTGCTCGGCGATTCCGACGTCGAAGGTGCGCTCCGGAAACCGCTCCTCGACCTTGTCGAGCCCGGTGCCCGACGGCATCGCGGCAGTGATCGCGACGACCTTCTCGTCGCGCTCCATCTCGTCGATCAGCGCCTTGGCATAGACGCCCGTGTAGCTCGGCGCGCCGGCCACCGGCTTGGCCTGGACGCCCGACACCACGTCGAACTTCACCACGCCGTGATATTTGTCCGCCGCATTCTCGGCGGGCGCGTAGCCCTTGCCCTTCTTGGTCACGACATGAACCAGCATCGGCCCGATCTCGGCATCGCGGACGTTTTCCAGCACCTCGACCAGCGCCCGCACGTCATGCCCGTCAACCGGGCCCACGTAATAGAAACCGAGCTCCTCGAAGAGCGTGCCGCCGGTGACCCAGCCACGGGTGAACTCCTCGGCCTTCTTCGCCCAGTCGTGGATCGTGTCGGGCATCATCCGGGCGATCTTCTGCGCGACCTTGCGCGGCCCGAGATACTTGCTCGAGCTGACCAGCCGCGCGAGCGCGTTGCGCATCGACCCGACCGGCGGGGCGATCGACATGTCATTGTCGTTGAGGATGACGATCAGCCGGTTCCCCGCGGCCGCGGCATTGTTCATCGCCTCATAGGCCATGCCGGCGCTGAGCGCCCCGTCGCCGATCACCGCGATCGCCTTGCCCGGATCGCCCGACAGCTTGTTGGCGATCGCGAAACCCAGCGCGGCCGAGATCGAGGTCGAGCTGTGCGCCGCCCCGAAGGCGTCATATTCGCTCTCGCTCCGCTTGGTGAACCCGCTGAGGCCGCCGCTCTGGCGAAGCGTGCGGATGCGGTCGCGCCTGCCGGTCACGATCTTGTGCGGATAGGCCTGGTGCCCGACGTCCCAAACCAGCCGGTCGTTCGGCGTATCGAACACATAATGGAGGGCGACGGTCAGCTCGACCACGCCAAGCCCCGCGCCAAGGTGCCCGCCGGTCACCGAAACCGCCGAGATTGTCTCTTGCCGAAGCTCGTCGGCAAGCTGCGGCAGCTCGTCCTTGCTCAATGCTCTTATGTCGCTGGGATAGTTGACCTTATCCAGCAGCGGCGTCTCGGGGCGATCACTCATCGGGCCGACGCCTTACGCGGGTGTCCCGGAGATGTCACTTATCTGCCCGGGCATAGGGGTGATTTCAGCGATTGCTCACTTATTGCTCATCAGATCCGCTTCCCCAGCCAGCGCGGAAGGAGAATCCGCCGTATGACGAACACCGCGATCACGATCGGGAGCATCACCACCCCGAATTGGTCGGAACGCAGCGTCAGCACCGGCAGGAACAGGATCGGAAGCACCGCGGACAATGCGACCTTTGTCCATCGCTCACGCTGGCTGATGCTCGCGAACATCATCTCGGGCTTCCACGACGCGTAGGCCCACATGCAGGTGTTGAGGATTCCGCAGACGAACATTGTCAGGCCGTACAGGTGGAATCCTGCCTCACCCCCGCCCTGGAGATAGAGCGTACTGATCGTCGCCGGGATAAGCGCGATCAGGCACAGCATCGCGAGCGTCAGCGCGGTGAATACGGCATCGACGCGTCTTAACCTCGCGAAGAGATTGCGGCTGTTGAGCCAGAAGATGCCCGCAATCGCGAAGCTCAGCGCATAAGCCACGAGGCTGCGCAGGCTTCCGCGAAGCAACGCCTCAAAGCTCGGGGCATGGGCGGGAATGCGGACGCTGACCGCGGCCAGCGTCGTCGCGAAGGCGAAGATGCCGTCCGAAAGCATGATCAGCCGGTCGTACGAATGCCGGCGGATATGATCTTCGAGGCTCTCGACGGTAGCGAGAGATTCGGGTTCGCTCATTCGGGCAACGAACCCGAAATACGGCTCAATCGCAATCCGAGCATTTGCCGCGAACTTCCATCATGGGTCGGGGCGCCGAGAACCCGGCCTTGGTGGCGGCCTTGCGAATGCTTTCCGACAAAGCATCGTCGTCGATGTGAACCGCCTGCCCGCAAATGTCGCAGATCAGGAAGATGCAGTCATGAAGGCATTCGGGATGCTGGTTTGCGATGTAGGCGTTGGCGCTCTCGACTCGGCGGGCCAGGTTGGCGCCCACGAACAGGTCGAGGATGCGATAGACGCTGTTGGCCGCGATCCGCCGTCCTTCAGCCTTGGAGACGGCTTCGGCGACGTCATAGGCGCTCGCCGGCTTGTCGAAACCCGCCAGCGCGTCGAACACCGCGGCGCGCATTCCCGTCCACTGCTCGCCCTGCTGGGTCAGCCGGTCGCGAGCCGCACTTTTCAGCGCGTCGCCTTCGTGGAGATGATGATCGTGACGGGCCATTAGCTTTCGCTACGATGAATAGACCGCGTGAGCTGACGCTTCAAGAAATCAGACGCCGGGCTGCTTCGCCGTCATGTTAAGCCGATGTCCGAGCGCCAGTACCGAAACGCCAAAGATGGTTATGGCAGGTTCGAACCCGCTTTCATGCAGGCTCATTGCATAGGCCATGATCGCGAGGCCACAGGCGCCGACCGCGCCCGGCAGGAATGAGCCATGCTCGCGGATTCCTCGGCCCAGCGCGACCGCGCCGATGATCATCGCGAGGCTCAATCCAATCTCGTGGATGATCGGTTGACCGAGCATTCCACCCGCCGAAGCTAGCAGGCCGAGCAGAACGGCAGTCGCGACGCAATGAACGGCGCACAGCCCCGACAAGGTCATCGCAATCCGGTCGAGCCGGCTCGTCGAGATCGGTCTGGATGCCATGTTTGGCGGCGATATAGCCGCCTCCATTGGAAGTTACAATATATCATCGGTGCTGCTTTCGCCCCTTGCCCCTCCGCCCGCCGCACGCGCATAGGCGCTTCATCGCATGAGCACCCTGGCCGCCCCCCCTTCCGCCGCCGATCGCGGCGCGATCCGCCCCGGCGCACTTTCCAACCTGTTGCTGTTCGTCGCGGCGCTTGTCTTCGGCATGGTGGTGATCGGCGGCATCACCCGCCTGACCGAGAGCGGCCTTTCGATCACCGAATGGAACGTCGTCAGCGGCGCCATCCCGCCGCTGAATCGTGCCGATTGGGAGCACCTCTTCGACCTCTACAAGCAGACCCCGCAATATATCGAGGTCGCCGGCCCCGCCGGAATGACCCTCTCCGGCTTCAAGTTCATCTTCTTCTGGGAATGGGTCCACCGACTGCTCGGGCGCATTCTCGGCCTGGTCTTCTTCGTCGGAGTCGGCTGGTTCGCGGTTAAGCGGGAAATTCCGAAGGGCTTCGGCTGGAGGCTCGTCGCTTTGTTCATTCTCGGCGGCCTTCAGGGCGCGGTCGGCTGGTTCATGGTCGTTTCAGGCCTCGAGGGCCGGACGGAGGTCAGCCCCTATCGCCTCTCGGCCCACCTGCTCTTCGCGCTGTTCCTCTTTTCGGCGCTGATCTGGACCGCGCTCGACCTGCGTGCACTCGCCCGCGACCCGCAAGCAAAGCCGGCGCGCCTGACTGGCTGGGGCGTGCTCGCGCTCGCCACCCTCTTTATCCAGCTGATGCTCGGCGCCTGGGTCGCGGGCTTTCGCGCCGGCTATGTCTCCAACACCTGGCCGCTCATGAATGGTCATTTCGTTCCTGACGGCATCGACTGGTCGCGAGGCGCGGGTTTCGCGATGACCCACGATTTGTATCTCCTCCACTTCATGCACCGCTGGTGGGCATGGGTTGTGGTCGCGGTCCTCGTCGTCTTCGCCCGCCAGGTCCGCAAGCTCCCGGATGCGCGCCGCGCCTCGATCGCCATCCATTCGGCGTTCGGGACCCAGGTCATCCTCGGGATACTGACCGTGCTCTCGGGAATCGCGATCTGGCTCGCGGTGCTTCACCAGGCGACCGGCGCGCTCCTGGTCGCCGCGACGGTGTGGTGCGCGCACGAGCTGGGGAGACGCCGCGCATGAGCGTCATTTCCATCTACGCGGTCTTCGCCAATGCCGAGGAAGCGGAGCGGATCGGCAGAGCCGTCGTCGAGGAACGCCTCGCCGCGTGCATCAACATCCTCTCGCCCATCCGCTCGATCTATCGCTGGAAGGGCGAGATCGAGACGGCCGACGAAGTCGCGGCGATCCTCAAGACCCACCATTGGCGAAGCGACGCGCTGATCGAGCGCATCGCCCAGCTCCACAGCTACGAAACGCCGTGCATCGTCGCCTGGCCGATCGAGAAGATCGTCGGAAACTACGCCGACTGGGTCGAGGACACGGTCATCCGCGACCTTTAGCCTTCTTCTTCCTTCGGCTCTTGAGCTGGCGCCTCGTGGCCAACATTCCGGGGATCAGCGGCACCCACAAGGTGTAGCCGCGGAACAGCAACGTGCCCGACAGCGCCGCCTCGAACGGCACGCCCATCACCCGAAGCATGCTGATGCTCACCGCCTCGAACGATCCGAGGCCCATCGGGATCGGCCCCAGCGTCACCACGATCGATGCCATGATGAACGCGGTGAAGGCAGTGCTGAAAGGGACGTTCAGCCCCAGCGCCAACAGGCACAGCTGCATGGTCAGCCCGTCGAGCGCGAACACCGCGCCATTCAGCGCCGTTAGGTAGGCGATCAGCCGCAAATTCTGGACGATGCTCGGGGGCGCTTCCTTGATCATCTCGAACAGTTCGCAGACCGTCCGGATGCGCCTGAGCCAGGCGGGGATCGCCTTCGCGCCCTTGCGGTGAAGCCAAAGGGCGAGCGCAGGGACCGCAGCCGAGAGTCCGAGCGAGGCGCCGATCAAGCCCAGGATGACCCAGCTCGAGTGCCCGTGGATCCACAGCAGGATCAGCGCGATCAACGAGACGACTCCGTATGAGGCGTAATAAGCGACGATCGTCATGATCAAGGTCGCGAGGGCGACCGGCTTCGAAGCGCCAATCGCCTGCAGCCGGTCGACGACGACGACATTGCCGCTCATCCCCGCCGTCGGGACCATCTGGTCGGCGAAATGCTTGCTGACCGTCAGGCCCAGCAGCTTTCCGAACGGCGCTCGACATTTCCCGGCGCGAAGCACAAGCTTCCATTCGATCGCGAGCGCGACATAGGTCAGCAGCTGGGCAACCGCCGCTGCGACCAGCCAGAGCGGCTTCGAATGGGCGACCAGCGCCGCGAATTTCTTGACGTCGCCCCAGTGGATGACCGCGATGACCACCCCGGCGACGAGCAGGAGCGCAAGAAGCCACGAGCGCCAGTTGGCGAGGGCATCGGATGCCTTTTCCTCGGCCTTGTTACGGACGGTTCGACGTTTCGCCGAGGTCTTGGTTACGCTTGCCACGGGCGAGCCAACGCGGCTGGCGCGCCGCTGTGCCATCCTCGGCGCAGTTTTGCTCTAGCGCTTCCCCGCCTTGCCCAGCTTGAACGGCACCTCGTCGAGCTTGCGACGCAGCTCCTCTATATTCGCGCCCTCCTGATCGCCGTCCGCATATTTGGATTCGAGCTCGACTTCCTCGGGCGTCTGCTCGCGGAAATAGCTGATCGTCAGCCGCCGCCCGAACACGTCGTCGCCGCGGATCTTGAGCTCGGCCTGGTGCTCGGGCGGGAGATTGTCGCGGATCGTCTCGAGATAGCGGATCAGGTCCTCCAGCGAGGTATACTCGCTGATGTCGATGAAATCCTTGACGCGTCTCGGCACAGGCAATGCTCTCTGGCTGGTCTCACGAGCTCGGGGCAAGGCAGGAGCGGCGAGTGCCGCTCGCACTAAGGATTATCCCCGCGAGAGGCAACGCGTCACCGACTGTTATTCTCCGGTTTGGGCGGCGACCTGCGCCGCCCAAAGGATCAGACGGGATGCGTCGGAGAAGGCGGAGCCTTCGCGCACTGCCCGCTGACGCTCGAGGTCACCTTGGGCGCCTTCCCGGGACCCTGCGAGACGACCTCGGTCGAACGCGTGCAGGTCGATCCGTTGTTGCTGATCGAGACCACCGTCGTGCTCGTCTGGCCCGCCGGCATGTTGGCGTAGGACGCGATGTACGGCGCTGCGATGCCATTCGGCTGACGCGACATCTGCTGCGCCTGCTGAATCATCTGCTGGCTCTGGCGCTGCATCTGCTCGATCATCCGGTCAAAGCCGGCGAACGACGGGAATGGCATTCCCCAGGCGTCCGCCGCGGCGCTGGCCATCGGGCGCGGTGCAATCGTCACCTTCGGCGCGACGTTCCCGACATATTCGATTTGCGCGACCGACCCGTCGGGCAGCGGCACGTTCATCACATGGGAATTGGGAGCAGCGGCGACTGCGGTGCCCGCGAGCGCGGCGGCAGCGGCTGCGGTCAAAGCAAAAGCAGGAAGCTTCCTCACGAAAACAACCTCCATCATTTTTCAAATTTGGACGAAGGCAAAACTATGCCGCGATCCTGAACGCCAGATTGCTACGCCTCCGAATTGACGCGCGTCATCCGCCTCAGGCGTTGGCGTCGAGGTGCCGGCCCTCGTGGTCGAGGTGCAGGTAATTGGCGTTGAACATCGACACGTCCTTCATTCGTTCCATGTCGAGGATGTGGAGCTGTTTGCGCTCCAGCTCGATCAACCCGTCGCGGCGAAGCTCCTGCAACGTCCGGTTGACGTGCACGGCGGTCAGTCCCGTCGCGTCGGCAAGATCGTTCTGGGTCAGCGGGAAATCGCAGCGCCCGTCCTGCGCTCGCCCGACTGCGTTGAGCCGCATGTAGAGCTCGACCAGCAAATGAGCGAGCCGCTCGTACGCGCTTCGCTGTCCGAGATTGAGTGTCCATTCGCGCTGGACCGCGGCAGTCACCAGTTCGTGCCACCAAAGCGCCTGAGTCACGCGCGGCCTCTCCGAAGTCAGCGCACTCATCTCGTCAGGCGTGATCATCGCAACCTTAAGCCGCGTGATCGCCGCGATGCTATGGTCCATTGCTTTGAGGATGTAGACGTTGATGTCGCAGAAATCGCCGGGGACGAAGAGACTCACGATCTGCCGCTTGCCATCGGGCAATTGCTTGTATCGGCACGCCCAGCCGTCGAGGACCAGATGAACGAAGCGCGGCTTGTCGCCCTCGGATATGAGGTCGCGGCGCGGCTCCACGTAGCGGAAATTGTGCGTCGCCTCGGCGAGCGCAGCGCGATCGTCGGCGGACAGTCTTGCAAACGCCTCGAGCTTCGACGCCACCGCCGGTTCCGAACTGAACAGGAATGATCTTGAAACGACCGTAGGCGGCGGCACCGTGCTTGACCCTCACCTATGTTATTTCGCCCGACCGGATATACGCTCTTTGAAGGAACAACGGCGCTGAAAGAATCACAATCCTCTCAAGGACTTGCCCTCTCCGGCAAACGCGTGCTCGTGGTCGAGGACGAATATTACATCGCCGACGACCTGAGGCGCATCCTGGAGGGTGTCGGGGCAGAGATCGTGGGACCTCTGTCGACCATCGATAAAGCCCACCAGGCGCTGAACGACGCCAGCTTCGACTGCGCCGTCATCGACCTCAATCTTCACGGCGAAAGCGCTATCCCAATCGCCGAGCGTTTGAGTGACGCGGGAAAGTCATTCGCCATTGCCACCGGCTATGGTTCCGGTTCCATCCCCGACCGATTCAAGGACGTGCCGCGCATTGAAAAACCATTCAATGCGGCGACACTCCTTGATCTTGTTGGACAGCTGAGTTGCGTTAGATAACGCCAAGCAGCCAGAGAATAAGGATCAGGATCAGAAGACCGCCAAGACCGATATACATGACACGCTCCTCGTGTTGGTTTTGTGTCTGAAACGGTGAGCGAACCGCCCTCGTTCCATTCGTTTCGGGCCCGGCAAGAACGGTTTAGGGTATGATTTTACCCGCCTGAAAGAGGCTGGATTTCCTTGACTTTCCGGCTCCTACCCGCAATTAGCGCGTCCGACGGCGGCTTCCTCACGGTGCCGCTTTTCTCGTTAGAAAAGAGGTTCACGCCATGAAGGCGCTGATGAAGACGACCAAGTCGGCGAAGCCGGCCGAGGTCGAGAAGAAATGGCACCTGATCGACGCCGACGGCCTGGTTGTCGGCCGCGTCGCGACGATCATCGCCAACATCCTGCGCGGCAAGCATAAGCCGAGCTTCACGCCGCACGTCGACTGCGGCGACCATGTCGTCGTGATCAACGCCGACAAGGTCCGCTTCACCGGCCGCAAGCTCGCGCAGAAGACCTATTACAAGCACACCGGCTATGCTGGCGGAATCAAGGGCGTAACCGCCGGCAAGGTGCTCGAGGGCCGCTTCCCCGAGCGCGTTCTCGAGAAGGCCGTCGAGCGCATGATCCCGCGCGGGCCGCTGGGCCGCGACCAGATGCGCGCTCTTCACCTCTACAACGGCACCGAGCATCCGCACGGCGGCCAGGATCCGCAGGTCCTCGACGTCGCGTCGATGAACCGCAAGAACAAGATTGGTGCCTGACATGGCCGAGAAGAAATCCGACAAGAAGTCCCTCTCCGATCTCGCCGCGCTGACCCAGGAGCAGCCGGCGGCCGAAGCTCCGGTTGCCGAGGCGACCGAGGAAGCAGCCGCCGCCCCTGCCGAGGAGACTCCCGCGGCTCCCCCGCCGGTCGAAGCCGCTCCGCTTCGTGAGCAGCAGCTCGACAAGTTCGGTCGCGCCTATGCGACCGGCCGCCGCAAGGACGCGATCGCGCGCGTCTGGCTGAAGCCGGGTTCGGGCAAGATCGAGATCAACGGCCGCGAGCAGGAGATCTATTTCGCTCGCCCGACGCTTCGCCTCGTCATCAACCAGCCGTTCGGCATCGCCGGGCGCGAGGGCCAGTATGACGTCGTCGCGACGGTCGTCGGCGGCGGCCTCTCGGGCCAGGCGGGTGCCGTGAAGCACGGCATCGCCCAGGCGCTGACCCGCTACGAGCCCGCGCTTCGCACGGTCGTCAAGCAGGCCGGCTTCCTCACCCGCGACAGCCGCGCCGTCGAGCGCAAGAAGTACGGCCGAGCCAAGGCCCGCCGCAGCTTCCAGTTCTCGAAGCGCTAAGCAAGCTTCCAGTCCAGCGTTACGAAGGGCGGTCCGGTGATCCGGGCCGCCTTTTCTTTGCTCGGCTATCAGGTCAATCGTCACTTCGTCCACGAACCACGCTGATGTCGAGCGGCCGAAGAGCGGCGAGAAACTCGTCCAAGTCGATGAGATCGAGGCACGGGCGGGCGCCTCGCTGGAAAAGCCGATCGCGGGCCAGCCGTTTCGCCAGGATGATCGCGGGCATGCACGGAATGAGCGGACCGTGGCCCTGCCGGGCGATGATGAAGACGCGCTCTTCCCGTTCGCATCCGTCCGCCGATTTTCCCCGCAAGTACATGTGGAAGCCGCTTCGGTTGGAACCGAGCCAGTCAAACAGGAACGACCATTTCAGCAGGCGCTCGGAATGATGCTCCAGCGGCGGCAGCAGCCCCATCCGCACACCCCAACTCAGCAGCCAGGTCCCGAGATGCAGCAGCTTGATCTCATGGCCCGCGCTGAAGCGGAGTGTGCGCAGCGCTGGATAGCGCCGTGGAAAGAGCTCAAGGTCGGGGATATCGCAATATCCGAACAGCCTGAGGCCTAATTCTGGATAGCGCTCGGTGTGCAGGCCCTGCCAGCCGTAGACCGTCCGGGGGTCGCCATCACGAAGCGTTTTGAAGGGCCGCCCGACATAGCTGAGGACAGACGAGGCCGTCGCCAGGCCCCGGTTGGTCTGCTGCGCGGCGCTGATCCCGTAGTCGATCTCTTCGATGCAGCTGAACCTCGGAAGCGCCTCATCGACGATCGCGGCCGTAAGGCACGGTACCGAGCTTGCGCCGGAAACGACCAGCACATCCGCCTCGTGGGCGGATTCGTCGAGAGTTCCGATGCCCGCAACGAACGTCCGGCCATCTGCAAGGTCCACGTAATGGCATCCATGACGAATGCATGCTTCGGCGACAGCGTAGCTTTGCCCCTGAAAGGGTCCGACGGTATGAATGACCATGTCGGTAGCGGCCTCACGGAGGCAGCTGTCGAGGTCTTTCGTGATATCGACCCCGAAAGCCTCGGCCGGATTGGCGGAACGGAGCGAAAGGGCAAATGCTGCGGCGCGTTCGAGGGACCTGCCGCCGATGAGCAACTGAATGCCGGAATCGGACGAGAGCGACCGCGCGATATAGCTGCCGAAATTGCCGTAGCCGCCGAGGATCAGGACTCGCTTCACCAGCCCGGCTTCATCACCATCAGGAAATAGACCACGACCAGCGCTCCGAAGGCAGGCCAGCCGAGCGCGAACCAGGTCCCGAACAGGCGACGATAAAGTGCTTCGTCAATCGCTTCCCCCGCCGCCTCCCGCTCGAGCATCCGCTTCATCCGGATTTGAATCGCGACCACCGGCAACCAGCACAGCCCGGCGATCAGATAGAGGATGTAGCTCGCGACCAGCCACAGCTCGTTCCACGCAAATCCGGCCCTGACGACCAGCAAGGCGCCGGTTATCGGCTGAAGCAACACTGCGGGCGCCGTGAAGAGCCAATCCGCCATTACCGTCGTTCGAGCCGCGGCGAGCCGGCCCGCTTGGTTTCCGGACGCATGGGCCCGCCAGAAAAAGAACGCTGTGCCCAGGCCGGTGCCGAAAAGGACGGTTGCGCTAAGGATGTGAACAGTCTTCACGATCGCGTAAACGTCCATTTTCGCCCGTTTCTCTGACTCCGATTTGCGCGGTCTTCTTACGCGCCCTCGACCTGTGGTAACCGCTGAAATCATCTCGTCTAGATTGGCCGGGAGGACACCGTGGCAGGGAATCCACAGCGCCTCGAGGATAAAGTCGCCATCATCACCGGGGCTGGCGGTGCCATCGGCGCAGCGATCGCCAGGCTCTTCGTCGATCTCGGAGCCAGCGCGATGCTGACAGACCGAGACGGTGCAAAGCTCGACGAAACGGCGCGAAGCCTCGAAGGCGATAAATGCGCGACCGCTGTCGGCGACTCGGCGGACGAGGCAGCTATGCAGGCCGTCATCGCAGCGACATTGGAGCGCTTCGGCAAGCTCGACATCATGGTCGCGAATGCCGGCATCGAAGGTGCACTAAAACCTGTAGACCAACTCAGCCGCGATGAGTTCGAACAGGTGCTGCGCGTCAACGTCCTCGGGGTCTGGGTCGCCATCAAGCTTGGCGCCGCGCACATGAAAAGCGCGGGCGGCGGAGCGATCGTGGCGCTTTCATCGGTTGCCGGCGCGGTCGGCTTCCCCGGAATGGCGGCTTACACGGCCAGCAAGCACGCGGTCTTCGGCCTGGTGAAGACCGCTGCCATCGAATTGGGCGCCGCGAACATCCGCGTAAACGCCGTCGCGCCCGGTCCTATCGACAACCGGATGATGCAATCCCTCGCCAACCAGCTCGGCGGCGGCGATCCGAACGGCTTCCGCAGCTTCGTCGAAAGCCGGGTGCCGATGGGTCGCTACGGAACGAACGAAGAGGTCGCGCAGCTGGTCGCCTTCCTGTCCAGCGACGCCGCCTCTTATTGCTCGGGCGGCCTCTATCTCGCCGACGGCGGGTACGTGGCCGCCTAGCCTTCGCCTGAGCCCCGCAGGGACCCTAATCCAGGATCGTCTGTCCGAATGAGTCTTGCTGCAGCCGAGGAGTGCTGACGCACCCGCCATAATGCGCGCGCGCTTCCCGGACATGATGCGCTACGAAACGCTTCGAAAGGCGAACATCCATCATTTTCAGCCGCAGGAGAAGAAACCGCGATTCTCTTCCGAACGTGTCGTTGTCGAGCTTGATCGCTTCGATTGCACCGATTTCCGAGAGCTTCTCCTCGGCGCTGAGCTCGCCCCCGCTCGCCGGCAGCGCCCGCAACTGCCCGAGATCGCCCAACTCCTTCTCGGCCAGCCGCTGCATGTCAGGGACCATTTCGTAAGCAATTCGGTACTGCAGCATCCGCTGATGCGGCATGTGGGCCGCCACGTCCGCGGTGTTCGCGGCGTCGCGCGCAAGCGAATCCCAGGTGCGGTTGGGCAGCCAGAACTGATCGATGAGCGTCCGGCTCGCCGAACGATCGCCGCGTTCGACGGACGCCCGAAGCCGACCGAGATGCACGGCGACACAGTCGTGAATGGCGATTCGCTCATAAGCTTCGGGCCCGTCGCCGGAGCCGAGCTCATTGTCCATGTCGGCGATCGCGGCGGCGACCTTCTCTCGCCATTCGATTGATTGAACTGCTTGCTCGGCGCCCAACGCGATCAAGACGCCGAGGACAATGATCGCCACCTCGCCGACGAAAGCGCGCCAGCCGTGCATCGGCTTTGGCAGATGGAAATGCATGCAACCGGCCCCCCAGCGACGGGAGCGAGCCTAACAGACGAACCGATGTCCGCAATGGGCCGGGAACGGAGCCCTTGGCGGCGAGCCCGTTTCGATTCTAGGCTGCGGCAAATCGGGGAGGGTTCTTATGCGTTTGCTTCTCGCCATGGCCGCAGCCGTCGCCAGTCTCGCCACCGCAGCCACCGCCGAGCCGATCCTGCTCAAACCCGCGCAGGTGTTCGACGGAGTCGACCCGAACCCGCATTCCGGCTGGTCGGTGCTGGTCGACGGCGATCACATCGCTGCTGTCGGCCCGAATGTCGCGGCCCCCGCCGGAGCAAAGGTCATCGACCTTCCCGGAGCGACTCTCATCCCCGGGATGATCGAGGGCCACTCGCACTTGTTCCTCCACCCCTACAACGAGACGAAATGGGACGATCAGGTCCTTCACGAGCCCCTTGCCCTGCGTACCGCCCGCGCGGTCGTCCACGCCGAGAAGACTTTGATGGCCGGCTTCACCACGGAGCGCGACCTCGGCACCGAAGGTGCGGGCTATGCCGACGTGGGCCTCAAGCAGGCCATCAACCAGGGCATCGTTCCCGGCCCCCGGCTCCTCGTCGCAACCAAGGCCAATGTCGCCCGCGGCGCCTACGGCCCGAAAGGTTTCGAGCCCGGAGTGCACATTCCTCAAGGCGCGGAGGAGGTCAGCGGCGCCGATGAAATGACCCGAGCCGCGCGCGACCAGATCGCGGCCGGCGCAGACGTCATCAAGATGTACGCCGACTATCACTATTTGCCCGGCGAGCCGAGCCGGCCGACGCTCACCGAGGCGGAAATGGCCGCCGGAGTCGCCGTCGCCCACGACGCCGGCCGCCTCGCCGCCGCTCACGCGACTACCGCCGAGGGCATGCGCCGCGCCGCGCTCGCCGGCGTCGATACCATCGAGCACGGCTATCAGGGCACTCCGGAAGTCTTCAAACTCATGGCGTCAAAAGGTATCGCGCTTTGCCCGACCATCGCGGCTTCGGAGGCCTACGCCCGCTATTTCCAGAACTGGAACGGCCAGGAGCCCGCGCCCGAGAGCGTCCAGGAGAACCGCCGCTCGTTCCAGCTCGCGATGAAATTCGGGGTCCCGATCTGCATGGGCGGCGATGTCGGGGTCTTCGCACACGGCGAGAACTGGCTCGAAATGGATGCGATGCAGCGCGCCGGGATGCCCGCCGCCCAGGTGATGATCGCCGCCACGTCAGGCAACGCGCACATCTTCCACCTGACCGATCGCGGCGAAGTGAAGCCCGGACTTCTCGCCGACCTCGTCGCGGTCGACGGCGATCCTACTCGAGACGTCAATGCCGTTCGCCGAATTCGGCTGGTCATGAAGGGTGGAGAAGTGGTTCGCGGTCCGTAACAGGAGGGCCTTATGCGCAACCGCAGAACATTTCTTCTCAGTCTCGCCGCCGCACTTGCAACGACAGCCGTTCCCGCGAGCTCAGCTCCGTCTCTCCTCGCGCGATCGCTAGCGGATCCGGCGCGGGCTCAGGACCGGGCGCAGGACTCCCGTCGCCAACCCGCGCAGCTCGTCGCGCTCGCCGACCTCAAGCCCGGCCAGCGCATCGTCGATCTCATCCCCGGCAGCGGCTATTGGAGCCGGATCTTCAGCCGCATCGTCGGCCCGCGCGGTCGCGTCTACGGAATCTGGCCCGCTCCCTATGCGCGCGAAGCGATGGGCGACATCCAGAACCTCCGCACTCTCGGCCGGCAATATGGCAATATCGATGTGCTGGTTGAGCCCGGCACCCGCCTCACCGCTCCGCAGCCGGTGGACGTGGTTTGGACCTCGCAAAATTACCACGACTACAACGACAAGTTCATGGGCAAACCCGGCTCGCTATCCTTCGCCCGTGACGCCTACCAAATCCTGAAGCCGGGCGGCCTGTTCATCGTCATCGATCATATGTCGGCGGCCGGCCGCGGCCTTCGCGATACCGACACGCTCCACCGCATCGACCGCGCGGCCGTCATCCGCGAGGCGACCGCCGCCGGCTTCCGTTTTGTGGGAGAGAGCAATGTCCTCCGCAATCCGAAAGACCCGCTTAACATCCCCGTGTTCGACCGCAGCATCCGCGGTCACACGAGCCAGTTCGCGCTGAAGTTCCGAAAGCCCGCGCGCTAGCTCAGGCGAGCAGCGCCTCCGCCTGGTCCAAAGTCTTCGAGAAGCTATCGACGATCAGTCGGTAAGGCTCCGGCGTCGCCATATCGAGGCCGCCCATCTTCAAGAGGTTGTAGCCGTAATCCGACCCGCCCGCGCGAAGCACGCTGAGGTATCGGTCGCGGTCGGCGGGAGTCCCGTGAAGCAGCTTCTGCGCGAAGAAGTTCGCCGCGGTGATCGAGGTCGCATACTGCCAGACGTAGAAGCCGAAATAGAAGTGCGGGATGTACGCCCACTCGGCGGCATAATCGGGCTCCATCTTCACGTTCGGCCCGTGGTAGCGCTTGAGGATATCCATATACATTGAGGACATCTTCTCGCCCGACAGCCCCTCGCCCTTGGTCGCGCGGTCGTTGATGGCCAGCTGAAACTCGGCGAACATCGACTGGCGGAAGAAGGTCCCGCGATAATTTTCCATGATCTGGCCGAGGTAGAAGAGCTTGTCCTCCTTCGACTGCGCCCGGTCAACCATCATGTTGGCGAGCAACAGCTCGTGGTTGGTCGACGCGACCTCCGCGGTGAAGGTCGGATAATTGGACAGCTCATAGGGCTGCGCCTTGTTGGCGAGCAGGGTGTGCATCGCGTGGCCCCACTCGTGCGCGTAAGTGGTCAGCCCGTCATATTTGTCGCTGAGGTTGAGTAGCAGATACGGGTGAACGTCGTAGGCGCCGGGGTTCATGTACGCGCCCGACGCTTTGCCCGGCCGCGGAAGCGGGTCCATCCAGCGCCTCGACGTCACGTCGCTGAACTGCTGAACATAGTCTGCGCCCATCGGCTTCACCGCCTCGATCGTCAGCTGGCGCATTTCGGCGAGCGTGTAGATCCGGTCCGACTTCACGAGCGGCGGATAAATGTCCCAATAGCCCATGTCGGGAAGACCGAGCATCCGCTGCCGAAGCGCGAAATAGCGATGGAGGACCGGCAATCCGCGGTTCGTCTCGGTGATCAGCGATCGATAGACCGCCTCGGGCGTGTTGCCGCCGTCGAGCTGAGCCTGGAGCGCGCTGTCGTAATGGCGGGCCTTGGCGTTGAACAATTGCCCCTTGATCTGCGAGGCGAGCGCCGCCCCCATCGAATTCTCGAACGCCTTGTAGCTCGCCCAGAACTTGTCGAAGACCAGCTTTCGGTCCGCGCGGTTCACCGCGTCTCGGGCAAGGGTATAGCCCTGGTCGTCGAGGCGGATTTCGCGGCCGTCGCTGAGCTTTACGGTCGGACGCGGAATGTCCGAGGAAGCGAGCTGGTCGCGGATGTCCTGCGGTCCGGCGAGCGGCGTGCTCGCTGAAGCGAGAAGCTGCTCCTCTTTCGGCGAGAGAATGTGCGGAGCGAGCCGCAGCGTATCGCGAAGGCCGAATGCAAACCGCTTCTTCAGGACGGGGTCGGCGGCGATAAACGCATTGACCTTCCTCGCACCGAGCGAAACGACTTCCGGATTGGTCCATGCGGTCGCTTCGCCAAGCGCGGTGAAAACGTCCTGCGCTTGGCTCTTGCGCTCCTGGTTGGGCGCCACCCGGCGATCCTCGTCCGCCTTGAGGCTGGCATAGGTGAAAAGTCGCGAGGCGCGCTTGTTCATGTCGGACTGGGCGATCAACGCCGCGCGCATGGAAGCAGCGCTCCGGCCGAGCGTTCCCTTCTGCGCCTTTAGTCCGGGGATCGCCTTGAGCAGCGACTGGCGCTCAGCCTCCCACGCCGCGTCACTCGGATAAAGATCGGTGAGGTCCCACGCGGCCGCGGACGAGGTAGTCTGCGCGATAGCCATCGCCGGCACGCCCGCAAGCGCGGCAACCGCCGCGGCCGAAACAATCAATTCGCGACGCGAGACATCGAGCATGTGCCAATCCCCTCCGGTGTTTCGAAAGGCATTGGCACGGCTGTTTCCCGCGCGCCACCCATCACTCGACGAACGGCGCGCGTTGCCTGCTAGCGGTTGATGGTCTCCATCCCGCGTGCAGCGTAGCGCTCGCCCGCGGCGGCTCCAGGCGGAAGGATCTCGTCGAGGCGCTTCAAATCCTCATCGCTCAGCTCGACCTTCAGCGCGTCGATATTCTGGTCGAGATATTTGACGTGCTTGGTGCCGGGAATCGGAACGATGTCGTCGCCCTGCGCGAGCACCCACGCGAGCGCCAGCTGGGCCGCGGTGCAACCCTTGTCCGCCGCCATCTTTTCGACCTCGTGGACCAGCTGGATGTTCTTCTCGAAATTCCCGCCCTGGAAGCGCGGGTGATTGCGGCGGAAATCGTCTTCCGGGAAATCGTCGGGCGACTTGAACTGGCCGGTCAGGAACCCGCGCCCGAGCGGCGAATAAGCGACGTATCCGATGCCGAGCTCGCGCACCGTCGGAAGCACCTCGGCCTCGGCGTCGCGGCTCCACAGCGAAAGCTCGGTCTGGACCGCGGTGATCGGGTGCGTCGCATCGCCCTTGCGGATGGTCTGAGGCGCCGCCTCAGACAAGCCGAGGAAGCGGATCTTCCCCTCGTCCTTCAGCCGCGCCATCTCGCCGACCGTGTCCTCGATTGGCACCTCCGCGTCGACGCGATGCTGGTAATAGAGGTCGATCGCCTCGACGTTCAGTCGCCTGAGGCTCGCCTCGCAAGCCGAACGCACATATTCGGGATCGCCGCGAACGCCGAGGAACTCGCCGTTCGGCCCACGAACATTGCCGAACTTGGTCGCCAGGAAGACTTCGTCGCGCCGGCCCGCAATAGCCTTTCCGACCAGCTCCTCATTAGAGCCCCAGCCGTACATGTCGGCGGTGTCGAGGAAGGTCACGCCGCGGTCGAGCGCATGGTGGATCGTCGCGATCGATTCCTGCTCGCTCCCGCCGACGTAGAATTCGCTCATGCCCATGCAACCGAGCCCGATCGCCGAAACCTCCGGTCCATCGCGGCCGAGCCGCCTCTTGCCGACCTGGAACATGCGCTTCTCCTCTTGCTCTAATCCGTGTGCACCAACGGGGTGTCGTCCTTCTTGCTGCCGCGCTTCATGAAGAACAACAGGGGCAGGATCACCAGCGTCACCCACATCATCAGCTTGAAGTCGTCGAGATAAGCGATGAACAAGGCCTGCCGGGTGATCTCGCCGTTGATGATGGCGAGCGCAAGCGGTCCCGCGGTCGGAATCGCGGTCTCGATCTGGGTCGAACTGATCGTCGCCATTGTGTGCTGCGTGATGTGCTGCGCCATGTCTGCGTGGGCGACCTGGGTCATCCGCACCAGTTGCGTGCTGACGACCGAGATTCCGACCGAGCCGCCGATGTTCCTGGACAGGTTGAGGAGCGCAGCGCCCGTCGTCCTGAACCGCGTCGCCAGAGTCTCGAACGCGAGGGTTTGAAGCGGGACGAAGATCAGCCCGAGCCCAAGCCCTTGGACGACACCGCTGACGATCACCGGACGCGACGGCTGGTCGATCGCGAACCCCGTCATCATGTAGAGCGATACGCCCATCAGGACGACTCCGATCCCGACGAGGATTCTCGCGTCCATCTTGCCCGTCATCCGGCCCGCAATGAGCATCGAGAATAAGGTGCCGACGCCGCGAGGCGCGGTCAGGAAGCCCGACTGGAGCACCGAATAGCCGTACAGGTTCTGAAGCAGCGGCGGCAGAAGAGCGAGACCGCCGAGCAAGAGCACGCCGGTCACCGCCATGAACAGCACGCTGGTGGCGAAATTGCGGTCCGTGAAAATCTCGCGGTCGAACAGGGTGAGCTTGGCGGTGAACATGTGGACGATGAACATCCAGCCGGCGCCGATCGCGAGGCCTGCCTCGACGATCGTCTCCCAGCTCGAGAACCAGTCGTTCTGCTCGCCCCGGTCGAGGCAGAACTGGAGCGCTCCAAGCGCGATCGCCAGGAGGATGAAGCCGAACATGTCGAACTTGCGCTCATGGGTCTCGGTCTTCGGCATGAAGCGCATCATGATCAGGATGCAGAGGATCCCGACCGGAAGGTTCACGAGGAAGACCCAGCGCCAGTTGTAATTGTCGGTCAGCCAGCCGCCGAGCACCGGACCCAGGATCGGCCCGATCATCACGCCGCCGCCGAATAGCGCCATGGCCTGGCCATGCTTCTCGCGCGGATTGATGTCGAAAAGGGTCGCCTGCGCGAGAGGAACGATGAATGCTCCCCCGACGCCTTGCAGCGCCCGGAACAACACCATCTCGGCAAGCGAAGTCGCGGTCGCGCACAAGACCGACGCTGCGGTGAAGACAACCACCGAAATCAGCAGAAGGCGCTTCCGCTCGACCTTGTCCGCCAGCCATCCACTGATCGGCAAGGCGATCGCGGAAGCGACGATATAGCTCGTCAGCACCCAGTTGATTGTGTCCTGGGTGGCGCTGAGGCTCGCCTGCATGTGGGGCAGGGCGACGTTGGCGATCGTCGTGTCCAGCACCTGCAGCAGCACCGCCGCCATCACCCCGACCGTGACGATCAGCCGGTCGCTGGTCGTCAGCGGGTGAGTAGCAATATGGGCCGGAGTCTCGGCCATGGGCTGAGGCTTACTTCTTGCCGCTGTTGTCGAAATAGACCTTGGCGTCGACCGACAGGCCGGCGATCATCGGCTTCGATGGCGTGCCGTTGAACGCGATCCTGACCGGCACGCGCTGGGTCACCTTGACCCAGTTGCCGTTCGCGTTCTGCGCCGGAAGAAGCGAGAATTCACTTCCTGTTCCAGCACCGACGCTCTGCACGTGACCTTCGAACTTCTGGCCGGGATAAGCATCGACCTCGATGGTCGCGCGCTGGCCCGGAACCATCTTGCCGACGTCCTTCTCCTTGAAGTTCGCCTCGACCCACGCCGTCTGGCTGTGGACGACCGAGAGCATTCCAAGGCCCGTGACGGCCATTTGCCCGACCTGGAGGCTGTCGGCATTCTCGACCACGCCGTCCATCGGCGCCCGAACCGTCGTGCGCTCGAGGTCGAGCTTCGCCTTGTCCACCGCCGCGCGCGCCTGCGCGATCGACGGCTGCTCGCCAGGAGCGATCGCCGCGTGCGCATTGGCGGCGCGCGCCTTGGCGTCGGCCACCTGCTGCTCGGCGGTCTTCACCTCGTTGAGCGCATCCTCATAGTCGGCGCGGGTCGTGAAGCCCTGCTTCAGAAGCGCCTGCTGACGGCCAAGCGCATTCTGCTTGATCTTGAGGTTGGCTTCCTCGCCCACGATGTCCGCCCCCGTGCCCGCGGCCTGGGTGCGGAGCTGGCTCGTTTGAAGCTGCGCCGCGGCGAGTTGCGCCTCGGCATTCTCGAGCGCGACCTGGAAGGGCGCGGGATCGATACGGAACAATATGTCGCCGCGCTTCACGTGCCGTCCGTCGCGGACGTAAACCTGCTCGATCGGTCCAGTCACCTGCGCGCTGACCGACACGATGTCCTGCTTCACCTGGGCGTCGTCGGTCCCGACGCTCCCGCCGCTGGTCAGCCAATAATAGGCGCCGCCAATGATCAGCAGCGCGGGAACGATGAGCATCAGCACCGTTCTCAGCGCGCTCTTCCCGGCGGGAAGCTTGACCTTTCTCCTGACCTTCGCCGGCGCCGCCGTTGCGGTCATCGGTTCGGTAGCCATCTTGTTCATTGATTCGATGCCCTGTTCATTGCTGTCGCCCGGCCAGCCTGTTCGCGCGCCTGCGCGAGCACCCGGCGGGTGATTTCGATGTCTTTCGGGTCAATTCCCGCAAACGCATGCTCGATGAGCTGGGCGCCCACCCCCTGGAGTTTCTCGACGAGCGGCTGGGCTTCTGCGGTGACATGAAGCCTCCACGCGCGACGATCGTCGGGATCGCGCACGCGCTCGACCAGCCGCGCCTCCTCGAGGCGATCGACAATCCGGCACAAGGTGATCGGCTCGAGCTCGAGCATTTCGGCAAGCTCGACCTGGCGAAGGCCAGGTGTCCGGGTCAGCCGGAACAGCACCTTCCACTGCGCACGCGTAACGCCAAGCCCGACCGCGAGGCGATCGAACGCCTTGCGCAGCACGTGCGCGGTCTCGCCGATTTCAAACGGTAAGGTTTCCATTAGCGCGGATATAGTAAGGGTGCTTATATTAAGCAACTCTCAACGCGCCCGATCGTTCCTTTTGTTTCGCGTGCGTTGACGATACTGGGCCAGCGGCGCATCGCGACCCCCGCTCCGCCCAAGAGTCGCGGGAGATTTGCTTATGTTGTTCGCGTGGATGGGCTTCCTGAAAGCCGGCGCCGAACCGATTCCGCAGTCGGTCCAGCAACAGACAAACGATTTCCTGTCGCAGCCCTACATCCCGGTCCGGAGCGTCGGCCAGCTCCGCGACGAGGCTGGCAACCGCGCCGGAATGATGATGGTCTTCGAAGTCGACGACCGCGCCGCCGCCGAAGCGCTGGTCGAAAACAGCCCCTACCTCAAGGCCGGCCTCTACGAAGACCACCACCTCTACGAATATCGCGACGAGGTGGCCTGACCCCCACGATCGTCATCCCGGACTTGATTCGGGACCCGCCTTTTCTTGAGGTCAGGCTGTCACCGCTTCGCCGATGCGAAGCGCGCTCCAAAGCTTCGACATGCCCTCGGCATGTCGGCTTTGGAGCGGGTAACGGGAATCGAACCCGTGCGTTCAGCTTGGGAAGCTGACAGGCTACCATTACATCATACCCGCGCCTGAGCGGCGTGAGTTAGGTGCGCCGCAAATCTCAGTCAACGAGCGCTGCTCAAATCCCTCCGTCGATCGGCTCATAACCCGCCTCGCGCAGGCGGCCGGCAAGGTCGTCTCCCGTCGTCCGGGCGAGTTCACCATCCTCGGACCGGATCACGAAGTTTGACCCGTAGCGGCCCTCCTTGAAGAAGGGATAGCTGCCGATCGCCACGCCCGGATGCGCGGCTTCGGTTTCGCGCAGCAGGTCGGCGACATCGCTTTCCGGCGCCCGCGCTCCGATCGTCACCGAGACCACCGGCCGCCCGCCCTCGAGCGTGCCCGTCAGTGCTTCCAGCATGCTCGCCGTGATGCTCGGCACTCCCGCCATGATGTAGACATTGCCGATCTTGATCCCCGGCGCTCCCGAGCTCGGGTTGCGGAGCAGCTCCGCCCCTTCCGGCGTTCGAGCCATCCTCAAGCGCGCCTCGGTCAGCCCGCCCGGCCGGTCGCGATAATAATCGACGAGGATCTGCCGCGCCTCGGGGTGAACGATGACCGGGACTCCGAACGCCGCCGCGACCGCATCGACCGTAATATCGTCGTGGGTCGGCCCGATCCCGCCGGTCGTGAACAGATAGTCGTGCTTCACCCGAAGCGCGTTCACCGCCTCGCCGATGCGTTCGCTCACATCGGGGACAATCCGCACCTCGGCGAGCCTGATCCCCTGGTCGTTCAGCCAGGTCGCGAGCTGAGCGACATTCTTGTCCTGCGTGCGCCCGGAAAGGATCTCGTCGCCGATCACGACGAGCGCTGCGGTCCATCGCTTCGCTTCATCGTTCAACGGCGATCTCCCATTCGACTTCCGCGCCCCCCGTGCCTATCTTGTGGCCATGACTCAATATGTCTCAGTCGCCGCCGACGACCGGGTCGAATCCCGCAATGGCGTCATCAAGCTCCACGGGCCCGAAGCCTTCACCGGCATGCACCGGGCCGGCCGCCTCGCCGCGGAGATCCTCGACGCGCTCGTGCCGCACGTCGTCCCGGGAGTGACGACGGCGGAGTTGGACGAGATCGTCTACCGGATGACGGTCGAAGGCGGCGGAGTGCCGGCGACGCTCGGCTACCGCGGCTACACCCACAGCTGCTGCATCTCGATCAATCATGTCGTCTGTCACGGAATCCCGGGCGAAAAAGCGCTGAAGGACGGCGACATCGTCAACATCGACGTGACGCCGATCGTCGACGGCTGGCACGGCGACACCAGCCGCATGTATCTGGTCGGCGACGTCCCGCTGCGCGCCCGTAAGCTGGTCGACGTTACCTACGAATGCCTTATGCTGGGCCTCGAGCAAGCCAAGCCCGGCAACCACCTCGGCGACATTGCGAACGCCATCCAGCGCCACGCGGAATCGAACCGCTACAGCGTCGTCCGCGATTTCTGCGGCCACGGCGTCGGACGCCTGTTCCACGACAGCCCCGAGGTCGTCCACGCGGGACGTCCGGGCACCGGACCGGAGCTTCGCCCCGGCATGATCTTCACCGTCGAGCCGATGATCAACGTCGGCCGTCCCGACGTGAAGCTGTTGGATGACGGCTGGACAGCAGTCACCCGCGACCGCTCCCTCTCCGCCCAGTTCGAACATTCGATCGGGATCACGGAAACGGGCCACGAGGTCTTCACGAAGAGCCCGAAGGGGCTCGACCGGCCGCCTTACGCCTAGAGCTCCTCCCTATCGCGCAGCGATGGGGAGGGGGACCATTGAACGAAGATTCAATGGTGGAGGGGTTCGGCGCCAACCACACGTTCCTGCCGTGGCAGCGCTAATTCAGTGACAAATCAGATAACTTTGCTGGAGACCAGCCTCAGATCGCCATCGAACGGCGTGGCGATATAGGCACTGATGCAGTCGGAGAATTCATCCATTAGCGCTCGTCCATCAGCGTCGAAGTTATTCTCGGCCACCAAGACAAGCCTGCCGCTCTCGAATGTGCATTTGACGTTCTGATGATGGGGTCGGTGCTCGCGAAACTCAGACTCGATGTCAGTCGCCGCTTCAGCACCTTCGAGCGGCGGAACATCGGAACATTCCAAAACAACGCGATACATCCGCTCTCCTATCGATAGCCTACGCCACCGCAGCTTCCTCCGCGGCATCCCAGCGCGCGGTCAATTCACGCGCCGCGTCCACATCGGCCGGGAAGTCGACTTCGCCCCATTCCTCGCCGTTGATGTCGAGGGCCCATATGTCGGCGCCCTGGGCGATCTGGTTGATCACCCGCAAATACCAAATGGTGGTCCCCTCGGGCGTCCGCATCGCCTGCTCGATCGCGTCGCGGAATTGCTCAGCGCCGCCCGAGCGGAATGCGAGAAGCCCGATCGATTCGGCATTCACGCCCTCGGCGATACGCTTGCCGATCGACTTCAGCCGCCCGCCCTGCTCGACGACCTTCATGTCGTCCTCGTCATATGAATCCTTGCGGTCGATGGTGACGCAAATCCCGTCCTGCCCGTTCGCGACCACGCGTCGCATCAACTCGCGCGACACCAGCGTATCGCCGTTCCACACCAGGCAATCGCCCGCCAGCTCCTCCCGTGCCATGAACAAGGACCCGGTATTGTCGGCGACCTTGTAGAAGGGATTGAAGACCGTCCGCACGTTCGGCCCGCCGCTCCGCTTGGCGATCGCCTGGTTTACCAGCTCGTCGTGGAATCCGGTGACGACCACCGCTTCGTGGACGCCGTTCGCCTCCAGCGTATCAAGCTGGCGATCGAGCAAGGTCCGCCCGCTGAAATCGATCAGGCACTTGGGCCGGACGTCGACCAGATGGCCGAGGCGGGAGCCTTGTCCGGCGGAAAGAATGATTGCCTTCATTTCGATCGTTGCCCTGCCTTCCAAATACGGCGCCGATTGGGCATTAGCTTAGCAGCCATGACAGGGGCAAAGGCGTGAAGAAGGTCGAAGCGATCATCAAGCCCTTCAAGCTCGACGACGTGAAGGACGCGCTTCACGACGTCGGCGTTTCCGGGATCACCGTGGTCGAGGTCAAGGGCTTCGGCCGCCAGAAGGGCCACACCGAGCTCTATCGCGGCGCGGAATATGTGATCGACTTCCTTCCCAAGGTGAAGGTCGAGGTCGTCGTCGAGGATTCGCTCGTCGATAATGTCGTCGAGGCGATCGAGAACGCCGCCCGAACCGGCCGCATCGGCGATGGCAAGATTTTCGTCATCGACGTCGAGCAGGCGATCCGCATCCGCACCGGCGACAGGGGAGCGGACGCGATCTGACGATGGACGAGCGCCTCGCCTCCATGTCGCCCGACGAACTTCGCTCCTCGATGCGAAGCCTCGGCTACCGCACCCAGAACGATCTTGCGCAAGCGATTGGCGTGTCGCGCTCCGCCGTCAGCCTGTGGCTCGAAGGCAAGGTTGGAGTCCCGCGCCCCGTCGCCATGCTTCTAAGGATGCTCGTTTCCGCGCAGCGCCGCGCTTACTGATTTTGCGGAACTGGCGCTGGAGCCGCGGGCGGCGCCGGAGGCTGGCCCGCACCCTGCGCCCTCGCCAATGCCCGAGCCTGCTGCCGCTCTTCCTGGGTCACCACGCCATCGTGATTCAAGTCTTCGCGGTCGAAGCGAGCCAGAGCCACGGCCTCGGCCTGCTGCAAAGTCAGCGACTGATTGGTCCCGAACAGGCGGTCGATCATCCGCTCGGCATGTCCGCTGCCGCCGAACTGAGCGGCGATCTGCTCGGCTTCCTGCCGGGTCACGACCCCGTCGTGGTTGAGGTCGAAACGCTGGAACATCGAATCCGCCATCTGCTGCGCTTGGGCGCGAGTCATCTGGTCCATCATCCCGCCTTCATGCTTGCGGGCAATGGCCTGGGCGGAAATCAGCGTCGCGCCGAGCGCGATCGCGCCAAATATCCTGTTCATCCCTCAAATCCTCTGATCGGGTCCCCTGCGCGAAGGGAGGTGCCGCTCGCCCGGTGAACGGCGGATTACTGCGAACATTACAAGTTCGTGAGCGTCGCGGCTTGCTTCCGGCCCCGGTCGCCGCGATGACGCGGCCATGCTCGAGCTAGACGACCAGCAGCAGGCGGCGCGCGACTGGTTCGAATCGCTTCGCGACCGGATCTGCGCCGCGTTCGAGGAGATTGAGTGCGAAGCCGGTTCCGACGCGAGCTTCACCTACATTCCGTGGGAACGAACCGACGCCACCGGCGAACCGGGCGGCGGCGGAGTCCGCGGCCAGATGACCGGCAAGGTGTTCGAGAAGGTCGGAGTCAACGTTTCGACCGTCGGTGGCAGCTTCTCGCCCGAATTCGCCAAGAGCATTCCGGGAGCCGCCGAGGACCCCAGCTTTTTCGCCACCGGCATCAGCCTCGTCGCGCACATGGCCAATCCGCACGTCCCCGCCGTCCACATGAATACGCGTTTCCTTAGCACCACTAAGCGCTGGTTCGGCGGCGGCGCCGACCTCAACCCGGCGATCCCGTATGAGGAAGACACCGAGGCGTTCCACGCGCGCCTGCGCGCCGCCTGTGCCGCCCACGACCCAACCTTCTATCCGCGCTTCTCGAAATGGGCGGAGGAATATTTCTGGCTCCCTCACCGCAGAGTCTCGCGCGGCGTCGGCGGCATTTTCTACGATTATCTCGAGGACCATTTCGACGCGCATTTCGCCTTCACCAAGGACGTCGGCATCGCCTTCCTCGACATCTTTCCAGAGCTCGTCCGCAAGCGCATGAACGCGCCCTTCACCGAAGAGGATATGGAACGCCTCCTCGAATTCCGCGGCCGCTACGTCGAATTCAACCTGCTCTACGACCGAGGCACGCTCTTCGGCCTCAAGACCGGCGGCAACGTCGACGCCATCCTGATGAGCCTCCCGCCGCTGGCGAAGTGGAAATGAGCTACGAAGCGGTCGCCGACGGCGAACTCGCCGCAGTCGTTACCTATCTCGAAATGCGCTCGCCGGTGGACCAGCCCGTCATCTGGTCCCCTCTGTCCTTGAAACGCGTCGAGGTCCCCCAGCCCGAACATTATCGCGACCTTTTCCGCCTCATCGGCGCGCCCTGGCTATGGTTCTCGCGGCTGCTCCTCGACGATGCCCATCTCGCCGAGATCATCCAGCATCCGCACGTCGAGCTCTATTCGGTTGGCGACGAGGACGACCGCGAAGTCGGAATGATCGAGCTCGACTTTCGCGAACCGCAAGAATGCGAGCTCGCCTTCATCGGCCTGGTCCCGGCGCTGTCGGGCAAGGGCCACGGCCGCTGGCTACTCGCCGAAGCGCTGAACCGAGCTTGGCGCGAAGGCATCGAACGGGTGCACGTCCACACCTGCTCACTCGACCATCCGGCGGCGCTGAGCGCCTACCGCCGCGCCGGCTTCACTCCTTACAAGCGCGCGATCGAGCGCTTCCCTGACCCGCGCCTCAGGGGGATCCTGCCGAAAGATTGCGCCCCTCAGATCCCGCTTCTCGGCACACCCAGCTGAGCGCTCGCGCCCGCAAGCTGGACATAAAGACGGGCAAGCATCACGGCGAAGACGATCGTCATGGCGGCTTGCATCAGGGAAACGACTAGGGAAATCGCCAGCGCTGAAAAACTCAGCGGGTCCGCGGGTCCAAGTGCCAGTGCGATCAGTGACCCCAATCCATATTGACCCGCCAGCAACACGATCGACAGCCCGATGATCAGAAGCATGGCGAATGCGAACAAGCGCCAGTACGAGCCGCGCGCGAGACGCCAGCTCCGCGAAATGAGGTGCAGCGAGCCGCCTTGTTCGGCGGCCGCAACCGGGATGACCAACTGGAAAATGGCGTAGGTGAACGCGGTCGCCACTACGATCGCGAAAACCACGCCGGCCGACGCTTCATGGCCGGTCCGGCTCGCGGGGGCGAACCCAAGCACAACCAACAAGAGTACGACCGGGATCAAGAGGACGAATATCAGGATCGAGAGAATCACCAGCGATCCGATCAAAGCCGGCACGCGAACAAAACCCCGATTGATTGCCGCACCCACCGTGGTCGAGGGCCCGATGGCAAGCCGGTTGAGCGCAATCTGCGCTGCAAGGCCGATCACGATGACGACCAACATGAGCGCGACGCCGATTGTGGATGCCTGCAGCTCGCTGTGAGGCGCGGCCAGGCCGACCACCGTCTGCGGGAAGACAATGAGGGCCAAGGCAACGCTGATGAACAATCGTCCATCCCGCGCCAGCACGGCCCGCGTTTCATCCCATGCCTGGGATAGCGACAGTTTCGGCATCTGATCCCCTCGTTGGTCGTCGCTCTTATGCGGACGGGCGCGCGCGGGCGCAACGCGCTTGCTCTCGTCCTCCGCGCCGCCCATCTCACGCGCGAATGAGCGACATCGACGACATCGAGTGGCGAGTCAGCGAGGGGCAGATCCCCTATGACGAAGCGCTGAGCTTCATGAACGATCGCGCCGCCGCGATCCGTGAGGGAACCGCGAGCGAGTGCGTCTGGCTGCTCGAGCACCCGCCCCTCTTCACCGCCGGCACCAGCGCCGATTCCGCCGAATTGTTCAACCCGCAGAACTTTCCGGTGTTCGAAGCCGGCCGCGGCGGCCGCTACACCTACCACGGTCCCGGGCAGCGCGTCGGCTACGTCATGCTCGACCTCGAGAAGCGGGGGAAAGACATCCGC
>Ga0207694_10000666_pt1 | contig 30834 bp, 18 predicted proteins | sample KBSC34metaG_FD_184353 | JGI IMG/M metagenome (GOLD analysis project Ga0207694, IMG submission 184353) | Corn rhizosphere microbial communities from Kellogg Biological Station, Michigan, USA - KBS C3-4 metaG (SPAdes) (version 2) | ecosystem: Host-associated > Plants > Roots > Rhizosphere > Soil... | reverse complement strand
GGCCAACTCCGTCGTAGCCCCTGTCTGCCCGCAACCACCAGCGTGAGATACATGGGCAGAATCAGACTGAGGAAGGGAAGCTGCCTTCCGACCATGGCGGAAAGCTTCAGCACATCCATGCCTGTTACCCCTGCCAGGGCGACAATTGGGATTCCCACCGCACCAAATGCGACCGGCGCAGTGTTGGCGAGCAATGCGATGACAACGGCCTTTCGGGCTTCGAAGCCCAGACCGACGAGCAAAAACGCAGTTACCGCAATCGGTGAGCCGAAGCCCGCGCTCCCTTCAAGCAACGCCCCAAAGCAGAACGCCACCAGGATCGCCTGGGCGCAGGCATCCGACGAAGCGTGGTGTTGAACCCACAGCCGAAGCTGGTCGAAAGATCCATTCGCTACCGTGAGGTTGTAAAGCCACAATGCACATAGGACAAGCCACAGAATGGACCACGTGGCATAGCCGAATCCGAACAGCACACTCCACGACGCGAGCGTCATCGGCATTCGCCAGACTGCGACAGCCAGGATCGCCGCGGTTCCCAAGCCACAAGCGGAAGCAAAAAGACCGCTCTTGCGCAGCCATCCCATGAGAAGCAGAACCACAATCAACGGAACCGTGGCGGCGCCCGCTGAGAGCACAACGGAGTGGAGCGGATCGAGCGGCTGGGGCCACGCCGGCGGAATCGAAGTCGAATAGGCGAAGGTCACTGGCTGCCTCGTTTGGTGGCTTGTCTGCCACGGGGAAAACGATACGCGAGGGTCAATGTTCAATCAATACTAGCGTTTGCCAGTCAAAACCGACGCAAAAGATTATTATTCGGGCCCGAAGGATGGATGGGAATCGATACATCGCTCCTGAACGGTCGGCACAGAGATAAATTGATTGTCTTCTGGATAGACGGCCATTTCCTGCTGGAATCTTTTAAGCTGGTTTTCACGATGTTGAGTGAGACGCAGATTGCCGAGCTACGGGCTGCCGTTGGCGCAGATGGCATCATCACAGGCCGAAGCCAGCTACAGACATACGAGTGCGACGGGCTCACCAACTTCAGAGTGATGCCCGAAGCAGTCGTGCTGCCTCGCAAGGCCGGAGAAGTGCAGGCCATAGTACGTTTTTGCGCGAAGTATCACGTGCCATTCGTCAGCAGAGGCGCGGGAACCGGCCTGAGTGGAGGAGCTCTTCCCGCTGCAGGAGGCATTGTCATCAGCCTGGCGCGAATGAACAGGATTCTTGAGGTGGATATTGCCAATCGGCTGGTTGCCGTCGAGCCGGGCGTGATCAATGCGCAGGTAACACAGTTCGTCAGTCCTTACGGCTACTTCTACGCGCCTGATCCGTCTTCGCAGTCGGTCTGCACAATCGGCGGGAATGTGGCCGAAAACTCGGGCGGAGCCCATTGTCTTAAATATGGCTTCACAGTGACGCACGTGCTTGCGCTTGACGTAGTGCTTCCTTCGGGAGAGATGGTGCAGCTGGGATCTCCAACTCTGGATACACCGGGTTACGATCTGCCGGGAGTCTTCGTCGGATCAGAGGGGACTTTGGGGGTGGCAACAAAAGTCACCCTGAGAATCGTGAAGCGCCCAGAGGCAGTGCAGACACTGCTCGCGGCGTTTGACTCGATTGAGGCGGCGGGACAGACGGTGAGTGACATCATCGGCGCTGGGATGCTGCCCTCGGCACTGGAAATCATGGACGAGCTCTCCATTCAGGCAGCTGAGGCCGCTGTGCATGCGAACTACCCCAAGTGCGGCGGGTTGTTGCTAGTGGAGCTTGACGGTCCGGACACGGAAGTTCAGTCGCTGATGCGCGACGTCCAGTCGCTTTGCAAAAGAAACGGGTCGTGGGAAATTCGAGTGGCGCAATCGGAACAGGAGCGCGCGCTTGTCTGGAAAGGACGCAAGGCTGCGTTTGCTGCAATGGGCCGAATTTCGCCCAACTATATCGTGCAGGATGGAGTCATTCCACGGACTGCGCTACCGAAACTGCTCCGGGAAATAGGCGATATGGCAAGGGTTGCCGGTTTGCGGGTAGCCAATGTCTTCCATGCTGGAGATGGCAACCTGCACCCACTCGTGCTCTATGATCGTGCGATCTCGGGAGAAGAAGAGAAGGCCCTCGATCTGTCTTATCGCATTCTGCATTTGTGCATAGAAAACGGTGGGTCGATTACCGGCGAACACGGCGTAGGCAAGGAAAAGCAGGAGGCACTGGGGCAGATGTTTTCTGAGCCGGATCTGGCTACAATGCAACTGATTCGTTGCGCGTTTGATCCAGAGAACCTTTCAAATCCCGACAAGATCTTTCCACGTCCCCGCCTTTGCGCAGAGAAACCCGGGCCTTATGTCCCCCATCCGCTGGAGACAGCCGGCGTAGCGGAGCTCTTCTGATGAGCTCGCCGGTTGCCGGAGTGACATTGGAAGAAGCCGCTCAGCGCCTTTCCGCGATCGCGGGACCGGACTCCGTGCACCTCGACGGCGCTAGGATCACCGTGGACCCGGGAAGCATTGGGGAGATTTCTGAAGTTCTTCGATTTGCGAATGAGAATGGCCTGACCGTGGCTCCTGTGGGTGGAGAAACTAAGTCCGCATGGGGCAATTCGGCGGAGACGGGAATACTCCTGCAGATGCACCGGCTCAACAGGCTGCGCGAGCACACATGGCAGGACATGACTTGTACGGTCGAGGCCGGAAGCACATGGAGTGATTTGCAACTGGCGCTGAAGAGACACGGGCAGATGGTTGCACTCGACGCGTTATGGCCCGGTCGATCGACCGTGGGTGGAATTGTGGCCACAAACGACAGCGGCGTGTTGAGGCTGAAATATGGTGGCCTGCGCGATCTCATCATCGGCATGACGATTGTTCTCGCCGACGGAACCATCGCCAAGAGCGGTGGCAAGGTCGTCAAGAATGTGGCTGGCTATGATTTGCATAAGTTGATGATTGGGAGTTTCGGCACGCTGGGTGTGGTCACTGAGGTAAACTTCCGCCTCCACCCGGCTGAAGAATTTCGAGGCAGCTGGACTGCCCGGGCTCCGGAGCCAATGACGTTTCGAGAGCCTCTTTCGGCTCTATTGGATTCCCAGCTTGCTTTGAGCAGCATTCAAATCCGATCCACGGGGCTAGGGTACGGGTTGGATGTTGGTGTCTCCGGGCTTCCCGAGACCGTAAAAGAAACCGGGGATCAGATTCGAAAAATCTTCAGACAGACCAGAGTCCTGGAGTCTGACGAAGGAATATGGCTCGAGCGGGAAAGATTGTTCGATCGAAAAGAAAGTCTAATTCTCAAGGTCTCGGTGCTTCCCGGCGAAATATGTTCTGTGATCTCACACCTCAGACAATGCGCAGGGGAGGCGGCAATTGACGTTGCGATCGTCGCACAGGGCACAGGATTGATGACTGTCGCGCTCAGTTCACCGCCAGAATCGGTAATTCCACTTGTCGATGGCCTGCGCAATCGCCTAAAGGGATCGGGCGGGACCGTCGTCGCTTTGCAGGTTCCGGAGAACCTGCAAGGTCAGCTCGATTTGTGGGGACCGCCGCCAGGATCGATCGAATTGATGCGTGAAATCAAGCGTCGTTTCGATCCGAAGCGCATTCTGAATCCGGGGCGGTTCGTGGGGAGAATTTGAACAGCATGCCTAGCGTTCAGCACAGCGAAGCGAGTTTGCCGTCGAGTTTCGATGCTCACCATCCGCCTGAAAAGAAGTACATCGACGATTGTGTGCACTGCGGTTTCTGTTTGCCCGCTTGCCCAACATATGTGCTCTGGGGCAACGAGATGGATTCGCCGCGCGGGCGAATCTACATGATCAAGAAAGCTTCAGAAGGAGAAGCTCCACTCGATACCCGCTTTCGTCAGCACATGGATAATTGTCTGGGATGCATGGCATGTGTGAGCGCCTGCCCATCGGGCGTCCTCTATAACAAGCTCATCGAGCCAACCCGTGCTCAAATTGAAAGGAACACCAGCCGTAGCCTTAGCGACAGGCTGTTTCGTAAGTTGGTCTTCGCTACGTTCCCGTACCCTGAAAGGCTGCGCGTGCTGGCGCTGCCCCTGATGATTTATCAGCGGACTAGACTTAATGCCTTGATCAACTGGTTTGGGATTTGGAGATTGTTGCCCCGCCGGCTTGTGGCACTCAATGCGCTTTTGCCAAAGCTCGAAAACGTATTTGAGAAACTGCCTGCGACCGTCCACCCTCGAGGTACTCCGAGGCGGCGCGTCGGGATGTTGAACGGATGCATACAGCAGGTCTTCTTTTCACGCGTCAATGCCGCGACTGCTCGGGTGCTGGCTGCGGAGGGATGTGAGGTCGTAATCCCGCCCGAGCAGGGGTGCTGCGGTGCACTGATGCTGCACTCCGGGCTGGAAACAGATGCGATCGAATTCGCCAAGAAACTGATCGCCGTCTTTGAGAAGGCGAACGTGGACACCATGGTCATTAATTCTGCCGGATGTGGGTCAACCATGAAGGAATATGGTTATCTTCTTCGAGACGATCCAGTCTGGGCAGATCGCGCCGTGTCCTTTTCGGCGAAATGTAAAGACATTTCAGAGTTCCTATGTGAGTTGGAGCCTCAAGCGCTCAGAAATCCCTTGGAGTGCCGCGTCGCCTATCACGACGCCTGTCACTTACAACATGCTCAAGGCGTGCAAGACCAGCCACGACGTCTCCTGAAAGCAATTCCTGGATTGGATGTCGCCGAGATTCCAGAGGCTCATCTCTGCTGTGGCTCCGCCGGGATCTACAATCTTCTTGAACCGGATACTGCTCAAGATTTGGGTGATCGCAAGGTTAGTAATTTGGTTTCCACTCATTCGCAGGCAGTGGTTTCTGCAAATCCTGGGTGCTTACTTCAACTGATGAGTGGCGCGCATCGTCAGGGGATTGGAACCATGCCTGCTTTTCATCTGGTGGAAGTCGTCGACGCTTCCATTCGCGGTATCTCTGCGGCGGACCTGCTGAAAGGCGATGCAGCTTCGTCGATTCAAACAAACTAGCATCAGTGCCGATATTGCGGCAGATTCCTTGCTGGGAGAGCACGATGAATGATCCGCAGAATCTTACTGGAGTTGAGATTCTTGCCCCGTTGACAGCGCCTCATGCTGAAATCCTCACAGCCGACGCGATTGCTTTCCTGGCAGACCTGCAGCAGGCGTTCAACCAACGGCGCAAGAAATTGCTGGCTGCCCGTCAAGTGCGTCAGGCGCGGCTGGATGCTGGGGAAAAGCCTTCCTTTCTTGACGAGACAAAGCAAATCCGCGATAAGGATTGGACTGTCGCGCCCATTCCGGCGGATATTCTCGATCGCCGCGTCGAGATCACTGGACCGGTGGATCGAAAGATGATCATCAACGCTCTGAATTCGGGAGCGAAGGTGTTCATGGCGGACTTCGAAGACTCGAGTACTCCAACATGGGACAACCTGCTCGATGGACACATTAATTTGCGCGATGCCATCAGGCGCGCCATCTCCTATAGCGACCCGGCAACAGGCAAACAGTATCGGCTCAACGAGCAAGTTGCTGTGCTCTTCGTGCGACCGAGAGGCTGGCATCTGGAAGAATGGCATGTTCGTGTGGATGGAGAGCCGATGTCAGGCTCGTTATTCGACTTTGGCCTGTACGTGTTTCACAACGCGAAGGAATTGCTGAAACGCGGCAGTGGTCCGTATTTCTACCTTCCTAAGATGGAAGGCCACCTGGAAGCGCGTCTTTGGAATGACGTGTTCGCGCACGCGCAGAGCGCGTTGGGCATTCCTCGTGGCTCTATCAAGGCAACGGTGCTGATCGAGACCATTCTCGCAGCCTTCGAGATGGATGAGATTCTTTACGAACTGCGTGAGCACTCGGCAGGGTTAAATTGCGGTCGCTGGGACTACATTTTTAGTTTCATCAAGAAATTCGCTAACAACCCAGAATCGATCTTGCCCGATCGAGCGCAGGTCACGATGACGACGCACTTCATGCGAAGCTACTCGAAGCTGGCAATCAAAACCTGTCACAGGCGAAATGTACATGCCATGGGCGGGATGTCCGCTTATATCCCGGTCAAGTCTGACGCCATGGCGAATGACAAAGCCATCGCCCAGGTGCGAGCAGACAAGGAACGGGAAGCGAGCGATGGACATGACGGCACGTGGGTGGCGCACCCGGGTCTTGTGCCGATCGCTCTTGAGGTCTTCGACAGGCTCATGCCGTCACCCAACCAGATTTCGAAACAGTTGCTCGACTGCGATCCCAGCCCAAAGGACCTGCTCACGGTTCCGGAAGGCCAGATCACAGAGGCTGGAGTAAAGCAGAATGTGGCAGTTGCTCTGGGGTATCTCGAGGCATGGTTGCGAGGGATTGGTTGCGTGCCGCTTTTCAACCTCATGGAAGATGCAGCGACAGCTGAAATAAGTCGCGCCCAGTTGTGGCAATGGATTCACCACGGAGCCAGGCTCAGTGACGGACGGGTGGTGGACCTCGGGCTCGTTGACGATCTGATCTCCAGCGAACTTGAAAAGAAGCCAGTGGCATATGAGCAGGCGGCGAGCCTGATGCGCGAACTCATTCGAGCACCCAAGTTCGTTGAGTTCCTAACGGTGCCGGCGTACCAAAGGGTCCTGAAGCGAGAGGTCTTTTCGACTTAAGCGATTGCGAACCTGTTCATGATGTCGTCGCCACCCGGCTGTTGCACAGGAAAGGCTTATATGTTGGGCATCTGGCAAGAATGCCACCGGGATGGCGAACAAAAACTTCCGAGTCGTAAATAGATGCAAATATGGGATGAAGGCGCAAGCTTCCAGCACGCGCTGCTCCCGATCGGTTTCGCAAAAAACGGATGATCGATTCTTCAGTCGCTTTTGTTGATAGCATCCTTCATCGTCTTCCCGACTTCATCTCCATCCGCACCACGGACAGCTTCGACAATACTCCCGAGTCGGCAGGCCCAACGGGATACCGATCACCCCGATGAAACTCCTCGAATTGCTCCTTCGTCCACGTTCTAGACCAGAATCCGCGATAGCCTTTTGACAACACCTGCGTCCAGTCTCCAGGCTTGGAATTTATCAGTGACTTCAACGCTGCTGAGACACTTTTCTCGACCAAGTCGGGCTGTCGTTCGATTTCGGGCTTCGTTGTTTCTTTGATTGAAATAGTCCCGAGATCGTAATCGTATACGGACCAGACTCCAGAGATCGTGACGGTCGTACGACTTGCCTGGCAGATGTGTACTTCACAAATTCCTCCCTGAGAATGAGAAAAGCACAGGATCCAACAAGGCGCATCGTGGCGGTATTTTTCAAGGTATAGGACTGAAGAGCAAGTGCGATGAGGGTTGGTCCGAACGGCGCAAAAATTCTCATTCTCTGCCACGATGTCATCCTGGGAAAGCATATTGCGACGCTCCTCGATCATCTTCTGGCACCTTATGAATTCACGATAATCGAATCGACTGAAATGGGCGATGGATAGCCCTGACGCGAGGTTCTGGGCGAATCACCGCGAACACAAGCGCGAGCTTGTGGTGCTGTATCAGAGATGGGAGTAGGCCTCTCGAAGTCGGCTTGCAGGAGCAGGCTTCAAACTGCCCCGGTGCTGCTGCATTCAAAAGGCGCGGTGGTGAACGACTGGGGAAAAGGCGTCTCTTAAGGCGTCAGGTGTGTGTTGAGGAGAAGAGTGGAAGCAAACCGTCCGATGACGCATCGTTAATTCGTTAAAAGAGCTGTCGAAACTGGATCGTGGCGGTGATCTGGGAGAAATCGGGGCGCACCTGTTTACGGACCCGTTGGCAGCCGCTGTGCAGATTTCCCGCATCCGGCTCTCGGAGGAAGTATCACGCTTTCGCGTGTAACGTCGTCTGCAACTTCTGACCACTTTCTAGGGTTGCTAGGCTCATCGCCAATCCCCCTTTCTTCGTTGCTTGCTGCGTTCACTTCCAACTGAGGCCCCTTCCCTCCACCGGCGTTACCCAGTTTCTTCGGTACTACGAACCTCTCCGCCACCCCAAACGGCCCGGCCTGGCTCTCGCCAGTTGCCAGTTGATCCCGAACTGCGGATCACCTCTGGGGTTTCCCGTGTTGCGTCTGGTCCCCTATTTCATGCATTCTGTCGCCACTACCCTGGCAGGACTGATGGGACTGTTTCGCTCGTAATATCCCATCAACAGCGGCCTTCCCCAATTAACCGGAGGGTCGGCTCCTGCATTCCCGTTTTCGAGGCCTGCACGGCGTTCACTTTCATTACGGCCTGCATGATCGCTAAGTCTCCTATGCGACCCTTTACATCGAAGGCTTCAGCAGCTTCGTTGCCTCCACTACTGCTCCGATTGCTATCGGGTGGAGCGATCCAGTTCCCGGGTGGGATTTACACCCACTGTGGACCAGCGCCTTTCACGGCGCACGGTTATGTCCGAGTTGCCCACAATATATCCGGAATTCGAAAAGCCGGCAGAAAACGGGCCGGATCGTGCTTCGGAATCGAGGGCTACGATTCTATATCGGTCTGCTTTAGCGCATGACGTAGCCGCCGTCGACGGAGATTGACTGCCCGGTAACATAGCTGGCCGCTGAGCTGCAGAGCCATAGAACAGCATCGGCGATTTCTTCGGGCCGCCCCATCCGTCCCATTGGCACCAGCGACTTCAACATTTCGTTCAGCTCTTCTCCCTGACCTTCAGCAATCATCTTATCGAACATGGGTGTCTGGATCATGCCCGGGCATACGTCGTTCACGCGAATGCCACGAGTTGCATATTCGAGAGCAGCGCTCTTGGTGAACCCAATCACTCCATGCTTCGCAGCATGGTACGTCCCGCGTTGGTTGCCGCCGATAAGCCCCCCAAGCGAAGAGCAATTGACGATAGCGCCACTTCCTTGCTTGCGCATTTGTTGCAGTTCGAACTTCATGCAGCTCCAGACACCGCGCAGATTGACCGCCATCACCCGGTCGTAATCGTCGCGGGGGGAATCGGCAGTTTCCGCCAGAACACCTTGAATTCCGGCATTGTTGTATGCCGCATCGAGCCTTCCGAAGGTCTCGACAGTTCGCTTCACCATTGCTTCTACCTGCGCGTCATCTGAGACGTCACAGCGGACGGCCAGTGTCTTGTGACCTTTATCCGCGAGTCCCTTCGCTGCGGCTTCGACTTCCTTCTCATTCCAGTCCGCTAACACTACTGAGGCCCCAGCCTCAGCAAACGCCTTCGCTGTCGCAAAACCCAAGCCAGATGCGGCGCCAGTAACGAGTGCAACTTTGTCTTCAAACGATATGTTCATGATCATTTCCTTTCTGTCAAAGCCTGCCAACCCGATGACCAATATGCTGCAGTCGCCACCTCTCCACGGTATTGGAAGGTTGAAGCCTGTGCAATGCCTAGCGGATGAGCTGAGGTTTGGGCATTCCGGGCAAGTGACCGTCGATCCAGACGTTACCAATTTTGGTGCAAACCGAGTAACGGAAGGATCGACAGGGAAGGATCGGTCACAATGCGACCGAGACTTAGGTTTTCGGCGAGATATACGGTGCAACCGGCGTTGCTTCTCTCGTAGGATTCCTGTGTCGAAGCTCTCGAGGAGAACGAGTGCTAAACGGACTCAAGGGAAGTGTGAGATCACGGAAGTTGCTGGTAACCGGCACAGTTGCCCTGGTATTCCTTTCAAGTGTCATCGGCATTCGATTCCATAGATATGCCTACGCCGTCGCCTGGCATTGCATTCATAAGAAATCCACGGTGCAAAATCGAGTAGGGGAAGTGTGAGCAACTACACAAACAGAATCGGTGCTTTGAACAGCGCCATAGACGGTTTGCTCAGAGACCTGTTCAGGAGTCAACCGATTCACACGCGCCCTGAGCCCCTCCGGCCGTCTCACCCGGCCTTATCTACTATCGTTTTCCCAGGCATCTCTCAGTTCCTCATTCTTAGTTTTCACGATCCGACATGAAGTGCGGATGCAACTTGAAGTGTTGATATGTCTTTTACCGCCCCTGGATTGACGGGATCTACGGAATACGGTGCTTTTGAGCCGGGCGGCACGTTGCTATATGTTTAGCTGTGCTTTTGCTAGAACAGTTTGGATGTCAGCGGTCCTTGATTTTTGGCTCGGATTCCCTGGGAGGTCGGATGATCAGAAACTCAGGTCTAGACGTATGCGCTTTGCATGTCGTGGCGGCCCTGGCGGGTTGCGCGTTGAGTGCAAGTGCCGGGGCGCTAGAAGCGCCGCGCGCAGCAAAGGACAACGGCCGTATGCACGTCCAGTTGCAGGATGCGGAGGGCAAGAGCGTTGCCCACGCGGAGTTCGAGCCCGGTAAGTCGAATCCTGCCGCTTTGATCGTTGACAGGGCATACGAGCCTGGAGACCGGCTTGTTTTTGGTGGTCAGCCCTGGATCGCCCTGCAGATGGACAATACGATGCCGGAATGCTTTGTCTTTGCGCCGCGCGCTGCGTCCGAGGACGTTGTCTACCAGATTCCATGGGGCCGCGAGGAGAAGGAAACGGGAAGCGCGTATGACCCTGAGAGCTTTGCTGGAACCTCTCATCGCATCACAATGCGTGCGCTGAGCAAGCGGGAGATCTCGACCTATCGCAACCTTGCGCTCAATCCATGCGACTTGGCGCGAAAAGACGACGTCTCGGTGCAGTTCTACCCTCACGCGAGTTCCAACAGTGTCTCGCGAAATCTCTTCGACTTTGAAGCGCGCAACGCGATCGATGGTCGCAGCCTGAACGGACATCATGGCGTTTGGCCTTACCAATCGTGGGGTCCGCAATTGCGCACAGACATCTGGTGGAAGCTGGATTTCGGCAGGCCGGTGCGCGTGAACAAGGTTCGGCTGATGGTACGCGCGGATTTCCCGCATGACAGCTATTGGAAGAACGCCGACCTGGAGTTTTCCGACGGAAGCCATGTCACGCTGCACATCAATTCTTCGCCCGAGTTCCAGGAGTTCTCATTCCGGCCTCGGCGTGTGGAGTGGATGCGGATCGCGAACCTGGTTCCAGCTGACCCAGCCAAGTGGTGCAGCTTGATGGAAGTGGAGGCTTGGGGCAAAGAGGCGCGTTGATTTTCTTATCAATGGAACTCCGCGATCACATCGGCGGATTCGATTCTCGAACGGAGAGAGACAGATAATGAGAATTCTGGTCACTGGTGCGACAGGCAAGGTGGGCAGCAATTTCGTTCGCGGGCTTTTAAACGACCCGGCTCACAAGGGCACAATTGTTCGCGCACTGTGTCACAATCGGCAGCTCGAGCCGCAGGCGCGCGTAGAGGTCGTAACCGGAAGCATCAGCGAACGAGCCGTGGTGCGTCAGGCCATGCAGGGTGTCACACATGTCGTCCACTGTGCTACCTGCAAAGAAACGGAAGACCTTGTGATGGACGTGACGGTGAAGGGGCTCTTCTGGCTGCTGGAAGAATGTCGCAGCAGCAGCACGTTTCGGCAATTCATTCTGATTGGCGGCGATGCCGCACTCGGACATTTCTTCTATCCTCATCCTGACCCTGTTACGGAGCAGCAAAAGCACAGTGCTTATCCCGGCTGCTACGCGCTCTCAAAGGTACTAGAAGAGGTGATGCTGCAGCAGTACTACGCGCAGTACAACCTGAACGGCTGTTGCCTGAGAGCTCCGTGGATCATGGAGAAAGACGACTTCAAATACTCGCTCAGCTTTGGTGAAGATGTATTTGGTGGCCCTCGCTGGCGAGACTTGGTTGGGGCGGAAGCAGCAGACGCGTACCAGGGAGATCAGACGGTGCCGGTGATGCTTGATGCTGAAGGCGCGCCGGTGAAGCGCAACTTCGTGCACGTGACGGACCTTGTGGACGCCATCCTGATCGCGCTCGATCATCCCAGGGCGGGGCAGCAGACTTTCAACATCTGCATGGACGAGCCGGTGGACTATCGGGAGGTGGCACACTATCTGAACACGACGCGCGGACTGCCGAGCATCGATGTGAAGACTCCATATCAGTCCACTTGGCTGGACAACGCCAAGGCCCGATTTCTGCTGGGCTGGAGACCACGCGTGGACTTGCCTCTCCTCATCGAAGACGCGTGGGCGTTCCAACGAGCTCAATCCGACCCTCGTCAAGTGTGGTACGTGGGATAAATTAGTGGTCAAGAGGAAGTGGAAACGCGCTGTTACATCTAACGGTGACTTGGCGTCACACTCCGAAAGCCAGATGGGGAGGCGGAGCAGGAATGCTCAGGCACCGCCGTACACTACAATCTCGTTGTCTATGAGCTACTTTTCTTCAAAGTTTGCACCCATGGCAGCACTCTTGTTTTCGCTGGCATCTTCTTCGCTCGCGCAAACGGAGACACATAACCTTCCAGTCGGCAGCGCCATTGATGCAGAAGCAAAACGGGCGATGGTCCGCACGCACGCGAACGGGCTGGCAATTGCGGTGATTGACCACGGCAGGGTGGGCTATGTGCAAGCCTACGGTATCCGCAATGCGAAAGGCGACCCGCTCACCACGGACACCGTGATGTATGGAGCGTCCCTGACCAAGATGGTCTTCGCGTATCACGTAATGCAATTAGTCGATCAGGACAAAATTAGACTCGACACGCCTTTCAAGGACGACTTCGATAAGCCCTTGATCCAGTACGGCGCGCACACCGAAGAGAAGTTTCTAGCTAAGTATGGACCGTACACCGATCTTGCGGACGACCCGCGCTGGGAAAAGCTGACGCCGCGGATGTCGCTCACGCACTCTACCGGCTTCGCAAACTTTTGGTTCATCGAGCCTGGTCAGAAGCTTCGCATTCACTTCGATCCGGGCACGCAGTTTAGCTACTCCGGAGAGGGCTTGAGCTTGCTGCAATTCGCGATTGAGCACGGCAAACAGTCGCAGGGACTCGGCGTGGATATGGACGATCTGACGATGGCGACCTTCACGCGGCTGGGCATGACGCGCACCCGCCTGATGTGGCGGCCCGACTTCGCGCCCAACCTTGCCGATGGATGGAATGATAAGGGGCAGGTGCTGCCACACGATGAGCGCAGCAAGGTGCGCGTTGCGGGATCGATGGACACCACCATCAGCGACCTGGCGAAGTTCGTGGCAGCGCTTGTGCGCGGCGATGGGTTGAGCAAAGCGTCACGCGCCGAGATGACCAAGCCGCAACTGCACCTCGCCACGGCACACCAGTTCCCGAATTTCGGACCGATGCTCCCGGCGAGCGAGGAGCGTAAAGACCTCTATGCAGGACTAGGCGTTGTAGTCTTCGATGGGCCGCAGGGACATGGCTTCTTCAAAGGTGGACACAACGAGCAAACTGCGAACACGGTCGTGTGCCTTGAGAAAAGGAAGCGGTGCGTCGTTGTTCTCTCCAATGACGTGCGCGCGGAGGCGAGCTTCGCCGATCTCGCGAGGTTCATTCTCGGCGATACCGGCGTTCCCTTCGACTGGGAGTACGGAGACCACGCCGGAAAGTCTTGAACTTTCGTCCCTCTGGTCGAGGTTCAGTCCCGCCGAACAAGAAAACGCCGAAGTTCTTGAGTCTTCCTCGTTTTCGTCGCAGTCTTTAATGGCGTGCGCGACAGTCCGGGGTGCACCCGCAACCAAGGAAAAAACACTTCAAGTCTGCCCGGAAATTTGGTGCGCTGTATCGCCTCATCTCGGCCGGATCGTTCATTTCATTCAGGCTTTGCCAGCCGATCATGATGTGGGGGTTAGAGCTATGCACTAAGCCCCCGTTCCCGAGAAGCCCTGGTAAGTTCGAGGCGCACCTCCCTTACTGCGGAGTGCACACCGTACCGATGTAGTCGCCGCTCGTGATGCCGGCCACCGGGTCGAACTCTCCACGCAGGCGGATCTGTCCGGTCGCATTCGCCATTGCACCAGTGCCGCCGGTAAACGTGATCAGCGATGCGAATCCTCCGTGTCCGGGTGGCAGATCGATCGTTCCCGTGTCGGTCCCAAAGACTTGATCGCCGCTTTTTAGAGTGATGATGCTGTGCCCGGTGAAGAAAGAGATCGTCGGCACTTCGGGTTCGCCGTTTGGAATGACCTTGTCCATGGTGAAGCGATAAGTGCCTTGAACGCCTCCCCAGACGTTCCCCGCCGTGCAGAGCACACCGGCACATGTGTTGGCCGGTTGAACCTGGGCCTCAAAGCTGCCCACGAGGGGTTTGCATTGTTGAGCAGTAACTGGGACTACCATCGCTGCAATGAGGAAAATCCCAAGCCCTGCCGAGTTTATTTTGCCGGATTGCTTCATATCTCATTCTCCTTTTGGGTGGGTGCGCGTTCGGAAGCGGATGCGCATGTTCATTTTCTACATGAATGACATTCGCCCGTTCTCTCCTCAATTGTAGGGAAGTAACTCAGATCCGGTCGAAACTCGACTACTTCCGATGTAAAGAAACCTCCCATGGAGTTTGCAATTTGGTCTGCCACGGCTTGTCCTTCGTTGGGACCGAATGCGTCACGCAGAATGTCAGGAGGAGATTTCACCGCCGGGTCATCGAAGCTTGCCCACGTGGCGTGGGAGACAACCAGAATCCAAGTTCCGGACTCGCCCCCTTCATCCAGCGAATACCAGCTGGCATCCATCGGCGTCTTGGTTTTTTCGATCGCTTCGCGAAATCTGGCCACGGCAGCAACAAAGAGTCGGATCTTGCCGAGCGGGACGTGAAATGTATCGATTTGGTAGTATTTTGCCGGCCGGTCTGACGTTGCGATTTGGCGCTCGTCGAGAAAGTCGAAGCGAGTTGATCGGCGCCTGGTCGTTATTGATGTTAAGTGTTTTGCTGTGCGGCAAGTTGGCCTCGACTCAATCAGTTGATCTACATGGGGGAGGGGAACGATGCTTTTTTATCCGTCCAAAGTTGACAAAGCCGCGATATTGGCGCTCTGCATGACGACTGCGCTTCAAATGCGAACCGCAGTCAGCCAGGTCAGTGCGGCAACAAGCCGTGCCGGCAGGCTTGCATTTGACGCTGCGTCCGTCCGAGCCAGCTCTCAGGACTTGTCTCTCAAAGGAGCGGACTTCCTGAACCCGGCTGGTAACGCAGCGCCTCCTCAAGGTGGTCTGTTTTCCTGGAATGTACAGCTCCCGTGGTTGATCAACTTTGCGTACGACCTTCGCAGTTCACAAACGAGGCGTCAAGCTCGGCAAGCGCTCCCAAAGTGGGCTCAAGAAAGCTGGTTTACCGTCGATGCCCGTGCCGAAGGCAAACCGAGCCGCGACGATGTGCGCCAAATGGTGCGTTCGATGCTCGAAGATCGCTTTCAGTTCTCTGCTCATATGGAGAAACGCGAGGGGCAGGTATACGCGCTTGTGGTGGAGAAGCAAGGATTGGGACTCAAACCGCATCCCGAAGGCGCGTCCTGCAGGCTTTCCTCATCCCAGATAGACGCGAACAAGTTTCCAGATGTGAATCCATCGTATGAGGCGGTCCCTGCACGCTGTGGCGTTTTTGGTCGTGAGCTGAGCCATGGTGGCGAGCACCGTCTGGAACTGCTCAATGTGACAATGCAGCAGATCGCAGATGCATTGGGCCTGGGGCTACCACTGTCCGTAGTTGATAAGACGGGGCTTGCAGGGCGCTACGATACAGTGCTCGACTTCGGACCCGACAGCGCCGAACCGAACGCTGATTCCGCAGGAACTATTGGTCTACCGCCACTACCTGGCGCTCTAGAAAAGCAGGTCGGCCTGAAGCTGGTGAAGCAGAATGCCCCGGTTGATACGTTCGTGATCGATCACATCGAGAAGCTATCGGACAACTAATGAGATTCCCCAATGGCAAGGAGGCCACGTCGATGGAGCATAAGCCGCGTTCCCCCGAAACAACGCAGGCACCCCAAAGCGTGGGGGGATGCAGCAATAAAGACTCGCAGCTTCGGATGAGACCATAACAGCAGGTTTACATCCAATGGATATGAGTTCACCGGACACTCCTGCGATCGGTTCCCTCGACCTCACCTCCGGGCCCCGCCCTCCCTCCGTCGATTTCAGCTTCGAAAACACCTATGCCCGCCTGCCGGAGCACTTCTACGCCCGTCTCGCACCAACGCCTGTAGCGGCGCCTCAACTCGTCAAGGTGAATGTAGAGCTTGCTCGGAGTCTTGGCCTCGATCCGAACGCGCTGACAAGCATGGAAGGCGTCGAGATTCTGGCTGGCAATCGCGTGGCTGAAGGATCTGAGCCCATTGCCATCGCCTATGCAGGTCATCAGTTCGGCTATTTCGTGCCACAGCTCGGCGACGGGCGCGCCATCCTGCTCGGCGAGGTTATGGGCCGCGACGGCGTGCGCTACGACATTCAGCTCAAGGGATCAGGACCGACTCCCTTTTCCCGTCGTGGAGACGGAAGAGCCGTGCTCGGTCCCGTCTTGCGCGAATACGTCGTCAGTGAGGCCATGGCCGCGCTCGGCGTGCCCACCACCCGCTCTCTCGCCGCCGTCACCACCGGGGAACGCGTCCTCCGCGAAACCCTCATGCCCGGCGCGGTATTCACGCGCGTAGCAGCGAGCCACCTCCGCGTCGGCACATTCCAGTTTTTCGCCGCACGCGGCGACATAGAAGGGCTGCGCACCCTCGCCCACTACGCAATCGATCGCCACTATCCGCAGACCGCGCATGTTGAAAATCCATTTCGCGCTCTCCTCGATGCCGTGATCTCCCGCCAGGCGTACCTGGTTGCGCAGTGGATGCTCATCGGATTCATCCATGGCGTCATGAATACCGACAATACCTCCATCTCCGGCGAGACCATCGACTACGGTCCCTGCGCCTTCATGGAGGCATACGATCCCGCCACCGTCTTCAGCGCCATCGACGAGAACGGACGCTACGCATACGCCAACCAACCCCGCATCGCCCTCTGGAACCTGACCCGGCTCGCCGAAGCAATGCTCCCCCTGCTTGAGCAGGAATTGGCTAGCCAGAAAACAGGTAGCCTGGCAATTGGTAGTCGGGAATCACGCATCCAGGAAGAAGCAGTGATCTCGGCCAACGAAGCCCTCGCAGCCTTCGATCCCCAGTTTCAGGCAGCCCGCATCGCCGGCCTGCGGCGCAAACTTGGCCTCTATAGCGAACGTGACGAAGATCTTGCGCTGGCTGAAGACTTGCTCGAACGAATGGCCGCGAACAGCGCCGATTTCACACTGACCTTCCGCCGTCTTTGCGATGCCGCCGCTGGCGTTGAGGGCGACATTGGAGTACGTGAACTCTTCGTCGTCCCGCGCGCTTACGATGAGTGGGCTGCGCAATGGCGCAAGCGCCTCGCAGACGAATCCATCTCGCCCGATGAGCGTGCCGCGGCCATGCGAAAAGCAAATCCGGCATTCATCCCGCGCAACCACATCGTAGAAGAAGCGATTAACGCTGCGATGTGGAAACAGGACTTCCACCCCTTCGAGCAGTTGCTCGATGTAGTGTCACGTCCCTACGACGACCGGCCCGATCTCATCCGTTATGCAACCCCCGCGCGTCCTGAAGAATGCGTCCGCCAAACCTTCTGCGGAACGTGAGCAGCGGCTGCACCGACGCATTGAAGACAACTCAACATACCCCCGGAAGGGCTCACGTCTTTGGAGCCGCGCTCCTCATCCATATGAATCATCGCTAATAAGAAAACTGCACCATCCTTGGTAGATCCGGATCGTCTACCACACGACCGCTAGAATGAAAAGGCGTTGCGGAGCTAGGTAAATCATGGTCTTCAAGATCATTAGAATCTCGGATGACCTGTATTCAGTCTCGGCGTGAATGCCCAGATGCGCTAAGTACTTTGGCGAGATTGCGTACTCGCCATAAAGATACATCTGCCAGCGACCATTGTGGCGAACCCACACAGTAGAGATTTTTGTATCGCCAGACATCGTGCGAGCACCACGTGTTGCGGATTCGTTGGCGTGGTAAACGATGGTAGCGATACCTAGTTGGCGTAATGGAGCTCACGCGGGGATCGGCGAGGACAAGCGATCGAATCCGTGAATACCCAAAATACCTCAGGAGGAAGTTCAATCGGTTCAAGTAGCTGATTTACAAGTGGAAATGGCACGATTGGATTCGAACCAGGTTCGAACCACGTTTTTGAGCAGAAAGAAGAGGTCAAGGCCCAAAAAAGGAAGAGGTCATCGCCTTCAGTTGCCGGGTTGATCTTTCTGCGAATCCATCAACTCTTAGTGATCCTGTGACCGAATTCCTCGACGCAACGCGAACCTTCGAACTTGCGAAGCTCAACAATTCAGACGAGGGCGACATTGCCAGATGATAGCTACGGCGGGCTGCTTCAATCCACGTTCGGCCAAGGTTTGGTCCAGCCCGCAAAATGGGCGTACTCACAGGTCCAGACTCCGCAGAATGGAGCGGGCGGTGGGATTCGAACCCACGCAATGCCAGGTTGGAAGCCTGGTGCCTTTCCGCTTGGCGACGCCCGCTTGAAGAATGGTCCAGGGAGTGGGAGTTGAACCCACGACCTCGCGATTATCGATCGCGCGCTCTGCCAACTGAGCTATCCCTGGATCGAGAAATTTGGTGCCGGGTGCAGGAGTCGAACCCGCGTAGCTTGCTTGTAAGACAAGCGTTCTTCCGTTGAACTAACCCGGCCTTGGTGCAAACCTGGAGCGCGTGATGGGGCTCGAACCCACAACCTTCGGCTTCGGACGCCGACGCTCAGTCCGTTGAGCTTCACGCGCGTGGACAACAACGCTGGAGCCGCCCGCGGGACTTCAACCCGCATCTTCATCGTTAGGACCGATGCGCTCTCTGCATTGAGCTAGGACGGCGCTGATCAATTGGAGCGCCCGGCAGGATTCGAACCTGCGTGTGACGGTATTAGAAGTGCCGTGCCTCATCCTTCTCGGCCACTGGCGCATCTTGGTGGAGCCGGTGGGACTTGAACCCACATTGGGATTTCTCCCGCTGATTAAAAGTCAGGTCTCTGCATCCAATTCGAGTACGGCTCCAAAGTTGGTGGGTCACCGGGAAGTCGAATCCCGTCTGAGCGGTTAAGAGCCGCCTATGCTGCCGTCAACACCTGTGACCCATTGGTGGAGGTACCGGGAGTTGAACCCGGAGACTCGCGCTTATAAGGCGCGGGCTACATACCGATAGCAGCTATACCTCCCAATCTTGGTGGCTGCGGTCAGGTTCGAACTGACTACCTTGCGCTTATGAGACGCCGGCTCATCCGCATGAGCTTCGCAGCCTTGGCGAGGGTGGCGGGCATCGAACCCGCTTCATTCGGCTTTGGAGGCCGACGTTCTGCCAGTCTGAACTTCACCCTCATTTTCAAAGACCAATAAGAACCCCGACCTGGGTCGGGGTCTGGTGCTCATTCGGCGTATGCACTCAGACCCTCAAGACACGACTCCCCAAATGACGCTTGCCGGTCATTCTGACTATGTCGCGTTTGAAGGTGCTAAGCATCATGTCAATTCACCATCACTATTTTCGAGACAACTGAAACACGAGTTGTGGAGCGTCCGGCAGGACTCGAACCTGCGTGCACTTCGTTCGTAGCGAAGGCCATCAATCCGCTCTGGCACGGACGCTCAAATCTCTGGTCGGGGAACTGAGAATTGAACTCAGTCCACGTGCTCCCAAGGCACGGATGCAACGCATTACACCATTCCCCGATTGGTACCAGCCCAGCGAGTTGAACGCTGCTCTCTCCGTTTTCAGCGGAGCGTATCGACCGCGCATACGCGACTGGCGAAATCTGGTGGACCTAGTCGGCTCTGCCCCGACCGCCTCCGCATTGCAAGTACGGCGCTCTCCCTGAATGAGCTATAGGCCCGAAACTGTACCGGGGAATTTCACCCCGGCGATTGGGGTGGCCGGTGGGAGTTGAACCCACAAGAGACATGAGTCACAGTCATGCCCGACGTTCCGATAGTCGGCACGGCCACAGTTGGAGCACCCGGGGTTACTCGAAAACCCATTCTGCTGATTACAGGTCAGCGGCTCTTCCACTTGAGCTACAGGTGCAATCTTTGGCGCCGGCAGCGGGACTTTAACCTGCAACCTCCGCCATACCGGGGCGACGCTCTGGCATTGAGCTATGCCGGCTCTAGTTCAGTAGTACAGATACTTCCTCCACTTCACTTCGTTAATTCCCGTCTGCCGCATGAATGCGCGCGAGGTAAGGATCGTCACTCGGCGGGGTTGACGAAGCAATTTCATTCCAGCCTCTACTGGCGTTCGATCAGCCTTTCGCGCATTGCAAGGACGGCACGCAGCAACAAGGTTCTCCCAGTTGCTCAGCCCACCCCGAGCGCGTGGAATTACGTGCTCGAGCTCGAGTTCGCCGCTCAGCAACTTCGCACCGCAGTATTGGCACGTGTGTCCATCGCGGATGAGGATGTTCTTCCTCGACAGAGTCTGGATCCGCATGGGCAACCGCCGATACTGACGAAGACGAATGACGCACGGCAGCTGCATACCGACGTGCACATAGCGGTCGTGTGCTTCTTCAATCACTGCCACTCCCTTGACGAGCATCACGACTGCCCGGCGAGCGCGGGTAATATTCACGGGCTCATAGCTCGCGTTGAGCACTAATACCGGCGTTATCATTGCACTCGTCATATAACCTTTCTGGAGCTGGCGGCCGGAGTCGAACCGGCCTTGTCCTCATTACGGGTGAGGTGCATTGCCATGTCTGCCACGCCAGCTTCGAATGCATCGTCATTCCTTTGGAGCGGCTGGCCGGAGTTGAACCGGCGATCTCCGCGCTGGCGACGCAGCGTCTTACCGCTCGACTACAGCCGCTTTTCTTCTGGCTCCGGGAGGGGGATTCGAACCCAAGCCGTCTGTGATTTCAAAGACGACCGTCCTGCCGCTAGACGATCCCTGAACACGCTCTCCTTCCGTCGTTCAAACACACGTCACTTATCCATGTCAGATAACTCACCGACATAGTTACTATCGAGGAATCCTGGCCGCGGAGACGAAGCCTCGAATTCGATATGCGTCACAAAACATTGATGCGCCTCGATATCTCGGAAGGAATGATCACGGTGTTCTTGAACCGTACAGGGTATGTTGAATTTTTCGGCGGAGTCACCTCGAAAGATCCTGGGCAGGCTTTAAACCAATGTATCGAGATCACAGAGCCATTCCGAGCTTTCAGTGCATGTACTATCACGACGCGTGCTGCAGGGCTACCGAGAGGCATCGAGCGTTGCGAGTTCCTGTCACGTATATTCCCGTCCGCTCCGAAATGAGAGTAGCTCTCGTTGGAAAAGCGTGGGCTGGGCGTCTGTGAGACAGGCGGGATGTTATGCAAAAGCCGCAGATCACCCTATTTGCTCGGGTTCCGAACTAATAATGGACGATCCTGACCAGCTGTACTTCTTCACCACCGCCAAATGTCCTTTTTCTGAGAACCGTTTGCCGGGTAACGAAATATCTATCAAATCGCAGCGGGTGACATTCCTGACTCGAAAAAGGGACTGACCAAAATCGCAAGCTTCAGCGCCCTTCAGCACCCAGATAGAGCGCAGAAAGAAGAGTCAAACCTGTAAGCCATTGATTTTATTTTGGATATGGTAGGCACGACTGGATTCGAACCAGCGACCTCTTCCGTGTCAAGGAAGCGCTCTAACCAACTGAGCTACGCGCCTTCGTAGGCCAGTACTCAGTTTAACAGGACAATCCCGTAACAAGAAGCTTCGGTTCGAGCGCAAGGGGCTGACAATCTTCCCTGGTATCTTACGCAGATTTCGGGCCAGTATGTTCTTTTAAAGCTTTTGTAGTGAAAGTCGATTGAGAAAGGGTCTGATTTCATGAGCACCAGCAGTCCAAGAAAACGATCCAGAGAATATGCCTCAGCATTAGATCCGGACAGCCGCCGCAGGCAATGTTTAATATTCGCATGCGATGCAACGATTAGCGGTCGAGCTGCTCTTCACTCTTGAGGGGCACGAAGACCATGCCCGGACGTTGCACCGTCTCCGCGATGGCTTCCACATCAAGGCAAGCGGTGGTCGATCAGAACACGCGCGAGTTCTAACGATCCGTGCTGACACAGCTCTAAGCGAAGAGAAGGTAGACATTGTTCTCGACAAGATCGTTGCAGCGGCGGGCGCATAAATCCATCACGCCTCACAGACACTTAAGGTAGCCGGCATCCCCCCTATTCAGTGCGCACACCGCGGAAGAGGATGCTGTGGACGCAAGTTGAAGGGGGAGCAACGAGCTGATTTAGACGAGCGGCCGGAGTCTAATTGGAATCTACGTCTGTGAATTCCCCGGATCTGTTCCTTAACTCGGCATGTGATCTGACCCATCGCGTAAGGCCCTCGAGTTTCAACTATTTCTGATTTCCCTTGCACTCGCTTGAAGGGCGCGCAGATTGCGGCATCGAAGGCTCCCCACGAAACGACTTCACCTTCAGCGACCCACTCGCCAAGGCTATCGCCGATTCCATACGGGGATTTGTCGCAGCTTCTCTCCGAATCTGAAGTGTGCGTTCGAGAAAACTGCCTGTTATGCTCGATGGGCACCAGCTTTTGTGTGGGATTCGCAGCCCATCTGCGGACTTCCTGAGAGAGGTCAAGTTCAATGAGGATCAAGCTCAACTGCCTCGGCATCGAGCTTTGGGCCATCGTTCCGGTGGCCATCATCGGCTGTTTCGCAGCGGAGATTATTCACGTAACATGCTCGGTTGAGGCTGGTGCGTCGGCTTCGGCGAATACCCGAACCATTGCACTGGGTGCCGTCGATCCGGGTTCCTCCTATGCGCTCACCGTCGCGGTGAAGGATCCCGCCGAACTCCAGGCGGCCGAAGCCATCGATCTGGCGGTGAGGGACGCCAAAGGAGAAATCGATAGAAAGTGGCTGCATCCGGCCGATCTTGATTTTTATCTGACCCTGAAACCGCGCGAGGCCGGACCGCTGACAGTAAGCCTCTCAGCTTCGTCGGGGTCGAACCTGCCTGATATCTCGACCGTTCTCACCAGAGTGCCCGAGCGGAGTTCGAGCGCTTCGAGCAGCGACAAGCGCGGAGTGATTGCCGCAGGGCCGAACGGCACCTGGCAAAATGCCCAGTCCTTCGAACTCGGTGAGACCATCTTCGGCGGCGACGACCAGCGGCCCTACTCGCCCGCTCCAAACGAAGACGGCTACCGGGCAATGCTGAAGGGATTTCAGTGGTTCAAGTTCACCTTCCGCGAAAAAGATCCGCGACTCGTCTACTTTGCCTTGAACGTGACCGACCGCGACGTGCCCCTCGATGTGGATATCTTCCAGTTGGGTAAGGGGGAAGGCGGCAAACCCGATGTTGTGCCCTTCAAGAATGGCGAGTTCGTTTATCGCATCGAGGCTACGCAGAACTATCCGGGCCTCTACAAGTTTCGCACCCGCATTCTTGAGCCCGGCCAGGAATATTACGTGCGCGTGGCGGCCAACCATCCTGCCTTTCAACTGCACACCTATGTGCACGGGGTGCCGCCCTACATCGACCCGCATAAGGCGGTGCGATCTGGCATGGATTTCCTGATCAACATGGGAGATACGTGGCTTTCGAATACGCCTCGCCGCGGAGCAGTTGCCTTGCGCACCGTCATGCAGCACTCCGAGACCCAGCTCTGCATTGCATGCCACCCCTCGCAGTTCACCACGCGAGGATATCTCAAAGCCGTGGAGAACGGGTACGCCCCCACCCAGCGCGCGGCGCTCGAGTTTTTGACCGATCGAATCTACAACAACACGCGTCCGCTTTATGGCGAGCCGGGCGCAAACTGGGTTCGCGTCATCTACACGGCGCGCACAGTGGCCAGCCGGCTGCCGATGATCACCCATCAATTTGAGCAGAACGTAACCCATGACGCGCCACGCCAGAACTTCGACGTGCCCTATGCCGAGTACCTCAAGATTCACTACAAAGGCGTGACGAAAATGCCCGGCGACGAGCCTGATGGCTGCGAGCCGGACGTGAGCCCCTTTGAGATTGCCGAGCAGAGCTGGCATACCTTCGACATGGTCCACCATCAGACGCACGATGCGTCATGGCTCGCCGAACGCGACCACGTCGAGAGCCTTGCCTTGGCTTACGAGCCGAAGAACTTCATCGATGTGGCCTGGGAGATCATGCTGCTCTCGGAGATCGGCCGCGAGAAATACTCCGCGGAGATCCAAAAGCTGATCGCCAAGGCTTACGAGTATGAGAATGCCGAAGGCGGCTGGCCCTATCAGTTTGACAAGAAAGCTAAGCCAGCCGACTTCATTTCATACAACATCGTTCTCGCGCTGGCTGAGGCCGGACGACGACCCGAGAACGACGCTCACTTGGCTCTTGCAGTCAAGGCTATGCTGGCCGCGCAGCGCCCCGAAGGTAGTTGGGAGGGCGACCCGGTCTATCAGGGTTTCAATACACCGTTCCGTGCCACTCAGTTTGCGGTGATGGCGTTGTCGACGCTCTACCCGGGACCGACCAAAGAAAAGAACTGGAATGCGGCTTATTCAGCACCTCCGACCAAGCTCGACACCAGCGACTTGCCCTTGCTACTCGAGCAACTCGACCAGTTCTGGGATATCGCACCAGAGCCGGTGCTGCGACAGGTTCGAGATGTGCTCGTGCATAGCGATCAGCCGCTGGCACGTGAAGCCGCAGCACGAGCGTTGGGCCACATGGCTGATCCGGGCGCTCTCAGCGATCTGATAAAAGCGCTCGGCGATCCGACCAAGATGGTCCAGAATAGCGCTGCATATGCTGTGCGCATGATTCTCTCGCGCCGCACGGAGATCGCACTCAATGGCCGCAAGATGCTCATTGATGCGCTCGGCTCACCAGATGCGCGCACTCGGTGGGGAGCGGCACGCGTCTTCAACCAGCACTTCCGCGATCTGACGAGCGATCCCGCATTGCTCCGCGCGCTCGAAAACACCATCGATGATCCGGTTCCTTACGTGCGCTTCGAGGCCGCTGCAGGCATCTGGCGCTGGTACTACTGGCAAATCGATAAGCCCGAGATGCGGCGCAGCACTCTTGAGACTCTGGCTGTGCGCATGAACACGGAGACCAACCCTATGGTGCGGCGGGGTCTCGAAGAAAGCATCTACGACTTGCTCGACGAGAACACCGGGTATCTGTCTGCATGGGTGCGCACTGCCGGGGCGAAAGAAGACAAAGAACAAATTGAAGCCGGATATGAGGAAGTTGTTCGCGACCAGGCCCAAGTACTCGCGAAAGTGCTTCGCGATGCAACGCCGCTCGGCCGCACAGGCATTCTGAATGCGCTCTGGGACTTCCACATCCGCCACTATGCTTTGCCGAAGCTCAAGGCAGACACAGTATCGATCGGGCTTCCCGCGGTGCTGACGAAGTACGTTCCCGGCGTACCCGATCTTCATCGCGAAGGCTATGAGTACCCGCCATACCGCGAGGCGGTTGATTTCAAGTACGACGTAAACAATGGCTTTTATCAGACGCGCATCGGCAACGACAGCGACTTGATTCATTTCTTTAAGAGTTCAGGGCCCGAACTCGAAGACGCTCTGCTCCGTTGTCTTGAGAACGCAGACGACTCCATGAAGATGGAGGTGCTGAAGGCCGGCAGCACGCTCAGCGAGTCGGGCGATGCGCGTTTCACGCTGGCAGCGCTCAATCTATCCGAGGACCCGAGCCGCGCTGTGCGCGAGACGGTCCGCTACGTGTACGAAGGCGGTCGTCGCGGCATCCTCAATCTCGACTCCTCGGGAACGCCAGATCCAAAGCTCGTTCGAAAGGTGATCGAGATCCTCAAGCGCGGAAGTCCCGAGAGCCAAGCCGTGGTGCTCCCGCTTTTGGCTGCGCTGCCAGCTAATTCCGCGTGGACCGGCCAACCTGAGGTGAAGAAGGCCGTCGGTGCGATGTTCAATAAACAGCCACGGCCAGCCAACTATGCGCAAGTGCTTTTCGCAGCGTCTTCATTCCCAACTCTCATGCATCAACCGGCGTTACAGATGCAAGCGCTCGATGCGTTGAATTCACCGGACGCCGAGGTGCGGCGTGCGGCCGTAGACATTGCCTTCGAGCATTTTCTCAATGACCCAGCCGTCGAGCCCACTCTCAAGACCGCTTTCTCGAAACTCGGTCCTCCGGGCCAGCGTACATTCCTGGAGGAGGCAGCCAATCCCGAATTCCTGAAGAATCGCCTGGGACTATCCGGCGGGGCTGTCTCACAGGATCAGGATTATCTGAACCGAAATGCAGGCATCAAGAAGCTGAGAACTCCTCTCGAATATCCTCTTGTGGTCGACACCGCGATGGCTGACCTGCGGAGCCCGGATGCCAATGTGAGCGCGGCAGCGCTCGACACGCTAGGCAAAGTCAAAGGCGTGGAAAAGCGCCCTGAATTTCGCGCGGCCATGCAGACACTGGATCGATCTAACAATCCGCGTCTCAAGCTGATCGCCGCGCGCGTCCTGGAAGGTAAGGGTCTTGGCGACGCTCTTCGTGATGTCCAGCCCGGGTCAGTCCTCGACTTTCGCTTCTTTGAAAGCAAGGTCGAGCCGATCCTTGCAGCGCGCGGACCCGATGGCCTGGCTTGCGTTTTCTGCCACTCGAGCCATGTCATCTTCAAGCTTCAGCCACCGAATGCGCAGGGCGTCTTTTCTGACCAGGACAGCGAGGAGAACTACAAGTACGCCATGCGTGTGGTTGACGTCGCCAATCCTGCCGAGAGTCTGATCCTGATTAAGCCCACGAGGCCCACCGATAGTGCAGGAAATGTTGGTAATTATCTTGCCACGCACAACGGAGGCCAGCGCTGGCAAGCGAATCAGAAGGGCCGCGAGTATCAGACGATACTGGAGTGGATTCGTGGTGCACGTCTCGAGACGGCTTCAAACGGAAATAGTAGCCGACTGCATGGCCAGAAACCCAGCGAACGATAATCTCCGTCATGCCCATGAGGACGATCATCCGCTAATGGCCTAGCTGCTTGAATCCTTTGGGGCAGAGAATGCCCGTAGCTTGGTTGGTCACCGATTGAGATGAACCGGACACTGAGATGAGCGACTAGGGATCTGCTGCAGCTGCATATCAGCCGCTTCGTCACGACCGCTTGACAAATGAGGTCACAATCGAACCTCTGTTCAGAACTGAAGTTTGGCGCCGAACTGGATCTGGCGCGAAGTCGTTGATGTTGATGTGACGAGACCTGCGGTGGGAGAGATGCCGGACGTCGCAGAGCTGTACACAACTTCATTAGGTGTCGAGAGGTTGGTGTGATTGAGAACGTTGAAAAACTCAGCGCGGAACTGGAAGCCAAGACGCTCGGTCAGATGCGCGTTGCGAGTGGCGGAGAAATCGAGTTGTGTCAGGCCAGGGCCGGTGAGGGCATCGCGCGAGACATTGCCGTAAGTGCCGGTGGCAGGAGGCAGGAAGGCAGCGGGATTGAAGTATTGGTTGACCGACCGGGGATACAGGTCGCCATTGAAGTCGGGGTTCCAGTTGGGGCGTACAGGATTGCGGGTGTCGCCATTTCCTGTCGGGTTATAGCCTAGCTGCGGCGTGAAGGGGAAGCCGGTTTGCACGGCGAAAATCGCGCTTGCTGTCCAGCCGTATGCGAGCAGTCGAACCGGTTTCGAAGCGTGCTGCAGATAGCGGCGTTTTGGGCCGAAGGGGAGTTCATAACTGCCGTTGACGGAGGCGGCGTGGCGGACGTCGGTTGCGGCTGGCCCCCAATCGAGTTTGGGATTGAGTGGGAACTCGACGAACCCGGGAGTGTTGCCGCTAACGCTGGTATTCCACGCGGATCCGTCGTCCAGATTCTTGGAGTAGGTGTAGTTGCCGCGGAACTGGAGGCCGTTGGAGAATGATCGGCGAACGTCGACGACGAGCGAGTTGTAGAGACCTACGCCCTGCGAGACCCATGAAGTAGTGTTTGCAAGCGCCGGATTTGCATTCTTCGAGCCGGCAGGATAAAAGACGGTGCCATCTGCGAGGTACGTGGGAACGGGCTCGTTCATGTCTTCGGAGAGGATCTGGTGGTAGCTGTGAGATCCAACGTAACCGACGGTGAGCGAGGTATGCGGTGCGACCTGCTGTTCGATACGAAGACTCCAATTGAGAACAGCAGGTGTTTCGATGTCCGGTTGAATATTGCTTGGTGAGATCTTGCTGCCGGCAGGTGGTGTGGCTCCCGGCGTGATCTGCAGGCTTGAGACAGCGACGTTGGAAAGCGTCTGAGCGGTGTTGAAGGGAGCGGTCTGGTCGAGACGGTAGTCGAGAGTATCGAGGAGGCCGTAATAGAGGCCAAACCCTCCCCGTACAGCGGTTTTGCCGTTACCCCATACGTCCCACGCAAATCCGACACGCGGTTCGGGGAGAAACTTCGCTCGATTGGTGGTCAGGGCGGAGGAGCCGATGATAGGGTCGGTTTGCAGCACACCGTCGACGACGGCGTAATTGGATGCCCGACCCTGCGATTCATTCCATCCGTTTGTCGATTCGGAGCGGAATCCCGCACGAATTTCGAGACGCTTATTGACCTTGAAGGTGTCTTCGATGAACGCCGCGCCGGTGAGCATTCGCCAGCCGAGTTCGGTGGGCGAAGGAACTACCGTAAAGGTTTTTACCGTGCCCTGGAGGAATGACTGCAAATTGCTGAACGAGGCCTGTCCGTACTGGTATTGCGCGAGGAGATCGTTCGACTGAATGCGCTGCAGCCATGCACCGGCTTCAACCTGGTGACGTCCCCTTGACCAATAAACGTGATCATCGAACGTGAAGAGATTCCGGGCGGCTTTGTTGTTTGAACCCACATTGAGGCCAGCTTGCGAGATCTGCGACGCGCCGTTGGATGCAGTGCTGCCGCTAATAATGATTACGCCGATGGGTTTGCCCGCGACCCAACCGGGCAGATCGACTGGCGAGTAGCCCGTAAAAAAGTAGCTTGCGCGCGAGTATCCAAGTCGGGCCGTGTTGAGCAGCGCAGGCGAGAAGACATGCTGCTCCTGAATGCTTGCGACCTGCTCGCGCAAACTCTCGTCGATCAAGCTAAGCGGGTTCTGCGAGGGCGTGTTAGCCATACTGTCGTCTACGGTGTAGACAGCGAAGAGGAGGTCTTTCTTGCTGAGGTTGGCATCGAAGCGGGTCGTGCCGAAGTCTTCGCGTATATGTTGCGGCGGATGAGAAAAAGATTCGGCGATGCCACTGCCGAATTCGGGGCCATTTGCTTCAGGCCAGAGAGCGAGCAGAGGCGCAACGGAGGGATCGACGCCAACGTAGTGCAAATTGCCAGAAGCGTCGGGCAGGTAGCCTTGGCGGGCTTGATTGTCCGGCACCAGCGTAACAGAGCTGAGCCCCCAGTTCTGGCGAAAACCCTCATAGTTGCCGAAGAGGAAGAGCTTGTTGGTCTTGATAGGCCCGCCGAGTGAGCCGCCAAATTGATTGCGCTGGAAAACGGGGATGGCGCCCTGGTCAAAGTAGTTTCGAGCGTCCAATGCGCTGTTACGAATGAACTCGAATGCGGTGCCATGGATCTTGTTGGTGCCGCTCGTCGTGATGATGCTGACCTGCGCGCCGTTACGCTTGCCATAAGTGGCACCGTAAGTGTCGCCGGAGACGTTGAATTCGCGAACCGCGTCGACACCAAGGAGCTGTCCGCTCGTGCCACCGGGCGTCACGTTGATCAACGACGCGCCGGTGTATTCGATTCCATTCAGAAGGAAGAGATTATCCTGGGGTCGCCGGCCACTCACCGAAAACATATTTCCAACCGAGGAATTCGAAGTGCCAGTGCCGCCCGAGCGCTCGCTGGTGTAGTTCACTGTTGCGGGATTCAGAGTGAGAAGGCCATCGTAGCTGCGGCCGTTGAGCGGTAGCTCTTTCACCTGGCGTTCGTCGACGAGGCCAGCGGTTTGCTGCGTGGTGGTGTTTACAGTGGATCCATCCGCGGTAACTTCCACGGCCTGTTGGACGGACGCGACGCCAAGCACGAAAGTGAGCTGAAGGCTCTGGCCGACAACGAGAGTGGTGGATTGCTGGCTCGCTGCGAAACCCTCGTGCTCTGCGGTGACGGTGTAGGGGCCAATCGGAACAGATGGCGCGAAGAACCGCCCTTCGCCGTCGGTGATGAGCGAGCGCGTGGCACCCGTCTCAGATTGTTTCACGATTACCGTGGCAGCGCTCAGGGATGCGCCGGATGAGTCGTGCACCGTCCCGGTAATCGTGGCGCCCACTACCTGACCGTGTACTGCGAGAGCTGAGGAAAAGAGCAGCAGAGATGCGATGAGGGACAGCCGGAGTGAAAAGTTCACGTCGTCTCCTGAAAATCTTGCGTATGAGAAGGGCCCGGCTTTGTTGCCGGATTTTGATGTGAGGTGGGCCGTAAGGGGTTGCCCAACCTGCTGAATTGATGACCGGACGGGTCGATTCAGCGACAACAACAACAGCGCATCGAAGCCCGGGCGGCGTCGAGTGAGAAATGGCGCGTGTTGGATGTTAGAGAATGCATAAAGTTCAAAATTCGGTTCCAGAAATAGAAAAGCCGCTTCAGCTTTGCTGAGCGGCCGTATGGGATCAGGTTAAGCCTGCTTTAGCTCACCCGCACGACCGGCTGCCCGCGTGACAACACGCGACAAAGCAAACGGAGATGAGACGACTACCCATGCGAGGAATATACCTTTAGATCGAGTTGGCGTCAATTTCTGATCCTGTCGGATCCGAACACCTTCCATTCGAATTGGCAAGAAGGTCGCGATCTTCAACTCGCCTTCTTTGACAGATCATCAGGCCCATTTTTGGACCGGACGAAGGCCTCCAATATCAGATTTTGAGCCTGAAAACAAAGAACTTCTTTGTCAGTTCCGACTGCTCTCGTGGAGCAACGGTCATGGTCGTCGCCAGAAGGCCTGAAGATCTGAATGCGAATCGACGTCCTGATCAG
>Ga0207694_10000663_pt1 | contig 30981 bp, 27 predicted proteins | sample KBSC34metaG_FD_184353 | JGI IMG/M metagenome (GOLD analysis project Ga0207694, IMG submission 184353) | Corn rhizosphere microbial communities from Kellogg Biological Station, Michigan, USA - KBS C3-4 metaG (SPAdes) (version 2) | ecosystem: Host-associated > Plants > Roots > Rhizosphere > Soil... | reverse complement strand
GGAGAACTGCTGCAGTAAGTGACTGAAGCCGATGATCACGCCGAGGGCGACCGGCACAGCCACAGCCCACAGAAACGGTTTAGACCGCGCGAACGCCGAGCAGAGCAGCAGCCAGCCGACCGTCGGCAACGCCCACAACGCGTTGATCGGAATCAGCAGCACGAGCTTGAGCCACATCGACAGCAGCGGCGCAGGATTCCACAGCAGCGGCAGCGGATTGATGCCGTGCAAGCCGGTCCACACGCTGATGACGACGAGAAAGGCGAGCTGGAGCGCGATCACCGCGGCGATCGCGAACAGCGGCGCGACGAATATCGCCGCCGCAATCTTGGACAGCACCGTGTCGAGGTCCGACACCGGCAGCGACTTCCAAAACAGCACGCTGCGGTCGCGGCGATCGTCGTACAGGGCGCCGAGCAGATAGAAGAACACCACGAAGCACAGCGTGACCATGATCGGAAGCGACAGGCCCATCAGACCCACGGTCAGGCCTGAATTGAACGTCGCGATTTGATCCGGCGTCATGTTGTGCGAGATCGTGTCGAGGTTCATGCCGTTGAGGTTGACCCCGTGTCGCGCGGCGGTCGCCTCAGCGATGACGAGACTGAGCACGGTGATTGCGATCACCACGCCGCCCGCGATCAGCGGACCCCAGAAGAAACCACCGCGGTGCTCCCAATACTCGCGCTTGAGCAGCCAGAGGAAGGTTTGCACGGGGTTCGAATTCTTAGTCGTGGTCGGAGTGTTCATGCGTAGGTCCCCTTCATCGTCGCCACGAACAGGTCGGCGACGCTCGGCTTGTGCAGCTCACCGAGCTCGGCCAGGCGTTTGCGATCGATACCGTCGAACAGAAACACCGTCTTGCCGAAGATGCTGCGTTCGTTGAGCGGGTTGAGCGCGCGTGCCGCTTCGACCTTATCCACGCCGACCATGACTTCGGTGTAACGCTCGGCGATATCGTCCATGCTCGCGTTGACGATCAAGCGGCCCTCCTTGATGAAGATGAGGTCGGTGAGAATGTGTTCGATCTCTTCGACCTGGTGAGTGGTGACGAGGATGGTTTTTTCCTCGTCGAAATAGTCGTTAAGCAGGCTCTGGTAGAACTCTTTGCGGTAGAGGATGTCCAGGCCGAGTGTCGGCTCATCGAGCACGAGCAGCTTGGCGTCGATCGCCATCACCAGGGCGAGATGCAACTGCACGATCATGCCCTTGGACAGTTCGCGTACGCGCTGCTTCGATTGGATCTTCGTGCGTGCGAGGAACGCCAGGCACTTTTCGCGCGAAAAACGCGGATGCACGCCGGCGACGAAGTCGACCGCATCGGCAACGCGCAGCCAGCGCGGCAGCACGGCGACGTCGGCGATGAAGCAGACCTGCTGCATCAGTTCGGTACGGTGCGTGCGCGGATCGAGTCCGAGCACGGACAATTGGCCTTCGAATTCGGCGAGGCCGAGAATCGCCTTGAGCGCCGTGGTCTTGCCGGCGCCGTTCGGTCCGATCAGGCCGACAATGCGGCCGGCGGCGATATCGAAATCGACGTGGTCGAGGGCGACCGCGGTGGCGTAGCGCTTGGTCAGTCCGCGCGCGTGGACGATGTTCGTGGTGTTGGCGCTTGCATCATTCATGCGAGGTGCCGTTCGTGTTCTTCGAGGTGTCGAGAAGGTTGGAGATGTCGAGGCCGAGTCGGTTGAGGCGGTCGCGCAGCGGTGGCCATTCCTCGCGCAGGAAGCGTTCCCGTTCGCTGCGCAGCAAGGCTTCGCGCGCACCCTCGGCGACGTACATGCCGAGGCCGCGGCGTTTTTCGACGAGATTATCGTCGACCAGCTCCTGATACGCCTTTGAAACGGTAATCGGGTTGAGCTGGAAGTCCGCAGCGACTTGGCGTACCGACGGCAGGGCATCGCCGTGCTTGAGGACGCCGTCGAGAATCATCGCCACGACTTTGTCGCGCAACTGGCGGTAGATCGGGGCATTGTCGTTCCAGGTAACGCTCATATTGATTCGTGCTTACTTGGTGCGGGTCAAAGCTTTGCCGAACGAATAGTAGGGCATGTCCAGACGCAGACGGTGAGGTTCGACCACGACGCGGGTCAGCGCGCCGCCGATGCCGCCGTCGTCGTCGTCGCCCAACTGGGTGACGGCCGTGGCGTGCATGGCCGCGGCGATTTCATCGGCGCTCGGCTGTACACGGATCGTCGACAGGATCTGGATGCGATCGCTCGGGTCGATGCGTGCGGCGAGGATTTCCTCTTCGCTCGCCGTGACATATACGGTCGGAAGCATCGGCAGCGGCGCGGCGGCCGGGACATAGGCCGCGGCGACGGAGTCGTCGGCATCCGGGCGAACGGTGACGGTTTCCAGCGTCACGGTCGGCAGCAACGTCGAGGTGGCTGTCGCGGAGGGGTTGGCATTGGAATGCAGGGTGGCGGCACCGAGAACGATCGCGCCCGTCAGCGCGAGTAAGCCGAGCCGGATAGCGGGAGTGGAAGTGTTCATAGTCATCTCTTGCTTCGTGAGTTGATGTTGCGGTGTTGTATGTAACTATAACACTAAATCACGAGATGTCAACATCCAAAGTAGATTTTCCCCGCGAGGACGCGCGGGAGGCCGATTAATCTTTGATTTAATTGAGAAAATAGAAACGCGCGGACGCAGCCGCCCGTACCGCGCAGGCCGAATCAGGCCACAGCCGGGTGGATTTTGCGCGGCGTATCAGGCGACTTCGGCTTGTTCCAGCTCGTTTTGAGCGGCCAGCCAGGCTTCCTCCAGCTCGCCGATCTGGGCGGCGAGAGCACTCGATTTCTGGCTCAATTCGAGCATTTGCCCCGTGGCGACACTGGCGTAGAACCCGGGATCGGCGAGTTTCGCATCGAGCGCGCGCTTGTCCTTGTCGAGGGCGGCCATGCGCTGTTCGATGTCGGCCAGTTTCTTACGCAGAGGCGCGACGTTCGTGCGCGCATTCGCATTGGTTTTGTTGGCACGGTTGCGCCGGTCTTCCTTGCGCTTGCCGTTCGATGTTGGTGTGGACGCCGTCGATTCCTCGGCCTTCGCGCGCTGCACGATGCGCGCGTAGTCGTCGAGATCGCCGTCGTAGTCGTCCACGCGGCCGCCGCCGACATGCAGCAAGGTGGTGCAGCAGGTGCGGATCAGCGCGCGATCGTGGGAGACGAGGACGAGCGCGCCTTCGTAATCGTTGAGCGCCTCGGTCAGCGCTTCGCGCATGTCGAGGTCGAGATGATTGGTCGGCTCGTCGAGCAGCAGCAGGTTCGGTTTCTGGTACACGGTCAAGGCGAGGCACAGCCGCGCCTTCTCGCCGCCCGAGAACGGGGCGACCGGTTCGAGCGCGCGGTCGCCGATGAAGCCGAAGCCGCCGAGGAAGTCGCGCGCGCCGCGCTCGCCCAGCGCGGGATCGAGGCGCAGCAAGTGTTCGACCGCGGTCGCCTTCGCATCGAGCTGTTCGAGCTGATGCTGGGCGAAGTAGCCGATCTTGAGGTCGCGCGCAGCGATCAGCTCGCCCGCGAGCGGTGTGAGTTGCCCGGCGAGCACCTTGATCAGCGTTGACTTGCCCGCGCCGTTCGCGCCGAGCAGGGCGACGCGGTCGCCCGGCACGAGGTTGAACTTGATCTGGCCGAGCACGATGCGCTCACCGTAGCCGGCCGCGACCTCGTCGAGGCGCAGCAGCGGATCGGGCAGGGCGGCCGGCTGGCGGAATTCGAAGCGGATCGTCGACGCCGCGCGCACCGGCGCGATCTCGACCATGCGTTCCAGCGCCTTGATGCGCGACTGCGCCTGACGCGCCTTGGTTGCCTGCGCGCGGAAACGGTCGACGAACTTCTGCAGATGCGCACGCTCGCGCTGCTGCTTCTCGTACATCGACTGTTGCTGGGCGAGGCGTTCGCTGCGCTTGCGTTCGTAACCTGTCAGGTTGCCGGCGAACAGCTCCACGCGCTGGTCGGCGATGCTGAGCATGTGCGTCGCCACGGCGTCGAGAAACTCGCGGTCGTGCGAGATGACGAGCAGGGTGCCGGTATACTTTTTCAACCAGCCTTCGAGCCAGATCACCGCGTCGAGATCGAGGTGGTTGGTCGGCTCGTCGAGCAGCAGCAGGTCCGAGCGGCACATCAGCGCCTGGGCGAGATTCAGACGCATGCGCCAGCCGCCGGAGAAGTCGCGCACATTGCGCGTCTCGTCGCCGACGGCAAAGCCGAGGCCGTGGAGCAGGGCGCCGGCGCGCGCATGCGCGGCGTAGCCGTCGATCGCGAGCAGACGTTCGTGCAGCGCGGCCAGGCGCATACCGTCGTGCGCGGCTTCGGCGGCGGCCAGGTCGCGTTCGATCTGGCGGAATTCGGTGTCGCCGTCGAGAACGTAGTCGAGCGCGGATATATCGAGCGCCTCGACTTCCTGTTTCACCCAGGCAAGCGTCCAGTTCTTCGGCCGTTCGAAATGGCCAGCGTCGGGCTGCAGATCGCCCGCGACGAGGGCAAGCAGGCTTGATTTGCCCGCACCATTGCGCCCGCTAATGCCTACACGCCAGCCGGCGTGCAGTTGCAGGGTCATGGATTGGAACAAAAGCAGGGGGCCGCGCCGGAGCGCGAGGTCGTCAAAACGGAGCATGCGCGTATTCTACCGCACTGAGAGGGGCGACTCGAAACTGAACGAAATGCCGATTCCGGGGAACCCCGCACATTTCGCCGAGTCGAACTCTCCGGTTTATTTGCCTTCGCGGAATGGGAGCCGCACAATACACCGCCTTTTTTGCGCCGGCGCCCCGCGCGGACGGCGTTCCGGATCCGCTTGCGGATCGCTCACCGAAAGATTTCCCGAGTTACCAGGAGCATACATGACTCAGTTTTTGCGCAAGACCCTGATCGCCACTGCCGTTGCCGGCGCGATGTCCATTGCGGGCGTTGCGTTCGCGCAAGCCCCGGCCGCGGCCCCCGCGGCTCCGGCCGCGAACAAGGCCATCGACGCGAAGTTCAAGAGCGAGAAAGAGAAGTACGGCTATCTCGTCGGCACCAAGGTGGCCGAGAACCTGAGCCAAATCAAGGATGAAGTCGACGTCAACGCGCTCGTCAGCGCGCTGCAGGCAGGCCTGAAGGGCACCAAGCCGATCCTGACCCCGGAAGAACTCAACCAGGTCAATCAGGAATTCATGCAGAAGCACCAGGCCGCTGCCATGGCCAAGCGCGCCGAGGAAGCGAAGAAGAACCAGGCTGACGGCGACGCCTTCCTGGCGAAGAACAAGGCCAAGGCCGGCGTGAAGACGACCGAATCGGGTCTGCAGTACGAAGTGGTCAAGGAAGGCACGGGTCCGAAGCCGAAGGCGACCGACACGGTCAAGGTCGAGTACGTCGGTACCAAGATCGACGGCACGAAGTTCGACGCCTCGGCCGACCACGGCGGTCCGGCGACGTTCCCGCTCAACGGCGTGATCCCGGGCTGGACCGAGGGCGTGCAGCTCATGTCGACCGGCGCGAAGTACAAGTTCTACGTGCCGTCCAAGCTCGCTTACGGCGAGAACGGCCCGGGCCCGATCGGCCCGAATGCGACGTTGATCTTCGAAGTGACCCTGCTCGGCATCGAACCGCCGGCGCCGGCCGGCAACGCGAAGACGCCGCAGCCGGTGGACAAGCCTGCCGCCGCGAAGCAGTAAGCACGCCGCAGCTATTCGCAGTCGAAAAAAGGCGCGGGCTTCCCGCGCCTTTTTTTATCGTCGCGCGTGATCGCGCCTTGCAAATCGACCCGTTACAATTCCGCGGATGAAAATCAGTATTTTTGGTACCGGTTACGTCGGCCTCGTTACGGGCGCCTGCATGGCCGAAGTCGGCAACGACGTGGTGTGCGTGGACATCGATGCGGCCAAGGTCGCGCGGCTGGATGCCGGGGAAATTCCGATCTTCGAGCCGGGCCTCGAAGATCTCGTGTTGGCGAACCGCGCGAAGAAGCGCCTGCGCTTCACCACGGACGCCGCCGCGGCGATCGCCCACGGCACGATCCTCTTCATCGCCGTCGGCACGCCGCCGGACGAGGACGGCAGTGCCGATCTGTCCCACGTGCTCGCGGTGGCGCGCACGATTGGCCAACACCTGGCGCGGCCGACGGTGATCGTCAACAAGTCCACCGTGCCGGTCGGCACCGCCGATCGCGTGCGTGAGGCGGTCGCGGCGGAGCTGCATGTGCGCGGGGCGAATATTCCGTTCGAGGTTGTCTCCAATCCCGAATTCCTCAAGGAAGGCGACGCGGTCAAGGATTGCATGCGTCCGGACCGCATCGTCATCGGCTCGTCCGATGCGCGCGCGATCGAGCAGATGAAGGTGCTGTACGCGCCGTTCAACCGCAACCACGAACGCATCGTGCTGATGGATGTGCGCTCGGCTGAGCTGACCAAGTACGCGGCGAACGCGATGTTGGCGACGAAGATCAGCTTCATGAACGAGATGGCGAACATTGCCGAGCGCGTCGGCGCCGACATCGAACTCGTGCGCCACGGTATCGGCTCGGATCCGCGCATCGGCTATTCGTTCATCTATCCGGGCGCGGGCTACGGCGGCTCGTGTTTCCCGAAGGATGTGCGCGCGCTCGAACACACGGCGCGCGGTCACGGCTATGAGGCGCGGCTGCTCGGCATGGTCGAGGCGGTGAACGACGCGCAGAAAGAAAAGCTGTACGAGCTAATCGTGCGCCATTTCGGCGGCGCGCCGAAGGACAAGACGATCGCGGTCTGGGGTCTGGCGTTCAAGCCGAACACGGACGACATGCGCGAGGCATCGAGCCGGCGCCTGCTCGAGCAGCTATGGGATGCCGGCGCGAGGGTGCGCGCGTACGACCCCGAAGCCCGCGAGGAAGCGCGGCGCGTCTACGGCGAGCGCGACGATCTGGTGCTGTGCGAAGAGGCCGATGCGGCGCTCGACGGCGCCGACGTGCTGGTCATCGTGACCGAGTGGAAGGCATTCTGGAGTCCGGATTTCGCGCGCATCAAGGCGAGCTTGAAGACGCCGGCGATTTTCGACGGACGCAACATTTATGAACCCGGTGCGGTGGAAGCGGCGGGCATCGCCTACTACGGCATCGGCCGCGGGCGCAGCGTGGAAGGCCAGCAAGCGAAGGTGAGAGATCGGACATGAGTGAGTCCGAAAAAAACACGGCGTCGATCGAGCAGCGTCTGACCGAGCTCGAAGTGCGCCTGTCGTTTCTCGACAGCACCGTGCAGAGCCTCGATTCGACCGTGGCCGCGCAGGATCGCCGCCTCGCCGATCTGCAGCGCGAATTTCAGCGCCTGCGCGACGAACTGGGCGGTGTCGCTGCCTCGCTGAGCCAGGATGCGCGAGACGAGCCGCCGCCACCGCATTATTAGTGCGTTCATCCTTGAACGCGAGAATCAAGAAGCGGCCATCACTGGCCGCACTTTTCAAATAAAATCCGTGCTTCGACCAGGCGTGTTCTAGTTTGTTTTATGTCCGAATCCCTACGCGATCAATTGCTGAAGTCCGGCCTTGCCGCGAAGTTCAAGGCCGAGGCGAAGCCGGCGAAGGAACAGCGCAAGAATCCGCCGCGGCATCCTCCCAAGCCCCCGCAGCAGGCGCCACAACAGAAGAAGCCCGCGGCGCAATCGCAGGAGCCGAATCTCGCCCACGCCTACGCGATGCGCGCGAAGCAGGAAAAGGCGGAGCGCGAAGCCGCGCAGCGTCAGGCCGAGCAGGCCGCGAAGGAGAAGCGCGAGCGCAAACAAAAGCTGGCGCAGCTGTTGGCGGACAAGGTGCTCAATTCAGCGGATGCCGAGGTGCCGCGGCACTTCCCGCACGGCAATAAGATTCGCCGCATCTACTGCACGCCTGCGCAGCTCGCCGAGCTCAATCGCGGTGAGCTCGCCGTCGTCCAACTCGCGGGCCGCTATCTGCTCGTCGCGCGTGAAATTGCGCTGCAAGCGCAATCGATCGAGGAGCACACCTTGGTCCTGCTCTGCGATCCGAACGCACCGCCCGAGGACGACGTGCCGGCCGATCTGGCTTGGTAGGGCCGGCAGTCGATTTCGTTCGTCCTGCGGATCACCCGCGGTAGCGTTTACCGTCGCGGACCAAACTCAGGCCGGCGGCACCGAGCAGGAAGGCGAGTAAGCCCAGGCCGTACCGATCCAACAACGGTGCAGGAACGGCAGGCGCCGCCGGAGCAACATTCGCGGTGCTGGTTACCGTAGCCGTGGCCGTACCCGGCGCATCGTCACTCATTGTTACGACGACGGAAAACGTGCCGGAGCTGGTATACGTGTGTGCGCCGCTGATCAGAAATGCGCCGGCGCCTCCACTGACGGTTCCTGCCGTGGTCGTCCCGTCGCCCCAATTGATGGTGGCGAGGAAGTCGCCGGCGGTGCTGACCGTGTCGGCATCGGCGAAGTTTGCCACCGTGCCGTTGAACGAGCTGCTCGCCGTGGCCGAGAAAACGACCGGCGTCCCCGTCAGCACGTCCGCTTCAGCCACAGTCGCGGCGCCCGTGGCCGTCCCTGTCGCTGTGCCGGGTGCAACTTCGGTTGCCGTGACGCTCAACGCAAAACTGCCTTCGTCCGCGTAGGTGTGCTGGCCGGTGACGGTGAACGAACCGTTGCTTCCGCTGACCGTGCCGGGCGTGGTCGTGCCGTCTCCCCAATTGATCGATGTGGTGAAGGATGCCGCTGTTTTGGTGACATCGCTGTCCGTAAACGTCGCCACGGTGCCGTTAAAGACGGCATGTTCAGTCACCGAGATGCTCTGCGCTGTAACGGCCAACGTGCTGGTCACGTTCGCCGTGCTGGTGACCGTCGCCGTGGCGGTGCCTGGCGCATCGTCGCTCATTGTCACCGTGACGGAAAAAGTGCCGGAGCCGACATACGTGTGCGTGCCGCTGATCTGGAAGGCACCGGTGCTGCCGCTGATGGTTCCTGGTGCGGTTGTGCCGTCGCCCCAGTTGATCGTCGCGATGAAATCGCTGGCGGTGTTGGCCGTGTCGGTATCGGTGAAGTTCGCCACCGTGCCGTTGAACGCGCTGCCGGCCGTCGCCGAAAAAACGACGGGCGTCCCCGACAGTACGTCGGCTTCAGCTACGGTGGCGGTAGCGGTCCCCGTCCCTGTCGCTGTGCCGGGTGCAACTTCGGTCACGGTGACGCTCAACGGAAAGCTGCCTTCGTCCGCGTAGGTGTGCTGCCCGGTGACGGTGAACGAGCCGTTGCTTCCAGTGATCGTGCCGGCAGAGGTCGTTCCGTCTCCCCAGTTGATGGAAGTAGTGAAGGACACCGGCGTTTTCGAGGTATCGCTGTCGGTAAACGTCGCGACGGTTCCGTTGAAGGCGGTGTGTTCGGTCGCCGAGATGTTGTTCGCCGTCGTCGTCACATTGTCGCTGACGATCGCCGTGCTCGTGACAGTCGCCGTCGCGGTGCCCGGGGCATCGTCGCTCAATGTCACGGTGACAGAGAAATTTCCGGCGGCGGCATAAGTATGCGTACCGTTGACCTGGAACGTGCCCGAGCCGCCGCTGACGGTGCCGGCGGACGTGGTGGCGTCTCCCCAATCAATGGTAGCGATGAAATCGCTGGCGGGATTGCCCGTGAACGCATCGGAGAACGTTGCGACTGTCGTGGTGAACGACGTGCCTGGCAGGGCGTTAAACGTGCGTGGTGTGCCGGAAAGGACATCGGCTTCGGTGACCGTCGCCGTGTCCGTGAGGGTGGCAGTGCCGGTGCCGGGCGCGACATCGCTGATCGTCACGGTAACCGTGAACGATCCCTCGTCCGCATAAGTGTGCGTGCCGAGAACGGAGAATTGAGTGTCGTTGACGACGATCGTGCCGGTCGTAGGCGCGCTGCCATCTCCCCAGTCGATCGTTGCGGTGAAATCCGCCGCGGTTGCCGAAGGATTGTCGTCCGCGAAGATCGCGACAGGGCCGTTGTCTACGCCGTCGAAGGTCGTTCCTTCTGCGACAGTGAAATTTTGTGGCGTCGCGGTGATGACCGTGGCGAACGACACGCCCGGCATCGCCAGCAATAGCAGACACGCGCCCAGCGACCAGGCCGATTTACATACACTGAAAAAAGAATCTCGCACGACACCTCCTCACGCGTTTGCGTTACGACGACAGGTGTTGCCCCCAAGCAGCGATTACTTCTAAATTGTATGCGGGTGCGACGGGAAAGTCACAGCTGTAACGGCGGTCAAAAATCGATGAAATAGCCGCCGTTCACCGGAATATTCGCGCCGGTGATGAAACCGGAATCGTCGGCGGCGAGGAAGGCGACCACGCGTGCGATTTCCGAGGGCTTGCCGAGACGGCCGACCGGAATGCTGGCGACAATCTGATCGCGCACGTTCTCGGGAATCGCCCGCACCATCGCTGTGTCGCAATAGCCCGGCGAAACGCTGTTGACGGTTACGCCCTTGCGCGCCACTTCGCGCGCGAGCGCCATCGTGAAGCCGTGCATGCCGGCCTTGGCGGCCGAGTAGTTGGTTTGGCCGAACTGGCCGGTCTGGCCGTTGACCGAGGAAATATTGACGATGCGGCCGAAGCCGCGGTCGCTCATGCCGTCGACGACGTTACGGCACATGTTGAACACGCCGTCGAGGTTGATCTTGAGCACGTCGACCCACTGCTGCGGCGACATCTTGCGCAGCGTCGTGTCGCGCGTGATGCCCGCGGCGTTGACGAGGATGTCGATCGGGCCATGCGTGACTTCGACGTGTTTGATCAGCGCGGCGCAGGCATCGAAGTCGGCGACGTTGAACGCTTCGAAGTGGATGCGGCCGGCATAGTCTTTGATTTCGCTTTGGAATTCGGCGAGGCGTTCCGGGCGGCTACCGAGGTCGGCCGCGATCACCGTGCATCCGGCGTTGGCGAGATGCTTGCAGATTTCGGTACCGAGTCCGCCGATACCGCCGGTGATCAGGGCGATGCGTTTGCTCATTCCAGACCTCATCAAAAAAAATCCCATCGCGAGGATGGGTTTGTCGTCATGCTGCGCAACATTTGCTGCGCAGCGAAATCATGCGTAGCGCGAGCGGATCAGGACTTGCCTTCCTTTTTCGCCGGGCCGGGCTGATGGGCCTGCTGGGCGGACGAGGCGGCGGCCTTGAGGAATCCGTCCTGCACCGACTTCCACAGGTCGAGATTGCGTTCGGTCATGTCGTTGAGCATCGACCACGGCGTCTGCCCGAGGATGTTGTTGAGCTGGCTGCGAAACTTGCCCTGCTGGTCGAGGAAGATCTGCAGGCTCTTCTCGAGGTAGCTGCCCATGAATCCCTGCATCGAATCGCCGTAGAAGCGAATCACCTGTGAGAGCAACTGGGTAGTGAACATCGGTTGGCCGTGGCCTTCGTGCTCGGCGATGATCTGCAGCAACACGGTGCGGGTCAGGTCTTCGCCGGTCTTGGCGTCGCGGACTTCGAACTCGTCGCCGTCGAGCACGAGCTGACGGACTTCTTCGAGCGTGATATAGCTCGAAATCTCCGTGTCGTAGAGGCGGCGATTCGGGTATTTCTTGATAATGCGGGTTTGTGCCATGCCGCAAAATTAGCAGATTGTGTCGCGGTGCACCAGTGTAGTGCTATGCAGCAAGGGGGCGACCTTTCTGCCGTCATTCCGGCGAAAGCCGGAATCCAGCTTCTGCTTTTAGCTCGTCATTCCCGCGCGCTTCTAGCGGGAATCCAGTGCCTTTGCTCTTGATTCTGCTCTGACCGCGTCCCTTCGGTTTTCCGCGCGCGTCCGGCGCGCGGGTCACTTTTCTTTGCTTGCACAAAGAAAAGTAACCAAAAGAAATGCACCCCGGGAGCCGCGCCCTCCGCGCTACGCGCTGCGGGTGCGCAAGGTCAGGCCGGGGTTCGCTCGATGGGCATCCTGCCCATTCGGGAACTCGCGCGCGTCCCTGCGCGCGACCCTGTCGGGCGATTCCGTCCTGCCCTCGCCGCGGCTGACGGGGCCCAGGATCAAGAGCAACGGCAAGAGCAAGAGCTGCTTCGCTTCTGCCTTCGCTTCTTGCTTCTGCGCGCAGGACGCGCGCGCTTTACTCTTCCCAGGGGCCCCATGGCCTTGCGGCGGCAGCGGGCGATCAGGCCCCGCAGGGGTGCGCGCGAGGGATCGCGCGCATTCCGCTGTTGCACAGGGATGTGCAATCAGCGGAACCCGGCCGCTGGCGCGGACCCGACGCGCACGATGCGCGTCGGGCGCAAGGCGCTGGGGCGTGTTTCTTTGCCTACTTTCTTTGCACGAGCAAAGAAAGTAGGCCGCTCGGCCAGAGGACGAGTGGAAGCCTTTGCTCTAAAAAACAAAACAGCAAGAACTGGATTCCCGCCTTCGCGGAATGACGAACAAGAGAGCAGAGAAACAACTGGATTCCGGCTTCCGCCGGAATGACGAGCGGAAGAGCAAAGGCACTGGATGACCAGCCATCCGGCTGTTGAAAACCCGCTAAGAGCACGCGGGAACGACCAGCGAAAGAGCAAAGCTGGATTAGCGCGAGCTACCCGTGCGAAGACGAAGCCGGCAACGACACCTTGATATCCCCTGCATCCTTCGAAACAACCACCGCCGTCGCCAGATCGCCCGTGACATTGAGCGAGGTGCGGCACATGTCGAGGAAGCGGTCGACGCCGAGGATCATGCCGATCGCCTCGGGCGGCAGGTGCAGATAGCCGAGGATCACGGCGATGACCGGCAGCGAGCCGGCCGGCACGCCCGCGGTGCCGATCGAGCCGATAATGCACAGCCCAATCACCATGATCTGTTGACCGAGGCTCAGATCGAGGCCGAAGCACTGGGCGATAAACAGCGTCGTCAGGCCTTCGAACAACGCGGTGCCGTGATGATTTGCACTAGCACCGATCGTCAGCACGAAACGCGCGATCTGCGGCGGCAGCTTCAAATTCTGTTCGGCGACCTTGAGCGTGGTCGGCAGCGTGCCGGTACTCGATGCCGTCGAAAACGCGAGCAGGATTGCCTCCTCGCTGCCCTTGAAGAACTTGAGCGGACTCATGCCGCCGAAAATGCGCACCCAGAGCGGCAGCACAACGAACATATGGATCGCTATCGCGATGATGACACTCAGCGCATACCAGAACAGCTTCTCGAGAATATCGGTGCCGAAGCGCGCAGTCAGCGAGAACATCAGCGCGGCGACTGCGTAGGGCGTAAGCTGGATGATGAGTTCCATCAGCTTCATCACGAGATCGAGCAGGCCGTGCACGGTGGCTTTGAACGCTGCCGTCGCCGGTGTTGGCTTGAGTACAAGTGCGATGCCGAGCATCACGGCGAAGAACATCAACGCGAGAAAATCACCGTCGGCGGCCGCCTTGATCGGATTCTCGGGCACGATGCCGAGGATAATCTTGACGCCCGACAACGACGGTTTCGTCGCGGTGATCGCTTGCGCATCGGCAGAATTCGCCGCAAGCAATCCATCGCGGATCGCCGGATCGAATCCGACACCGGGCTGGATCAGATTGATCACGACCAGGCCCACCGCGATCGCAATCGAGGTGACGATCATGATGTAGAGCAGCATGCGCAAGCCGACGCGGCCGAGGCTCGCGATATCGCCGATTTCGGTGATGCCGACAATCAGCGCCGAGAACATCAGCGGCAGCACGAGCATCTTCAGAAATTTCAGGAACAACATGCCCGCCGGGTGCGCGACTGTGTCGACAAAGCCGTTCACCCAGGTCGCGCTGCCGCCATGTTGCGTCCACCAGAACGCGAGCACGCCGGCGACGGTGCCGATGACAAAACCGATCAGTACGCGCGTGTGCAGCGCCAATTTCATGCAACAACCCCGACAGAATACTTTCCCTGCGGGGATGGTACACGAGTCAAGGTATCCACTGCGCCCGCGTGCGCGCGCGGTCGCGCATCCCTGCGCAATCTAAAACGCTACGGCTGTGCGGCGAGGAGTAGATTTTCGCCGGGACGCAGCGTCGTCAGTTTGCAGATGTCGAAATCGCGACGGACGAGACGGTGCCCGTCAGCGAAGCCAATGCGCAAATCGCGGATGCAATCGCCTTCGACGCGGCGGATCGCGATGGTGACGGTATCACCGATGCCCTCGATCTTGATCGGCACGGGATGGAAACGATCGCTGCCTCGCGCGGCCACTTCGAAGGAGGTGATGTGCGCATCGGCATAAGCGAGGTCGATGTGATAAACCATATCGGCGGTCGCCGCGTTCGACAACAGGGCCAGCAGCGTTGCGATAACGATCTTGCGCATGAACTTTCTCCCAACGGGATAATTGGCGGAATTCAGGCAAACCGACACCTGCAGCATCTTGCGATGCCGTTTTTTCGAAGCACAGTTGACTTCGCTACTTGGGATGCAGAAAAGCGGGATTTAGTTGCTAGGCATGAACTTCGTCGAGATCACGAAGAAGGCGAGCTGCCCCAAGCCGACCGCACCGGCGAGCACGGCCACCGCACCCGGAGTGATATCGGTCCATCCCCAAGCCTGGATCAGGCCGAAGCCGATGCCCACAGCGACGAGCGCCAGACCCCAGCGCAGCGAGGAAAATCGCCGCTGCTGCTGTTCACCGGCGAGCATCGAACGCAGAAGATCGTCCGATACACCATTTTTTGCGAGCAGGCTGCGCATGCGCGCCTCGACGACGGTCTTGACCGCGAACGTGAAGCTATAGGTCAGGCAGAGGAACAGGACAATCGGGATCAGGTCGTGTGACATCGTGGGCTCCTTCAATCAGCGTCGCAGATCATGGATACGCGTTCGCGCTCGTCGGTTGCAGGGCGCAACCACCGTAACGTTGCAACCCTTCCGGCACTGTCCGTATCCCTATCGCTCATGGAAGATGCCCCTCGATGAGCACCGATCGCGAATTGGTCGACGCCGTGCTGGCCAACCGCGCCGGCGCGTTCGAACGTCTCGTGCGCGAGTATCAGGGCCTGGTCTGGCACATCGTCCAGCGCATGGTGCGACAGCCCGAGGACGCCCGCGAGTTGTGCCAGGAAACCTTCCTGCGTGTGCACCGCACTCTGCACCAATATCGCTATGACGCGGCCCTGAAATCATGGATCGGGCGCGTGGCGTATTCGATCGCGCTGCGGCATCTGGAAAAGCGTCGCATCGAAATCGCCGAGACCAGCGCCGAGGACGACGACATCGGCCCACTCGACCGCATCGACGACGGCTTCGATCTCGAAGCAGCCAGCGCCGACGCCGAGCTGGCCCGGCATCTGCGCTCGGCGATCGAAACGCTGCCGCCGCTGCAACGCACGATCGTCACGCTGTATCATCTCGACGAACTTCCGCTTGCGGATATCAGCGTGATCACGGGACTGGCCATCGGCACGATCAAGAGCCATCTTTTCCGCACCCGGCTGCAGCTGCGCCAAGTGCTTGAATCCCGCCTGGGAGCCATCGCATGAACGACACGACGAAACCCCTCGCTAACCCGGCACACGAAGGCGAATGGCAGGCACAGGAACGCGCTGTCCTCGCGGAACGCACGCATGCAGCCGCCGACGCAGACGATGCGCGCTCACGCGAGTACCGCCTCATCGCGCGGGCACTGAGCGAAGCGCCGGCCGACACACTGCCTGAAGATTTCGCCGCGTCGGTTGCGCAGCGGGCGCTGGCGGACCAGCGCGCGGCAGTGTCCGATGTGGAATCGTTCACCTCGCCGTTCGAACGGCGCCTGCTGCAACTGCTGGTCGCGGTGTTCGGTGTGGCGATCGGCGCCGTTGTTGTCCTCCTGGGCGGCGAGACGCTGCAGTCGATCGGCAGCAGCATCCTGGCCATGAGCGCCTATGCGAAGAATCCCTGGGTGCTCGCGCTGGCCGCCTGTCTTGCGTTGTCGGCCGGCGGACAGCTCTGGCGCCCGCGCGAGCGCTGAACATTCTTCGCTCTCGGTCTTCCGTCGAAGAAGGGAACTCAGCTTAGGCGCTTTTGCGCAGCTCGAACGGATACAGCGGCGGCAGCGGTGAGGACGCTTTTGTTTCCGCCGCTTGCACAAACGCGAAACCGCCACGAAACGCCGCCGCGGCGCGCTCGCCGTCAAAAGCGTCGGCTCCCGCTCCATAAAGATGGCGTTCGAGTTCGCGCAACAGCGCACGCTGTTCATCGTCATTCAGCGACGAAGCAAGTTCGCCGAGTGTGCGGGCCGGACTGCCGGTGCTGCGTGCCCATACCAGCAACGCACGCGCGATCGATGGCGCGTCATTGCGCTTGCATGCGCCGGCAAATGCCTTGCGCGCAGCGCCGGTCTTCGCGTCCGCCAGCGCATCGGGCGCAGCCGGTACACTCGCGGCAACGGCCGTGCGGCGGTTTGCGAACACCCAACCGAACCACGCTGCCAGCGTGAGCAACCATAGCCCGGCGGCAACGAAGGCCAGCGTCCGCCACCACTGCGTGCCGCCGTCACCGAATTGTTCTGCCCGCGCCGGCGCCGCAGCAGCCGGCGCCGCGCTTTGTATATTTGTGGAGTTTGCCGCATTTGGCGTGGCAGCTGTAGCAGCATTTCCCGCACCGGTGGCAACCGTCAGGCTCACCGCCGACAAGTCGGCGCTGGCGGCGCGGTCGTGCTGGGTGTCCCACCAGCTCAGACTCAACGCGGGGATCGTCAGCGGGCCGGTGCGGTTCGGCACGATCGCGAACTTGCGCGTGCGCTCGCCGGACTGCCAGGTGCTGTCGTCGCGATTGACCGTGGTCTCCTTGTCCGGATAGACGTCGGCGCCATCGATCTTCGGCAGTTTCAATTCGGGCAGTTGCTCAAAAGCGAGGCCTTGCGCCTTGAGTCGCAATGTCAGGGTCAGCGGCTCACCGACATGCGCCTGCGCGTTCGCGTCGATGCCCTCGGCAGACAAGGTCAGCGACTGCGCGGGCAACCAGGTGTCGGTGCCCGAGTTCGACGGACGCGGGCGCACGTCCAACGTCACGCCCTCGGCGCGCGCGCTGATGGTGCGCCCGCGCGTGAAGAAGCTGTTGATGTCGTTCGGATTGACCGCGTGCCCGCGGAACACGATCGGCGCCATCGTCGCCGTGCCGCTCTTCTCTGGAGCGAGAGCGAAATGCCGTTCGAGCACGCGATAGCGGCGGCCTTCGACCTCCGCGGTGTAGCTCGCGTCCTGGCCGAGCTTGCGCGCATTGAGGCCGTCGCCGTGCGGGTCTTCGAGATTGCCGTCGGTCAGATTGAGCGCGTAGTACAGCTTCACCGTAACGCGCACCTGCTGCTGCACGTAAGGCGACTTCGGCTCGACGCTGACGTCGAGAAAGATCTCGTCGCCGGCCTTGCCCGACGATGAGCTGGCCGGCATCACTGTCAGCGTCAACGGCTGCGTCTGCGCGCCGGCCACGGTGAGTGCGGGAACGGTCAGCGCGCCCGCACGCTTCGGCTCGAGGCCGACGGCCCAAAGCAGCTTGGCGGTGGCTTGGCCGTTGATGATGTTCATCGACGTCGAGCTTTCCGTGCCGAGCACGTTGAAGTCCTGCTGCAGCGCGCTGAAATCGGGTTGCGGCGCGCTCGTGTTGCCGCTGACCTCGACGTTCAAGGTCGCGGTCTCGCCGAGCTGCATGCTATTGCGGTCGAGCCAGGCGCGGACCTGCGCCGCCTGCGCTGTGCTGCATATCGCGAGCGCCGCGACGACGAACAAGGCCAAAATCCAGAGACGGAAGAGTTTCGCTTTCACGGTGAGTCGTCCTGCGAGCCGCCTTGCTGGCGGCGCTGATGTTCGAGCTGGAACTTGCGGCGCAACAGGCCGCCCGGGTCGTCCGGCACGCGCTGCAGCCAGTGTTCGACCGCCTGATTCTGTTCGCTGCGCTGATCGGCTTCGCGCGCGCCGAGGCGCACGGGCTGCGGCTTCTGCCCGTTCTTGCCGTCCTTCGCCAGCGCCTGATCAAGGCTTTGCTGGAATTTCTGCTGTGAATCCTTGCCGGCCTCGCTGCCCTCTTTCGGCTGCTGGGCGGCATTCTTTTCGTCGCCCGGTTTGTTCTGGCCCGACGACTTGTCCTGTTGTTGCGAGTCCTTTTTCTTGCCGTCCTGATCGCTGCCGCCTTTGTCGTCCTTGCCCGGATCCTTCGATTCCTTTTTCTCGCTGCCGTCCTGGCCTTGCTGATCGCCCTTGCCGTCCTTGCTGTCCTTGGAATCCTGCGGCTGATCATTGCCGGGCTGCTGCTGCGGATTGCCTTGGTGATCCTGTGAGGCGCCCTGCTGTTGCTTCTGCTGTTCCTGCTGTTTCTTGAGGAAATCTTCGACGGTTTTCTTGTTCGCCACCGCGTCGGCCATGTCCGGTTGCTGTTTGAGCGCGTCGTCGTAAGCGGCGATCGCCTCCTCGAACTTGGCCTGCTTGGCCAACGCGTTGCCGCGGTTGTACTGTGCGTCGGCGGAGGCCTTGTTCGTGTTGGCGGCGGCGAAATCCGTAGTCGCCGCGGCGTAGTCGCCGGCGCGATAGGCCGCGCTGCCGCGAAGTTCCGGATTCTTCGCGATTGCCTGTGCCCCTTTTGCGTTGCCCGCATCGAGTTGCGCCTGCGCCTGCTGATCCGCGCGCTGCCAGAGATCGGTCCACGCGCTCGCCTCGGCGCGCCCGGAATGCGCAAACAGCACCAGCGGCAGCAGCATCAACCAGCCGCGGCGGAAGCCGAGCGCGACCAGCGGCACCAGCGCAAGCAGCAGCCACGGTCCGCGATCGAGGAAGCGTTCGCTCTGCACTTCCGCACCGGAAGCGTCCTTCGCCGCTTCACCACCCGGCGTGAGCGCGCCGAGCACGGCGTCGAGATCACCGGCGTCGTTGCGATACTCGGCGTAGCGCCCGCCGCCGGCATTCGCAACGCCGGCCAGAGCCGCGCCGTCGAGCTTCGGCAGCACGATGTTGCCCGTCTTGTCCTTGAGAAATCCGCCGTCGCCGAGCGCGATCGGCGCGCCCTGCGCGCTGCCAATGCCGAGCACCGACACGCGAATGCCCGCACTGCGCGCACGCGCGGCCGCGGCGTCGGCATCGGCACTCGCACCGTCGGCGAGCAAAACAATCTCGCCCTCGCGCACGCCGGCCTGATGAATCAGCTTTACAGCGAGATCGATCGCGCGGCCCGTGTTATTGCCCGGCGCGGGCATCACCGAGGGATCGAGTGAGTCGACGAGATTGGCGACGGTGTTCGCGTCGTCGGTCAACGGCGCGACGACGAAGGCATCACCCGCGTAGGCGATCAGTGCCACCTGCGCGTCGCCCGAATGCCGGAGCATGTCCGCGATCTTGTAGCGCGCGCGCTCGTAGCGGCTCGGCTTGACGTCCTGCGCGAGCATCGTGCTCGACAGCTCCAGCGCGATCACACGCGCGGCCTGATTTTTGTACAACGGTTGCGGCACGCGTTCCCAGGCCGGGCCGGCAAGCGCGATGCTGGCAAGAACGAGCGCCGCGGCGGCAAGCCAGGCGGGACTGCGTGTCGGCGTCGCACTCGCGTTGCGCACGAGCAGGTGCTCGAGCAGATGCGCGTCGACCGCACCGCGCCAAGCCTGCGCCTCGCTGCCCGCCGATTTCAGCACGCGCCAGACCAGCGGCAGCACGAGCAGCAGCAACAGCCATGCCGGACGCAGAAAGTGGAAGTCGTGCAGCCAGCCGCTCACGGCGTCACCTCGCTTGCACGGCGGGGACGCGGTACGCGCATCGCGGCGGCGAGCGGAGCCAACGCCGCGGACAGCGCCAACAGCAGCGCCGCCGACAGCGGCCAAAAGAACCACTCGTCGATCGGCCGGAATTGCTGGCCGTTGTCGGCGCCGGGTTCGAGACGGTCGATATCGCGATAGATCTGCGCCAGCTCGGCCGTGTCGCGTGCGCGGAAGTAGCGCCCGCCGGTCTTCGACGCCATTTCGGCGAGCATTTTCTCGTCGATTTCGGCGGACGGATTGACCGTGCGGCTGCCGAAGAAACCATCGTTTATCCGCATCGCCTCGGCGCCGATGCCGATCGTATAAACTTTTACTTTTTCCGCGACGGCAAGATCGATCGCCTTGGCCGGGTCGAGTTCGCCGGCGTCGTTGACGCCGTCAGTCAGCAGGATCGCCACGCGCTGGTCCTGCGGTCGTTCGCGCAAGCGTTTGACGGCCAGGCCGACCGCGTCGCCGATCGCGGTCTCGCGCCCGGGCAGGCCGACGACGGACTCGGCGAGCTGCTTGCCGACCGTGTCGCGATCGAACGTCAGCGGGGTCAGCAAATACGCCTGGCTGCCGAACACGATCAAGCCGAGGCGGTCGCCGACGCGGCGGCGGACAAAGTCGCCCGCGATCGCCTTTACCGCGCCGTAGCGCGTGACTTCCTGGCCGCCGATGCGCATGTCGGGGGTGTCCATGCTGCCGGACGCGTCGACGAGCAGCATCAGGTCGCGCCCGTTGCGCGCCAGATCGATCGGCTCGCCGATCCATTGCGGACGTGACGCCGCGGTGACGAGCAGCGCCCAGACCAGCAAGGCGACCCAACGTTTCCAGCGCGCGACCGGATTGGCGCCGCCGGCGAGATCGAAGCCGCTCAACGCGACCGGCAGGCGCAGCGCTGCGCCGGTTTCCCCGGTCGCCGGCGCCAGCACGCGCGCGACTAGCCAGGGTAACGGCAACAGTACGAACAACCACGGCCAGGCGAACTCAAACATACGCCGCCCCGCCTTCGCAGAATTTCTGCGCGGTGCGCCGAGCCAGCGCGATCAGCGCCGGTTTGTCGACCTCGGCATGCGTGCGATACGGCGCTTCAACGAGTGCGCGGCCGACGCCTTTCGAGAATTCCTCACCGCCGAGCGTCGCATCGAGATGGGCGAGCCAAGTCTCACCCGAGAACGCCGCCGCGGATGGCACCCCGCGCATCGCAAGGCGGCGCAGGAACGCGGACAACGCCGCGGCGAGCGCAGGCGCATCCAATCGCGCGGCCTCGACCGTGCGTTCGAACTCGGCCATGACGGCGCGATACCGGCGGCGCTGCCGCAATTTTTTGCGGAAATACAGAAACAGAAAAACGCACAACGCTACCGCGAGCGCGGCGAGCAGCCACCAACCCGGCGCCGGCGGCCACCACGACGGTGGCGCGGGCACGTGAATATCGCGCAGTTCGGGACCCGGCATGGCGGCGGCTTGCAGCATCTCAGCTCGCCTTCTTTTTGCGTGCGTCGAAGCCGAGCAGCGTGCGCAACGCGGCTTCCGGCTCGACCGACGTGTCGAGCACGATCGAGTTCAGCGCACGGCGCTTGAGAATGGCGAGAAACGCGGCGCGCTGCTCTTCGAACCACGCCGGCCAGCGCGCGCGCGTTTGCTGCGCGGAAAAGTCGAGCAGCACCGGACCGGCTTCGCCTTGCAAGGCATAACGCGCCGGCGGCGGCGCGGCGTGCTCGAGCGGATCGCTCAGGATCACCGCGGCCACGTCGCTGTGTTCGGCAAGCAACGACAGCACGGGTTCGGCGGCCGCATCGCAATCGAAACCGTCGGTCAGCAGGATTACCTGCGTGCCGGGCCGCGCCAACCGCTGCGCGCGCTGCAGAGCCTGCGACAGCGGCACGGTGTCCTTCGCGTCCTTCGTGATCTCGTTCCAATCCACAAACGCGCGCAGGCAGTGCAGCGCGCCGCGCGTGCCGCCGCTCGGCTTCACTTCGGCATTGAGGCCGGGGCCGTAGCCGATCGCGCCGATGCGATCGCCCGATAGCGCCGTCGCCCAGGCGAGCAATGCCGCCGTGCGCGCCGCCTGCACTGACTTGAAACGCACGCGTGTGCCGAAACGCAGTGACGGGTTGCAGCTGAGCACGATAAGTACGCTGCGTTCGCGCTCTTCGGTGAACAGCTTCGTGTGCGGTCGCCCGGTGCGCGCGGTGACGCGCCAATCCATTTGACGGATATCGTCGCCAGGCTGATAGGCGCGCGACTCGGCATAGTCGACACCGCGGCCGCGAAAGCGCGAGGCGTGCACGGACGCATGGCTGCCCGCGACGCGCTGCGCCAACTGTGCAAGCCGCGCAGCGCGCAGGCGCATCGCGAGGAGGTCGTCGAGAGTAACGGTTATGGCTGACATAGCTTTGGCTCGTCATTCCCGCGAAGGCGGGAATCCAGTTCTTGTTCTTTGAAACGCAAAAAAGAACTGGATTCCGGGCTCCGCCTTCGGCGGCCCCGGAATGACGAGTGTCTTTACGGTAAGGGCACCCGATCCAGAAACGCCGACACCACGCGCTCCGGCGTCACACCCTCGGCTTCCGCTTCGTAGCTCAGCAACACGCGATGGCGCAGCACGTCGGTCGCGACCGCATGCACGTCCTCGGGCGCAACGAAATCGCGGCCCGCGAGCCACGCATGCGCGCGCGCGCAACGATCGAGCGCGATTGTGCCGCGCGGGCTCGCGCCGTAGGCGATCCAGCGCGAAAGATCGTTGCCGTACGCCTTCGGCGTGCGCGTACCAAGCACGAGCTGGACGATGTATTCCTCGAGCGCGGGTGCGAGATGCAGGTTCAATACCTCGGCGCGCCCGGCGAAGATCTGTGCTTGCGAAAGCACGCGCTGCGGCACCACCGTTTCGCGCAGCGTCTCACGCGCGCGGTCGCGCGCGAGTTTGAGGATCGCAGCCTCGGACGCACCGTCGGGATAGTCGATGCGCACATGCATGAGAAAACGGTCAAGCTGCGCTTCAGGCAACGGATACGTGCCCTCCTGCTCGATCGGATTTTGTGTTGCCATGACGAGGAACAGTTGCGGCAACACGTAGGTCGTGCGCCCGACTGTCACCTGGCGCTCGCCCATCGCCTCGAGCAGCGCCGACTGCACCTTGGCCGGCGCGCGATTGACCTCGTCGGCGAGCAGCAGGTTGTGGAAGATCGGACCCTTCTGGAACTCGAAACTCGCCGTCTGCGGGCGATAGATTTCCGTGCCGGTCAGGTCGGCCGGGAGCAGATCTGGGGTGAACTGGATACGGTGGAAATCGCCCTCGATGCGCGCGGCGAGTTCCTTGACGGCCAGGGTTTTGGCTAGTCCCGGCGCGCCCTCGACGAGCAGGTGCCCGTCGGCGAGCAGGGCGATCAGCAGGCGATCGACGAGCGCGCTCTGGCCGATAATGCAGGCCGAAAGTTCGTCGCGCAGTCTGTGAAAGGCCGCGATCAGGGTCGGGGCCGAAGCGTTGTCTGGCATGTCCATAGCGGAAACGGAGGGTCGAATATAACCCGTCTTCGGACAGCGCGACCGTGCCAAAGGTTTCCCCCGGTGCCGTCGAAAACCGTACTGATCGTTCAGCAGGGCAAAAAAAGGGCCGCATCGCTGCGGCCCTTTCATTTCCTAAATTTTGCGAACTCAGTGGAACGTGGCAGTGCAGTTGGTGGTTCCCGCTATCGTCAATGTCGTGCTGGGCGTGGTCCCGGTGCATGTATTCGACCAGGCGCCGAACGCGCCGCCGGTGGCGGGCGTAGCTGTGAGATTAATGCTCGCCACTCCCGTCGGAACCGTCAACGAACAGACGGACGCGGTCTGACCAGGAGTGCCATAGCAGGTCACGGTATTGGTTCCTCCGGGCGAAAAGACTGCGGTGCCTCCGCTGATGATCGCCTTAACGGTAGCCGTGCAATTGCTGGTGCAACCGCTCGGCGCCGCCGGTGATGCGCTGGCATCGACGGTAATGTTCACTGTGTTGCCGGTGCCGCCGCCGGTTCCGGTCGTGGTGCAACCGGCATGGGTCGGGTCATTGATACACAGGTTGACGCCGCTGAGATTCACGGTCGCGGTGGGTGAACCCGATGCGGTCGTAAAGGTGCAGGTACCGGTGTTGACGGTGCCGTACGCGTCTAGACTCGCTGTGATCGTCGCGGTCGTCGTGCCGTTTGCGCCAGTCGTTCCCGGACCCGAGTACAGGCTCACCGTGTTGCCGGTGCAGGTACCGGTCAGCTGCACGCCTGATACCGGCTGGCCGTTGCTGGACCGCAAAGTCAACGTGACGTTACCGCCCGTGCCCGGTAACGCCGACGGCGAAGCGAGCAGAATCAAATCGCCGCTGGCGTTGATCGGAATCGCCACCGAGCCGCTGCTACCAGCGCTGTAGCCAGGAGCAACGAAAGTCAGCGTCGGTGTACCCGAAGAACTTCCGCCGCCACCGCCGCCGCTTGACGAACCGGCGATGCCCTGCGTGGAAACATTGGCGACGACGCAGCCGTCGGGACCGGTTGCATTGTGGGTCAAGCCGGCGTCGATGCCATCCACCGTACCGGAACCCACTCCAAGGTCGCTGAAACTGAAGCCGAAGCGCAGGCCGGAGACTGGAACATGCTGCGCGTCTGTCACGCACACGTTCACATCTACCGTGGTGTTACCCGGAATCGGATTCGGGCTAGCGCTGACGACCAGATCCGCCACCGCCGGATACACGGTCATGATCGCGTCGGTGACGAGGCGCGTCGTCGGGTTGCCGTTGCTGTCTTTGAACGCCGTATCCGGACCCGTGCCCTGCGCCCAGATGACGACGCCGCGGTTGAGCTTGGACGACGGATAGTTGAGCTTGGTCGTCGCCGTGCCGGTGACCGTTGCCGCGCCGGAACTGTCGGTCGCCACCGGCGAATTGATGTTGCCGATCGTGGCGCGACCAATCACATAGGGCAGAGGATCCGCAAGCGTCTTGCTGCCAGTCGTATCGTTGCGGTTGAACGGGAACAGCGTGAACAGCTGCGTCTGACTCGCGATGCCACTGATCGGCAGCGCGCTTTCGAGATCATCGTTGCCATCGGGTACGCCGTGCCACTGCTTGCCGAAGACGACCAGTGTATCGCCCGGGCCCGCGCCGCCGCCCGCAGTCTTGAACTGGCCGTCGGGCGAGCTGAAATACAGCGCGCCTGGCTGTGGGCTGCCCTGGGATCCGCAAATCTGGAATGCCCCAAGCCCGTTACAGGTCGAAGTGAAATCCGGTGCTTGCGGAGTGTCGATCAGGCCGAAGCGGATCTCGGTGCCCGGAAGGACCGGATTGCCCTGGCGGTCCGTTGCGATCGCGCTCACCGTGAGGCTGTAAGTCGCGTCGGGTTGCGTGGGCGTTGTGCTGCTGCCGCTGCTGCTGGACGACGAGGTAATACCGTTGACCGCAATCGCGTTGACCATCGGCGAGGTGATGGTGAGGCTGTAGAGCTGACCATCGGAGATCACAACTGTTGTCGTCGCCGTGATCGGAGTGGTGATGACACTGCCATCGACATCGCCGTCGTAACCATCTACTGTGGCGCGGATCTGCACTGGGCCCTGCACGTTTCCGGCTAGAACATATACGCTGGCGCCGCTCGATCCGGTAGCAGTCTTCACCGAAGAGCCGATTTGCGGCACGCCGGTCGCGCTGATGCCGAACAGCTTCGCGTCCGTGCCGCTCGGTCCGACGATATCGAACTGGACATTGTCGACGCCGGAATCGGCGATCGCGGGGGTACCGTAAATGTTGGTTACGGTCGCGCTGACGATCTTGCTCTGCGGACCATTCGAGCCATTGATGTAAACGCCGCCCGCGGCTTGCGACAGCGTGACGGACGTCGGCAGATTGGCGCCTGGCGGAGTGATCACGTTGACGGCGATCTGCGAAGAGATCGTGCGATTTGTTTCCGGATCGACGGCGGTGATCGTCAAAGTAGCCGGGCCGGTGGCGGCTCCGGAATGGATGAAAATCGTGCCGATTCCGGCCGTGACATTGACCGGACCGCTACCGAGCTCGGTGAGGAATTCGTTGCCCTCCGCGGTGGGCGGCGTCTTGGTTTCGCCAGTCCACGGCGTGGTCGGATCATCGAGCGTGGAGAACGCGATCGATCCCACCGGCGAAGTCGCGACGCTGATCTTGCCGTTGATCAATTGGCCGCTGATTAATCCGCGCCATTCCACCTGGACCTCGGCCATGTAGGGCGAGCCGAAATACGGAGCGGCGCCCACCAGGTTCTGCGGCAGAGTCACCGTCGACGGGGTAACCTTCAAGCTTGGATTGTTCCCGTCGCCCTGCACCACCGTGATCGTGACCTTGGAAGTGACCGTGGTCGGGTGGCCATTGACCGGCGGCACCGAGATCGTGACTGTCGCCGTACCCGGCGTGTTATTGGCAATGAAAACGAACGAGGCAACGCCGCCACTAAGCGCACTGCTGCTGCTGCCAACGCCGCTGGAGCCGCTGCCGGCAATCGAGCCGATCGACGGCGGCGAGACAGTCGCGCTGATCAGCGTGCCGTCGTTCTCAGGGGCACCATTGCGACGGGTTACAGTCACGGTTAGCGTCGCGGTCGAGTTGGTACCGATCGAGTTTGCCGACACATCGATGTTCACGTTATCGGCGGGCGGCGGCCCGAAGGCGGAAGCGCGGGCGTGGTCGCTGCCAGCGGCAAGGAGCAGCGAGCCGAACAGCATCGCGAAGAATCGAATCGGCGTTTTCATGGTGGACTCCGGTACTGCTATGACTGTCTTTCAGGGGAAGGACCAATAAAGTTTCGCTTGAATCGGAGCGAAACCGTCGCGGCTATCTCAGGTTCTCATCGAGAATCTTGGGAGTGACGAAAATCAGCAACTCGGCTTTCTGATTCGACTTACTGACGTTACGGAAGAAGACGCCGATGCCCGGTAGGTCGCCGAGGAAGGGCACCTTGGTCACGGTATCGTTCTTGTCGAATTCGTAGACGCCACCGAGTACAACGGTCTGGCCGTTGTCGACGAGGACCGCGGTGGTCATTTCGCGTTTGTCGATGATTGGATACGAACCGGTCTGGTTCACGTAGTAGCTGTTGAGCGCGTCTTTCTTCACATCAAGATTTAGGAAGACGCGGCCGTCGGCGGTAATCGTCGGCGTTACCTTGAGGCCAAGTACAGCATCTTTAAAAGACACCGTTGGTATTGCAGCGCCTCCAGCACCGCCCCCGGAGATCGTCGAATAGGGAATTTCCTGGCCCTGGGTGATATTGGCTTCCTGCTGATTCGCAGTGACAACGCGTGGACTCGAAACCAATTCGCTACGCCCCTCAGTCTGTCCCGCTGACAATTCCAAATCGAGAATCATGTTGGCACCCAGCACGGACAATCCGATGCTGCCGGCATTGGTCGTCGTCGTTGGCAGATTGACATTCAGTCTGTTGCCCAACCCGGTCGCATCCGTCCCACCGCCTGAAGTCACGCCTGGCGGCAACACGGGGAATGGTTGGCCTGTGGCCAGGCGGTTACCTAAAGCCTGATTTGTCATCGATTGCGCGCCGGACAAGTTACCACTCGTTGTCACAACGCTATTGCCGACTGTAGTTGCACCGGTGATGCCGAACTTGGCACCGAGCTCGCGAGCAAAATTGTCGGTAGCAACGACGATGCGAGCTTCAATCAATACCTGCTGTACAGGCTTATCGAGTTTATTGACGAGTTCGCGAATCGCCCGCACCTTTTCCGGCACGTCGATCACCAGCAACGTATTGGTGCGGTCATCCGAAGAAACGCGACCACGTTCCGACAAAAAGCCGCTCGCATGGGTGGTGGCACCGCCCGCAGCGCCGCCCTGATTGCCTTGTTTGGATTTCTGCGTCAGCAAATCAGCGATGTCTTTGGCTTTGCCATAGCTGATGGGGATATATTCGGTGACCGTCTCGGTCACCTGTTCCAGCTTGAGCTTCGCATCCGCGATCGCTTGCTCGCGATCCGCGATTTCCTTCTGCGGCGCCACCCAAATCACGTTACCGTTCTGGCGCTTGTCGAGACCTTTCGCCTGCAGTACGAGGTCGAGCGCCTGATCCCACGGCACATTATTGAGACGCAAAGTGACATTGCCGGTAACACTGTCGGCAACGACGATATTGAGCTGCGACATCTGCGCGATCAGCTGCAGCACCGCGCGCGCGGGAATGTCCTGAAAATCGAAGGTCACGCGGCTGCCGGAATACACCGGCGGTGCGTTCGGATCCTTCTTCTCCTTCTCTTTCGCCTGCGCGATTTCGACGATGTATTGATTGCCCGTTTGATAAGCCAGCTGTTCGAACGGTGCCTTGGCGGTGATCTCCATATGCGCACCGCCGCCCTTGCTATGCGTCTCGACGAATTGCACCGGCGTGGCGAAATCGAGCACGTCCAAACGCTGCGCGAGCTGTGTCGGAAGCCGCGCGTTGTAGATATCAAGCAGGATCTTGTCGCCCTGCCGCTTCAGGTCAGCGCTGGAACCCTCACCCGAGAAGGTGATGATGACCCGGCCTTCACCGTTCTTGCCGCGACGGAAGTCGATGTTGGAAACCTCTTGCACCGTGGCGCCGACACTCTTGGTCTGATCGCCGGCCGCAATCGCCGCGGTCGTGTTGGCGGAATTACCGTTGTTGATGACGAGGACGAAATTATTGCCGTCGGCGTGCGTTTCGTAGGTCGAGGTGCGATAGAGGTCGACGACGGCACGCGTGCGGCCGGCCGACTCCGCGATGTTGATCGCGCTCGCCGCGCCGCTGCCGATCTCGATGTGACGCTGGCTGACGGTCGACCGGGTAGCCGGCATATCGAGCGCGATGCGCGGCGGGCTTTCCGTCGTGAACACGCGCACGCCCTCCGCGGGACCGGAGAGCTTGAACGTGATCTGCACGCGGCTGCCGGCAATCGGCGCGTAGCCGACGTCCTGCAGCACGTTCTCGGCATGCGCCGCGGGCGCAGCGACGAACACGGCCAAAAGCAGGCCGAGAATTGCGCCGAATCGTTGTGCGCCGGGCTGTCGAATCGAGCCCGCAATGGTCCGCTTCATGGTATTCCCCAATTCAATTTCCGTTGCGCAGGTTCAACCTGCCACTCACCGCTGCCTACTTATTCGCGTTGACTTCGATCGACGCCGACCGCTCCATCCAGCCGCCGTTGCCGTTGCTGATCAACTCAACCAGATCGATGCTGTTCGCATTGATCGCCTTGATCTTGCCGTTGTTCTGGCCGACGTAATTGCCCGGCCGCACCGTCGATACCGTCCCTTCCGGATCGCGGATCAGGCCGAGCGTGCCCGGACCCGTGCCGATCGTGCCGACCATCTTCAAGCTGTCGAGGGCAAACTCCTCGAGCTTTTCCTTCGGATGCGGATCGGGCACCGCATTTTTCTCCTCCTCATCGGCCTTCTGCTCGGCGAGGCTCGGGGCGAAGGGATCACGCTGTGCCTGATCTTTGTATTCGAACGTCTCGAACGTCTTCAGCACCGGCAAGGGCGCCAATGGCCCACCGGGCAAATTCTTCTCATCCGCCACCCATTTGCGCAGATCGGCGTCGCCCTTCATGCAACCACCAAGCAGAAGCAGCAGCGGGAGGATCAAACTCCAACGCAAGGTCCAGGCCATAGGCATCGACGGCTGTCTCATTTGCCCGCCTTTGCCGGCGGCGTCGGAGCCCCCGGCTTCTTCGGCGCGGCCGCGGCGGCCTCGTCCTCGTCCACGTAGCGGTAAGTTTTCACGGTGCCTTCGAGCGCAAGCTGTCCGACGGGGACCGAACCGTTTTTGCTGTTGCCGGGGGGAGTCTGGGTCGGCTTGAGCGATACATCGTGCATGGTCAGGATGACGACCCGCGGCAGCGCCGCCACGCCACTGATGAAGGAACCGAACTGGTGATACGTGCCGAGCATGCGCAGCTTGATCGGTTTTTCCGCATAGAAGCCGTCTTGAATCGCTTCCGGACCCGGTTCAAACAGCTGCGTTTCCAAACCCGCGGACAATGCAGCTCGCGAAACGTCGTCTAGCAGCTCGGGCATCTCGGTCTTGCCAGGTAGCTGGCGCAGCAGTTGGCGCAGGATCTCGCGCATATCGTCGAGCTGCGTCTTCAACTTTTCTAGGTTGACGACTTTGAGCTGCTTGTCGTGGAAATCTTTCTTCAGCTCGACTTCCTGTTTCTGTTTTTGTGCGAGCGTGTCCGACTGGCCGCTGATCGACCACCACCAGCCGACGAACAGCAGAATGGCGAAAATCAGTCCGCAGGCCGCGTATTTGACCCAATCGGGCCACCCCCCGACGTTGTTGCGGTCGAGATTGCGCAGATCCGAAAGATTCATGACGCCCTCCCAGCCGTTGCCGGCGCGGCCGGCGTCGCAGGTTTGCCCGCGGGCGGGGGCGGCGGCGCACCGGGTTTCGGCGGCGCGGCATCAGGCGTCGCAGTATCTTTCGGTTGCTCGGGCGAGCGCATCTTGACCGTCAGGCCAAACTCGTACCGATTCCGCTTGTCGGCACCCTTGATCTCGGTCTTCTGCAGATCCGAACGCTGCATCCAGGTCGACGCATCGAGATTGCGCATGTAATTGGCGACATCGCCATTGGCCTGGGCGACGCCCTGAAGCTCCAACTGCGTGCCGGTCTGCTTGATCGATGTCAGGCGCACGCCATCGGGAATCGTTCTGACCAGTTCGTCGAACAGATGCACCATCTGCGCGCGGCTCGCTTGTAGCTGTTCGATGATCTGCTTGCGCGCGAGCAGCTTGGCCTTGGTCGTTTCCAGCTCTTTGATCTCGGTGAGCTTGCCTTCGAGCTGCTTGATCTCGGTACGCAGATAGCCGTTGCGATTCTCTTGATCCTCGATGCGCAGGTCCATCCAGTAGCCCCACACGAACCAGGCGAGGATGGCCGCCACGGCGGCGCTGGCGAGCATGATGTAGAAGTCACGCTCGCGTTGGCGCCTACGTTCGGCGCGCCACGGTAATAGGTTGATCGTGGCCATTAGTCGAAACTCCGCATGGCCAAGCCGGCGGCGATCATCAGCGTGGGCGCATCTTGCCGCAGCGCGGACGCCTGACTCTGCACGCGCGGCGAAAGCGACATGCCCGCGATCGGATTGGCGATGATGCAGGGCACGCCGAGTTGCTGCAGCACTTTCGAGCCGATGTCGGGCACGAGCGCGCAGCCGCCGGCGAGCACGACCTGATCGACGCGGGTGTAGTCGGTACCGGCATAGAAGAACTGCAGCAAACGGCTGATCTGCTGCACGATCGCTTCTTTGAACGGCTCGAGTACTTCGACTTCGTAGGATTCGGGCAGACCGCCCTGACGCTTCGCCTGACCGGCCTCTTCCTGCGACAAGCCGTAACGCCGCATCACCTCATCGGT
>Ga0207694_10000661_pt1 | contig 31004 bp, 32 predicted proteins | sample KBSC34metaG_FD_184353 | JGI IMG/M metagenome (GOLD analysis project Ga0207694, IMG submission 184353) | Corn rhizosphere microbial communities from Kellogg Biological Station, Michigan, USA - KBS C3-4 metaG (SPAdes) (version 2) | ecosystem: Host-associated > Plants > Roots > Rhizosphere > Soil... | reverse complement strand
CGATCTGGTTCATCTACCGGAAGGGCCCCGGGCATCCTCTCAACGAAAATCTTGTCCGCACTACGGCGCTGGCCACTGGCATTGTCGACACGAAGGTGGTGTCTGTTTCTACCGTTTTCTCCGCACTGCGTTTCGTGAAACGACGGAGTTAAGGACGCGCGCCACGACTGTTGCTCTGAACACCGATCGGATCTCCGATTTCAGCTTGTTATCATCGTAGAGGCTCTTCAGCGCGCAAGTATCGTGCAGGGGCATACTTGGAAATTCATGAAAACTGGCATCATCGGTCTGCCCCAGGTGGGCAAGACATCGCTCTTCAAGATCCTCACCAAGGCAAAGCTCGAGGACAAAGGCTATTCCAATCCCCGCGAAGCTCACATCGGGGTCGCCAAGGTTCCTGACGAACGCCTCGACAAGCTCTCCGCACTCTACAGTCCGAAAAAGACAACGCACGCCACGGTCGAGTACGTTGACGTTGCCGCAATCGGACAGGAAGCGCTGAAGGAGACCGCGTTCCTGACCAGCCTTCGCAACGTCGATGCGCTGATTCATGTTCTTCGCGCCTTCGAAGACGATTCCATTCCGCACGTGGGACCGATCGATCCGCTGCGCGATGTGAAGAACGTCGAATTCGACCTGATGATCAGCGACCTTACTCAAGTCGAAAAACGTCTCGAACGCGTCGAGAAGGATTTGAAGAAGATGCGGTCCGCCGAACTCGAGCGCGAGCACGCGCTGCTTCTTCGCTCCAAGGAAGCTCTGGAGAAGGAGCAACCCCTCCGCGAACTGGAGATGACGCCGGACGAGAGGAAGCTAATCAAGGGTTTCATGTTCCTCTCGCAAAAGCCTGTTCTATATGCAGTTAATATCGGGGAGAGCCTGTCTCTGGGCGATGACCTCGCCTCGGCTGTGGAGCGGTATACGCTCGCCGATGTAGCGCAGCGGCCCAATGCCGGGGCCACGGCGATTTGCGGTAAGGTTGAGGCCGAACTTGCCGAGATGGATGAAGCAGAAGCCGCCGATTTTCTTTCGAGTTACGGATTGCACGAGAGCGGACTGGTCCGGCTGATTCGGAAAAGCTACGAACTGCTCGGCCTGATCAGCTTCTTCACCGCGGGGGAAGACGAGTGCCGTGCGTGGACCGTGCCCGCGGGATCGAAGGCTCCGCAGGCGGCGGGCGCGATTCACTCCGATCTGGAGCACCACTTCATCCGCGCGGAAACCATTCGATGGGACAATCTGCTTTCGGCAGGAAGCGAGGCTGCTGCGCGGGCACAGGGTACGCTTCGCCTCGAGGGCAAGGAATACGTAGTGCAGGATGGCGACGTGGTGCATATCCGTCATAGCGGTTAGGCACAACGGTAAAGGGAAGCAAGGATGCTCAAACTCTCGTTGGCGCTTGGAGTGCTTGCTGCACTGGCGGATGTAGCCGGCGGGTTCGTGCTCGTCAAGGCGCGGGGCATCGAACGTTATCTGCGCTATTTCGTTGCGCTCGGCGCCGGCTTTCTGATGGCGGTGGCGCTGCTGGAGATGACGCCGGAGAGCCTGAAGCTTAATCCCAGGCTTGGCCCCGTGCTCATCATGATCGGATACTGCGTGGTGCACCTGCTCGAGCACACGATCAATTCCCATTTCCACTACGGTGAAGAGACGCATCACGATGAATTTGTCTCGGCACGAACGGGCTACTCGGTGCTTGGCGGACTGAGCGTGCACGCACTCTTCGATGGCGTTGCGATCGGTTCTGGCTTTGTGGTCAACAGCGCGCTGGGGTGGCTGATCTTTCTTGCTGTCTTTCTTCACAAGGCGCCGGAGGGATTCACGATGGCATCTGTCATGCTGGCCAGCGGACGCAGCCGGCGAGCAGCCTTTTACGCTGCGGTAGGACTGGCGGTAGCCACCATTTGCGGAGTTCTCGTCATCGAACTAGCCCCTGCGTGGATGCCTTACGGCTTGCCCGTGTCAGCAGGCGTTGCGCTCTATGTAGGCGCAAGCGACCTGGTGCCCGAAGTCAATCGCGAACCCGGCATTCGGATGGCACTGGTTTTCTTTTTAGGAGTAGCTGCGTTTCTCGCGCTGCGGCTCGCGCTGCCCGCGCTGTGAGGAAAGTCTATTCGAACGAACTGACATGGACCGGGCGCTTCCATCCGAAGCGGAACCCGTAGAGGCGGGCGAGGAGCTTGCCGTAGTCGACCGCCACCTTCATGTTGGCCTTGCTGGCTCCGCGGAAACGCTGACCGAAAGCGAAGGGCACTTCGTGCACCGACGCGAGACGCGCGCGCACCAGGATTTCAAGCAGGAGCTTGAATCCCTCTTCCTGGAAATCGACTCCGTTGAGGCAATCCCGTCGCACGAAGAAGAAGCCGGACATGGGGTCTTTTGCGCGCAAACCTGAGCGCTGGATTGGCCAGGTCACCCAGACGGCTGCCGCCGAAATCAGTTTGCGAATTGGATTCCATGCGCCCAGTCCGCCACCCTCGGTATAGCGGCTACCAATGACCAGGTCGCAACCACCGAGCACCTTCGAAAGCAGCTCGGGCAGCAGCTCCGGCGGATGCTGCAGATCGGCATCCATGACACCCACGATTGCCGCATCGGTGTGCATCCAGCCGTGCAGGACAGCGCCGGAAAGCCCACGCTTCCCTTTTCTAACAAGCAGATGTACCCGGGGGTCTCTCTTGCTGATCTCCGCAACGGTCTCTTCGATGCCGTCGCGGCTGTCGTCATCCACAATCAGGATTTCGTAGTCGATCCCTGCCGGATCCAGCACCGCCCGGACCCGCTGCAGCAGCACTGGAATATTTGCAGCTTCCCGGAGCGTGGGGATAATCAGGGTCGTCTTCAGCCCCCCGTAGACGGGCAGCGGATTCAAAACCGGGTCCACTGCTTCTGCGGAGCCTAGTTGAGACGGGTTATAGACTGCGGTGACCATAAGGAAGACGTTTACGGGAGTATAGACGTTTGTTCACTCATTGGATATACCGCCTCCGCGGTACTTTCGAGTTTGGTAACCAGGCCTCTGTTGATTTTCACTGAATCCAGTGCGAAAGGGATGACTTTTGCGTGATCTTAAAAAAAAGCTTTATCTCGCAGTCATCTAAATACTTACGGTCACCGTCTAAACAAGCAACAGCGCGATATTATGGGTGGTCGCCCTCTCACCTCTTCCACGGCCACCGCGACATTCAGGGAAGTTCCAGTGTCCAGCTCTCTGGAAGCACCGCGTCCAGCTCTCTGATTGTTCGAAAACCTGCTCCACTTGCCTGCCTCTGAAGATTTCTGTACTTAGGAGCGTTTGTCCTGAAGCTGTGTAGTCATTCAAAACTTTTCAAGCTCCCTCTGCTGTTGACCTTCTCTTTACTTGCATTTGCGGTTATGGGGTACCATCCCGGAATCGAAGACGACGGGGTGTATCTGACGGCAGTAAAGAGCGACTTGAATCCAGCTCTCTATCCTCACGATTCAGCCTTTTTCCGCGTCCAGTTGCAGGCCACCCTCTTCGATCGCTGGATGGCAGGCTTTGTGCGCTACACGCACGTCCCTGTCGCCGCCGCCGAACTGCTCTTCCAGTTCGCTTCTATCGCCCTGATCCTTGCGGCATGCTGGAGCATCGCGCGAACGCTCTTCGATGACGAGCGGGTGCAATGGGCTGGTGTGGCGCTTACCGCGGCCATGCTGACCCTGCCGGTATCCGGAACCGCGATCTACCTTGCCGATCAGCATCTTCATCCTCGCAATATGGCCACCGCCCTGGTGCTTCTTGCCGTTTCGTGCATTCTTCGCGGCAGGCTCTGGCAGGCTGTTCCACTGCTTCTGGTCTCTTTTGTCCTGCACCCGATCATGGCACTACTGGGAATCTCGTTCAGCTTCTTTCTCACCATGGCAATGCTCGAGCCGGTGCATGCTTGGCTCCGGTCTCTTCGCGATGCCCTGGCATCCGCCGTGCCGCTGGGCTGGATATTTGAATCGCCAACCGCCTCATGGCGTCGCGCGCTTGAAACTCGCAGCTACTACTTTCTCTACAGCTGGACCTGGTACGAGTGGCTTGGCGCTGTCGGTCCCCTGGTCCTGTTCTGGCTGCTTTGGCGGATCGCGCTCAAACGCGGAGAAGCGAAGCTCGCGCAGTTCGCGCTTGCTGTCTTCGCGTACGGAGTGGTTCACCAGTTGGCATCCATGATCATCATCGGATCGCCTGCGCTCGTTCGCCTCGCGCCCATGCAGCCCATGCGATTTCTTCATCTCATCTATGTCTTCATGGTTCTCGTCGGCGGATGCCTGATCGGGAAATACTTTCTCAAAGCCAGTGCCCTTCGCTGGGCAGCTTTCCTTGGGATAGCCAGCTTCGGAATGTTCGCGTCACAGCGCGCTCTGTTCGCCGCCACTCCGCACTTCGAATTCCCTGGCACGCGCCCGACAAACCCGTGGCTTGAGTCGTTCGCATGGATCCGCAACAATACTCCCGTCAACGCCTACTTCGCACTGGACCCCAAATACCTCGCCGCTCCCGGTGAGGACTACCACAGCTTTCGCGCCCTGGCGGAGCGGAGCATGCTCGCCGACATGATTAAGGATCCAGCAGTAGTCACCCAGGTGCCAGAGCTGGGCCCCGACTGGGAAAAGCAGACCGAGGCACAGGTCGGCTGGCAGGATTTCGAACTGCGCGACTTCCAGCGACTCAAATCTGATTTCGGTGTGGATTGGGTCCTTGTCAGTTATCCAGAACCTGCCGGGCTCGACTGCAAATGGCACAACGCAAGGCTGTCGGTGTGCCAGATTCCCGGCGCCCAGCTCGCACCGAAATGAGCGCGCTCGTATTGGGCTCTCCTTATCCGCATTCGATTTCGGGTTCCTGATCAGTTCCGCGACGCGGTGCATTGTTGCGACCTGCTCATCAGGCAGACGACCGGTGTTGTCCGGCGTCAGGTTCAGCAGCAGAGTCGCATTTTCGCTCATGCATAGCTCGTACGGCATGCAGAAATCGAATGAACATCCGAACCGCAGGTCCCGATAAATTTTGAGAGCAGACTTCTGTGACATAGCCGGCTCAATCGGCGTCATGGCCTGCCCTGAAGGTTCCGATGGAGGGCTCAAGAGCGGACCGGCTACGGAGCACGCCATCATCTGCATTGCCCGGCGAGAATCCACAAGCATCCTCCCATCCCGCGTTCTGGGCCAGCTCACATCGTTAGAGAAGCTTTCTTTTGCGCCTTGAGGGTGGATAGCTGAGAATGACAGTATGGCTCCTCTTCACGTGGAGCCCGGCAGATGCTGAACTTTTCACAGCGACTGATTTTTGGCAACGTTCTGGTTGCCGCTCTCGGCATTGGACTTGTGGCCGCTGCTCATCGTGCGCTTGCGGGCTCAGGCCAGTTGAATCTTGCAATCGCGATCCTGGTCTCGATGCTTCTGGTTCAAGCGGCGACGGTCATTCTGATTTTGCAGCCGGTTCGCGTTCTCGCAAACGATTTCAAGAAGATTGCGGGAGGCAACCTGGAGCACCGCGTGGAATGGGGCAGCCGCGACAGCTTCGGCGTCATCGCTGCTGAGCTCAACCGCATCGCTGTCCGCCTTCGCGACCTGCGCGACACCGAAGCCGGCCGGCGGCAGATGGAGTACCAGCTCTCCAACGCAGTGCTTGAATCCATCTTCGAGCCCATCATCGTTACGGACGCAAAGGGACACATTCTCAAGCTTAATCAGGCCGCGGCGCAGATTCTCGGCGATGCCGCTAAGGACCGGATGGGGCTCACCAATACTCCGGGGGGCGACAAAATCCTGAGCGCGATTCGCGACGCAATCTCGATGCAGAAGCCGGTTGCGGCGGAGGGCGATGCCGCCATGCTGCCTTTGCGCATCGGCAGCCAGTCTCGCAACTACCGGCTCCGCACCACTCCAATGCGTGACGCCGAAGGGCGGCTGCTGGGCACGGTGACAACTCTGGAAGACGTCACCACTCTTCAGGACACCGACCGGTTCAAAACGCAGTTCATCTCCGTCGCCAGCAAGAAGCTTCGCGACCCGCTGCTGCAGCTACGCCGCGGTCTCTATGCCCTTCAGCATGGATTTGCCGGCGAATTGCTTCCTCTGCAGTCCGAACTCGTTGTTGAAGCGGGCAACGAGTCAGAGAAGCTCGACGATCTCATGTCAGACCTGATCGAAGTCGCCGAACTCGATACCGGCAAACGCGAGCTTAAACTGGAGCGCCTGCGCCCAATGCTTCTGCTCGATGAGGCTCGGAATCGCTATGTCGATGAAGCCGGAGCAAAGGGTGTTCGCATCGAGGTCAGCGCATTTGCCGATCTCTCGTTTGTCATGGCCGATCGGCGCGCGGTCCGCACCATTCTCGACAATCTGGTAGGCAACGCATTGCGGTACACGCCGGAGGAAGGCGAGATCCTGCTCAGGGCGGAAGAGATGAAGGAGTTCATCCAGTTCACGGTTCGCGACACCGGCCGGGGGATCGAAGCCGAGCGACTTGCCAACATCTTCGATCGATTCAACCCTTTCTCTGAGCGAGGCACGGGCATGGGTCTTGCGCTGGTTCGCCGCCTGGTTGAGTCACTGGGCGGCCAGATCGCCGTCGAGAGCCGCCTCGGCCAGGGCACGACCTTCCGCTTTTCTCTGCCGGTCGCTGTGGCCGCCGGCATTCCCCATCCCGTAGAGGTGGGCTGAGCGATGGCCGAACTTCAACTCGAGAAGCAGCCGGAAGCGGCCAGCCTGCGGATCTATCTCGGCGCTGCACCGGGCGTGGGCAAGACCTACCACATGCTCAACGATGCCCATCTGAAGCGCAAGCAGGGTCTTGACATTGTGATCGGCCTGGTCGAGACGCACGGACGTGAGGAAACCAAAGATCAGATCCGCGACCTCGAGATCATTCCGCTGCGCATCATTCCTTACCGCGGCGTTGAGCTGAAAGAGATGGATGTCGACGCCATCCTGGCCCGTCACCCGCAAACCGTCATCGTTGATGAACTGGCCCATACCAACGTGCCGGGCAGCAAGAATCGCAAACGATACGACGACGTGCTTGAACTGCTCGATGCGGGTATCGACGTCTGGACCGCGGTGAACATCCAGCACCTCGAGACGCTGAACGACGCCGTCAATCGCTCCGCGAACACGGTGATCCGCGAAACGGTTCCTGACAGCTTTTTCAAACGCGCCGATGAAGTGGTCAATGTCGACCTGACAATCGAGGAGCTTCGCTCACGTCTGCGCGAAGGCAAGATCTATCCACCTGAGAAAGTCGAGCAGTCACTCGCCAACTTCTTCCGCAAAGGCAATCTCAACATGCTGCGGGAGCTCGCGCTGCGCGCCACCGCAGAACAGGTGAGCCATAGCGCCGCCGACTACCGCCGCACCCAGGGCCTGGAACAAGCGCCCATTCCAGACAAGGTGATGGTGTGCCTGAGCACGCGACCCGGCACCGAGCGACTGATCCGCGTCGGCGCGCGCGTTGCCGGACGTCTTGCCACCAACTGGTATGCGGTGTACGTCAACCGGCCCGATGAAGATAAAGGTCACGGTGATCCTGAAGCATTCCAGCGCATCGAGGAGTACCGCCGCATGGCGAAGGATCTGGGCGCCCAGGTCATTACACTCAACGACAAGAATGTCGCAGACGCCCTTATCCGTTTCGCCCAGCAGGAGAGCATTTCGCACGTGATCTTCGGGCAGCCGGTGCGCTCGCGCCTCGACATCCTTTTGCGCGGGTCGGTACTCAACCGCTTTCTGGCCGAAGTGCGAGATGTCACGGTGCAGGTGGTGCCGATGCAAAAGGAAGTGCGACGGGGCTAAACCCCGAGTTTTGCCGCCGCCATTTTCGTTCCTTCCACGCGCGCGGTAATCTTCGCAAACGCGACTTCTCGTGCGGTCGAAAGATCATCTGCAAATGGCGAGAATCCGCAATCATCGGTCGTTCCCAGGCGATCGAGCGGCAGAATCGAAGCTGCTTCGAGCACCCGTTCGCACACCTGCTCAGGCGTTTCCATCTTCGGCGAGATTGGATCGATCACGCCTACGAATACGCGCTGACTGCCGCGAAGTAATTCGGCAATCTTCCGCAGTACCCGCTTACGATCCGATTCGCTCGAAAGCTGCAGATAAAAGCGTCCTGCATTTGTGGCAAAGAGCGCGGGCAGCAGTCCCGCATAGTCCACGTCCGCCGAGTGCGTTGAGTCGTGGTCGCCTCCGGGACAGACGTGCACGCCGATTCGCGCGCGCTCCGAATCCGAGAACCGATCCAGGACGCGGTTGTTCAGTTCCACGAAGCTCTTCAACAGTGCGCCGCTCGGATCGAGTTTGAGGGACAACCGGCCCTCGGTGAAGTCGATCTGCACGCACTCCGCTCCGGCATTTAGCGCGGAGCTGATATCCGCGACAGCTTCGGCGATCAGATCTTCGATGAACTGCTCGCGGGGATAGCCTTCGATTCCCTCCGCGGGATAAAGAAGACTCAGCGCTGATGCGGATATCACTGCCTGCTTGAGCGGCCGATCCGTCAGCGCCTTCGCGCGTCGAACGTACTCGCCGGCATACTTCCCATAGCGAAACGGTCCGCTCACTAACCGAGGAAGTTGACGCGCGTGTCCGTCCTTGAACGGAATCACGACGCCATCCGGGGCCATGTTCGTCAGCCCTTCCAGCGGATAGGTGGCAAAGCTCGACTTGCGTTGTTCTCCATCCGTGATGATCGGCGATCCAGTGGCCTCGAACCGCTGCACAGTGTCGCGCACCGCGGCGTCGTAGGCCCGCTCGAGTTCGTCGCCCAAGACGAGGCCCGCGGCATGGCCTTCCATCGCCTTCAACAGATCCGCGGGTCTGGGAATGCTTCCAATCGGTTCCGTCGGAATCGTCATGCCCGCGAGTCTAATGGCTCGGATTCCCGCGCCGTATCCATCAAATGATGTATACAGCGCGGACTTCCCTGCGCGCCGTGCTCCTCGACTGGCTACTTCGTCATCGTGATCTCGAAACCTATCCCATCCTGAGAGATGTCAAATCGCGAAAACTCCGTTTGCGCCAGCATCTGTTCGAACTCCGCTCGCGAGTATGCACTGCGAATCAGCACCGTTTTGAAAGCAAGTTTGGTCAAAACCCGGTTCACGGTCGACAAACCCATTTCGTCAACTGCACGGCTCACCTCCTCACGCCTGGCATCCCTGCTCAGGTCGATCAGCAACGCGCTTCCGCCCGGACGCAACACCCGGCACATCTCTTGCAGTGCGCCTACCGGGTCGGCGAAATTCTTGAATGCGGCACGGCACAGCAGAAACTCAAAGCTTTCTTTGGCAAAAGGCATGTTCGATGCGGAGCCCTGCACAAACTGCACCCGCACTCCAGCCTCCGCAGCTTTCTCTGACGCTGTTTTGACAAACGTGCGGCTAAGGTCCAAGCCCGTGATCGAATAGGTGCCGAGTTTTGCGAGTTCGATGCAGAAGTATCCCGGGCCGGGCGCAACTTCCAACACGTGGCTTTCTGCAGGCAGCTGACCCGCAATTCTCTTTGCCAGGTCGATATATTGCTGCATCATCGCGCCAGTATTTGTTGCATACCACCTCGCCATCATGCCCTCAATAGGCCTGTCTCCATGCGGCTTTCTCATTGCAATCACAGTCATCTTTTCCTCCATCTCCACCGGTCACACTCCGGCGCTGTCCGCGCCGCATATGCTGCGCAGATTTTGCTGATTGGTTTTTTGTCGATCGCTTCCCCCAGGCTCTGGAGAGCCAGTCCGAGGGCTACGTGTTAGTCGTTCGAAGTGGGACTAATATTGTGTCCGCCATTCAATCATTCGAGAATCTATTCGCAGAAGACGCGGACTTTGGTCTGATTCCCTGCCTTGCCGTCGACATCAACCGTGAGGTCTTCAAGGTGATCGATGAGTTCCTCGAGATTTTCCGGCTTGATCTGCGAAAGGGTCAGAGGAACACCATGGCTCGATAGCGCAGCATCGAGCTGATTGTGCGCCTGCTGCGGAATCAGCGCTGCCAGGCGAACCCCTGCGCGGAGCAATTGCATCGGGACGCGCACGTTCACCGTGGTCAGCCCCTTGTTCCCGGTCATGGACTCGTCAGCTTCCACCAGCACGCGCAGATACTTCGGAACCGCTCTCGCCGAAGTACTCTTGGTGCTGTTCGCTCCGGCTCCTGAATTCCCGGCGCCCACCGCAACCGGCTCAGGATCGAGGGCCGCCAGGAGCCGCTCCGCCTCCTCGGCAGTGATCTTCCCGGCTGCCAGCATCTCCAGAATTTGTCGTCTGTTCTCGTTCATAACAGTCCTCCCATCCCTCCGATAAATGTTCCCAATATGTTTGCCAGCGCCGGAATTTGCGCGCTGACCAGGTGCCTGAGCATCGGCAGAAGCTCGTGCATATGCAGTTGAGCCAGCAACGCGAATCCGAAACCGGCCATCAGGATCCATGCCATCTCCCGGCTTTCATTCCATGCCGCCAGCAGCCTTTCTGCCTCGGCCGGCGTAATGCGTCCCATGGCAATCAGGGCCAGGATCGCTCGTCGATCAGTACTCATGTCTCACCTCTACAGAATCCGAACCAATACTCTGTTGCCTTCGGTCGCTACACGCACATCTGTTCCCGGCAGGCTGCACAGCAACTCCCACCCCGCCGCGATGCACCGCCAGAACCGCACACCCGAAATCAGGCAGGCGATCAGCAGCGCCAGAAGGATGAACGGAGCCAGCAGAATGGCAGGAACCCACAACAGGAATAACGGGAGCCACAGCCGGAAATTGGGGCCGTGGACCCAGGTCACGTGGACAATTGCAAAATTCGGAGTCATTTCAGCGCCTCCAGTTCCTTGATCGCCTGGTCAGCAGAGATCTCCCCGTTCTTCAGCCGGTCCAGCACTTCAGCTCTTCCAGGGGCGGGATTGTTCTCGACAAAGTGCAGCTGGCCGGAGATCCGGTTCAGCCGCGCCTTGATGGTCGGATAGCTCACACCGAAGATCTGCTCCATCTCCTTGATCGACCCGTGCGATCGCAGGAAGGCGGTAACGAAGATCTGATCCTCCATGCTGAGCCGCGCCAGTTCAGGCAGGGTGAATGCCCCTTCGACGGCCAATTCCTTGTCAGGAATTCGGACTCGCTCGATCACGAGGGGGGATCCTTGCGCGATTCGGAGCAAGTCCTGCCATTCGGAAGCAGGTTTGGTTGTATTCGCCATTCAGGTTCTCACTTTTCGAGGTCAACAATATCACGATTTATAAGTTTTAAACAACATAATATTAATAAACTGAAGTTTGTTATGAAATGTATGGCGGTTTTTGGGCGATTTGAGTGACTTCGACTGGACCGCCCTTGTTTCTCCCGTCAGGACGGTGGTTCTCTCGTCGAATTTGCAATTGTCGCGCCTCTGATGTTGTGCCTTCTTACGGGCATCTTCGGGCTTGGCTTCGCCTTGTGCTTCTATCTTCAGCTGAACAAACGCGGTTGAGGTCGGCGCTCGAACCGTCGCTTTTATCCGGGCGTCGAATTCAGACGGCACAACACCCGATCCCTGCGCCGGTGCATACACCGCGGTCACGAGTGCGGCTCCTGTACTGAGGAAGTCGCAAATCCAGTTGAGCTTCAAGTTAAACGGATCAGCGTACAGCAATGTGACCTCCTGCACGAACGGATCGGCGAACATCATCGCTGGAAAAACCGCACAGGTCACCGCAACTTATCCGTACACGCTCATGATTTTTGGTTGAGGCACGGCCTTCTTTTGTCCTGCACAAATGAGGAAAATGTTCCGGCTTCATCAACGAGATGGCTATCTGGTAAAGTTGAACTTGAGGCCGCGTTGAACCGGCTTCGGCTCGCGATGAAACGCGATCGTCTGAAGTCACTCATCGCAGGCAGTTTGTTGCTGATGCGAGCCCGTAGCTCAGTTGGTAGAGCAACGCCCTTTTAAGGCGTGGGTCGTGCGTTCGAACCGCACCGGGCTCACCATTCCCCTCTTTATGATCTGCTTGGATTTGGCCGGCGCTGGGCTTGTTCTGCCTCGGAACGCCTTGGGGACCCAGGTACCTCGGATGGTTACAAAAGGGTAAACTCTCTGCCGCGCGCTGCATCGCAATCCGCATCCAACTGAAAGGCAACTTTACGGGGGTCGTGCCCTCCTAGCCGTGGAACGCGCAATCGATCGCGCTTATTCAGGCCAGGCGGACACGCAAGACTCCGGCGAAGATTGTCGCCCGCACAGCGTTGAGGACCCATGACTGACGTGCAGAGTGCCAGCACCGATCCACACATTTTGATGGAGATCATCAAGCTCCAGACGGAGATCGCGAAACACGGGCTCGATCTTTCTGGCGTCGTCGAAGCAGTGGTGGAACGGATCCCCACTTTTACCAATGCCGAGGGAGCCATCGTTGAGTACATCGAAAGCGATGAGATGGTCTATCGTGGCGCCAGCGGATTCGCGCGACCTCTTCTGGGTACTCGTACGAAGCGAGATTGCAGCTTGTCCGGGCTCTGTGTCCGGCTGGGCCAGATCCTTCGCTCTGACGATATCCTCGTCGATCCCCGTGTCGATCTCGGCCCTTACAACGACATCGGTGTGCGGTCGATGGTGGTTGCCCCGCTCAAGCATGAGGGCTCCGTTGTGGGCGTTCTGAAGATCGTCTCGAGCAACACCCATGCGTTCACGGTGCGTGACGTCCGCGCCCTCGAACTCATGAGCGAGCTCATTGCTGCAGCGATGTACCACGCGGCGCGCAATGAGACGAACGCCCTCTATCAGCAGGCCACCCACGATGCGCTCACCGGGCTCGCCAACCGCTCGCTATTCTTCGATCGGCTCCGTCACCGCACCTACACCGGCCGACGCCAGCCCGAACCTCTCGGAATTCTTGTGATCGATCTCGATGGCCTCAAACGCATTAACGACAACTTCGGACACCGCGCCGGCGATGCAGCTATTCGCGAGACCGCTCTGCGCATCAGCCGCATTCCGCGCCGCACTGACATCGTTGCGCGGCTGGGTGGGGACGAATTTGGCGTGATTCTCAGCGAGATCAGCAACCCCTCGGATCTGATCGCGATTGTCGAGCGCATCTCAATCGAAACGGATCAGCCCTTTCGGTTCGAAGGACGGACGCTCCACCTCACGGCCAGCATCGGGCACGCCCGGTATCCGGATGACGGCACCGATGTGGACTCCCTGCTCGAAGCCGCCGATCGCTCGATGTATCAGATGAAGCGCTCGCGCACCAGCACACGAATGACGGAGCGCGAACTTACGCATAAGCATGTTTTTTGATTCTGACGAAGCCGCTAACATGCACGAGGCACGGCTAACCCCGCTAGCTCCCTAACCCCTTGGCCAGAAGTGCTCTTCAGAGCACGCTCTCAGCCGTTCCGCCGCGCTTTCCGGCGTTATATCGCGCTGCGGCATCCCGAGCATTTCAAACCCCACCATGAATTTCCTCACCGTAGCGGACCGCAGCAGCGGCGGATAGAAGTGCGCATGGAAGTGCCACTCCTTGTGGTCCTCGCCATCTGTCGGCGACTGATGAAAACCCATCGTGTAGGGGAAGCTCGTCTCGAAGAGGTTGTCGTAGCGCGTGGTCAACCTCTTCAACGCATCTGCCAATGCATCGCGCTCGTGGCTCTTGAGCTCCGGCATCGCGCCCGCGTGCCGCTTGCTCACCAACAGGACCTCAAACGGCCACACCGCCCACCAGGGCACGATCACCGCGAAGTGCTCGTTCTGGAGCACTACACGCTCACCGGCGCGCAATTCCTGCTGCACGTAGTCGCAGAGCAGGCAGCTTCGGCTCTTTGCAAGATATGCCCGCTGCGCCACAGTTTCTGCGGCCGGCTCATCCGGCACGAACCCGGTTGACCAGATCTGTCCATGCGGATGTGGATTGCTTGCCCCCATCATCGCGCCGCGGTTCTCGAAGATCTGGACGTACTGGATCCACTCCGTGGCGCCGAGCTCTTCGTATTCCTTCGTCCAGGCATCCACCACGCGCCTGATCTCGTCGCGGGTCATCCGCGCGAGCGTCAGACTGTGGTCGGGGTGGAAACACAGCACCTTGCATAATCCGCGCGCAGTCTCCGCAACCAGCAGCGGCGACTCAGGCGCATCTTCAATTTCGGGGGGATCGGGCAGCAGTGCAGCGTAATCGTTTACAAACGTGAAGATGGAATCGTACTGCGGATTCACTGCTCCGCCCGCGCGCTTGTTCCCCGGACACAGATAGCACTCCGGATCGTAGCCGACCGCCGACGGCGTGCTCTTCTGCGCAACCTCGCCCTGCCAAGGCCGCTGCGTCCGATGCGGCGAGACCATCACCCACGCCTGTCGAAGCGGATTCCACCGCCGATGCGGATATTGACCCTTGCCTGTCATGCACTCTCCCGCAGCCAATTGTACGAAACATACCGCCGCCAACTCTTCGGAACCGTTGAGTTACCGGCGCGGTAAGACTGCGAGAATCAGAGAGAGCGGAGGCGTGTCAGAATCATCCTTGTCATCGCGGCGCATGAAGATGGACTACTATGCGTAACGACTGAGGGGGTCACAAATGACCAGGATGCTGGCGGGCTGCTTGATTGCCAACCTTATATGTGTCTGTGCGTGTGGTGCGCTGCTGTGGCTTTACCCCCGCGACTCGGGGTTCACCATCACCACTTCACGGACCACCCACTACTTTGCCGGAGGACCATTACTCAGCACAGCTTTGTTGTGCCTTTCGGACCTCGGGATCGGGGCTTTCATTATCTGGTCATGGCTGCGGCGGATGCGCTGAGCGACTTTAGCGCTTCACTGGGAACACTCTGCGCAATCCGCACTCTCGCAGATAAATGCCGCCCCACATCAGGATTCCAAAGATGACCGGAAACACCTGTTCGAAGGTTGTGGTGCCGGCTCGCATCTGCACCGAAATTGCGCCTCCCAGAAAACCGGTGAGCAGAACCGCACCCAGCACTGCCGTTCTTGGGATGGCATAGAGGACCGTGCTTATCAGCAGAAGTGTCCCGATCGTGGTCGACATGCTCATCGGCAATCCGAGCCGGACAAACGCATCCGAAACGTACGACGGCTTCGTGAATTTGCCCCAGGCGTCGAACAGCATGAACAGCACAGTCAACCCGGTGAGCACCCGCCCCGTCCATTGCAGGGCCATCGATTGAGACTTGATCGTCTCCGGCGGACGATCCGCCACGGTCGCTCCATTGCTTGTCGATGCAATTGCCATTTTTAGACCTCCACTTGTAAGGCTTTGAACTCAGCGCTCAAATCGTTGGAACCATGATGTGGGTGATGAGCTGATCTGCCGGCGTTACGCTCGGATCATTCACATAGTTCTCGATCGCAAAATCATCTCGCACTCCCAGCTTCTTTTCACCAACAATCTCCCAGACCTTTCCGGATGCCTGCGGCAGATCGGTGTAGGGACCGGTAAGAACAAACCTCAAGTACTTGCCTGCGGGAACTATCTCGTACTTCATACCTTCCGGCACCCGAACCGGCTCCGCTTCTGTGGAGAACCCCGCGCGATAAATCTTCGGGCCCATCTTGTAGAGCGCCATGTACCCGGTTATCTGATTGTTTTCACGCAGCGCAGGAGCAAGTTTGTGAGCCTCCTGCCATGCTGCACCTGCATTCTGCATGAAAGATCCTACACGTTCTACGAACACGTAATGCATCTCAGGCCGCGTTATCAGTTCAGGATGCTCGTTGAGATTCATGGCGTCTCCTCGGAGATAGGATAGCCGCTCAGCAAGTGGATTTCGACTCAGGACGTCGGCTTCTCCGGAGGTGGCAGGGCCGCGAGGAAACGCTGGGCAAATTCCGCACTGTACTGGTCCACCAGTTCCCTGACCCGTCCCGCGCTTTCAGAACACACGATGAGCCCCGCGTGATGGTGTTTTTTCATTCGCTTGACAATCTCTGGCGCATTGAACGTACTGGTGTCCGGTTCATCTGTGGTCGCGAGGCACAGCACGCTTCCAGCGTACTTCTCATAGAAATTCGGCACTACATAGGGCTCAGCGCGAAGGTGCGATACCTCCAGCCTTGCCCACTCCCGCCAGAGATTGATTCCCGTCGCTGTTTCAACCAGGTCAGAGATGAACGCACCGCCGACCCGGGCTGCAATCTCGAGGAAGTAGATTCGCCCGTCCTGATGTGCGCGAATGTACTCCGCATGAGTAACGCCCCGCGCCATGCCGAGGTCCGGCGCCAACCGCGCGTTGAGCGCTGTCAAGTCTGCCCACTCGCGACTCTGCCTGTTCACCGTGCGTGTCGTAAATACGCCGCCCTCGTGCATCACCTGCATTGGCGGCTTTCCATACTGATGGACAGCCGAAAATACGACCTTGTTCTCGCTGATAACGGAGTCCACGTGGAAGATGTCGCCGGGGACAAATTGTTCCAGCAGATAGTTCGTTTGCGTGCTGCCAAGCTCATCCAGCGTTCGCCACAGCTGCTCCGGCTCGTAGATCTTACGAATTCCGAGCGCCGAGGCCTCGGCCCGCGGTTTCAGCAGCCACGGTCCGTGAACCTGCTTCATGTACCCGCGCAGCTCGTCGTAATTCAGCACGCGGCAAAACGGGGGCACGAGAAAGCCTGACTCGCTGGCCCCGGTGCGCATGGCCAGCTTGTCGCGATAGTAGGCCGTCGACGTCACGCCCATTCCCGATATCCGCGTGTGTTCCCGGATTTTCGCTGCCGCGTCCAGATCGAACTCATCCAGCGCGATCACCCGATCGAACTGGCGCCCGCGGCACATCCAGCACACCGTGTTCATCAAGTCAGCCAGGGTGTAGTCATCCGGAAGGAAGTGCAAGTCTTCCAGAATCTCCAGCGGCCACGACGCGTTGCGCAGTTTCTCCACCGTCAAGAGCGTCGGCTTAACCCCCAGCTCAGAGCACTGCCGCATAAAATCCTGCCCTTTTTCGTAACTGGCAATACAGAGAAACCGATCGACCGGTGGCGTCATTTTCTTCTTTGTTGTCCTTCCGTCGTTGCTCATTTGGAGCCCGGGTGACGATAGTTCTACCATAGACGCGAGTCTCTTGTTTGCTCTGTCTCGGCACGGAAGGGGTCTTGGCGAGTGACCAGTGGGGCGAAAGGTAATCAGAGGCTTGTAGCGGCGCAGGTGCGATAATCTCGGTTGACCGTCAGAATGCTCTCAGCCGCCGCTATCGTGAGTCTTCAGGACCAGTTGACGCAAAGCTGGCATTCCACACCCGACCTCCTCGATAACCCACCCGACCAGTGGCTTGCCCTCGTGGCCCGGCAGCACCGTGCCAACTTCGATCTCTGGCACATCGAAGATGAGGCCCGCACGCCCAACGCAAGTGATGCTCAGCTGGCAGACGTGAAGCGGCGGATCGACAGCACGAACCAACATCGTAACGATCTGGCTGAAGAACTGGACCGGACTCTGCTCGACTGGCTTGCACCCCAGAAGCTTCCGCACGAAAAGGCGCCGCTGCATTCTGAATCCCCAGGCCTCATCATCGACCGCCTCTCCATCCTGGCTCTGAAGATTTATCACACCCGGGAAGAAGCCGAGCGCCCGGACGCCTCGACTGAACACGCCGAGCGGAATCATGCCCGACTTTTGATTCTCGAGGAACAGCGCACCGATCTGGCGCGCTGTCTTGACATTCTCTGGCGCGAAGCGATGGCGGGCAGCCGCCGGTTCAAGCTATATCGCCAACTCAAGATGTACAACGATCCAACACTCAATCCGGCCATCTACCGCAGTAGTTCGTCCGGCTCCGGTTCCTGACCGTCCCTTATTCCCCGCCCATTGACGTATCAGGACGTTCTCGGTATAAAGATGGCCTGAGTGCAAGAACTCTGAAGCACGACGCTCGAACCGAGCCGTTACAATTCAATCTGTTACACAGAACGGACCTCAGTTAACCCATGACGCAAGAGGCAAAACCCGCGGCCACTGGCCGAAAAAGAACTCCCCCGCCGGCTGCCAGGCCCAGCAGCCAATCGAGCACGGCGTCGGCTGCCATTGCACAGCAATACCAGGCCGCCGTTCAGTTCGTGCAACAAGGCAAGTTCGACAGAGCTATTACAGCATTTGAGAAGGTGCTGTCTACGGCTCCCCCCGAAATCTGCGAGCGCTGCAGGATGTACATCCAAACCTGCAGGAAGCAGCTCGACAGTAAGGGACTTGCCTTCGGTACACCAGAAGAACGCTACGACTACGCTGTCTCGCAGATCAATACAGGCGATTTTGAGGAAGCCGCCAACCAGCTCAAGGGCATTCTGGCTGACGACCCCCGCGCCGATTTCGCATACTACGGCCTGGCGCTTCTTCACGCGATAACCGGCAAGTCGCAGGATTGCCTTGACAGCCTTTCGCACGCGATCGAGCTCAATCCCAAAAACCGCCTCCAGGCGCGCTCCGATAACGACTTCCAGAGCATGGTCGACGATCCTCGCTTCACGGAGTTGCTGTATCCTGAACTACCGTAGGGCTCGCACCTTTTGCCCTCAGGAATTCTGTGACATCCAGTTCGCGATCAGGCCCTCAAACCAATTCCCGACCTACACAGCCCGGTGCGTCTGACACTTACGAGCAGACGCCCGGAGCACCATCGACACCTCTCCGCGTTGTTGCCATCGGCGGCGGCACAGGGCTATCAACGCTGCTTCGCGGCCTCCGCAAGCATGTGGCTTTTCCGGACTGGCCCATTTCCGAAGCTTGCCATATCTCCGATCTGGCAGCGGTGGTGACGGTAACAGATGATGGCGGTTCCTCGGGACGTCTCCGCCAGGACTTCAACATGCTTCCGCCCGGCGATATCCGGAACTGCATGGTGGCGCTGAGCGCCGAAGAGGACCTGCTCTCCAAGCTCTTCGCGTACCGGTTCACAAGCGGCGCCGGCCTCGGAGGGCACAGCTTCGGCAATCTCTTCATCACGGCGCTGAGCGAGATCACCGGGGACTTCGCGCATGCCGTCCAACTCGCCTCCAAGATCCTGGCCACACGCGGACGCATTTATCCTGCCACGACGTCCTATGCGACGGTGGTTGCCCACATGGAGGACGGCTCGGTTGTCCGGGGTGAAACCAACATCACGGCCAGCAAACAGCGCATCGCGGAGCTCATGCTCGATCCGCCCAATGCTGCCGCAATGGGCGAAACCCTCGAGGCCATTCATCGAGCCGACCTCATCACGGTCGGCCCCGGTTCCCTCTACACTTCGCTGATCACCAACCTGCTGGTACAGGGCATTCCGTCGGCCCTGGCCGCAGCCACCGGCGTCCGGGTCTTTGTCTGCAACCTGATGACGCAAGCTAACGAAAGCCTTGGCCTCACTGCCTCCGAGCACATCGAGCGCATCTACGAGCACACGCGAGCGCCCATCTTCGACTACGCCATCATCAACATCGCGCAATTCTCGCCTGAAACACTTGGCCGCTACGCCGCTGAAAACGCTTCGCCGATCGTCGCCGACATCGAACGCGTGGAGAAGCTGGGTGTGCGCTGCATCGCCGGCGATTTCGCGAGCGAAGAAAATGTCGTCCGTCATGCTGCGAATCGCGTCACGGGCGCTCTTCTCGCACTGGGCGCCAGCAAATCGCCAAACAAGCTCTGAACCGGAAACGCGATCGGATTTTCACTTCGTCGCCACGAATCGCAGGCGCACATAATCTGCGATCCAGTTTCCCGCCTCGTCACGCAACGCTGGTTCCAGCAAATTCACGGTTTCCCTTACTACGGCCTCACGCACATCCTCGGGCAAGTCTTCGAGCACGCCGCGCCTGAAGGTCCGCAGCCATCCTTCCATGCCGGCCTCTGCCAGCTTTGTCGGCCGCGGAATGAGCTTGACCTGTTCCACGCTGAAGCCGTGGCTCCTCAGCCTCGTGGTATAGCTGTCGGCGGACGGATAGTAATTCACGCCTTTCTCGCGATCGCCAAATCCATGCCGATCCAATACAGCCGTCAAAGCAACGTGAATTGCGGCGACGTTTCCATGTCCTCCCATCTCGGCCACAAAACGTCCACCTGGCTTCAATACGCGGCGCACCTGCTGGATCATCGCGTCCTGGTCGCGGACCCAGTGCAGGACCGCGTTGGAAAACACCGCATCGAATGTCGCATCCCGAAACGGCAATTCCTCCGCCCTGGAATGCTCAGCTTCGACACCGCGTTCCCTGGCCGCCGCCACCATCTCCAGCGATGCATCGACACCCAGCACGTGCGCGCCGCTCTCAGCGATGCGACGGGTGAGATTCCCATCTCCGCAACCGAGGTCGAGAACATACTCTCCCGGCTGCGGAGCGAGCCACTCCAGCACACCGCCGGCAAGTTCATGGACAAAGGCGCCGTTCCGCTCGTAGGCAAGGGGGTCCCAGGTCTGCGTCGCCATCACAACCTCCACGTCCAGTTTCGGCGGAAACAAAGCATAAGGCAAAGTTATTCTATTTTGAGATTTGATAAGCAATTCTTATATACGTGGCAGATCCGGCGCATCGTGTGCCGGCTCGCTCTGTCTAATGCCTGATCTCTGTTCTTCTCAGATCGATTGCACAGGCAGCAGAGCCAGATCATCTACGAGCCCAACTTCCTTCTGTACGAACGGCTCGCCATACTTCACGCCTGCCAGCAGCCCATAGTGCCGCGCCTCGGCGAACGTACGCTCGCGAATCTCTTCTTCCGGGACAAACAACGTGTTGCCGGCAGCCTGGTTCGCATACTGGGATTTGTATGCCATCAGCGCATTGTGACGCTGTTCGATGAACGGCGTGATATCCACGACAAAGGTGGGCCGGACATCCGCATACAAACTGGCATACACAATCTTGAACGGCCGATGCGGCGGCGTTCCCGTTTCGATTTTTGCAAGGCCTGAGAGGAAGCATGCCTCATAGCCGAGCGCGGCGACGATGGCGTGATCCGGATGACGCGCCTGCCAATAGGGCAGGATCACCACGCGTGGCCGCACCTCGCGCAGGACTCGGACAATTTTCTTTCGATTTTCAACGGTGTTTTCGATTGCGCCGTCAGGAAGATCCAGAGCCTCGCGCCGGCTCACACCGAGGAGCTTTGCAGCCTCTGCTGCTTCGCGAGCGCGATCTTCCGAGGTGCCTCGCGTTCCCGCTTCGCCCTGTGTCAGATCGAGAATCGCTGTGCGCAGGCCGCGTGCAGCCATCCGCAGCAGCGTACCACCGCAGGTCTGCTCGACGTCGTCGCGGTGTGCCGCTATTGCGAGCACATCCGCGCGATCATCAGCCTCTCTGACTGGCATTGTCGTTAGTAGACGGTGTTGTTTCCGTCGAAGTGTCCGTCCATGTACGCGACATCCGATGCTGTTCCGGTCACGGTCACATACTGGTTGTTGATGGAGGAGCCGTCGGTGGTGTGGTAGATATACACCTGCCCGCCCTGCGTGACGTATACCTTGTGCAGCCCTTCAACGGCCGCGATGCCCGTGGCGTCGCCGAGGTACGGTTCCAGCATCGTCACGGTACTGTTGGTGGTGTTGAACATCGTGAGGCATCCGTACGGCTGCTGCGTCGCAAAGCGCTCGCCGTTGGTGCACTTTGTCATGCCGATCCAGAGGGTATTATCGTCCGCCAGGATCATTCGGCTGCGCGCACCTGGAGCTCCGTCACTGATGGAGATCGGAGCGCCTTCTGAAATCGTGCTGGAGGCAGACCCAGTGAGGTTGACGATCGTCAAATTGCCGGTGAACAGGCCGTCACCCAGCAGCTTCTGGCCGACGACGTACATTGTTGAATTGGCCAGCAGCGCATTGCTGGAGCCACCCGGAATTGCCAGGGTGCACGAGGTTGCGCCTGGCGTGGTGGCGCAGTCGGAATGCAACGTCGCGTTCGTCGGCAGTTTCCCGGAGTGCTGCCCCGAGGGGTAGATGACGGGAGAAACCGGAAGAATCGAAATCGACGACGACGCTCCGCCGCACTCCTGCCCGCAATTCAGAACGTAGGCCGTACTTCCATCCGCGGAGAACATTGCCTTGACGGGCCGATCGAAGACAAGAGGAGCGCCGTAGGAGTTTCCGGTGGCATCCACCGCGTCCGGGCTCTGCATCTGGAACAGGCACCAGCCGGGCGAATTCTGCGGCTCGCAATCCATTGCCGCTTTGGGCCAGGTGCTCGATCCGCCGGAGTACGCAAGCGTTTCACTCGACGTCAACTGCCGAACGTAGTACGCATAGTTCGAGTTCTGAACAAAGGCCATTGCGGCAGTGCCACCCGGATTGACGCTCACCCGGTACACGCCCGGAAGTCCCAGGGCGTAGGCGGTGCCAGCCGCTCCATCAACGACGGTGAGAACCGTCGCCTGCTGGTTGGCCGCAAATACGAACCTGGCATTGCGCGTAATGAAGATACTGGAAGAGAGGCCGCTCACGCCCTTTTGGGCTCCGTTGTCGCTTTCCTTCTGGTAGCTCACAACGTGAAGGGAACCGTCACCCGACCCGTACACTGCCCCCAACTGCTCTTCGGGCATGTTCTGGATCGTGACCGGCAGGTTTCCCGAGTACCCGGAGATCGAGAATCCGCCTACCTTCTGGTTGTAACTGAACCGGATGTCGTAGAAGGCGTCGACAAAAGTGAGTGCCCCGCCGGAGGCGACGCTTGGGTTCTGGATCGCAATCATAACCCGGTTCGTCAATCCGCTAGGCGGCAGCACTCTTCCCGCAAAATAGGTAGTCGTACCGCACCCCGCCAGCACGACTGAAACCAGTACCGCCGCGGCGGCGCAGAGCCAAAGACTTCTTTTCTTCAAAATCGCTTCCCTCGAATGTCGGCGCGGTTCAATGCTCACAGCGCCTTGCGGACCGTAATTATGAATGGCGATTGCTGCAACTCCGGACAGATCGAACCATTCCCAGGCCCTCTCTTTTGACCGGCTCTGCTTAGCTTTTTGACTCTCGAAGTATAACAAAGCAACCCACTCATTTAATTGCGGGTGCAGATCCCGCCATGGCAGGTGCGAAGGCCTTTCCCCGCCCTCCTGTCTCGGCCTCTGGCTTGTTGGCCGGTGATCACTCGTGCCCCTGTTCCTGTTCTTGTAGCATTGAATCAGGATGCCTCCGTTCGCTGATCTCTTTTCCAATCGCCCCGTGCTCGCCGATGGCGCCATGGGCACGGTCCTTTATGCCCGTGGTGTCTTCATTAATCGCTGCTACGACGAACTGAACCTTTCCGACCCGAACCTGATCCTCTCCATCCATGAGGAGTACCTGCAGGCGGGCGCCGAGATTGTCGAGACCAACACCTTCGGCGCGAATCGATTCCGCCTGACCCGGCACGGCCTGGCGTCAAAGGTTGAAGAGATCAATGCTGCGGGGGTACGGCTGGCCCGGCAGGCTGTGGACCACCTCAAGGAAAAGCAGGCCGGCACCGCATATGTGGCTGGGTCCATCGGTCCTCTCGGCGTGCGCCTCGAGCCGCTGGGTAAAACCGGTCTCGATGAAGCCCGAGCCGCCTTCGCCGAACAGATCCGCGCTCTCGCGGATGCGGGGGTAGATCTGCTCATCATCGAGACGATGCCCGCGCTCAACGAGGCCCGCGAAGCTCTGCTCGCGGCCGAAGAAGCCGCGCCGAACCTGCCGGTGCTGGTGATGGTCACCGTCGACGACGAAAGCAATTGCCTCGACGGCTCATCGCCGGAGCAGGCTGCCGCTCTTCTCACCGAATGGGGCGCGGGAGCGATCGGGGTGAACTGCTCCACCGGCCCGTCGACCGTGCTCACCGCACTCGAGTGCATGCGCGGCGCCACGAATCTGCCTCTGGCGGCGATGCCCAACGCCGGCATGCCGCGCGCCATTGAGGGCCGCAATATCTATCTCTGCTCGCCCGAGTACATGGCCAGCTTCGCGCGCAAGGCCATCGCCGCCGGTGCGCAAATCGTAGGCGGATGCTGTGGCACAACGCCCAACCATACCCGCGCCATGCGCTCCGCAATGCGGGCAATCGACGCACAGGCCCGCGTCACCGACGGAGGCAAGCACGCCGAAATCTCTACAGAGACTCCTCCAGCGCCTCTGGGTGAGCGCTCGCTCATTGGATCACTGGTTCAAGCGGGCCAGTTCGTCACGCTCGTCGAGATCGTTCCGCCGAAGGGCATCAATTGCACCAAGGAGATTGAAGGCGCGCGCCTTCTCGCGCAACTGGGCGTGCACGCCATTAATGTTCCCGACTCGCCCCGTGCCTCGGCACGCATGAGCGCGCAGAGCCTCTGCATCCAGATTCAGCAGCACACTGGGATCGAGACCATCCTTCACTACACCTGTCGCGACCGCAACGTGCTCAGTATCCAGTCCGACCTGCTCGGTGCGTCGTCGATCGGGCTGAAGAACATTCTTTGCCTTACCGGCGACCCGCCCAAACTGGGCAACTACCCTGATGCGACGGCAGTGTTCGATGTGGACGCCATCGGCCTTGTGAACATTGTTCGCCGTCTCAACCACGGCCTCGACATCGGCGCCAACTCCATCAGCGCCTCCACCAACTTCACGATCGGTGTCGCCGCCAACCCTGGTGTCCCCGACATTGAGCACGAACTCCGGCGCTTTGCCTTCAAGGTTGAGGCCGGCGCCGAATACGCTATCACGCAGCCCGTCTTCGATCTCCGCCTGCTCGAGGAGTTTCTCAATCGCATCGAGTCATTCCGCATCCCGGTTATCGCCGGAATCTGGCCGCTCACCAGCCTGCGCAACGCTGAGTTTATGAAGAACGATCTTCGCGTCTCGATGCCCGAGGAGATCATGCTGCGCATGGCCCAGGCTGAAACCCCCGACGCCGCTCGCAAGGAAGGCATCCTCATCGCGCAAGAGATGCTCGAGTCGGTCCGCGGCATGGTGCAAGGCGTCCAGGTCAGCGCGCCGTTTGGCCGCTACACTGTGGCTGCGGAAGTGATTGCCAGCGTGCTGCCTCCAGGTGGACTGAGCATGGGTGAACCCGCCACCTGATGAATTAGTTTCCGTGCCCCGTCCTGGCAGCACCGTTTGTAGCCAGGGCGGGAAACAAGTCCTCCGGTGAGAAGTTTCTCTCGCCGCTTTACAATGGTCCTACATCACGCCATGCCTTCTTTCGAAGAATCGCTCAAAAAACTCGAATCCATTGTTGAAACGCTGGAGAAGGGCGATCTCTCGCTCGAAGACTCTATCAAGCTCTTTGAAGAAGGCACGGTTCTGTCGGCGGGGTGCAAGAAAGAACTCGACGAAGCCGAAGGCAAGGTCCAGGTGCTCCTCAAGCAGCGCGATGGCTCGTTCAAAACGGAGCCGTTTCCAAAAGATTGAGTTGAGGGGTTTGTTGAGCTTCGACAGTTTCGGACCTGATCCTTGCTTGATTGGTTCCGTTAAGAAGCGAGAGATGCGCCGGCGTCTTTGATGGCGGGTGCATGGGTACCGGAAAATCTACGCCCTAATGCGATTCCGGGACGCTCGATCAACACGTGGGCAAGGGTCGCCAACGATATCAGCGCCACACCTTCAAGCAGCGCGAATGCCCAGTGGCCCAATGGCGAAACGGTATCCAGGGAGCGAACAGCACTAAAGCTCAACAACCCGGCGAAGACAGGCCCCTGCAGCAGGTATAAGCCGTAACTGATATTGCCCATACGCCGGGCTGGGCGCGTAGCCAGAATACCGAACAGATCCGTACCCAGAACTATCAGAAAGAAGACTGCTCCCAACAGCAACGCCGGCACTGGAGAATAGGATGTCTTCGCAACAGTGAACGCTGTCACAAGCAGCGCCAGCGCAGCGAGCGATGCCCAAGGCCCACTGACCTCAAGGTGCGGCCTGACGAACTTCAGCACGGCTGCCCCCATCCCTATGCAAAACAGAGCTCCGTAAAGGAAGGTCGTCGGATTGGGAGCCAATGCCTCGTGGATCAGAAAAAATCCCAGCATGATCATTGGGAAGAGCCAGCCGATTTTTCGCAATGAGACGAATATTGCTAGCAGTGGAAGACTGAAGTAGAAGATCCATTCGAATCGGAGAGTCCAGATGACCGCAACGATCAATCGCTTCGTCTCGGAGTATCCGTTGATTGGAATTGCTTCGAATAAGCCGCCTGCGCTCCAGCGCAGGATCTCCGATACGAACTGAACCGCTGGAACCCGAAGGTGGAAACCCGTATGAGATAGCACTCCGGCAAGCACGAGGATCACTGCAAACCAGTAGAGTGGCAGAATTCGAAATGCGCGACCCACGTAGAGCTTTCGCCAGTTTGGGAATCCCTGGGCCCGGAGAAGCTGGGTGTAGAACAGATATCCCGTGATCATGAAAAAGAACGAGACACCCACCTCGCCGAGCAGAAAGTAGAAATGAGATTGCGGGTAGAGCCATTGCGCTGTCAGCAGATAGTTGTGGTAAACGGCCACATGCTGGAAGACGACGGCCATGGCCAGAAAGCCGCGCAGTCCATCCACGTTGGCAACGCGCCCCTTAGCGTCTGTCGGCGGTGAATCGGCAAGTCTAAAAAACGGACTATGAATCAGGACCAACAAAAGGCCCATGGCAACGAAGTAGGGCCAGATGGAGTAATAGTCCAATGACGCCGCTCCCATGGCTGCCCTCATTCATTGTTCCGGCCGCGCCATATGTGCTGTTGAGAACTGCTTTCAGATCAGGTTCTTCAATTTCGGTTCGTTCGCGACTGATCTGTTTTTCTTGCGAGATATTGAGATTGTAACAAGGGTGAAAAACCTCTTTCCGCTGGCAAATCCAGCCGCCGCCGAGTTACGCTTTTGAACACGACACGCGCCAACTCTTCTTCCGTGACAAGGGCACGTGACCTGGGAGGCAATTCCCGATGCTCAAGTCCATCGGTATCGTACTGGGAAGCTACGCGCTCTCGATCGTTCTCGTTCTTTGCACCGACCCGCTGCTCACCCGTATTTTCCCGGGCGACTTCGAAAAAGGCCGCATCCCCTCCAATGCTGCGTTATTCGCCAGCACCGCGTTCTTTGTGGTGATCTCGATCCTGTGCGCATGGGTGTGTGCACGCTTCGCCCCCCGCCGCCCGGCCAAGCACGTCCTCTGGTTCTTCATCCTTGGAGAAGTAATGGGCATCGCGGCGATCATTCCCAACTGGTCCAAAGGTTGGCCGCATTGGTACTGGCTCTCCTGGCTTCTCAGCTGGCCAGTCAGTTGCTGGATCGGACTCAAACTCGCCGGTACGCGCGATACCCAAGCGACACCCGTTGTGAGCAGTATCTGAGTCGCAGGGCGGATCTCGTTCCGGACGCATTGCAGCTCTGAGAAGCTGTTTGCTGTACCCAACTTCAATCTATCGATGAACATCGTTCGAAGGCTGTGCACTTGGCACGCAGACCCGGCGGCAGTACCATGATCCGTTCCAAACCTGAGCCTCTGGGATCCTTCCAGAAGATCGAGGCTACCATGTGCAAGCGCTCCGTTTACGCTCTCGTTCTTCCCTTCTTTGTAACCCTGGCCTTCGCGGCCGATAAGCCTGCGAACAAGCCGAAGCCGGCTCAATCCATCCAAGAACTCCAGCAGCAACTTACGAAGATCCTCACGGACACGCACACTCCCGGCGTTTCGATCGCCATCGTGCATCGGGACGGCCCCGAGTGGGTCACTGCACTTGGCAAGGCCGACGTTGTCTCAAACCGCGACGCCACCGCATGGACACTGTTCCGGATCGGTTCCACCTCGAAGGCGTTCGCATCCTTCTCCATCCTCAAGCTCGTTCGCGAAGGCAAGCTCAGTCTTGACGACCCGATCCATAAGCTCATTCCGGAAATCGGCTACGACAATAAGTGGGAATCCACTGATCCCGTTCGTGTGGTTCATCTGCTCGAACACACCACCGGATGGGACGATCTGCACCTACGCGAATACGCGAAAGACGCACCCCATATGAGCCTGCGCGAAGCCCTCGACTTCGGTCGCTCTTCGCGTCACTCCCGGTGGCGTCCCGGAACCCGGATGGCCTACTGCAACTCCGGACCTGCCGTCGCCGCTTATATCGTGGAGAAAGTCACCGGCCAGCGATTCGAAGATTACGTGGAACAGAACCTGTTCCAGCCAATCGGCATGAAGACGGCAACTTACTTCAAACCCGACGCAAGCCAAACCACCACCCTTTATCACGACGACGGAAGAACTCCATACTCCTACTGGAACATTACCTATCGTCCCGCCGGCGCCATCAACGCATCAGCCCAGGACATGGCGGCGTACGTGCAGTTCTATCTGAATCGCGGCGCGGTCAGCGGCACTCAGGTTGTTCCATCGTCGGAGATCGATCGCATGGAAAGCCCGGCCAGCACATGGGCTGCTCGTGAAGGCCTCAAAGCGGGATACGGACTTAGCAATTACTGGTCGTTCAACGATGGTTTCGTTTACCACGGGCACAACGGCGGGGTGGAAGGCGGTCTCACGGAGATGGCTTACCTCCCCGAACACAACATCGGCTACTTCTACTCCATCAACTCCGGCAACGGCGACGCGTTCTCGAAAATCGGCAAAGCCATTCGAGCTTACATCACACTTCATTTGCAGCGCGGCGCACTGCCCGCAGCTGCTTCTCTCCCATCCGACGCGGCAGACTACGCCGGCTTCTATGAACCCGACTCTCCACGCCAGGAAATGATCCGGTTCCTCGACCGCCTCGCCGGCCTCTCGCGTCTTCATTTCGATGACGGCAAGATGCTGCTCTCCAGCGTTAACGGAACCAGCACATTCGTTCCCGTTTCCGGCCATCTGTTCCGCTACGTCGGCAAAGACGATCCGCCTGAGCCTGCCGCATCCGCAGCGCTGCTTACGCCGAACAGCGACGGCCGCTTCATCCACGCAGGCGTCACCCTGAAGCGCATTCCCACCTGGTTTGCGTTGTTCGAAGTAGTTCTCACTGCACTCGTCGTCGTTGCGATGATCTCGATCCTTCTCTACGCGCCGGTGTGGATCATTGGCGGTTTCTTCAAGAAGCGTCGCCGTCCCGAAGAGCGCCTGATGCGCATCTGGCCCTTGCTCGCCATGCTCTGCCTCGTCGCTTTCGTGGCTGTATTCATCCTCAGCTCCGGCGACATTATCGGCCGCCTCGGCAACGTCACGCTCTGGTCGCTCGCCATCTTCGCCAGCACACTGTTGTTCGGCGTGCTATCGCTCGTCAGCGCCTGGGCCACATGGAAGGGCCGCGGGGAGGGGGTTCGCCGCAGCGTCCGCATCTACTCCATGATCGTGTCGGCCGCTCTTGTTATCGCGACGATATACCTGGCCTACTGGGGCATCCTTGGCCTTCGAACCTGGGTGTAGCCCACCATCAAATGTCGCTGCAACCATGCGTCTGGGCATGATTTCAGTTGTGCCGATGACCACTCAAGAGAGAAGTCCCGAGCTTTAGGCGCGAACTCTCATGCGCCAACCATCAGTTCGCATTCGCTCGATTCAACAGATCCCTCAGCCACTCCACCATCTCCGCGGGCGGCCCGCCCTCCAACTCCAACTCAAACCGCCGGACCCCGTCCGGTATTCCATCTGGATCAGTTCCAGCCAGAATTACCACCGCATCCGCCACTCGCAGTAATCGCTCGAAACTGGCCTTTCTCTCGTGCCCGCCGACGAGCGCCATACAGACGTCTGGCTTCATCGCATCTACGATCCGGTTCGACTCGAAAATGACATTCCGATCTCCACCAAGCGCACTGCGAATCTCGTTGACCGGAACCGCGTCGCCGACCCGGGTCACCAGCAGCGCTCTTCGCGCTCCCGCCGCGAGATAGCGCTCCGTGTCCGTCTCTTCACCGGCGCTTACCTCTTCCCGAATGAGCGGCTCACCGATGATGGATTCGTTTTCAGCGGACCTGTAATCGTGGGCAGTAATCTTCACCGCAGTCCACTCGAATTCGCGCAGCGCGGAGATCACCGCGCACACCAGCGCAGTCTTTCCCACATCTTTCCCGCTGCCGCCGACCACCAGAATCGCCAATTCCTAGTCCCTGATCACTCTGTGCCCAGTTCACTCGAACCCTGCGGTTAGGCGATGAACCTCAGACAATTTCCATCCGCATCCTTGACGTACATCTCGCGGCTGCCCCAGCTCTGGTCCACGGGAGGCACGTCGATATGGACATGCTTTGCAGTGAATTCGCTGTACAGGCTGTCCACGTTGTCCACCATGAGGTTCGCGACAGCGCCCGCAGCCCCGTCTCCTGCAAATGAAGACAAGTGCAGCCATACACCATCGCGCGAAATCCCCATATAGCACGGATCCCCGCTGGCGTCCTGCGGATGATGTTCAAACTCCAGCTGAAATCCCAGCTCGTGGTAGAAGTTGAGTGCCTTCGCAGCATTGGTGACATGAAAAACGGGAATGGCGCGTCGGATCATGAACCCTCCTTCGCATTTCTGCCCGGTGACTCCTTAGCTGTTCTCAAGTGCCTTATCGCCGGTCGACTCTTCTTCCTGGTCCCTTATGGTTTGCTTCTCTCGTTTCCTGCTCTTCGTGAGTCGATTCAGCGTAGCCTGCTCCCGCAGCACCTGCTTCAGCGGCCGGGCCGGCGTGCCGAACATCACGGTTCCCGGCTTATGACCTTCGTTGGTGAGCGTCTTGCCATTGAACACCCCTGACTGGCCGCCCAGAATCACGCCTTCGCCGACGTGCACGTGGTCGCCGATGCCCACTTGCCCCGCAAGCACAGCGCCTTTGCCGATGGTGCTGGATCCGGAAATGCCGGTCAGAGCGACCAGGATCGCATCCGGTCCGATATCGCAGTTGTGGCCCACGTGCACGAGGTTGTCCATTTTCGTTCCCCGGCGAATACGCGTTTCCTTCAGTGCCCCACGATCAATGGTGGTGTTCGCACCGATCTCCACATCGTTCTCAATGATCAGCGTGCCCTGCTGGGGAAAGTGAGTGTATGCTCCCGTCTCCGTATCCCGTACGTAGCCGAACCCGTCCGCGCCCAGCACCGCACCCGCATGAACCACTACGCGATCGCCCAGCGTTACTCCCGGATAGATGACAACGCGCGGATAGATGGTGCACTCCATCCCCACCTTCACGAATT